>Ga0182735_1000340_pt1 | contig 40729 bp, 36 predicted proteins | sample eDN5th30CKraftMG_FD_128524 | JGI IMG/M metagenome (GOLD analysis project Ga0182735, IMG submission 128524) | Enriched Miracle-Growth compost microbial communities from Emeryville, California, USA - eDNA 5th pass 30_C Kraft MG (version 2) (version 2) ...
CCTTGTCATGGCCGTAGGGCAGCAAATGCTCGGAAGGTATCCCAAGCTTCGCGCCAATCTCCATAATCGGCTGCTTCTGCGCACCACGCGCAATCTCAATGTCGGACTTGTATTCGGCCATGGAAAGCTATCTCCTCCGGTGGTTGCGGGATCGCGGTATGCATTACGCCATGCAGATCAGCCGGGAAAGCCCCAAAAACGCTGGATCGGCAGCGAAATGCAAAGTTGAAGTATACAATCTGGGTGTGGATCGGGATTCTAGCGGTCGAGCACGCTCCGCATCTCGATCAGGTTGGAACGCACGCGCAGGACATAGAAGCCCATTGTCGCGAGATGGGTCGGCATGATCCACCCGGCCTCGTTGCCGTTGGAAATGATGAAGGGCTGGATGCGCAGCGCCGAGACGAATTGCTGTTCCGTCTGCTCCCAGAGCGGCCCGATGGCGCGCTGCGCGACGACGTCCTCGAAATCCGCCCGCGCCGCGGCCAGAATGCGGTAATAGCCGTAGAGCTGGCCATAGGCGAACCAGAAACGGTCGTCGGCGCGGGTATCGAACCAGCCGTAATTGTAGAACTCGGAGCGTTCGCGCAGGATGGCCGAGGTCGAGCCGATATCGTTGGCGATACGGTCGAGGAAAGTGATGAGATTGTCGGCGCGGGCGTCGAACACGGCATTGCAACTCGCCAGCTGGTCGTTGAACTTGCGCAGGTCGCCGATCGCGGCGCGATACCATGCCGGCGTCGGCGTCTTGAAGCCGAACGGGTTGAGGCCGAAATACCAGGTCTCCTCGTCGAACTGCATGTTGCCGCGCGCATTCTGGAGATTCTGGTCGATCTGCGAGGTGCCGCGCACGCGCCCCAGCGTATCGACCAGTTCCACCGTGGTGCGGCGGATCGCCTGGTTCACGCCGCGCTGGAACGACGCCTTGTTGTCGAGGAAGGGCGTGCGGTCCCAGTCCATCCCGAACAGGCCGAGCTTGTAGAGCACCATGGATGAGATCCAGGCATTCTGGTTCACATTCATGTCGATGAGATCGATCGTCACGTCGGCGATCGCCGAGCGGCCGCAGCTGCGCGCGGCCGTCGCCTCGCCCTGCGCGGATGTCTGTTCGCCGGCCGAGAGATTGCGCTGTTTCAGGTTGAGGGCCTGCACGTAATTGGTGTCGAAGCCGGTCCAGACCTGCGTGTTCCAGATAAAATAGCCGTAGAGCGCCACGAGGCCTATGAGGATGAGGCCGAGCGGACCCTTGATGAGCCAGCCGCGCGCCGCATACCAGCGCCCGACCGCCATGAAGGGCCAGAGGATGCCGGCAATGACGAGACCGATGCCGCGTCCGATCGCGTGAAAGACGCGCGTGAAGAAATTCACGATCGGATCCAACATGGCCGTCCCCTCAATCGGTCAATCCGTAGAGCTGCTTGCGGAAAGCAGCCTTGTCCCTGAGATATGTGCTTTTCAGCCGTTCCACAATGTCGGTTCGCCGCGCTTCCGAAAAGTGCTCGTAATCGGCATAGAAACCCTGCTTGTTGAACACATAGCGCGAGACGAAATCGCTCGGCACGAAATCCGAAATCAGCCGGTTGGTGAGCCAGGCATCCGGATGGTCGGGCTTGGCGCGCACGGCCAGGAACCGGAACTGCGGCGCCACCTCGTCGATGCGCAGCTGGCCGATCTGCGCGATCTCGCGCTTGGCCGCATTGAGGAACGGGAAATTGCCGTCCTTTGCCACGAGATCGGCATTGCGATGCAGCCAGGTCTGCATCCACACATTGTCGACCTTGGAAAAATCCTGTTTCGGGTCCTGCTGGGCGACGAGCGCGCGCACGACCATCTCGGCGCGATGCTCCAGATAGCCCGATTGCTCGATCCATGAAGCACGCGGCAGGTCGAGCCGCCCGGTGGAGGCGAGAAAGCGGAAGACGCGGTCGGCATCGCGGATCGACAGGTAGCTCACCTGCCACGGACGCGAACGGCGAAAACCGGGCGCGGCTGGATCGGACACCACGGTTGTCAGCTTCGGGTCGATGAAGACGTAGAGCCCGCCGAAATGGCTGGTCCAGTAGGCATTGTGCCGGAAGATCACCTGGTCGGGCACTAGCGCATTCTCGCGGATGTCGCCGGTGATCTTCGCCAGATCCACCATGCGATTGAGCAAGGCGTCGTCGCGCCAAGCATCCGGCTCCTGCTTGAGCCGATCGGCAAGACTGGCAAGCTCGGTCGCCTTGCCGACGACATTCTCTGCCGACAGGACCCGGAACTCGACCTGGTTGATCGACAGCAGGTCCTCGATGTCCTCCACCTTGGAGACCGAATCCTCGATCTCGCCATAGATGACATCCTTGATCGTCAGCGCGTCGATGGCGCGCTGGTTGCGCGTCATGAACTCGAACATCAGTTGCGAGGTATTGGAAAAGGCCGTGTGCACCACCGGCAGGTCGACCTGCTGCGGGGTGAGGATGATGAAGCGGCGGTTGATCTGGTTCGGATCGAGATAATGAAGGTCGCCCAGTTCTTCCGCCACTTCGGGAGAGAAACCGGTCTTGTCGATCTGGAAGGATTCACGCTTCGTCGGCTTGAGCCCGAAGGCGACGAGCGCCTTATTGTAGCGCTCGATCAGGTGCGGTTCGGTGATCGGCAGAAGCCGGCCGTAGATCAGTTCATTGTCGCGCAGGAGGTCCATCAGGCGCTCCAGAGCCCCTTCCGCTTCAATTCCTCCATCTCGCGGCCGGCCCGCTCCCTCAGCCGCGCATCGCGGAGCAGCTTGTCCACGGCGCTGTCGTCGGCGCGGTCGGAGTAGCGGAACTCGGAATCGGCGTAGCGGTTCACCTCCTGCATCACCATGTCCATGGTGAAGGGCTTGCGCAGTTCCGCGATCATGTCGCGCTTCGCGTCATAGGGCTTGTGCATGAAGGTCTCGGGCTCCGCGAACCATTCGTCGGGAAGCTCGATGTCCATCGCCCGCATCTTGATCGCGTCGGTGACGTTCTTGATGGCGCGGCCGGTGAAGCGCGGCTCGGCCTCCTTGATCATGTGGAGATAGGTGCCGATGTCGGCCAGCGTCTTCGGCTCGCCGACATCGTTCATGTAGCGGTCGTAGACCTTCTTCAGCCCGTCCTCGTGCGGCTTGCCGTGACTTTCATAGGCATCGTTCACCGCGCGCTGGATTTCCTGCGCGGCATAGAGCGCGTGGTCGCCCAGCGGGATCTTGTGGTTCTTGCCGGCGAGCAGGACGAAGATGTCGATATAGTCGTCCCGCGTCTGCGGTCCGTCGACCAGCCAGCGCGCCCCTGCCCTCTGGCGCAGCGCGTCGTCGACATTCTCGGGATAGTTGGAAAACATGCCGAAGGAGCAGTTGCCGCGCACCACGGTCATCGCGCCGGAGAAGGCCGCCATGAGCACGCCGGTGATCTCGTGCTGGCCGGCCGAGGCGCGGTCGTCGGAGCGCTTGGCCGCCACCTGGTCGATATCGTCGATCGTGCCGAAGGCGATGGCGCGGGGGTTGAGCACATTGTCGATGAACTGGCGGCAGTTCTGGCCGGACTTGCCCTGATAGGACGAGATCTGGTCGACGCCGAAATTCTCGTAGTGGAAGGGCCAGCCGGCGATCTGGCAGTAATCGTTCACCAGCCCGGCGATCATCTGGATAAGCGTCGTCTTGCCGGTGCCCGGCGCGCCGTCGCCGATGAAGGTGAAGAGGAAGCCGCCCAGTTCCACGAAGGGGTTGAGCTGCCGGTCGAAATCATAGGCCATCAGCATCTTGGCCAGCTTGACCGACTGGTACTTGGCGATGTGGTTGCCGACGACCTCTTCCGGCTTCTTGAAGGTCATCACCAGCGGCCTGGACTTGCGGCCGGGCGCGACGTCGAAGCCGTCGATGGTGAAATCGTCCGCATCAAGGCGCATATGCGCATTCTCGAAGCTGCCGAGCCCGTCGAAGCGGCTCTTGCGCGACAGAAGCCCCTCGATCGCCGTGGTGGCGAAGGCGCGGGCGCGGGCGGCGAGATCGGCATCGTCCTTCGCGCCGGCAAGCGCGGCATCGAGCCCCGCGATCAGGCTCTTGATCGCATCCTGCTGCGTATCGAAGACGAAATGCGGCTCAGTTATATCGTTCGGCGCCTCGGCGTCGCTTTCAAGCGTCTGGAGGAGATAGGCGGCGAAGGTGAAGGCCGCGACATAGGCCGAGGCCGAAAGCAGACGCTTGTAGGTGGCCGCGTCCTCGCCCTGAAGCGGTGTGTGGGCATTGCGAGACTGGAGCGCTTCGAGATCGCTCGCCTTGGCGAAGATATCGCCCACGGCGAGCGCCACCGCGATGCCGCGCCGAGCGCGATAGAGCAACGTGTGCTGCGCCGGCGACATGAGCTGGTCGTCGGGGCGCACGCCTTGCACGGTCTTTGCCAGTTCCACCTCGCGCGTGCGGCGAACGGAGCCCGTCGAAACGGTGGAGACGAAACGTCGTCCCGTGCCGGCAAGCGCAGTGGAGGAACCGTTGCCGCCATCCTCCAGCACCACGATGCGCGTGATGAAGCTCTGGGCCATCGCCCGGTGCTTCTCGACATCCTCTTCGGAAATGGTCGTCAGGCCGGTGTCCATCGCGTCCTCATGATCCGCTGGCTTCCGTCCCGAACCTCAGACATCGCTGATGACCTTGCCGTTCGAGACGATATGCACCTTGTAGCCGCCGAAGATCTTCTGCGCCTCGCCGGCCGCGTAGAGGACCTGATAGGCCTCATGCGGGATCAGCGCGTGCTTCTCATAGCTCGACACGCCCTGCCGCGCTGCTTCGAGATCGTCGGCGTTGATGTGGAATTCCTCGCGGGCCGGCTGGCTGGAGAACAGACCCTTGCGCCCCGGCACCTCGGCCTTTGAATAGACCTCCTGGATGGTCCAGGTGAGCAGCCAGGCATTGTCCTGCCGCCGCACCTTGGACAGGATCTCCGCCACGATGGAATTATGCTCGGTGATGCCGGCCGAATAGAAGGGACCGAGTACGATGCGGCGCAGCTGCTTGGGGTGCAGTTCGTCGAAATCCTTGTCGAGATTGCCGGCAATGGTGGCGGGCGACAGCGAATAGGCGGAGTTCTTCTCGGCGAAATCGTCGAAGCGATGCGCCAGTTCGGGATTGAGCAGCCCTTCGACCGGCAATGGAATTTCGACATCGGCGCGGAATTCGCCGGCCCGCGTGGTCAGCGCTTCCTTCATCTTGTCGGAGGAATCCTCCACCGTGGCCATATAGACCAGCGGCAGGTTCGCGAGGCCGTCGAAGGCGCCCCAATGGACCATGTAGAAGGGGCGCCCGGTCTTGGGATTGGCGGACACCCTCACCGTTCGCGGCAGCACGAAGGGCGAGAAGACCTCGCCCTTGCGCACTTCGTCGAGATAGAGCCGCTCGGCCATGGAGCGCTGGAGCGCGGTGGGAAACGCCTTCTGCCGCAGGATGAAATCCGCCATTTCGGCACGCAATTCGGCGGGTTCGGGAATGGCGGCAAGGCGCTGCTCGGCGGTGCGCCGGTCGTTTTCCAGTTCCAGCACGTTCTGGAACACCGGATAGCCGCTTTCGGCGCGGCCGATGCGGAAGCTGTCGACGAAGCCCAGCCGGTTGCGCCAGCAGGTGAAGGAGGTTTCCAGCCGGCCGATATATTCGGCCATGACCTGCGCGATCACGTCATGCCGGTAGAGCGGCGAGCGCTCGTCGCGCAGGAACACGTCGAGCCCCTCCAGCGCGACGGCGATGGCGTCGAAATAGCGGCTTGCCGCGTCGGAAGGCGGGGTCATGGGCGTCTGGCCGAAATGCTCACGCCTTCACGTAGTCGGCGGCATTGTGCTTGCGCAGCACTTCCTCGAAGCGGCGCGCGAAGGCGTCGTCGGCCAGCTTCTTGCGGCGCTGGATGTCGGCGGTGGCGACCATGTTCTTCTCATGCATTTCGAGCAGGTCGCCAATGTGCTTCTGCGCCGCCGCACCGATGCCGGCCATGGTCTGCTCGGCGGTGTTGTCGACCTGGCTGCCCAGCGTGTTGATCTTGTGGGCGACATCCTGCTGGGCTGCCGTCTTCAGCGAGTCCTCCAGCGCCTTGTAGAGGACGATGCGCTGCTCGGTGTCGATGGTCAGCTTGTTGATCAGCGTGTTCTGCGCCGCGATCTGGTTGTTGAGCGAGTCCACGAAGGTCTGGAACATGGAGGTGTAGCGCTCCAGCGTCTGGCTTTCCGCCAGCAGTTCCTGCTCCTTGGCCTGCTTCTCGTTATATTCGGTGGCGAGCTTGGAGCGCTCGCCCTCGAGCTCGGTGCGCTCGCCCTGATTGGTGGAGGCGGCGATCCTGTTCTCGATGTCGAGCAGGAGCGGGTTGAGTTCCTCGATGCGCTTCTGCGTCGTCTCGAGCTGCGCCATGGTCGACTTGCGCCGCTCGATGACGGTGGAGAGGCTCGTCTCGGAGGTCTTGTAGCGCTGGTCGAGGACGTTCTTCTGCTCCTTGAGGATGCCGACGATCGTGTCGGACTTGGCGAGCAGTTCCTGAAGATTGCCGGCGAGCGACATGTTGCGCACGCGCTCGGTGCGCATGCGCTGCTTGCGCTGGGCCGAGAAGATGCCGACGAAGTTTTCCCACGCCGTATAGCTCTTCATCGACTCGAATTCGGTGCCGAACACATTGGTCGCGTCTTCAAGCCCGATGATGAGGTCGGCGATGTTCGCCTCCATCACCTTCTGCTGGTTCAGCACGTCGGAGATGCGCGCATTCTCGATGTCGAAATCGGCCGCGCCGATCTTGGCGTCGGTCTGGGCGAATTTCTCCAGCGTCAGGCCCGATTGCTCGATCTTGGAGCGCATGTCCTCGACCACCTGCTTCGTCCTGGCAATCTCGGCGTCGAAGTTCTGCAGCGTGGCCATGTATCGGCGCTCCCCCTGGATGATGACTTGGCGGAATATAGGGGGCCATTTTTACGATGGAAAGACGCAGCGTCAGGGATGGACGAAGCCGACCAGATCTTCCGGCGGCACGCGGCCCATTTCCTCTTCCCAGTGACGGCGGCAGAGCGAAACATATTGCGCCGCCCCGATGGCGATCTGCGCGCCCTGATGCAGGACCTTGCCGTCCGGTCCGAGCCGCACGACCATCGTGGCCTTGCGTCCGCAGCGGCAGATCGTGCGCACCTCGCGCAACTCGTCGGCTATGGCCAGCAGCGCCTCGGAGCCCGGAAAGAGCTTGCCGCGAAAGTCGGTGCGCAGCCCGTAGGCCATGACGGGGACGCCCAGCCTGTCGGCAAGGCGGGCGAGTTGCCAGACCTGCTCCTCTGTCAGGAACTGCGCCTCATCCACGAACACGCAATGCACCGGCCCGCCACGCAGGCGCTCCTGCACCATCGCGAAAATATCGCTGTCGGGTCCGAACATGCTGGCTTCGGCCGTCAGGCCGATCCGCGAACCGATGCGTCCCTTGCCGGCGCGGTCGTCCAGCGCGGCGATGAACAGCATCGTCTCCATGCCCTGCTCGATATAGTTGTAGGAGGCTTGCAGCAGCGCGGTCGACTTGCCGGCATTCATGGTCGAGTAGTGGAAATGGAGCTTGGCCATGCCTCTTCACATACCCTCCCCGCGCGCCCGGCAAAACCGCCCGCCTCATGCATCCACGCCTTTCGCGCCTGCCGGAGGCCGATCCGCAAAGCCTCGCTTGAAACGACGCCGAAATGGTGTTTGGCTCCGGCAGAAGCGAATGTGGCGGCGAACGCCCGCGCAGCCAAAACGGGGACCGACCTACATGTCAGCACGCAAGACCCTCACACTCGCCGCCATGCTGATCGCTTCGTTTGCGACCACCGCTGCCCTCGCCGCCGATCCCGAGAGCTGCAAGACCGTACGCTTCTCCGATGTCGGCTGGACCGACATCACCGCCACGACCGCAAGCGCCTCGGTCATCCTCGAAGCGCTGGGCTATGAGCCGAACGTGCAGGTGCTTTCCGTGCCGGTCACCTATGCATCGCTCAAGAACAAGGACATCGACGTCTTCCTCGGCAACTGGATGCCGACCATGGAGGCCGACCTCGCGCCCTATCGCGACGACAAGTCGGTCGAGACGCTGGTGACCAATCTGGAAGGGGCGAAATACACGCTGGCGGTGCCCGCCTACACCTATGAGGCCGGGCTGAAGACCTTCGCCGACATCGCCAAGTTCAAGGACAAGCTCGGCGGCAAGATCTACGGCATCGAGCCGGGCAATGACGGCAACCGCCTGATCCTCGACATGATCGGCGGCAACAAGTTCGACCTCGGCGGATTCGAGCTGGTCGAAAGCTCCGAGGCCGGCATGCTCTCGCAGGTATCCCGCGCCGCAAATTCGAAGCAGGACGTGGTGTTCCTCGGCTGGGAGCCGCATCCGATGAACGCCAATATCGACATGGAATATCTCGCCGGCGGCGACGAGGTGTTCGGGCCGGATTTCGGCGGCGCGACGGTGCACACCAACGTGCGCGCGGGCTATGCCACCGAATGCCCCAATCTCGGCAAGCTCTTCACCAACATGGTCTTCTCGCTCGACATGGAAAACGAGATCATGGGCGCGATCCTCAATGACGGTGCCGATCCCAAGGAGGCCGCAGCCGCCTGGCTGAAGCGCAATCCCGAGACGATCCAGCCATGGTTGGAAGGCGTCACCACAAGCGACGGCGGCGACGCCGCGGCGGCCATGGCGGCGAAGCTGGGGCAGTAGCACCCGCCCCTCCTGCGGTTTGTCGAGGGCACGCGCATGGACCCGATTTCGGCGTGGATCGCGAGCTGGAAGATCCCGCTCGGGCGCTGGGGCCGCAATTTCTTCGACTTTCTGACCACCCATTTCGCCTGGCTGTTCGACACACTGGCCGACTGGCTGGGCGCGGTGCTCGACGGGGCGGTGGACCTGCTGCTTGGCGTTCCGCCCGTCCTTCTCATCCTGATTATCGCCGCGCTGGCCTATGCCCTCCAGCGCTCGTGGAAGCTCAGTCTCGGCGTGGTGCTAAGCCTCGCCTTTATCGTCAATCAGGGGCTCTGGAAGGAGACGATCGAGACGCTGGTGCTCGTGGTCGGCGCCACGACGGCCTCGATGGCGATCGGCGTGCCGGTGGGCATCTGGGCCGCACACAATGAGCGGGTCTATGGCTGGCTCCAACCGGTGCTCGACCTGATGCAGACGCTGCCGACCTTCGTCTATCTGATCCCGGTGCTGATCCTGTTTGGCCTTGGCGCGGCGCCCGGCGTCATCGTGACGATCATCTTCGCCTCCCCTGCCCCGATCCGGCTCACCTATCTCGGCATAAGGTCGGTGCCGGTGCCGCTGCTGGAAGCGGGCGAGGCCTTCGGAGCGACACGGCGGCAATTGCTCTGGAAAGTAGAGCTCCCTTCGGCCCTGCCGACCATCATGGCCGGGCTGACGCAATGCATCATGCTGTCGCTGTCGATGGTGGTCATCGCCGCGCTGATCGGCGCCGACGGGCTGGGCAAGCCGGTGGTGCGGGCGCTCAACACGGTGAACATCCCGCTGGGGCTTGAAGCCGGCCTCGCCATCGTCATCCTCGCCATCATCCTCGACCGCATGGCGCGCGTGCGCAAAGGGCCCGGACGATGAGCGCGGCGGTGGAACTGCGCGACGTGGACATCGTCTTCGGCCATGACCGGAAGGCGGCACTCAGGCTGCTCGACGCGGGCGCAGACCGCGAGCGGATACTGGCCGAGACGGGCGCGGTGCTGGGCTGCGCCGGCGCGAACCTGACCGTCGAGCAGGGCGAGATCTCCGTGCTCATGGGCCTGTCGGGCTCCGGCAAATCGACGCTGCTACGCGCGGTGAACGGGCTGAACCCCGTCACACGCGGCGCGGTGATCGTGCATGACCGCGCACGGGAAACCGATGTCGTGACCTGCTCCGCGCAGGAGCTCCGCCGCATAAGGCGCGAATGCGTGGCGATGGTGTTCCAGCAATTCGCCCTGCTGCCATGGCGCACGGTGGAGGAGAATGTCGGCTTCGGGCTGGAGCTGGCCGGCGTGCCCGTTGCCGAACGCCGCGAGCGGGTGGCGCGGCAGCTCGAACTCGTCGGCCTGTCGCAATGGGCGAAGAAGCATGCCCATGAGCTCTCCGGCGGCATGCAGCAGCGCGTGGGGCTCGCCCGCGCCTTCGCCACCGAGGCGCCAATCCTGCTCATGGACGAGCCCTTTTCCGCGCTCGACCCGCTGATCCGCACCAAGCTCCAGGACGAATTGCTGCAGCTTCAGGAGCGGCTGAAGAAGACGATCATCTTCGTCAGCCACGATCTGGAAGAAGCGCTGAAGATCGGCAACCGCATCACCATCATGGAGGCCGGCCGCATCGTCCAGACCGGCGCTCCGGAGGACATCGTGCTCAAGCCGGCCAACGACTATGTGCGCGACTTCATCTCCAACGTGAACCCGCTTTCCGTGCTGACCGCCTGGAACGTCATGCGCGACAGGCGCGACCTCGAAGCCGATGGAGAACCCGGCTGGGTCTGGCTGGACCGGCGCCGCACCACGCGCTTCCGGCTGGCGGCAGACGACACCGTGGAGGCTGCCGAGCGCGACGGTGCGCCGATCGCGATCTGCAGCTGCGAGCAGCTGGCGCCCGCAGCCACCCCGCGCGTCTACCGTGCGCAGCCGGCGACGCCGCTCAAGACGGTGATCCACGCCATGCACCTGTCGCAGGCCGCGCCGGTGGCCTTGTTCGACGATGACATGCGGCTTGTCGGCGCTATCGGCGTCGATGACGTGCTTCGGGCCGTGCTGGGACGCGGCTAGGGTCGTTCCAGGGCGGTCCTCGCATTTCGGGCCACGCCTGCTCATCACTTTTTCCGCCGAAGGTGGATTCCGCCGGCCAGCCATCCTATGTTCGTCTCAATCTCGTGCGGCGGCAGCCATGCCTGTTTGACGGGAACGCCTGGCACCCCCGAACGTTGGTCAACGACGCGAAGGAGGTCGGCCATGCTCAGCAATTCGCAATCCGGACATCATCTACGCCGCAGCGCAAGGCATTGCGCCTTGCAGTTCCGCGTCACGGTGCCCGTCAGCCAGGAAGCGGGCGCGCGCCTCGCCCGCAAGATTCAGCTCTCCATCTCCAATCTGGTCGATAGCGAAGTCGGGTCGGCCAGGTCGGTCGCCATGTCCGTGACCGAGCCGACGGAACCGCCGCGCGCCATCCCCCACCGCGCCATCAATGCCGCGCCGGGCTGCGGCGCGTGGTGGAATTTCTGAGCTTTGGAACCGGCTCGCCTCATTTTGCATTGCACAAGGGAGTTAGCCCGCATTTCATGAGCCGCAATGACCGACCTCGCGCTTAACCCGACAGAAACGGCGTTCTTCTTCGACTTCGACGGAACATTGGCCCCCATCGTGGATGAACCGAGCCATGTCCGCATCGACGCGGATGTCGCTGCGCTGGTGCGCAGGTTGCAGGAGCTGTCCGGCGCGGTCGCCGTGATCTCCGGCCGGTCCATCGCCCAGCTCGACGCCTTCCTCGCGCCGCTCGTCCTTCCCGCATCGGGTGTCCATGGGCTGGAGCGCCGCGACGCCAAGGGCGCGCTGTCCTCGGCATCCTTCGATCCCGAACATCTCACGGAACTGGCCGGGGCGGTTGCGGCCTTCGCCCGCGACCGGCCGGGACTGATTGCCGAGGTCAAGCCCGGCTCCGTCGCGCTCCACTACCGCAAGGCCCCCGAAAAGACCGCCGAATGCATCGCCTTTGCCGGGCTGCAGGCAAAGCGGTTTCCGGGTGCTGCCCTTGCCCACGGCAAGCAGGTGGTGGAAATCAAGCTCGGCGGACGCGACAAGGGCGACGCGGTGCTCGCCTTCATGGGGGAGTCGCCCTTTCAGGGGCGGACGCCGATCTTCATCGGCGACGACGTGACCGACGAGGACGCCTTCAGGCGCGTCGTCGAACTGGGCGGCGTGGCCATCAAGATCGGCGACGGGGCAACGCTTGCCACCCACAGGACCCCCGACATTACCGGCTTCCATCGATGGCTGGCGCGGCTGGAGGAGACCGATGGCCCCTTCCCGGTGGTCCAACCGGGACTGGTGGAACGCTGCGAGGACGCGACCCCGGCCCGGATGGCCAGCGCGGCGGAGGGCTGACCCATGAGCCGGCTCGTCATCGTTTCCAACCGCGTCGCCGATCTGCGGCAATCCACCCAGTCGGGTGGACTGGCGGTCGGCCTTGCCGATGCGCTGCGCGAGCGCGGCGGCGTCTGGTTCGGCTGGAGCGGCAAGACAGTGCCGCAGAGGCCGGCAAATGCCGCCGTCGACGAGATCGGCAATGTCGTCATGGTGGCGGCCGACATGACGCCTCGCGACCACAAGGAATATTATGTCGGATACGCCAACAGCGTGCTGTGGCCGATGTTCCACTACCGCCTCGACCTGGTGAAGTTCCGGCCGGCCTATTTCGAGGGCTATCGGCGGGTGAACGAGTATTTCGCCCGCCTGCTCGTGCCGCATCTGCGCGAGGGCGATCTCATCTGGGTGCAGGACTATCACCTCATCCTCGCCGGCCTGCACCTTCGCCGGCTGGGTTGCCGGCAGCGGCTCGGCTTCTTCCTGCACATCCCGCTGCCGCCGCCGGAAATGCTGTCGGCATCGCCGAACCATCGCGAACTCATCGAAGGATTGCTGGCCTATGACGTGGTCGGCTTCCAGACCTCGGCCGATGCCGGCAATTTCAAGCATTATCTGGAAAGCACCGGCCTGGCGGAGATCGTCGACGAGGACCATGTGCGCTATGAAGGGCGCATCATCGTCGCCAAGCGATTTCCGATCGGCATCGATGTGGACTCCTTCGCCGCGATGTCGTCCAACTCGCCCGACGACGTGCGGATCGACGCCATGCGCCGCGACATGCTGGGGCGCAAGCAGATCATCGGCGTCGACCGGCTGGACTATTCGAAGGGGCTTCCAGACAGGTTCCGCGCCTTCAGCCGCATGCTCGAGCGCCATCCGGACATGGAGAAGAAGGTGACCTTCCTCCAGATCGCGCCGCCGACCCGCGAGGATGTCGAAGCCTATTCGGAAATCCGCACCGAGCTGGAGGGGCTGACCGGCGCAATCAACGGCCGCTTCTCCGACTTCAACTGGACGCCCATCCGCTACATCCACCGCTCCGTGCCGCGCGAGAAGCTTGCAGCGCTTTTCAGGGCGAGCCGCGTCGGCCTCGTCACGCCGCTGCGGGACGGCATGAACCTCGTGGCCAAGGAGTTCATCGCCGCCCAGGACGGCGCCAATCCCGGCGTGCTTGTATTGTCGCAATTCGCCGGCGCGGCGGAGGAGTTGCAGGAGGCGCTGATCGTCAATCCCTACGACACCGATGGCACCGCCGACACGATCCGCGAAGGGCTGGAGATGCCGCTGGAAGAACGATGCGAGCGGCATGAGGCCCTGCTGGCTCGCATACGCAAACAGGATGCGCGCGCCTGGCTGACCGCCTTCCTGCGCGATCTCGACGGGAAGGCTGACGCTCCGCCAGCCAATGACGGAAACAATCTGCCGGACATCACCATTCCCGCGGCCTGAGCCGGTCGACGGCATATGCGCGACACCCTTGTTTTCCTGTATGTTCGGCCGCCGAAACGGGTTCCCCCTTTCAGGGGACATGCTCTATAGTGGCCGCATATTGTTCTAGTTCATAACATATTGGAGGAAGCATGAACCCCAAGGGTCAGGTTGCGGTCGTTACCGGCGGCGGATCGGGTCTCGGCGAGGCGACGGCTCGCGCGCTGGCCGGGCGCGGCGCGAAGGTGGCGATCTTTGACGTCGGCATGGAGCGCGCCGAAAAAGTGGCGCAGGAGATCGGCGGCATCGCCGTCAAATGCGACGTCACCAGCGAGGAAGGCGGCAACGCTGCATTCTCGGAAGTCGAGGCGAAGCTCGGCGGCCCGCGCATCCTCGTCAACTGCGCCGGCATCGGCATCGCGGCCAAGACGACCAACAAGGACGGCGCCCACCCGCTCGACCTCTACCGCAAGATCATCGACATCAACCTCGTCGGCAGCTTCAACATGATCCGCCTCTTCGCGGTACGGGCGGAGAAGCTCGACCCGCTGGACGGCGGCGAGCGCGGCGCGATTGTCAACACTGCCTCCGTCGCCGCCTTCGACGGCCAGATCGGGCAGGCGGCCTATTCGGCCTCCAAGGGCGGCATCGTGGCCATGACGCTGCCAATCGCCCGCGACCTCGCGCGCTCGGGCATCCGCGTGATGACCATCGCGCCCGGCACCTTCCGCACGCCGATGCTGGCAGGCCTGCCGCAGGAAGCACAGGATTCGCTCGGCCAGCAGGTGCCCTTCCCGCCGCGTCTCGGCGATCCGGCGGAATATGCGGCACTTGCCTGCCACATCGTGGAAAACCAGATGCTGAACGGCGAAGTGATCCGCATCGACGGCGCGATCCGCATGGCGCCGCGCTAGCCGAAAGGGATGCGTGTCGCCGCGAGGAGGCGGCGGCACGCACTGGCAGGACATGACCGACGGGAGGAAAAAAGGGCCGCTTGCCGGTCTGCGTGTCGTCGAAATGGCGGCGATCGGCCCGGTGCCGCTCGCCGGCTTGCTTCTGGCCGATATGGGCGCGACGGTGCTGCGCATCGGCCGCCTGCATGGCCCCGACAGTTTCCTGCCCCTCGATGCCGATTTCGATATCGGCCTCCATGGCCGCCACACATTGCGCGTCGACCTCAAGGCGCGGGAAGGCGCAGCGGTCGTGCGACGCGTAGCGGCGGCCGCCGATATCCTGCTGGAAGGTTTTCGCCCAGGCGTGATGGAGCGGCTGGAACTGGGGCCGGACGAGCTCTGCGCCGCCAATCCCCGCCTGATCTACGGGCGGATGACCGGTTTCGGGCAGGACGGGCCGCTGGCGCAGCAGGCCGGGCACGATCTCAACTATCTTTCGATCACCGGCGCGCTGGGCGCGATCGGCCCGGCCGGCGGCAAGCCGATGCCGCCGCTCAACCTCGTCGGCGACTATGGCGGCGGCACCATGTTCCTGGTCGCCGGCATCCTCGCCGCCCTCTTCGAGCGCGCATGTTCCGGCCAAGGGCAGGTCGTGGACGCGGCAATGGTCGACGGAACGGGGATGCTCGCAGCGAGCATCTTCGGCCTGCACGGCGCGGGCCTGTGGCAGGACCGGCGCGCGAGCAATATGCTCGACGGCGGCACGCCCTTCTACGACACCTACGAGACGAAGGATGGCGGCTACGTCGCGGTCGCCTGTCTGGAACCGCAATTCTTCGCCGTCTTCTGCGATCTCCTGCCGCTGCCGGAAGCCTTCGCAGGGCGGCAATATGACCGCACCCACTGGCCGCAGATGCGCGAGGCGATCGCTGCGCGCTTCCTCGCCCGCACGCGCGACGAATGGGATGCGCTGTTCACCGGCAGCGATGCCTGCGTGACGCCGGTCCTTTCCTTCGGCGAGGCACCCGATCATCCGCACAACAAGGCGCGGGCAGCGCATGTCCCGCATGGGCGCATGACCCGCCCCGCCCCTGCCCCGCGCTTCTCGCGCACCCCGGCACAAGCCAGTGCAGGCCCCGAAGGCGCGATGCGGGTGCTGGCGCAGTTCGGAATTCCCGAGGCCGAGGCCGCACGGCTTGCCACATCCGGCGTTCTCAGCGAATAGATGAATTCAACAGTCATCTTTTCGGGGAAAGCAGATGAACGACAAGACGAAGGACGTGCTTCGCGAGACGGATGCGGACGCCATCCGCCAGGCGCGCACCCTCCTGCGCAGCGCACGCTATGGCGCGATCGCGACGCTCGATCCGAAGGACGGATCGCCGATCGCTACACGCACGGCGACGGCGACCGATATTGACGGCGCACCGCTGATCCTCGTCTCGCGGCTCTCGGCGCATACGGGCGCGCTGGATGCGGACCCGCGATGTTCCCTGCTTGTGGGCGAACCCGGCAAGGGCGATCCGCTGGCCCATCCGCGCATCACCATCGCCTGTCGCGCTGAGCGGCTGGAACGCGGCAGCGAGGCGCAGCTTCGCGCTGCCCGCCGCTATCTGGCGCGCCATCCCAAGGCATCGCTCTATGCCGACTTTCCCGACTTCGGCTTCTTCCGCCTCGACCCCATGAGCGCCAGCCTGAATGGCGGCTTCGGCAAGGCCTATGCGTTCACGCGCACGCAATTGCTGAGCGATGCGGAAATATCGGCCGCGCTGGCCATGTCCGAAGCCGGCGCAGTGGAGCACATGAACGCCGATCATGCCGATGCCGTCAGCATCTACGCGCAGGCCTATGCGGGAACGCGCGACGGCAGATGGCGCCTCACCGGCATCGACCCCGACGGCATCGATATTTCAGAAGGCGACGATGTCCGGCGCGTCTTCTTCCCCGCACCTCTCACCGAGGCATCGCAGATGCGCATTGCACTTGTAGACCTCGTGAAAAACGGCAGGCAGAAGCTGCTGGCTGCGGCACAGGAAAATATATAAGCATCTTCTTTTATAGGGAATGCTATAAGAACAGGCTTTCTCCCTTTATCGTTGCTTTATAAACTTTCGGAGTCTAATCAAAACCCTACGTCGCCTCGCATGCGGCCGAAATCGACTTCATCCTGCATTGGGGGGAGACATGCGACCGGCTTCACCGGCCACACTCGCAATCGAGGCTGCGCCCTATCTCGCCGCTCTGGGTAACGCCAAGCGGCTGTCGATCATGCTTTATCTCGATGGATGCGAGATGCCCGTCGGCATGATCGCCGAACATGTGGGCCTCTCGCAGTCGGCGCTCTCGCAGCATCTGGCGCGCCTGCGCGATCTCGGTCTCGTGGAAACGCGGCGGGACCGGCAGATGATCTATTATTCCTGCGCGCCGGGCCTGCCTGCCGAGCTTCTTCGCATGGTGTCGGCCCTGTTCGCGCAGGAACCTTCCGAAAGCAAGACCAGCGAGCTGGTTCCGGAAATGGCACCCGACTAAAGCATGTCTCCCGAAAGTGGGAACCGGTTTCGGGATAAAGACATGCGTAAAAACAAGGAACTAAAGCGTGGGAAGCGAGTCTGAAAGCTCGCGACACGCTTTAGTCCCGGAAACAGGTTGACGCCGGTTGCGGCTTCCCGCAATCGGTCGGACCGTGCAGACGATCGAGATCACCCATCCGGACGACCCGCGCATTGCCGGGTTCCGCGACATACGCGACCGCGACCTGGCCATGCGCGACGGCCTGTTCGTCGCCGAGGGCAAGGTCGTGCTGACGGCCCTGTTGCGGGCGCGTCGCTTCGCGGTCCATTCCCTGCTCGTGCTCGACCGGCGGCTGCCGGGCCTCGCCGATACGCTGGCCCTGTTGGACGCGGACACGCCCGTCCATGTCGCCACGCAGACCGTCCTCGATGCCATTGCCGGCTTTCACCTGCACAGGGGCGTGCTGGCGCTCGTCCACCGGCGCGTGGACGAGGACGCCGCGCAATTGCTGGCCACCATGCCGGCGGATGCGGTGGTGCCGGTACTTGTGGGCATCGCCAACCACGACAATGTCGGCGCGATCTTCCGCAATGCCGCGGCCTTCGAGGCAGCGGGAATATTGCTCGACGGCTCCTGCTGCGATCCGCTCTACCGCAAGGCGATCCGCGTTTCGGTGGGCGCGGCGCTACGCGTTCCCTTCGCACGCTGCGGCACCGTCGAACGGACGGTGCAGGCGCTGGCCGACAGCGGCTTCCGGCAATTCGCGCTCAGTCCTTCCGGCACGCAGCGGCTCGGCGACATTGCGCCCGGCGGACGCGTGGCGCTCTATCTGGGCACCGAGGGCGAGGGCCTGCCGCCGGCGCTGATGTCACGCATGGAAACCGTCAGAATCCCGATGTCGACGGATTTCGACAGCCTCAACGTGGCGGCCGCATCGGCGATCGCGCTCAGCCATTTCTATGCGGGTTTGGCATCCGCCGGCTGAGGCTTGGCGTGAAGCTCCTTCACGCGTTCAGCTAGGCTGACAATATTCGCCGGCGCCGACACATCGCTGCGCCCCGGCTGCGAAAGCGCAGCGTGAATGGGCGAGCCGGGGCCTTCCAGCGCCGCCGTCATCTCGACGACCTTCGCGGCAAGCGTGTTGATTTCTTCCCTCAACAGATCGTTCTGCTCGCGCTCCTCGTCGGAAAGCGCCGGCGCATGGCGCTCCTGTGCGAGCTCCTGGCTCAGCCGCTTGTTCTCGCGGGTCAGCGCCAGCAGCCTTTTCTCGAGGCGGTCGCGGTCGCCTTCCAGCTTGACGAGCAAGGCCTGCTCCACGCCGCCTTGCGGCGCGGCAACCTCGACATCGGCTGGCTCTTCCTCTTCGCCCGGCGTCTTTGCCGGTGCCTTCAAACGCTCGCGCAAGCGTGCAATCTCCTTTTCTCGCCGGCCCAGCTTCTCCTCGCGGTCAGTCAGGGTCGACAACATCCGCTCCAGCCGGGTTTCGAGATCGGTCGCCTTGCGGCGTTCCTGCGCGAGTTCGTCGCGCGCCGCCTTGCTCTCCGTCGTCGCCTCGCGCTGCTTGCGCTGCAATTCGCGTCGCTGGTCGCGCAGTTCCATCACATCGGCGACCAGTTTCTCGACCTCGCTTTCGCGGGCGATCAGCTCAATCTGACGGCTGCTCGACATGAAGCTCGTCTCGTCCAGCACTTTTTCGAGCTGTCCGATCTCGGCTGACTTCTGCTCGATCGCGGACTGAACGAGCGCCAGTTCGCCGGCAAGGGATTCATGCCGCTTCTCGGCTTCGGCCAGTTGCGCCCGGAGCGCTTCCGCATCCGCCTCGCGCGCAACTATTTCTTTCCGGTCCTGCTCGCGCGCCGTCGACTGTTCGCTGATCTGCTCGCGCCGGCGCGCAAGTTCGAGGCTCTGGCCCGCGATCTTCTCGCGTTCGGCCTTGAGGTCCATTTCGAGCCGCCGCGCCATCATCGCATATTCCGCCCGCTGCCGGTCCTTTTCGGCACGAATCTCGTTCGCGGTCAGCGGAACCGACGCCTCGATGCGGCGCCGTGTCAGCACAACGGCGCGCCGCCAGATCGCGGGCGCGATCATGAGGGCGAGAAAGCCTGCGCACAAAAAGCCGAGGAGGAAGAAGAGGATACTCTGGATCACGACCGAAACGCCTCGTCACGCGACGATGGCGGCATCTTCGCATGCCGTTCCTGCACGGACCAGTAAAACTTGGCGCCGCCGGCCGCCGGAGCGGCCGCAATGTGCTTCGCCCCCGGCAAGCCCGGAGGCGAAAGCAAGATCAGAACGGATTCCAGGTCGGGGCCTGGGTGAGCTTCAGATAGCCGAAATTCAGCCCGATGCGCGCGCCGAGACCGGTCTTGATCGGAACCAGCAGCACATTCTCGTGGCGAAGCACGTGAAAGCCGAGGCCGGCGACCACATAGGCCGAGCCGGACACGCCCATATAGCGCTTGTAGAGGCTGTCCACATTGTCGAGATTGTAGACCAGCATCATCGTGCGCGAGCCCTGGCCACCGAAGTCGGGCCCGAGCGACGGCCCCTGCCAGAACACGTTGTGATCGCCGGCGTTCTTGGTGAACAGCGTGCCCTCGCCATAGGTCGCGCCAGCGAGGAAAGCACCGGATCCTTCTTCGCCCAGCACATAGCCATTGGGGAGGCCATAGGATGCGAAGGCCTTCTCCACCACGCTGGCAAGTCCGCCCGAGGTGGAACCGAAGAAACGGTGTCCGGCATCGACGATCTCCTGCGGCGAATAGGAATCGTTGGCGCGTGCCGCCACCGGGGCCGAAAGCAGGCCGGCAACGATAGTGAACAGGGCGATCAGAGCCGTGGCGCGCGAGCGGAGGAACTGGACGAAAGACATTGTTCCTATCTCCTTGCTGGACATCGAATGATAGAATGCGAGGATACAGCGCAATCCTTTTTCAACCATTAACCGCGCACTCACCACGTTGGCCAAGTGAACGGAAACTGCCCAAACCCGCAGAAATGCGCGATTCCTTGCCGAGGCTGCGCGCCTGTGTAACCAATGCTTCACCCTGTTATTTGCGATTCGCAGCGGGCGGCGCGGCGGCCGACGATGCGAAGATGAGGAAGAGAGTACTTCATGAGCGACATATTCACCCTGTCGGCGACGGACCTCGCTGCACTTCTGTGCAGCCGCATTTGCCACGACATCATTTCGCCGGTGGGGGCGATCAACAATGGCCTGGAGCTTCTGGAGGAAGGCGGGTCCGACGAGGATGCGATGCGCCTGATCCGCGCCAGTGCCCGCAATGCCTCCGCCCGACTGCAATTCGCCCGGCTGGCATTCGGCGCGGCCGGTTCCGCCGGCATGCAGATCGATACGGGCGATGCCCAGGCGGTAGCCACTGCCTTCCTCGCCAATGAGAAGCCCGAATTCGAATGGCACGGCACGCGCGCCTATGTGCCGAAGAACAAGGTGAAGCTCCTGCTCAACCTGATCGTCGTCGCCAATGGCGCGATTCCGCGCGGCGGAAAACTGAAGGTCGAACTGCACGATCTCGAGACCAGCCCGCGTTTCACGCTGACGGCGACGGGACCGATGCTGCGCGTGCCGCCGAAGTTTCTCGAGCTTCATGCAGGCGGCACCCCCTCCGAACCGATCGACGCCCATTCCGTGCAGCCTTACTACACGCTGCTGCTCGCCCGCGAGACCGGCATGACGATCGGCATCCGGGCATCCGCCGAGGACATCGTGCTGACGGCCGCCTGATCGCTAGGCAGCGTCAGGACCTCCCTGCCCGCAACGCCCGGCATTGGATGAACGCGGCTGCCCGGCAGGTCCGGGCCCGCCTGCGGCCTTTCATACAAATTTTACCGCACGGCTTACGCGCTTCTTTACCGATCATCGCCTAGCTTTCCCCTGCCGGCAGTCTACAGCGCCTGACCGGCTCAGGGGGTGTCCATGAAACGCTGCATGATCGTTGACGATTCCAACGTCATCCGAAAGGTGGCGAAGCGTATCCTGTCATCCGACGAGATGACGGTGATCGAGGCCGCGAGCGCCAGCGAAGCGCTCTTCATGTGCCAGGCCGCGATGCCTAACATCATCGTGGTGGACGAATCGCTGCCCGACATGACGGCCGAGCAATTCATCCGCGAGGTTATGGTCATGGCCGGACCGGCGAAGCCGAATGTGGTCCTGTGCCTCGCCGAACTGAATGTCGGCACGGTCATGCGCGCCAAGCGCGCCGGCGCGAAGGGCTATATATTGAAGCCGTTCAATCGACCGCTGCTTCTCGACCGCTTCCGCGCACTGGATCTGGCTGCCTAAGCGGCGGCTGCCTGGATATATCCCGCCGCCACGGCGCATCGGCGCAAAATCAAAAAGGCCGCTGACATAAGTCAACGGCCTTCCCGGATTCATGCGCCTGTTCGATCAGGCGCTGACGCGAACCTCTTCGGGCTCGCGCAGCACATAGCCGCGGCCCCAGACGGTCTCGATATAATTCTGTCCGCCGGATGCGACGTCGAGCTTCTTGCGCAGCTTGCAGATGAAGACGTCGATGATCTTCAGTTCCGGCTCGTCCATGCCGCCATAAAGGTGGTTGAGGAACATTTCCTTGGTGAGCGTGGTGCCCTTGCGCAGCGAGAGCAGTTCCAGCATCTGGTATTCCTTGCCGGTCAGGTGCACGCGCTGTCCGCCGACCTCGACCGTCTTGGCGTCGAGATTGACGATGAGGTCGCCCGTGGTGATGACCGACTGCGCATGCCCCTTCGAGCGGCGGACGATGGCATGGATGCGCGCCACGAGTTCGTCCTTGTGGAACGGCTTCGTCATATAGTCGTCGGCGCCGAAGCCCAGCCCGCGAACCTTGTCCTCGATGCCGGCCATGCCGGAGAGGATGAGGATCGGCGTCTTTACCTTGGAGAGGCGCAGCGTGCGAAGCACCTCGTAGCCCGACATGTCGGGCAGGTTCAGGTCCAGGAGGATGATGTCGTAGTCGTAGAGCTTGCCGAGATCCACGCCCTCTTCGCCGAGATCGGTCGTGTAGACGTTGAAGCTTTCCGACTTGAGCATCAGCTCGATGCTCTGTGCGGTTGCACTGTCGTCTTCTATCAGCAGAACGCGCATCTCATTCCCCTTTGCCGCATCGCCGCACGGCAGTGTTGCCTGAATCGGAGGCTGCCACCAAATGGTTAACAAATTCTGATTCCGCTTTGCAAGCGTCTTCAGACTTTATCAGTTTTTTAAGGCATCCATCTGAAATACTTACATAAATAGAAGTCTGTCATCCAGCACGAGAACCTTATGCAATCGGGCTAAGTGACTCAATTGACTCCGCTTGTTGGGCCTGACTTCAAGCACGGCCTTTACCCTGCCTTAAGTCCTACGTCGTATGATTAACAACGCGGGTAAACGAATGGTTACCGCATGCGTAAAAGTTTACGAAATCTTCCCGGGGACCGAGGGCGGCCCCGCGAAGCAGCGGAGCGGTGGATGCGGCGCGGGTGCGCCGGACGCGCAATTGGAAGCATTTTGCAGCCAGGCAATGTCGCCTGCGGTCGCACAATGCGACTGACAAGGAGATGGAGCGGTTCGGCATTTCTATGGAACGATGAACCGCTCTAGGGAATCGACGAACGTCCTTCCCGGGGGATTCGAGGAGTATCTGAGTATGAAATCACGGGACAACAATCTGCGTCTCAAGCAGTTTCAGGCCAATGAGAAGCGCCGCCAGCTAATGCAGCTCGACATGATGGTCGCCGAATTCGCACGCATGGCGGGCGAACTGGACGCCCAGATCGCCGCCGAGGAAAAGAAGGCCGGCATCAACGACATCAATCATTTTGCCTATCCGACCTTCGCCAAGGCAGCGCGCCAGCGCCGCGACAATCTGAAGGACTCCCAGAACGATCTGGCGCAGCAGCGGCAGGCCGCACAGGCCGCCCTGACCGAAGCCGAGGAAGAACTTTCCAAGGCCGAAATGCTGGATGCGCGAAACAAGGACGTCGATGGTGACGGTCGCCGCGCTTTGGCGAGCTGAACCGGCACCTTCCTCGACACCACTTCCTGACCCCGCCGGCCTGAACGGAGCCGGCTGCTTGCGATCTGCCGCCAGCCGACCACCGGGCGGGCGTCAACGACATGCGAGAAACCACAAGCCGATGCGCGGTTTTCACCGTCCTTCGACGGTGACGCTATCGCGCACGCCGGCTCAGCTCCGCCCCCGCGCAGATGAGCGGGCCTCCTGCCTCGGCGCTCGTGCGGCACTACACAGCAAGAATGATGGCAACGCTGCCGACGGGTTCCGGCGCCGGCGGCCCGGCCTGCCAGACATGCGAAAGGGCACGGTTCCGGGAACCGTGCCCTTCAAGCTCCTGGCCCGATGTCAGTGGCGGTATTGCTGGATCCGGGTCGTGCGCAATCCGGCGAGCCCGTATTCGTCGATGGAGGCCTGCCAGGACAGGAACTCCTCCACCGTCAGCTTGTAGCGCTGGCAGGCTTCGTCCAGGCTGAGCAGGCCGCCGCGCACAGCCGCCACCACTTCCGCCTTCCGCCGGATGACCCAGCGGCGCGTATTCGTCGGCGGCAGGTCGGCAATCGTCAGCGGACTTCCATCCGGCCCGATGACATATTTTATACGCGGTCTAACCAGATCGGTCATAGTACTCTCTACTCAAACTCAAAGACCCAATCGTCGCGAGACTATCGCGCCGCCTTTAAAATTTGGCTAAGCGCATGGTAATTAGACGGTAACCCGGATGAATCCCGCGTTAGGAATTCCTGTCGCCTTTTAACCATTTGGCAATCGGGTGCCGCGGCGCCGAAATACTCCTCCGCGCCGGCCCGCGGGCAGGTCGGACGCCGGCTGAAAGCGATGCGGAAGTCCCTCGACCCTGCTTGACACCCCCGCAGCCTGCCCCTTATATCCGCCCGACTTCGCGAACCGGCCTAACGGCCCCTCGCGACAGCGCGACCCAAGGGCGCGGCGGAGTAGCTCAGTCGGTTAGAGCAGAGGAATCATAATCCTTGTGTCGGGGGTTCGAATCCCTCCTCCGCTACCACCGTTAACAACACCGAGGCTGCCGAAGCCTTCCGCGCCCACCAAAGCGTTGAGTTTCCCCTGTATTTTGATGCCTACTCCACCTTCGCGGTTCGGGTAGACGATGACGCGGTCAACCAGTTCCCGAAGCCCCTTGGCCCCGGAACTGTTTCCGTCATCCACTCCGGCTTGAAGCTCCTCACGCAGCTGCCGAAGTCTGACTTCGTATTGATCGAGCGCCTTGTCGTGCAGGGCTACAACGTTCACTTCTCTCGGAACCTCAGCGAGTTCGCGCTCCAGCTGCTCTCGCTCTGCCTTGAGGTCTTGAAAACGTCCCCGGAGATCGGCATCGGTCAACAAGCCCTTGGCGTAGCCGTCCACCATGCGGTCGATCTCCCGCGTCTTCTCTGCGATCTTTCTCGAAAGGCTCCCGCGTCGCCGCTCCGAGGTCGCAACCAGTCGCTTCCTCGCCTCGATGTAAGACGCGATGAACTCGGTAACCTCTTGGGGACGGTGCAGTTCTCTCAATAGCGTCTGGATCACCAAGTCCTCGACTGTGTCGAGGTAGCAGGTCTTCGGATCGGGACATGTGCCGCTCTCCCTTGCCGCCGAGCAGCGGATGCGAACCCGACCAGACTTGTCCTTTCCGCTCGTGGTCATCCCCGATCCGCAGACGCCACAGCGGAGTAACCCGGACAGAATGCGTTTGGGCCGACGCTGCGTCTCAGGCTTCGTCCGGGTAGAGGCGAGCCTAATGGTCCGCACGCGGTCGTAGAGGCCGTTTGACACGATGCGCAGGTGTGGTGCGGGGGTTCGATGCCAATCCTGTTCCGCGTTAATCCGGGAGACGCGCCGGCCCGTTTCAGGGTCCTTCACCATGCGAACCTTGTTCCAGACGATCTGCCCCAGATAAAGCTCATTGTTCAGGATGCCGTTGCCGCGTTGTGCGTTCCCGTTGATCGTGGAAGCGTTCCAAGCCTTGCCGCGCGGCGGTGAAACACGGTCGCGGTTGAGGCCACACGCGATCCGCCGAGGCGAGTTTCCATCCAGATACTCGCTGAAAATGCGGCGGATGACCTCCGCTTCCTCTGGGACGACTTCAAGTTGACCAGTCTGACCGGGGACAGCACGATAGCCATATGCACGTCCACCTGCGCTCCGACCCTCCCTGACGACCCCGAACATCCCGCGACGGACCTTCTTGGCGTTGTCCACTCGGAACATGTGGCCGATCACTGCCTTGAAGCCGACCACGATTTCATCGACAGGACCGGGACCATCATTCACCGCCAGTATGTCGATGTCTGCGAATTTGAGACGCTTGTGCAGACCAGCCAAGTCCTCCATGTCGCGGGACAGGCGGTCGAGCGCCTCGACAATCACCACGTCGAACTGCTTAGCTTGGGCCGCCTGCATCAGGTCGAGAAGTCCGTCGCGGCCGATCATCGACCCACCGGAACGGGCCTCATCAGCAAACGTCCTGACAACTTCGATGTTCTCCCGCGCAGCATACTCCCGGCAGTATGCGAACTGGTCCGCTATGGATCGAGGGTCCTGTAGGTCGGTCGAATACCTCGCGTATATTGCGGCGCGCATCATGTTAACTCTCCACCGTGCTCCCGACGATGGTCATCCACTGCGGCTCGCTCCGCAAGGTAGCGGATGATCTTTCTAAGTGATTGTCGGGCTTGGGCTGCCGTGTCGGTATCCACCACGCGGGCCTGCTCGTTCTCATTGTCGCCGACAACAGCGCCTAGGGCTGATCGCCGCTTGTTGAGTATCAAGACCAAGCGAACTCTCCTGCAAGAAAGAGGGTGCACGACTGACTGGCGTGCGTTGCAGGCGTCCGCTTGAGGCTCGCGGTCCGATGGCCTTCATGGAAGGCACTTACTCCACAGCGACACCCATCCTATGGACAGGACCGGGAATGTCAAACAGCCCTCGGTAGTATTCGCGAAATGTAGTGATACCGTTTGCACATCAATTCGGCGAACAAGTGTTTTCCACAGGCGATGTTGTTGATCGCAAACGCTTCTAATTCAGGTTGTATGGGACTTTTTATTTTCACTTGACGCCGTTTTCGTTCAAAGTATCGTAACCCTGCCTGAATTGACTACGTCGGAGCGGAAGTCTCATCCGCATTTTGGCCTCGTTCACCAGACGCCAAGATCGCAAAGGATGAGCCGCCATGAAGCCCAGGAAGCCCAGCCTCAATCACCATCGCGCGGAACAGCGGGTCCTCGCGCAGCAGGCCGAGGAGCAGAAAGACCCTCGGCTCAATGTCGAGCAGGCCGCTCGGTATCTCGGGGTAAGCGTATCGACACTCAATCGTTGGCGAGGGGAGGAGGAAGGCCCCGCGTGGATCAAGCTCGGAGGTCGCATCTACTATCACGCCAATGCGCTGACTGCATTCGCCAAGGGCAACTGACATGGTCGTGGACTTGAACATGAACCGCCTCCGTGCAGAGATCGGTGCTGCCATTGGTCGTCGGAACTCCCGCAACAGCGACACAGCCAGCCAGTTCACCGACGAGCAGGTCCGCGAACTGCGAAAGGCACAGAGGGTTCACCACAAGCAGCTGAAGGCGCTCCGCTCGGCATTGGCCAAGGGTAAGTCGGAGGCGATCAAGGCTGCCAAGGAGCGCCTTCTGTCGGACTTTGCTCCCAAGCTCATGGCCGTTGTGCGCGCCACCGCGAAACGCGCGGGACCTGTAGCGTTCGAGACGCTGGAGACTTGGGCAAACAACCTGACCGTGGATCATTGCTACAATGAGACCGTGATCATCCGCCCCGAACCTCATGGGCAATCGTGGCGACCTGTCTGCTCCACCGGCCTACGCCGTCGTGCCCAACAGCTCCTCGTTCGGGACCTGCTACTGATGATGGTAGGGGACAATCCCTATGACAGCACGGTCTCCGGGTCTGGCGGGGAGACCAGACTGTTCGCAGACATCAAACAAGCGATTTCCGAGGGGGTCCACTATTGGGCTAGTCTCGACGTTCGCGACTTCTTCCCGTCCCTGAGACCTGGACATCTTGCAGGCTTTCCACTCTCGCAGTGGATCGTGGGGAACATCGTGTTCCTTCCTGCGGATGTCCCGATCAAGTTCATCGACCAGAGAACTGGCATTGACCTTACCGAAGATGCCATCTTCAATGGGGATGATGATCAGCCTGTGTGTCCCTCCTATACGTTGGGATTGCTCAGGTCGAAGGTCAAACAGGTCCGGCAGGGCCTCATACAGGGCGACGTCTGTGCTCCGCAAATTGCGCGCACGGTCTTGGGGCGGGAACTCCAGCACGCGCTGGGGAACCGGGACGTGGTCTACGGCAGTCATCTTGACGACGTGGTCATAGGTGCGCGCTCCCGGTCGGTGCTGATGGCGTCAATCAAGGCCCTGACCTCTCGGCTCGCAAGCCTCCCTGCCGGACCACTTGACCTCAAGCTCGACGGCATCCGCGACGTTCGCGAAAGTGCCTATCTGCTCGGCTACAGATATAGCCTGCGACCTGACGGCAGCGTCTATGTCCGACCGGGGATGGATCGCTTCGACCGTTTCCGCGCTCGTCTACGGCATCGGCTTGAGCATTCGACCGCGACGACGAAAGATGAGTTTCTGGAGATCGCGCTGGGCTATGCTCGCCAGTGGTTCCGGTCCCACCCGGCATGGGATCGCAATCTGACTGACAGCGACCCCGACGCAGGGCCAAGCTGGGACTTCGTCTGGTCGGAAGCCCTCGTCTGCGTCAATCAAGTGATCCATGAGGAGTGGATTGCCGGATCGCTGCCGTGGACAGAGGCCGACATCGACTTCGATCTGCTGGCCGCATGAGGTTGTCGCCGCTCCTACTCCTCTGCGAAGAAGTCTTCGTCCAGCCGCTTGAACTCGATGGCTCGGCTGACCCGCACGCCGACCCCGTGCTCGATCATGAGGTCGGCAAGTTGCCGCCCGTCGATCAGAATGACCCGCTGCGACAGGTGCTTGACGAAGTCGCGAGCCTGAGGGCTGAACGTCGAAGTCGTGACGAAAACGCCCTTGGTTGCTCCCAATCCGACGAGGCTGCCCACGAAAGCCTGAACATCCGGGCGACCGATGGAGTTGGTGGCTGCGTATCGCTTGGCCTGCACATAGACACGATCAAGCCCAAGACGGTCCTCGTTGACCACACCGTCAACTCCACCATCCCCGGATCGTCCGAGTTGAGCAGCCGCGCTCTTGTGCGAGCCGCCATAGCCCATGGCGACCAGAAGATCGACAATCAGGCCCTCAAAGAAGGCGGGGGTGTTCTGCCCGATCCGGTCGAGCAGGTCTGCCCTCAATGCGGCGACCACGGCTTGATAGGCCGCTTCGATCTGCTCCTCCGGGGTGACGCTCGTGCTGTCCAGCGCGCGGTTCTCAATCTCTCCTTGAGTGCCATCCGGTTCCGTCCCGGCGCTGTTGCTGGACTTGTAGAACTCCCTGAACTCAGGGCGCTTGAGCAGGAGCTTCACATCCACCCGCTCCGGGTTCTGTGCCAGCAACGCCTTGCCCGCGTCGGTCGCGACGAACCGTCCCCGTGCGGGCGAGGCGATGAGACCTGCCTTGCTCATGTAGAACTTGGCCCAGTGAATGCGGTTGTGGAGAACGCGCTGGCGACCACTCGGCAGAAGCTCCTCCCGCTCCTCTGTAGTCAGACCGAGGTCGTCGGCAATACGGTCCTCCACATCCGCGACCCGTTTCTCACCTTCGGCGGCGAGGCGAAGGACCGGCAGCATCAACGATTGATAGTCTGGGATCGGCACTTTTGGCTCCTCGCGTCCGGCGGCTATCTCGGCAGGAAGTATCTGCGCTGGCCCTCATGCTCGCCGGAGCGGGCAAGGCCGGTGGCGACCAGCGTCTCCAATACCTCCTCGATACGTTCGCGCCGCTTCGCGGTGTTACGACCATCGAAAACGCTGGCGATGGCTTCGGGCTGGGCGGGCGCGGGCGCCTTGGCGAGGAGGTCTCGGACCAGCCTGATCTGCTCAAGTCCATCGGAGGGCCATTTCGGGCGCTCGGCAGTCGCGGGAAGTTCGATGTCGAGGACCCCGACATGCTCGCCCTCGGGCTTCGGTGCCTTCGCGCCCAGCTTCGGTATCTGGTAGTCAGGCCGCAGCCAGCGCACGACGCCGCGCTTTTCCTCCGCCGCCCGCTCCTGATTGAGCGCGACCAGCCGCGACAGAAGTTCTTCCTCGGCTCGCTCCTGCGCGTCGCTCTTGTGCGGTGACGGCAGGGTCGCGCCGGGCTTGCCGACCAGTTCGGGGATCAGATCGTCCCAGCCATAGGCCGTGAGCACGGCGCGGTCGATGTCGTCATGGATTTCCTTGAGGATCGACATCAGCCCCGCCTGATGCACATCGCGCTCGGCCTCGGTGAGCGGCGGCACGTCGCAGCCGTTCTCCAATTCGCGCAGCCGCTCCAGCGCGTTGTAGAGGCCGGTCATGGTGAGGAAGGAATGCTCGGCCAGCCGCTCCTTGCGGAAGGCGTCCAGCCGCTCCCCAAGCTCACGGAGACGCTCCTGCTGGGCATAGATGGGGTCTTCGGATGTCAGCCTCGGTTTAACGGCGAGTGGGAACGGAAACTGTGTAAAGGCCGCTTCATGCTGATACCTTGGCCGATCTTCGAGCCGACCGGCAACAGCAAGCGTCCACCACACATGACAGCGAGATGATAAAGCTGCCAAACACTCTGCGCGATCAAGCGCAACTCCAATGACGGAACCGTCAATCAAGTGCCTAGGCCACTCGAGGAAGCTAAAGAAGCGATGCTTGGCCACCTCGCTTGTGACAACCACGCGGCTAAGTCCCGCAAATGCTTCTCTCATCTCCGGACGACGACGGCCATACAGCCACCAATTGTCTCGAAAGCCTTGATCACGGTTCTGAAGACGCTCGGGTCGCACATAGTCATAAACGTGCTGGAACAGTGCTGGAAACTCCTCCTGCGCCTGTTCTTCCGAAAGGCCCGTAAGATCGACCGCGTATCGGCCCTGCTGTCTCCTAGTCAGATCACTCCCAGCTATGTAGAGGGGCATACGTTCCAAGGCGCGATCGTCGTCGCGCGCGAGTTTGGTCCTTTGACTGGTCGAAATCAGGAAACCCGACCCCACCAGCTTGCAACCTTGCCACGCTGACAATTCGTTTGCGACCAACCGGCTCAAAGCCTGAAGGTTCGCCTTGGCTGTAAGCCGAGCGGAAATCCTTGCCTCTTGCCTCCTAAGAACCACCTGCGGTGTGTCCGTATTCAGTCCGGCCTCCGACAGGGTCTCCGCCAGCACGCCATCGCGTTCGCCTTTCTCCGCCACCGTCATGGCGATGCGAACTGCCGCTTTGTCGGACGCCTTCATCCATGGATGATCCGGCACGGTGAATACGAGAGAAAGTGGATGCTTGGCGGCCATGTGGCGCTCGATCACGCGGCGGGAGAAGGTCTGGGTAATCGAGTTCGTGGTGATGAAGCCGAAGCGCCTCAGCGGGTTCGTCTGCCCCTTCATCGGCTTTCGCAGCAATCGGGTCGCGGCTTCATCCCAGAAGTGCATCACCAGGTCCGCACCGCCGGGAACGTTGGGGCGCGCTGCCCAGCAGGCTTCCGCATAGCCGTCCCCCAACTCGGTGCGCATATTGCGACTACCGATAAACGGTGGGTTGCCGACGATGAACTCGACCTCCGGCCACGGCGCGACCTTGGGGTTCACATAGGAATAGAGCGGCACCTTCGCGTCAGGGTCGGGCACCTCCTCCCCGGTGATCGGATGCAGCTTCTTCGTCACCCCGTCCCACCGCGACAGGGGTCGTCCCTGCGCGTCCCGCAGCAGCTCCTGCCGGTCATAGGCGATCACGGCGTCCTGCTGGCGGATGGTGCCGTAGGCGTGCAGGATCGGCTCGGAGATCGAAGCCAGACCGGCGGTCTTCAACTGCCATTTGAGATAGCCGATCCACAGCACGAGGTCGGCGATGGGCACGGCGCGCGGGTTCAACTCCAGCCCGTAGAACTGCCGGGGGCTGACCGTCTCGCCCTCCATCGCGAACCGTGCCTGATCCTCGCCAAGATCGTCCAGCGCCTCCAGAACTTCGCCCTCAAGACGCTTCATCAATTCGAGGCTGACATAGAGGAAGTTGCCGGTGCCGCAGGCGGGGTCGAGCACCCGCGTGGTGCAGAGCTTGTGGTGATATGCCTTCACGGCGGCAAGGGCACCTGCATCGTCGCCTCGGTCGCGCAACTCCTTGACCTGCCCCTGCACAAGCTCCCAATCGGCACGGAGAGGTTCGATGATGGTCGGCACGACCAGACGCTCGACATAGGCGCGCGGCGTATAGTGCGCGCCGAGCTTCGAGCGTTCACGGGTCTCCAGCGCCCGCTCAAGCAGGGTTCCGAAGATCGCGGGTTCGACATCGGACCAGTCCTTGCCCGCCGCGATCCACAACTCGTTGATGTCGTCGCGGTCGAGAGGAAGCGCACTCCGCTTCTTAAACAGCGACCCGTTGAACTTCTTCAAGGTCGCGTTCAGGTGCGGCGCGTAGCCGCCACCGTCCATGACGCTCCACAGGCTCTCCAGCGCGGCTACGAAGTGTTCGGGCGTGTCCTTCATCTGCCCAAGGAGCTTGTGAAAGCCCTTCTCCGGGATGAGCTTCACGTCTTCCGCGAACATCGTGAAAAGGCACCGCATCAGGAACTCGGCCACGTCTTTAGCGTCGTGCTTGCCTTCCAGACGTTTGGCGATCTTGGCCAGCCGCTCGGCAATGTCGCGCGTGACCTCTGCTGAGATACGGGTCGGGTCGAGCGACAGCGGGTCGGTCCAGATCGCGCGCAGCCGCGCCTGCACCTTCGCGTCGTGCAGGTCATCCATGCCGATGCGGTAGGACTGCCGGTCCGGGAAGTGCGCGTAGTTCTTTCCCTGCCCGGAGAAGTCGGCATAGACCTCGATCACATGACCGACATCGACCACCAGCAGGAAAGGCGGGTAGCCGTGCTCGACCGGCAGGGCGCGGGCGTAGTCTTCGGCCTGCCTGCGTGCTGCGAGCATGACCTGATCCCAGCCGCGAGTTCCCCGCTTTGCCTGCCCCTGCTTGCGCTGCGTAGCGTCCTCGGGGATCAGGGCCAACTGGTCGGGATGAACCTTGATGCCCTGCCGCTTGCTCGACTGCTTCGCTTCGAGGATGAAGCAGCCACGTCGGTAAAGGTCGATACGACCTGCCGAGCGTGAGCCGTCCGGGTGCTTGAAGTCCACCCGCCGCTCGAACACGTAGTCGTTGCGGTCGTTCTGCTCCTGCGCCATAGCAGGACGGTCCAGCCCCAGCGCCTCGCACAGACCGAGGATGAACAACTGATAGTTGGCCAACTCCGATCCGCCCGACGCTTTCGCCTCGGTGATCAGGGCTGCGAGTTTATCCGTGGTGTCGTGACTGTCCCCCATGGGGCCAACCTACCCATGGGCGCACCGATGACAACCGAAAACCACGACTACGAAATCACTTGCACTGGTTTTGCCAAAGACGCCCGAAATGAGTCGTTTCTTGTTACGCGTTACTTTGGGGTCCAACGGGACAAAAGTTCTGACATGGGGCGACTACCCGGAGTAGCTTTCGCCGGGGCATTGCCAAGGGCTTCCGAAATCCGCCAAGGTCGAGCCGGTCTCGGCGCGCCAATCGCTCCCATTGTCTGGCGCTTTCCCGCATGAACGATTGAGGGGGGAACTGCGATGTATGTCACCAGATACGATCCGCCCAAGGCGAGGGTCAGATATGTTGACGACGGGATCGAACTGAAATTCACCGAGGCCGCTGTCATGCTGGCCTTCGCCTTCCATTTGCTGGAACAGTCCGAGGGGGAAGCTGAGGTCTTCATTCACCCGGACGGCGAGCACGCCAAGCTGTTCGACATTTCCGACCTACTGGTGCGCAGGGGCTTCCACAAGACGGCCAGCATCGGCAAGACGAACTATGGCGGTCGATACGTCCGCGATCTGCACACGATCACCGTGAACCCCACGTCCGGCCTCGGTGATGTCGTCGCGATCATCAACGGCCAGCGCATCGTTGCTGAGTGCAAGGGCGGCACGGTGAACAGCAGCCATCCGGGCCAAAAGAGCCGACTGCGGAGGGGACTGTCTGAACTGATCGGCCAACTCATGATCCTCCCAAAGGGCGATGAGCGGCAGATCGCCGTCCTGCCCCACACCACCGAGGTCCAGCGCCAAGCACTCAAGATGAAGGATCGGTGCCTGTCAGCAGGGATCGAAATCGCGCTGGTCCAACAGGACGGCGCGGTCAACTTCATCTAAGGCGGATCGCAACCGGACCCGCCGTCCAAGAGAGGACGCAGATACGGGTTTCTAGGCTACTAAATGTAAGGTGTTTCGGAGGTTAGATTGTCAGACACCACGTATGCTACCGAGCAACCCTCTCAATTTCGCTCTCGATGAGGCGCTTCAGCACCGCATAGGGCAATTTGAAAAACTCGCGTCGATCATTGAGACGATACTGATCTAGGAGCGCGTGAACGTTCTTCTCCAGACCGCGAGGATCAGCATGGTTCCATGCCTCCACAACAATAAAGGCAGTGGGGACGCCGGTGGCTCTTGAAAGTTCTTCGGCACGTTCGCTAGCCGTCCCTGAGGTCCAGCCAACCTTGTAGACTTCCTCGGCCATGAGCGCACACCGCAAGACGTAAACTACCCCACTAGCGTCGGCACGGGCCGCTTGACGACCTGCCTCTTCTGCCGCTCGACGCAGATGCTCGTCAATCTCCACCTTCGCGGATGCTATTGTAGACTTAATATATATCGTGCGCTCGCCGCCAACGTCACGTCTCCAATCGGCATTCCGTTTGATCCACGTCCTCCCTTTAACTTTCTCGCCAGATGGACCTCTTCCTTCGCCATCGTCTTTGAGACGCCGCCAGAACCCTGTTGTGTCCATTTTGTAGTGTGGTGGTGTGAAAGCGCGAACCGCCGCCTTCGGATCATCAACGATTTGAATACTCCCGATAGACTTGAAGTGAACACCGAGACCCTTGCCTCCCTTCTTCGGTGCCCGATTTGATACACCTGCAGCGTCTGCAACCTTTCGGTCTAGGTTGATCATGAACGCGAAATAGGAGGGCAACTGCAGCATCGCTTCGCCTAAGCCCCAAAGAACTGCCGCCTCCTCTACCTTCTTCTGGAGATCGACGAGCATTGCTGCATGCTCTTCGTCCCCACCTGCGTGGTCGAAAACGTCGGGGTCGTCCGCTACAACCGCAAACGCGTTTTCCGTCTCGGTCATGTATGCGCGTGCGACGTGCCTTCCGGTCGTAAGGTCAATTTCCCCAGCGACAATTGTTCTTTGGGCACTCGTGGTTCCTTCCAAAGGGGTGGGAGGACCAGAACGATTGCCCGTTCTCGATCTGACTTCTTCCAGAAACAGTTGCTTCCACGGAGGCACACCCGATACCTCAACTGGGTCATCGTCCTCAACAAGCGCAGCCCATTCGTCGTCGCTGAAGATCGCACCGCCCAGAATATACCAGTGAACAAACGTGTGGTGTCGGATCATGGAGAAGCCCGCAACAACGAACTCTCTTCCTTCGGCGGTGAGGAAGGTGAGATCGGCGATGTCGCCACTGCAGGTAAAGTGAAACGCTCTACCTTCTGGAATTTCAAGTAGCTTTTCGAGGTTGAAATCGTCGCTTTGACTGCTCGTCATGTAGTCAAAGAAATCTGTCACGCTAAACAGGTGATCAGTTTCTTCGGCAGGACGCGCATAGGGAGCGATGCTCCCCTTGATCAAATCGACCCTGCAGAACGGCTCAAAATAGTTAAAACTCAAAGGTTGGTTGTAAATTCCGGAGGCGGCATATCGATTGGTATACTCTATCGCCATTTGCCGCAGGACCTGATCAACGGGATAGCCGGCTCCAGATCGTGCAATTGCCTGCATATGGCGGTGGTATTCGGTCGAAAGCCAACGGCTTTCCTTCGCCAGTTTTCGTCGCTCTGCACGACTTAGGGTTTGTAACCGACGATCCCGCCCTTCCTCGTCCAAATAGAAGCGATGGTCTCGTGCTGCCAATCGCGGGACCTGTTGCAGCTTGCTCAGTCGATTTCTCATCCCATCTTTGGACATGCCCGCACCAGAAAGATGACGCCCCAACTTGGGTTCCGTTTATAGAATAGTGCCAGCGGCATTTCCAACGAACATATCGCCGTCGCGGATGTAGCGATTGAGCATAGTGTCGGATGCGTGGCCGGTTTGCTGGCGTATTTTCCATGCGCTCGCGCCCGCCATCGCCGCGCTGGTCGCCAGACCGGCTCGCAGGGAGTGACCCGAGTATCCGGTCGGATCGAACCCCGCAGCCTCGGTGCGCTGCTTGACAATGACACAGACGGCCTCGCCCGACAGGCGCTGCTCGGCAACATGACCGTGGCGGTTGATCCCACGGAACAGAGGGCCGGTCTCGATCTTCGCATGGTCCAGCCAGTTGGCTAGACACTTCACTGGGCACCACTTCGACCTGCCGAACGGGATACCGATCTTGCGTCCCGCGCCGTTCTGGTCGGTCTTGGAGCGGCGCAAGGTGACGACGATCCCCTGCCTCACATGGTCGATGTCTGCCACGTCGAGGCCCACCAGTTCGGAGCGACGGAAGGCACCGGCGAAGCCGAGGAGCAGGAGCGCCTTGTCCCGCATGTCCTTTGTGCCGTCACCCATGCAGTCGAGCATCTGTAACAGGTCCTCGCGCAGGATCGGCTTAGCTTCACGGGTCGCCGTTCCATTGGTGCGCTTGATGCCGCGCATCGTGGCGCGGACCAGTTCGGACTTGGTGGGGTTGGCCGCGCCCATGGCGTCGTGCGCCTTTGACAGGGCGGTGACGCGGCGGACGATGGTGGCCGTTTTGTAGCGGGTGGCGAGGTCGGCCAAGTATGCGGCAATGGTTTCCGCCGATGCCGGGATGCTGCCACCCCACGCCTCGAAGTGGGCGATGTCCTGCTGGTAGCCGCGCTTCGTCCCCTCGGAGAGCGAAGCAGCGATGAGGCGCTGCACGTCGCTCGGGAGGACGCTCGGCAACATGTCGTCGGACTGGGCAACGGGCACGATGGTCTGGCGCTCAGCGAGCATCGGCGCGCTCCTCATCAATTGTGGGGAGGTCGGCGCAGATCAGGTCGAGTAAGGCGGCAGGGTCCGAGAGCTTCATGCCGTGATACCCGCTGTCCGCGAGCCAGCGGAGGGTCATCGCACAAGGCCACATGACCCGCTGCCGGACCAGTCCGCCTTCGACCCTAAACAGCCCGCCCGCCAGAACCGAGAGGCGGCGCCCTGCGGTGACGTGCTTCCGAAGCCAGCGCCCGGTCTCGGTGTCCCGTTTCAGGAACCGAGAGAGGGCAGCCTTCCCTTCCCAAGAGAAGGCGTCATAGACGTAGGTCGGCACTCCATTGCGCCCGACCACCACAGGGGGAAACTCGTCGTCTTGGGTTGTGAATGCGACGGACGGCAGGGCAAGGGACAGGAGCGGCAACAGCGGAGGGAGAGCTTCCCGCGTCACTCGGAAACCTTGCGATGCGAGTGCCACTATCGAGGGGTCCGCTCCTGCCGACCTCATCGCCGCGAAGGCGGACTTGGCATCAGAGGCTTGACCCGGCACCTGTCCGGTCCACCTGACACCAGAGGCGTGCAGAACGCTCAGAGAGGCCCCGAGAAGCGCGCCACGCTCACTGATACGGGAAAGATGCTCGGCGAGGTCAGCGCCCGCCAGCGAGGCCCGCAACTCCGCAAGCTCATGGTGGTGGGCGACGGTCCAGAGTAGATCGTCCGTTGCCCTGTCCTTGGGGGAGATCGCCATCTGCTCGACCAGCAATGAGGCCACGGCCCAATCGCCGCCGAACTGCTGCCGGACGGTCCTGTCCGTGGCGGTTGTGGTGACAAGCCGGACTGTCTCCAAGGAACCCACCCCAACATCCTCGAACACGATCCCCCCGAGCCTACGCCACAGCTTCGCCGGGTCGGACTTCAACAGGGTCGCAGCGGCTCTGGTTGCCAGATCGACATCACCGCGCCGGATGCCTTTCTGCATCGCAGACATCGCCACCCACGGCGACACCGGCAACGGCTCGACGGTCGGCACCGTGCGGTCGGACGCGAGCGGCAGGAGGACGGGGTCGGTGGTGAACAGGTCGAAGCGCATGCGGAACTCCCGAGGTTTGGGAGGGCCGAACCTCGACCCCGCTTGCAAGCGTGGGGAGCAAGGCTGGAGCATGCGAACATAAAAGACCTCGAACCGCAGCTTCGGCGCTGTAGGGTTAACCTCGGCTCGACTTCACAAGGGTGTGTGCTGACAGCCACCGGCACTGCCATGGGCCTTCACGGTCCGTGCCCGCGTTGCACGACCAGCATAAACAATTTGGACCTTGCCCACGGTCGGAGACATCATTGATGTCGCTCGCCCACCGTGACGTGTCCCTCTGCGACCTCGGTGTGTGTTTGCACGCGAAGGACACCGTGAGGACGCCGCTTCGAACCAACGCCATCGCCAGCATCAAGCCTTTGTATGTTAGGAGGTTTCCGAGGTTCTGTTGTTCACTCGGGAAAGCTACATCCCCGCGTCGTCACAATGTCCCGCGAAGTCGCACGATTTCTAGGCTGCGGCAGTGATTTCGTAGGGGATCGGAGGGAGTGTTGTTAGCGGAGAGAACGGTCCTCCGCTACCAATTTTTTCAATGACTTAGGCGTCAGCCCCTCAAAAATCATGTTGCAGTCTGTTGCATCTGAGATCCCTTGGTTTCCAAGGGTTTTCGGTGACACTCCGCCACTCGACGCGACATAAGCGCAACATGGAGAGCCGTTGGATCCTCGCGTCACTGGATCAGAGTTGCGAACGAACCGGAAACAGAGTTCATTCCGGCCCATGTCTCTTGCGCTCCACGATTCGTCTGTCAGCACCACGGCCCCTGACTATCTGGCCGCGCTGAACGCTGAGCAGCGGGCAGCTGTGGAGCATGGCGACGGAGCGGTGGCTGGCCCGCTGCTCGTAATTGCGGGGGCTGGATCCGGTAAGACCAATACCTTGGCGCACCGCGTGGCGCATCTTTTGGTGAGTGGCGCTGATCCGAGGCGCATCCTCCTGATGACCTTTTCCCGTCGTGCAGCGTCCGAAATGCGAGGTCGGGTAGAGCGCATCGCTGCGCGGGTGATGGGCGAGAAGGCAGCAGTGCTGACAGAAGGCCTGACCTGGGCCGGCACATTTCATGCTATCGGCGCGCGGCTTCTTCGAGACTATGCCTTGGAGATCGGCCTCGATCCCGCTTTCACCATCCATGACAGGGAGGACTCCGCCGATCTGATGAACCTGGTGCGGCACGAGCTTGGCCTGTCGAAGACCGAAAGCCGCTTTCCGGCCAAGGGCACTTGCCTTGCGATCTATTCGCGCGCGGTCAACGCTCAGTCCGATCTGGAGCCGGTGCTTGGAAAGAGCTTCCCATGGTGCGTGGGCTGGACGGAGGAGTTGAAGCAGATCTTCGCTGCTTACGTCGAGGCCAAGCAGACACAGAATGTGCTCGACTATGACGACTTGCTGCTCTGGTGGGCGCAAATGTGCGGCGAGCCCGCGATCGCTGAGCATCTCGGCGGCCGCTTCGATCACATCCTCGTCGACGAATACCAGGATACCAATCGCCTCCAGTCGGCGATCCTGCTGGCGCTAAAGCCGGATGGATCCGGATTGACGGTGGTGGGCGACGACGCCCAGTCGATCTATTCATTTCGCGCGGCTGAAGTGCGCAACATCCTGGACTTCCCGAATCACTTCGCCGAGCCGGCGCGGGTCGTCACACTCGATCGCAACTACCGCTCGACAGACGCGATCCTGGATGCTGCCAACGCGGTAATCGGCGAGGCCAGCGAGCGCTTCACCAAGAACCTCTGGACGGATCGGCAGTCGAAGGAGCGGCCGTTGCTCGTCACGGTGCGGGACGAGGCCGAACAAGCGACTTATGTGGCCGACAAGGTGCTGGAGACCCGCGAGGAAGGTGTGGCGCTGAAGCAGCAGGCAGTGCTGTTCCGCGCCGCGCATCATTCAGGCCCGCTCGAAGTGGAGCTGACACGCCGCAACATCCCATTCGTGAAGTTCGGCGGGTTGAAGTTCCTGGACTCGGCCCACGTCAAGGACTTTCTGGCTGTCCTGCGCTTTGCAGAGAACCCGAAGGACAGGGTCGCCGCCTTCCGGGTCATGCAGCTGATCCCGGGCATTGGACCATCGGCCGCCGGCGCCGCCCTTGAAGCAATGGAGCGTGCGCTCGATCCGGTGCTGGGCCTTCAGTTTTTCCGGGCTCCGGCGCGGGCCGAGGCCGACTGGCCGGGCTTTGTAGATCTCTTTGCTGGCTTAAAGGCGCATTCGTCATGGCCGTCTGACCTGGAGCGCGTGCGGCTTTGGTATGAGCCGCATCTGGAGCGTATTCATGAGGATGCTGCCGCCCGGAGAGCAGATCTACTGCAACTCGAACAGATTGCGGCCGGCTATCCGACACGTGAACGCTTTCTAACCGACCTCACACTGGACCCGCCGGATGCCACCAGCGACGAGGCCGGCCCACCGCATCTCGATGAAGACTATCTGATCTTGTCCACGATCCACTCAGCCAAGGGCCAGGAGTGGACGAAGGTCTTCGTGCTGAATGCGGTCGATGGCTGCATTCCGATTGATCTCGCCGTCGGCGAACGCGACGACATCGAGGAAGAACGGAGGCTCCTTTATGTGGCGATGACGCGAGCGAAAGACTCCCTGCATCTGATCACGCCGCAGCGCTTCTTCGTCCATGGTCAGGCCGCTCGAGGTGATCGCCACGTCTATGCCTCGCGGACGCGCTTCATTGGCGAGCACATGCTGGACCGCTTTACCCGCACCTCTTGGCCGCCACCTTCACATGCCGCGAACGGACGCGCTCCGCAGCCCGATATCCGCGTCGATCTGAAGGCCAAAATGCGTGGCATGTGGCGTTGAGGTCATGAAGCACCGCCGCGGCATCGATCTGATCCCCGATCGCCTTGCCACCTCTACCGCTGAGATCAGCGTGGCGCGGTTCGCGCCGGACGGCGATTATCGATCCGTCCGCTTCGACATGATCCCCGACTGGTGGGTGCTCGGGGCGATCTGCCGAGCTTGTCGGAGCTATGGCGGGGTCGACCGATACGAGATCCAGCGGAAGCATGGTAGAACGGCGCTGCTCAGCGTCGTAGGCGAGAAGTTGAAATGCACCGGCTGCGATGTTCGCGGCCAGAGCATGTTCATCCTGTACGGGAAATGGGAGCGCTGATGTCGCGCGAGACGATCACACCGCAGCAGAAGCTGCCGAAGCTCATCGTTGTGGTCGCCTTCGATGCGGACGAGGAAGGCGCCATGCAGTCGGTGTTCGGGCCGGCCGAGCAGGTGAGCGAGGACCGAGCAATCCGAACCGCCAAGCAGCTAGCTCAGAAGCACGCCGCCGTCGTAGCGTGGAGCCGAGAGGCAAACCCGGCGATTGGCGAGTATGGCGAGCCGACCGTGCTGTTCACGCATGGGCCAGTGCCGGAAATGGAGTGATAAATGCGTCTATGACCATCTCATGCCAACGCGCGGCGCTGACATGGTCTAGAATGGAAAAACCCCGGCAGTTGCCCACCGGGGTTTTCAATCAGATCAGACGATCGGATTAGAAGCTGCGCTGGATGCGGAGACGACCGCCCCAAGCAGAGCCGTGATCGTAGCTCTTGATGTAGTTGACTTCCGGACGAACCGACAGACCGGACACCGGCTGCCAGTTGACGCCAACAG
>Ga0182735_1000342_pt1 | contig 40611 bp, 36 predicted proteins | sample eDN5th30CKraftMG_FD_128524 | JGI IMG/M metagenome (GOLD analysis project Ga0182735, IMG submission 128524) | Enriched Miracle-Growth compost microbial communities from Emeryville, California, USA - eDNA 5th pass 30_C Kraft MG (version 2) (version 2) ...
GCGCCGGCGAAGCCGACCTGATCGTCGCCAAGCACCGCAACGGGCCTACCGACACGATCACCGTCGCGTTCCAGGGCCACTTCTCGCGCTTCACCGACATGGCGCCGGGGGAGTTCGGGTAGTTGAAGGTTCTCGGTGAGAGTTGCGAATTCCACCGCATCTTTCAAACGAGTTGCGAATTTGAACCATCGCTCGCGCAGGCTGAAGGGACCTAGCCCACAGATGAATGGTCGACACTGGATGTGGCCGGCTAGCGCTCCGGCGAGGGGGCGGGTGAGGGTTCCTGACGTGTCTAGTGCGCCAGCATCGCGGCTGGGCCATGCCGCCCCGACGTCACTCTCACTCGGCTGGCGAACATGACGAGGGGCGGCGGGATGTCGACACGTTCTCGCAGAGAGCCAAAGCCAGCCACTGAACAGCCAGGCAACTCCTTTCGTTACCTTTACTGGCGGCTCTCAGAGGGCGAGTTTCAGCAGCTTTGCGCAGCGATACTCCGCTGGAAGTACGACCCCGTCGAGTGTTTCCCCGTGGGGATGGCTGACGGCGGCATTGACGCGATCAGGGACGGAAGCATCGTCTATCAGGTGAAGTGGAGCAGCAAACTCCAGCAGAACCCTGACGTGTGGCTGGACAAGACGATCGACCGCGAGCGATCGAAGATTCAGCGGCTGATCCGCGAGAAGAGGATCCAGAAGTATGTGCTGATCACATCGGTCGCGGGGACGACCACGTCTGATGAGAATGGGAGCACGCAGAAGCTTCGGGCTCGGCTTGACGCCTACTCGGACGAGTTCAAGATTCCGGTCGAGTGCTGGTGGCAGGCGGACCTAGACGCCGAAGTTGTGGCGGCTCCGGACGAGATCAAGTGGGGCTTCCAGGAGATGCTGGCCGGTTCTGAGGCGATCCGGTATCTGATGTTCGGCGGAGTCTGCGGGCGATGCGGCCCGGATGAGGGAGGTCGCGCTCCAAGTCATGGCTACCCAGTGGGGGGAGGACAGCCATGTGAAGTTCTCTCAGGCCGACATGGATCGGACTCGTCTGTCAGATCTCTTCGTTGACGTCCACTCGACGGTGCAGTCACTTCCTCGTCGGACCCCGACGGGGCATCGAGCGAGGACCGGTAGTGAAGGCACCGTCGGTCGCCTGTTACGTGCGGAGTTCCCGCTCACCTTCTTGTTGGGTGTACCAGGACAAGGTAAGTCGACGCTGGGCCAGTATCTATGCCAAGTGCATCGTGCAGCGATCTTGCCGGAGGAGATTGACGATTTCGACGGGTTCGACACTCAGTCGGTTCGGGAGCCGATGCTGCCGTTTCGTCTAGACCTGACTGACTACGCCACTTGGATCTCGGGGCGAGACCCATTCGATGACAGTGGCGACGCTCCGAAGACTGCGCGGCCGCGCGCAAAGGCCAGGCGCGGGGTCGAGAGCTTCCTGGCGGCCCTCTGCGAGGTGAAGAGTGGTGGTCGAACGGTCGACGTCGACTCGATCCACAATCTGCTTGAACGGTTCCCCGTGTTAGTTGTCTTCGATGGACTCGACGAGGTCGCCGATCCGAACCTGCGGGCCATCCTCGTTGAGGAGATCGATCAATTCACCCGGCGGATGGGAAAGACAAAGTTCGCGACTCGTCGATTCCAAGTGGTGGTCACGGCGCGCCCAAACGCATCAGGACTCCCCGAGCCGGACGGGGAGATGTTCGAAGTGCTCCGGCTGGAGCCGTTGAGTTCGGTGCTGCAGGCTGAGTACGTCAACCGGTGGTGCGATGCGAAGGGACTGGATGACCGGCACCGCAACAAGCTGCGGCGCGTGTTCCGGGACCGCACCTCTCTGGAACACGTCGCGCAACTGGCCGACAATCCGATGCAACTGACAATCCTGCTGTATCTGATCAGCAAGAAAGGCGACGCGGTGCCGGTGACGCGAACCCCGCTCTACTCGGACTACATGGCGACGTTGATGGATCGCGAGGTTGACCGTCGGCAGATTTCGCGGGAGAGCGTCCCAGACGTACAGGAGGTCACAGCCTTCCTCGGTTGGCATATGCAGAGCGGCGTCGAAGAGACGCCGACTGCGGGACGCATGCTGGCCAAGGACATCGTGACCACGCTCATGATCTACTTCCGCCAGGTGGGACGCGACGTCGGGTTGGCGGAGGAGCTCTTCAAAGCGGCCACGGACCGCTTCTGGGCACTCACAAGCAACGTCGACGAGATGTTCGAGTTCGCGGTCCAGCCTGTGAGGGAGTACTTCGCCGCGCGCTTCCTGGCCGAGTGGGCCGCTCGCAGCTGGGCCCAACCGCTTGGGAAGCAGGACGTACTGCGGCACCTGATGGATCGTCCATACTGGTTGAACACACTGCGGTTCTACGCGGGCTTCGCCTCGCCTAACGAGCTGGCGGCGCTTCGGTACGGCGTGGAGGAAGCTCTGCGTAAGGCGGGGGGTCGACCCCTTCAAGTCAGGTCTGCGGCGTGGACGTTGCTCAGCGACGGAGTGTTTGTCGCGAATCAGATGGTGCAGCGCGATGTCGCACGCCTCCTCGCCGATGATCTGACGATCAGTCTGATGAGTGAGCGGCCGTCCGCCGATTTCCCGATGCTCGTCAGTTCGGTTGGCGGTCGAGACTTCGTTGAGGAGACGCTGGACGCGGTGGAGAAAGAGGTCACGGCGCCGCTGTCGCCCATCCGCGCGGCGATGCTGCGCCACCGGCTGGGTTATGGCAGGGATGAGTTCGAATCGTGGTGGACAGCTCGTCTGTCGAACGCGGTGGGCACGACGGATGAGGCGGCGTGGCTGCGCGTGGGTGCCAGTTACGGCGGTGTCCGGCTACCCCCGACACTGGTGACGAATGTGGCATCCCGCCCGCCGGAGTCGATCCGCGAACTTGCCCGAATGGATATCGATCTGGCCACCGAGCCTAGGCTTGGCGACGCCATGCTGCAGTCTGTACTGCGCGGTGTCCTCAGCGAGGTGCGACCGACGGCGTCTGGCCTGCCGAGCGATCTCCTCCGAGCACTTCGGCCACAGTGGTATCTGCCCGCCGAGGGGGCTTCGCGTCTATCTCAGCACGGGCATCTTGGTCTCGATCGCGTTGACGCGTCCCTACGCAACAGCGCATGGAAGAGGCTCGAGGCCGCAGACTCTCGATATCAGGACGTGCGCAGGGCATCCCGCAAGGGGCAGCGCGCCCAGGCCGGCACAACTGAGCCATGGCAAGCGACCGCTCGAGCTCTGAGCGCCATCCACGGTCCAAACTGGCTCTCGACCGAGATCGCCCTGGCCGGCGCCGCACGTCACGAGCTCAGCGCTTCGGGCACCGTCGGTCGCGACAGCGAGCCCTTCGGGCGCCACACTGACTATGGCCGTCTGGTGGTAGACGTACGTCGCCAACGAAGCGTGGCATGGTGGCGCGAGATATACGACACCTATACCGACTCCCTCTCACGCCGCGCGCTGTCTCTCGCACTTCTCGCGGTCGCGCCCGAAGAACTACTAGGCCAACTCGCACCACTCGTGGATGAGGTCGTCCAGCAGGCCTCCACCGATGAGTATCGCGAGCTCGCGAACTCGTCGAGCAGACTCGCCGTAAGCGGCGCGGCCCGACGCGTCGCGGGGCAGGTCGCTGTGACAACGAGTGTTTCGCCGAGGGCGCGGCTCCTTCTCGCGCACCACACCGCGGCTCAGGGAGTCGACTCGCTCGTGTCGCTCAGCGATGACGAGCTTCTGGGAATCGCTTCAGACGACCCGTCGCGCTGGCCGGTTGCTCACTCACTCGCCCTGCGGATGGAGGTCGGCGCCCAAGACATTCACTTCGCCGCCCTCGCCAGGCTCGGCGTCGGAACACGATCGGGAGACACTTTCGTGGGTGGTATGCCGCGGTCGGTGGCACGGGACATTCTCGACTGGCCCGGACGCTACCCCACAAGCTGGGTAGATCTAGCGGAGCGGACGCTATCCGCTGAAGTCCAGGATGAATCCTTGAGCGCGGTCGCGCTGAGCAACGATTGGGTGCCGGAGGTTCCACTCCTTCAAGCACGAACTCGCTAAGGAGAAACCCGTCGCTCGCTACCCGATCAGGCGGCCGGCGAGGAGACAGTTGGGCCCTCGGCCGCGACGCGGCGTGCAAGGTCCCAGTAGGGACTCTCGATCCTCCGGAACAGGAGCGTCCGCTCACCCGGGACGCGACCGATCTGCTCGATCACCTGACCCTTCTTCAGTCGGGCGAGAAGAGGATGCACGAGCGTGTTGTCGACACCAGTAGCGGCGACGATCTGGGAGGTTGAGAACGTCTCGTCCTCGTGGTTCGCGATGAACAGCATGACAGCGAGCATGTGGCTGTTGCCGAACATCGCTTTCGAGTGTTCGGGCGCAAGCTCAGTCAGCAGGATCACGGTTCGAGTCTCCCACGCCGCAGGGACCGACGCCGCTGCAGCTGCTTGTTGTGCATCTGACATTCACAAATATAAGGTCTTCGTCGCGATCGGTATATGAGACACTTTCGCGCGTCACCGAATCGTCGTCCTCTGGGGCCATCGAGCTTACGGGCGGCCTCTGCGGATTCGTGAGTGGGACGACACGCGGTCCATCCTCGTTGACACAAATAGGCGATAGGCCTATAACCAGTTACGTGGTGTATTCGATCCAGCTCCAGGTCGTGGTCGATCGGAGATCGCCTGCGTGGCGGCGATGAGTGCCACGGTCGCGACGGTGCAGGTTCGGCAGCGGGACGGGAGTGTGGGCGTCGAGGAGGTCTCGTCGTTGACCTTAGGGTTGCTCGACGCGGCGATACCGTGGCGTCGGTTTCGCTCGTATCGGGGGCAGCGGCACTACTCGGGCAGCTACTGGTCCACGACGATGGAGTCGTTGGTCGGGTATGAGTCGAGGCTCGAGCTCGCCAATCTGCTGTGTGAGGACTTCGATCCCTCCACGACGTGGATCCTCTCGCAGCCCTTCCTCCTTGCGGGCGCGGATGGTTCCCGCAAGCGTCGGCATGTACCGGACTACCTGGTGGAACGGATCGGGGGAAGAGCGTGTGTGATCGATGTGAAGCCCGCGGCGCTCTTGGCTGACCCGAAGATCGCGGCTGCCCTCACGTGGTCGGCGCGGATGGTCGAGTCGATCGGGTGGGAGTACGTCGTCCGCAGTGAGCCGGAGCCAGTCCGCCTCGGCAACATCAAGTTCCTCGCCGGGTACCGCCGGGCGTTTCAGTTCATCCCGGTGGAGGTCGAGGCGGTGCGCCTGGCCGTGCGGGAGCCGATGACGATCGGTCAGGCATGCCGTATCGGTGCTGGCCAGATTGCCGAGCCCGAGTATGCGCGTGGGATCGTGCTGCATCTCCTCTGGGCGGGGAAGCTCACTACGGATCTGTCCGTGCCGCTGTCGTCTACGACGATCGTCGAGCCCACGTCGTGATCTTCCGCGGGCAACCGACTTTCGACATCCGGGTGGGTGCGACCTTCAGCTGGGACGGGTCTTTGTGCACCGTCATCGAGATGGCAGGCAACGCGATCGTCGTGCAGGACGCCAACCGTCGCCTGCGACGACTCCACTACGCGGAGCTGCTACGCCCGCCGGCCGATGGCGGGCGTGCACGCTTTCCCCGGGATCCCGACGCGGGACTGGTCGACCCGCTCGCGCTGATCTGGACGCAGCTATCGCCTGCGGATCAGGAGGCTGTCCACCAGCGCGCCGAGCACGTGCGAGAGGTGCTCACGGGCTACAAGTCCGGCAACGCCGCATACCCTCGTCCAGGCGAGCCCAGACCCGAGTACGCGCCCGACACGGGCAAGATGGCCCGCTACCGCGCGAAGGCCGAGGAACTCGGTGTCTCGGAGCGCACGATCAGCAACTGGATCGCGAGGTATCTCGAGGCCGACGAGCTGGGCCTGATGGATACCCGTCGCGTCAAGCCGACGCGCGGTCTCGGGAACCTCGACCCTCGTTGGGTCGACATGGTGCGCACGATCCAGGCCGAACAGGAGGCCGAGCCGCGTGTGCCGTCGAAGGTGATCATGCGCCGGGTCGAGGCGCGGCTGGAACGGGAGTACGGGCCGGGGGTGGTGAAGATCCCATCGAAATCCCTCCGCTATCGGGCGTTCCGTGACCTGGACTGGGGGCGCAACACGTTCTCCGGCAGCACGAAGGCAAAGCGGTCGAATGCCAACAAGCCGCAGGGCACGTTCGGGAACCTGGCGCCGACGCGCCCGGGCGAGTACGTCCTGATGGACACGACGCCCCTGGACGTGTTCGGCTTCGACCCCGTCACGGGCGAATGGATGAACAGCGAGCTGACGGTCGCGATGGACCTGTATGACCGTGCGATCGTGGGGATGCGGTTGACCCCGACCGCGCGGGCGATGGACGTCGCCGGCGTGCTGCTCGAAGCGATGAGGCCCTTCGACTTGCCCGAAACCTGGGGACCGGCAGCGTCCTGGCCGTACACGGGCGTACCCGAAACGCTCATCGTCCGCGAGGATCACATCGAAGTGGCCAGGTTCCTTCGCGCGAACCTACCCGAGACGATCGTCGTGGACCACGGCAAGATCTATCTTTCCGAGCATGTGATGAGCGTGTGCTCGCGGCTGGGGATCTCGGTGCAGCCGGCACGGCTGTACATGCCAACCGACAAGGCCGCGGTCGAACGGTTCTTCCGCACGATCAAGGAGCTCCTAGCGCAGCTTCCCGGATACAAGGGCGAAGACCTGTCGGCTCGCGGCCGCAACCCGGAAGACGACGCGGTGTTCACCGTCTCCCAGCTCGAGGAGATCATCCGGGAGTGGATCGCGACGGTCTACCATGTCCGTCCGCACAGTGAGCTGGCCGACCCGCGCCTGCCGGGGATGGAGATGAGCCCGCAGCAGCGATACGAGCAGGGCCTCGCCACGGCCGGTCGCCTGAGGCTGCCGCAGGACCGCAACGTAGTGCTCGAGATGCTGCCCGTGGTGCGCCGCACGATCCAGCGGTACGGGATCGAGAACTGGACGCTGCGGTACAAGGACGATGACGGGGTGCTCCGCAAGTACCGCAACCGCTCGCAGTCTCTCTACAACGAGGGCCGCGACTGGCCCTTCTTCGTCAACCACGACGATGTCCGGTACATCTACTTCCGCGACCCTGAGGACAGCACCTGGCACACCCTCTCGTGGGAGCGGCTCAAGGAGTTCAACGCTCCGTTCGGCATCGACGCGCTCGAGTACGCGAAGAAGCTCGCCGCCACCAACCCCGACATTCCGGACACCGAAGCTGCGCTGACTGCACTGCTGGCACGGTGGGGCGCGGGCCAGGATCTCACCCCGCAGGAGCGCCGGGCGTCGGCACGGCACGTCGCCGCGCACCGTCATGAGACCGAGACGGCCACAGTGACGTCGATCCGTATGACGCAGGAGCTCATCGCGCGAAACCGGCCGGCGCCCCCGCTTCCGAGTGAGGAGCTGGCTGGCCCGCCGATCTCACAGTCCCCGTCCACGCCGCCGCTGGGCGGCGACGACGACGTGGACGAGGAACTCGACCCGACCGAGTTCGAGCCCGACCCGGATTACTACGCGACCGCGCTGGGGGACCTGTGAGCAAGCCGAGCACCGGCCCGTCGACGTACGAGTGGTGGAAACACCTCGCCGAGAAGGCGCCAGCGGCCCGCCCCGAAAGGCTCACGATGGAACAGATCCGGCGGCTCGACCCGACCCAGCGGAAGGAGTACGGGCGTCAGCGCCGGACGTGGCACGAGAGCATCCTGCTGCGCACCCCACAGGTGGTCAGTGCGAACGAGCAGCTCGACGACCTGCTCGAGGCCAACGAGGACGCGGTCAATCGTGTACGCGCCGCTGCCGCGATCGACGCGCCCCCGTCCCTGGGTAAGTCGACAACGGTCGATGCATACGGACTCCGGTATCACCGTGAGCAGATCGAAGAGTTCGGCGAGTTCGTCGATGACAACGAGGACATCCTGCGGATCCCAGTGTGCCGGATCACTCTCACCGGGGATGTGACGATCAAGGGCCTTCATCAGCAGCTGTTCGAGTTCTACGCCCACCCTGCCCGGCGCGGAACGACGGGTCGGATGCTTGCGCGTGATCTTGCAGCCGTGGCCGGCGACGCGGTGCGACGGCACGAGACCCGCCTGATCATCATCGACGACGTCCATTTCCTTCACCCCGGCACGGAGAACGGTGAGAAGGTTGCGAATGAGCTGAAGTGGCTCGCGAACGAGTATCCCGCCACGTTCCTATTCGCGGGGGTTGCGCTCAAGAAACGCGGCCTGTTCTCGGAGGGGCTGAACGGCGAGCTCGCCGCCCTCGCCCAGACGGGTCGCCGGTGGACGTTGCTGCGGCTTGACGCCTTCGATCCCCTCACAGCGACCGGTGCACCAGCGTGGCGGGACACCCTGCTGGGCATCGAGCAGCGGCTCGTGCTGGCGAAGTTGCGTCCCGGCACTCTCGCAGACCGGCTCAGCGACTACCTCTACATCCGATCCACCGGTGTAATCGGATCGTTGATGCAACTGATCCGGCTCGGCGCGATCCGCGCGATCCGCACCGGACACGAAACCCTCGACATGGACCTCCTCGACCACATTCGGATCGACGAAGCGGCAGAGGCCGCTCGAGGAGCGACCGCGAAGCTCGTGAACGACGCACGAAGGACGGTCCGGAAGTGACCGGGCTGCGGCGGCTTCCGTTCCGGATCCGGCCCCTGCCGGACGAACCGCTCGACTCCTGGCTGGAGACGATGGCCGCCGCCCACGACGTCACCTTCGGGCAGATGATCGCCGCACTCGGTCTTTCTGGGCCGGGTGCTGTTCCGGAGGACCAGCACTACTCCCCAGGTCGCCTCAACCGATGGCTGTTCCACCTTGAGGACGACCAACTGGAGCGCGTCACCCACACCACAGGGCTGCCGGCTCCTGCACTTCAGGCGATGACCCGCTCCGCCTTCGCCGCCACGGTGACGAAGTACACATTGAAGGGCAGGCTGAGCATCCAATGCCCCACTGCCGGCACCCAAGGCCGGTTCTGTCCGGAATGCCTGCTCGACTCAGGAGGCCGCTGGCGGCTGTCGTGGACATACGCGTTCGTGGCTGTATGCCCCCGACATCGTCGTGTGCTCAGCGACATCTGCCCGACCTGTGGCACACCACCGCGCGCCCGCCCGCAGCCGATGTACCTCGTTCCGCGTCCGGGCCACTGCCACAACCGGCCGCGTGAGGCCTCCGACCCCCGCCAGCGGTGCGGCACCGACCTCCGCGAGGACACCGGACGCATCGACGCGAGCCCCGGGATGCTGGCCGCACAACGTGCCCAGTTCGCGACCATCGCGCAAGGCCTCGGCAGGTTCGGCATGTACCGGGACGACCCGCAACCAGCACCGCTCGTCATGGAGGACCTGCGCACCATCGCCCGCATCGCCGTCCAGGCCTTGTTCCGCGGCGACGACATCGACATGGGCGACATCCCTTCAGCGACACTCGGTAAGGCGCTCAGCGAAGAGGACGCCCTTCGCAAAGAGCGCCCGCGCACCTCATCGCTTGCGGCTGTCGGAGCCACGCTCGCGTTCCAAGCCATGCAGGATCCCGACCACCTTCTTGACCTTCTGCACCACCGGATCCCCCCGTCCGCTGTCTTCGATCGTCACAGCATCCAACTGAGACTGACCGTCGCCAAGTCGCGCGGGCTGAACACGCGGCACCTCACCCGCATCCAGCATCTGGTGCCACCGCCGCCGAACGGCGTCGAGCAGCGCGCACGCAAGCTCCCCGCCCAGCTCTGGCCCGAGTGGGCGGCACGTCTCCGGGTGCCGAAGACAGATCGCGAGCTCGCCGCGTCCGCGCTCACCACGGCAGTGATGATCGCCGGCACCCGCCTCAGCCACGCCGACGCCCTCAAACTCCTCGGCTCGAGCCTGGACCCGAAGCGCGTCCGCGACACCACGCGGCTGCTGCGGAGCGACGACCCCACACGGAATCTCCTGCTTCCCATCGCACGTCTTGCCGTCCACCTGGACGCCGAGCAGCCACCCATCGACTACGCACGCCGCCGCGCCCTCAGTTACGACTCGTTGCTCCCCAATCCTCAGTGGGAAACGATCGCCTCTCATGCGAACGTCCACCCTGGCGGGGCTCCGCGGATCCGTCAGATCCGGCTGCTGCTGTATGGCTGGCTCACCGGCAATCACCCCAGCCAAGCTCCCCAGGGATTCCGTCCGCAGTCCGCCGTTGATGTCGCCGCGGCCCGAGCCCTGGCCGAGTCCCTCTCGCCGACCCTGAAACGCGAACTGTTCGCGGTTGCTGAGCAGTTCCTCCGATCTCACGGCATTGACGAACCCGTTCGGTGGAGCCCTCCGCTTGCTGTCGCAGAGTGGAGCCCGATCGTCGATGATGCCGAGCACGCAGCCGTCTGGCCAGCGAAGCAACCGGCATACGAGCACGTGCGAACGACCTTCACCTTCGACGAGCTCGTAGAGGAGTATCGAAGCGGCCGGTCGTTGAAGGATCTCGCCGATGTTGCCGGCGTCGGTCGCTCGGTCATGAGTCGCGTCCTGCGCGAGGCCGGTATCGGACTCCGCCCCGCGCACGCCCCGCGCCGAATCATTGTGGATGATCAGCGACTCCGCGCCGAGTACGAGAATGGCCGCTCGCTCGAGGAGCTCGCCACCGAGGCTGGCTGCGGCGAGACGACAATCGCCACACGACTTCGATCGCTCGACGTCCAGCTGCGCTCGCGCGGAGGTCGCTCGCGCGACCGCACTGAAGTCGTATCCGTTGAGTGAGACGACCGAGCGGACCGAAGAGGTGTGCGGCTCGACCCGGTCGTGCCGCGGTGGGCACCCGCATCGGCACTCGGCACCCGGTCGTGCCGGGGTGGGCACCCGCATGCGCACTCGGCACTTCCGAGGGGAGGAGGTCCCAGATGAAAATGTCGTTCCGATACCTGGACGATTCCGCTCTCACGACGATCTCTGTAGACGTCCGTCAGCGCTACGAGATCGCCCTCTTCAACCGTGACCCGCCCGCGCTGCTCCAGCCACGTGGTCAGGTCAGCTCCCGTCGACGTGTCCCTCAGTGCGGTGGCGGTTCTCTTCGGGGCACTTCGTAGAGTCGAGTGCGCCGAGGATTTCCTCCAGCGTGATCCGCAGTTCGTTGTAGCCCATCATGTAGAACAGCGCGTCGGAGTTCGAGGTTTCGGTGGTGTCGAAGTCCGCGATGAGCCGACGGGCTTCACGGATCGCGACATCGAGCCACGGCTCGACATCCGGCAGTTCGCGGATCCACGCGTCGATGACGGTGAACGGGATGGGCGCGTAGTCGTGGGCGTCGACGCCGACGTGGAACTGGTGCCCGTTGGGGCCGTGGTCGCGGGCGTGGGTGTGGCCGTGCAGCAGCGGGATCCCGTCGTCCCAGCGGGGCCGGTGCGTGGTGTGCCGGTCCGACTCCTGCGAGTCGCCCTTGTACGGATAGTGGGAGGCGAGGAGCCGGTACCCGCGGCGGGTGCCCTCGATGACCTCCGGGAGGATCGTCCACCCCGCCGCCTCGTACAGGGGCGCGAACCGTTCGATCGCCTTCCGGGACTGGGTTGCTGGCGATACTCGGTCATGATTGCCGGGTACCAGGTATCGACGGCCGTGCAGCTGCGCGGTCAAGCGAATCGATTCCTCGATCGGCCCGAGCGCGACATCCCCGAGGTGCAGCACCACATCCGTCGGGCCGACCGTCTCGTTCCAACGGCGGATGAGTTCGGTGTTCATCTCGTCGACGGTGGTGAACGGACGGCTCGCGAGTTCGCTGATCCGAGTGTGACTGAAGTGGGTGTCAGCGGTGACGAAGTCGACCTGGTCGAAGTCGAACCACGGATACTCACTCACGTCCCCACCTCTCCCGGTCCCCGTCGTCTTGCAGAATCTAGCGGTGTCTAGCGTTTCGGTAGACCCGGGTAGATATCGCTAGAGTTCGTCGAGATCGATCCCGAACTTGCGGGCGAGATCGGCGAGCGGGATCTCGTCACTGTCGGCGGGACGCTCCCGGGCGATGCGGGCGATTTCCCCGTCTTCCGCCGCATCTTCGGCGTCGGCGATGGCCGCCAGCTCCTGGACCACAACCTCGAGGGGCCTGTTCTGGGCGGCCGCGCGGTGCCGGATCTCGGCTGCTGCGTGGCCGAGGGTGTACATCCGCTCCCAGGGGTAGTCGCCATGGCGGGCGATGGCGACAGTGTCGCGGGTGTAGCTGCGCTCATCGCCGGGCACGAGCCATCGTTCGGTGCCGTCCGAGGCGACGAAGAAGTCCACGTAGCAGTCCCCGCACGGCATCCGGTACACGCCGGGTGCCGTGGGCGCGCATTCGGTGTTGCGCGCGATCATGTCGCGCATGACATTTTCCCAGTCGGTGTTGTCGTCCATCTGCGGCACGGCGGTCCCCTTCCACGCAGAACAGGGCAGTATGTCATGTCGGTGTGGCGTTGTCCACGGCATTCGGAGTCAGTCCGTGTTCGGACCGAGGTGCGCTCGATGTGTTCAACGGCGCTCTACTACCGCCCTGGTGGCGATGTCCGCTGGACAGGTCGAAGATGATGGAACTGACGGGCATGTCCGCGCCGAGGGGCGAGAGCGCAGCGACCTCGAGTCAGGGATGTCGACTGATCCGGTGGTAGGTGGGTGCATGGCGGGCGGAGTGTGTCGAGCACGACTGGCTGGCGGTGGCGGTGTACAGTCTCGGCGACGGTGGCAGATTCTTTGGCCTGTCGTCTTGTGGCGGCATAGGTTGCATCCTGGGCACCACGATCGGAGAGCGATGAGACGAGCGATAGTCACCGGCGGCTGCAGTGGCCTTGGTGCGGCCTGTGTGGACCGGCTGAGAACCGACGGCGAGGAGGTCGCGATCTTCGACGTGACCGCTGGTGCGGACTATGTCGTTGATGTGACGGATCCGACCGCGGTCGATGCGGCGGTCGCCGACTTTGGACGAGTGGACATCCTGATCAACAGTGCAGGGATTGTCGGCCCCAGGAAGCCTCTGTGGGAGGTGTCGCTCTCGGAATGGCAGAGAACGTTGGACGTCAACGTCAACGGGCTGTTCCTGGTCACCAAGGCTGTCGTACCAGGTATGGTCGACCGCGGGTGGGGACGGATCATCAGTTTGGCGAGCATCGCGGGCAAGGAAGGCAATCCTGATCTCTCGGCCTACTCGGCCACGAAGGCCGCGGTGATCGGGCTCACCAAATCTCTGGGCAAGGAACTGGCCAAAACGGGAGTCACGGCCAACGCGGTTGCGCCTGCAGCCATAGATACCCCGATGAACACCGCGTCATCCGACATGCTTGCTGAGTTCACCTCGCTCATCCCGATGGGCAGGCCCGGTCGTGCCGAGGAGGTCGCTGCACTCGTGAGCTGGCTCGCTTCCGATGAGTGCAGCTTCTCGACGGGTGCTGTCTATGACATCAGCGGCGGACGCGCCACCTATTGAAACAGTCGATAGTTAATGAGACGGGCTCGTTCATGCCGAGCCCCCGTACCGTCGATCGAGTTCATCGAAGTAGGGTTTGCGCACGAGCTCTTGTCGTTCGCGCCAGCCGAGGATTCTGTCCGTGACCTGCCGGGTGTCGCCGACCTCACGAAGCGAGGTCAGAACCTCCTGCATGCCAACTACGGCGGCGCGCATGGCCGCGTTCGCATAGAGGACGATGTCGAAGCCCATCGTCCCGAGCTCGACGAGTCCTACGGGAGGCGTCTTCGCCCCTTCAACGATATTGACCAGCAGGGGCCCGTCGATGCGCTGGGGGATCTCCGCGAGTTCGTCTCGAGTCGTGGGTGCCTCGATGAAGGCGACGTCTGCGCCCTCTTCTAAGAACTTGGCGGCACGGTCGCAGGCTTCGTCGATGCCATGGATTGCGTAGGAATCGGTGCGAGCGATGATGAGGAATTCCTCACTTGATCTGGCATCGACCGCAGCGTGGATCTTGCCGACCATCTCGCCCAGCCCGATGACCTCCTTGCCCTCGAAGTGGCCACACTTCTTCGGCATGGCTTGATCCTCGAGCTGGATTGCGTTCGCACCGGCCCGTTCGTACTCTCGTATGGTTCGGCGAACGTTGATGGCGTTCCCGAAACCTGTGTCGCCGTCCACGACCAGGGGAAGGTCAACGACGTCACGCACTGCGCTGACGTGCTGGACGACCTCGGTCATGGTGAGAAGGCCGATGTCTGGAACACCGAGGAAGCTGTTTGCGATGCCGGCGCCGGTCAGGTAGACGGCTTCGAACCCCAACTCCTCGATCACCCGAGCGGTTAGCGCGTTGGGGGCTCCCGGTAGCAGCAGAGGCTGCGGGTTGTCGAGGATGCGTGATCTCAGGCTTGCTGTCATTCGTGTCTCCATGGGTTGCGGCTGAACTCCACCGGGACCCTACTCCCCGAACGCGCAGACGGACCATTTTCGGGGGGATTTCGCCGTTGCTGAGTAGTTTCACGTCGTAACGCCATGCAAGAGGTCGGCATCAAGCATCACGATGTGGTTGAGGCCCGAACCGCACCACATCAGCATGTTTGAGAGGCACGTGAACCAATGACTGTTTCAGTCTCGCCCGAGCGGTGGGTTGTTCTCCATCAGCTGTTCGCAGAACTGGCAGCGGCAGGGGATTGCCACGATGTCGAGGGCTATGTAGCTTGCTTCACCGATGATGCCGTCGTCGACCATCACGGTGACGTGGATCTCGACAACTACTGGCGCGGGTATGTGCTCAGCCGGCACGAGGGGAGCGAGGGCATCGCTCACCACCGCCAGAACGTGCCTGCGCTGCCCACCCGAAGCCACCTGCTGACCAATCTGCGGGTGCTCTCGGCGTCGGACTCGGAGACGTGGACGGAGCAGATCGTCTCGGTGATCACTCCGGATCGCGAATTGCCGCCCGTGCTGCGAATGGCGACCTACCGCGACAAGGTCGTCCACTTCGAGGACGGACGCTCGCTGATCGCCGAGCGACACATTCACTTCCACCTGCCCGAATCCCTGCCGTTTCATGGCCTTCCTGCGTGACAGCACCTCGCTGCGACGAGTTCGAGAAATGAGTTGAGTACCATGACCAAGTTGTTCGACTGCGATATGCACCCGATGGCGAACGGAATCGAGGACTTCCTGCCGTACATCGCACAGGAGTCGTGGCGTGAGCGCTTCCAGGCGAAGGAGTTCACGATGAGCGGCCGCGCCATGGATCGCTACTATCACCCAGCAGGAACAACGCTACGCCAGGATGCCGTTCCGCCCGGCGGGGGACTGCCCGGGTCCGACCCCCAGTTCACCAAGGTGGACTATCTGGACCGCATGGACATCGACGTCGCGGTCATGCTTCCCATCCAGGGCTCCGCTGTGAGCAGCTGGACCGATCCGGTCGCGGCTGACGTGTTCTCCACGGCTTCCAACGACTACTTCCTGGACAACTGGGCGTCTTTCGATCCTCGGCTGAAGATGGCGATCACTGTCTCTCCTCTCGACCCCGAGGCATCCGCTCGCGAGATCCGCAGGCACAAGGACAACCCGGCGGTGATCGGGATCTTCATGTCGCTCGTGAACATCCTTATGGGGAATCGCTACTACTACCCGATCTACGAGGCCGCCGTCGAGTGCGGAATGCCGATCCTGGTCCATCCCACCGGCGCGGAAGGATGCTACCTGGGTGCTCCCGTGCTGTCCGGTGGTGTCCCCCGCGGCTACGCCGAGCGGCGGACCCTGTTCCCGCAAGTTGCCTGGTCGAGCATCACCAGTATGGTCTTCGAAGGCGTCTTCCAGCGCTACAAGGACCTGAAGATCGTGCTCACCGAGTTCGGCTTCTCCTGGGTGCCTCCGCTGATGTGGCGCATGGACAAGGAGTGGGCCGCCTTCCGTATCGAGGTGCCATGGATTGATGTGCCCCCGAGCGAGTTTGTGTTCGACAACGTGTTCTTCACGACGCAGCCCATGGACGAGCCGAAAGACTTGAGCAAGCTGTGGGAGATCATGGAGATGATGAATGGGGAGCGAACCCTGCTGTTCAGCTCCGACTACCCTCATTGGGACATCGACGAGCCCGACTATGTGCTCAAGCGCCTTCCCGAAGGGATGCGCCAGTCCGTGGCATATGACAACGCCGCCCGCGTCTTCGCCGAGAGGCTCTGACGGTGGACGAGAAGACCGCAGCTCTCGCTCCGGTCAAACCGAGCGGAGCATACGATGTCGGCGCGGTCGAGGACTTCGAGTTCGACGTCGTGAAGATCTTCGAGCTTGAGATCGGCTCAGTCGGCGTGGTTCGCACCAGCAGAGGATTTTACGCAGTGCGAAACCGATGCCCTCACATGGGTGCACCTGTCTGCCGTGGACGCTTCGGCGGCACCAACGTCACCTCCGAGCCGGACGACCTGGTGTACGGCTTCCGTGAGGACGTGATCCGGTGCCCGTGGCACGGTTTGGAGTTTCACATGTCGACCGGGGAATCGGTGTACGGAATGACTAAGGGCCGACTCATCACATACACGGTCGACATCGAAGACGGTCGAGTGCTCGTCAGCCGGCGCCGTGGCGGCAACGCTCGCCCGAGTACTTCATCATGACCTCGCCCGCCATTGGCGCGCGTGAATGGCTGGAGCTGTTCGAGCTGGTCACTGAGGTCGCCGTCGCCGGAGACGAGCACGACTCCGAGCGGTACGTCAGCCACTTTGTGGAAGATGCGGTCGTCGATCATCACGATGCTGGTCCGCTTGACGCGTACTGGGGGGCGCAGGCAACGCTCGATCGAGTGGTGGGAAAGCAAGCGATCCGCGAGCATAGATCGAGAATCCCGAGGCTCCCCGTACGAAGCCACCTGGTGTCGAACTTCCGTGTCCTCGAGGTCGGGGAGACGAGTTTCCACACCGAGTTCGTCGCCTCTGTGATCACGCCTGATCGCGCCTACCCACCGGTGTTGCGCATGTCGACGGTCATCGATCGGATGGAGCGGGGAAATGACGAACGGCTGCGCATCGTTGAGCGGCACATCTACTTCCACTCCGCCGGACGGCTCCCACATCACGAACCGACACGTCGGTGACGATCGAAACTGCTGCGTGGATTGTGCTCGATCCCGTTAGCAGTGCGAACCTGGGGGTTGCGACGGGCGTGGCTGCAACGATCATTTCTTGTGCCATCGCCCTTCCCCAGACTCTCAGAATCTGGCGTCTGCGCTCTTATCGTGGCGTGTCGGTCCTGATGTGGGCACTTCTCAGTGTCGGGATGAGCACTTGGATCGGCTATGGGTATCTGCGCGGCAACTACACGCTCGCCATCGCCAACACCGTGACCACCGGTCAGGCATTGCTCTTGCTGCTGGGCGTGGCGAGAGCCTCGAGCCTGCCGAGCCTGCGAAAGTTCGGCATCGGGGCGGTTCTGGCACTCGCATGTGTCACGACCATCACGATCGGCTACCTTTCGCCCCCGGTTCTCGTGGCCGCGCTGCTTGCGACCCCGCCGTTCATTCGACTCGGTCAAATTGGCACGTCGTGGCGTAACGCCCGAACTCGGGCAGCTTCTGACGTTTCCATCTGGACGTGGTCATTGATGCTGGTCACGTCCGCGCTGTGGACCCTCCATGGAGTGTTCGTGGCGGACCCGCTCGTTGCTGGGCTGTCGCTAATCGCAGCACTTGGTGCCGTGGTCGTGGTAGGTCTTGAAGTCACGAATCGCCGCCGCCGCGGTCCACACACCGCATAACTAGCGGAGCAAGTCGAAGGGGATAGCCGCCGAGTCAGTGTCGGCACCGTTGCAGAACGGGTCGATCCGCCGCAGTCGCTTCTAGCGATCGTTGCAACCTTCGTCGATTCGGGAGGGGTGACGTCCCGTGTGGTGGTGGAGGTATCGACAGGGTCGGTGTTATACACGACGGCTCTGATCAGTACGCGCTTTTCGAGGAAGTTGAATACACAGACAGATCGATCCGACCGGATCAGGTCGCCACCGAAACGCCCTATCAGGAACTGATCGACGCGGAACCGGCTGCGTTCATCGGCGGAGCCCCCCGCTCGACCGGGCTCCGGACCGGGTGGAGCAACGCGCCGGGAAGAGTGACGACCGTGCCTACCACGGCCGGGGAATCGGCAGCTTGATCCCGTCGCTGCCCGAGGTTTCGCCGCCGAGTCGACCAACCGCTGTTCGCGGTGATGATGCGTCGGGCGTCTCTCGACCCGCTAGGTGGACGACCCCTGGTGACGGCTCTGGGCGTGGATACCGGGATTTCGGAGTCGGATGTGTCGTGGATCTGAGCGAACTAGACGGTATGTAGTGGTCGTCTTCTGCTGCGTGAGCCACCTTTCGTGCTTGGTCGTCCAGGCGGCGCCGTCGTCATAGACGATCCCGTGACGCAGCAGCAGCTTGCTCAGCCGGTGCCGGGCGCGCAGTCAGATCGCCGCGGCAGTCCTCCCGGGCACGCACCAGATCACGAGCCGCCTCCTGATCTGCCGTCGGGACTGCGACCGGAGTGATCTCGTCCAACCGCAGCAGCCGAGCCAGGTGCACGGCATCTCTCGCGTCGGTCTTCACCCGATCACCCGACGGGCGCTGCAGCTTCGACGGCGCCGCGACCACGCACCGCACGCCGGCAGCGGTCAGCGTCCGATGCAGACCGAACCCCGTCGGCCCTGCCTCGTACGCGACCGCGACCGGACCCGGCAGGCCGCGCACCCACGCCAAGATTCGATCGTTGCTCGGTGGCAGCTTCGTCTGGAACAGCTCGCCAGTGACGCCATCGATCGCCGCGGCTGCGACGGGAACGGGCGTGCACATCGAGCCCAACACTCGTACGCTCTGTGAACACGGGGCCTCCCACTAACTGTCGGATGGGCGGGCGGACCACGCATCTGAGATCTCGGAACAGTCGAAGATGAGATCAACGAGCCGGCCCCGGATCACGCTCCCCGACCGTGCTCCGTCAATCTATTCGGGGCCCCGGCTAATCTCGCTGGACCGTCGAGTGTGTAGTGACATCGAATTGGAGCCACCCCGCCGCAGCTGTTCAGTTCGCGCGCCGCCGACACCGGGTTCTGCTTAGGATGATCCCGTCAATCGATCATCGAGATGGCGCGCACGGGGCAGAGGTCCTCTGCTTCGCGTGCTTCGATCTCTTGCGGGGGTGACAGTTCGCCAGTGATCGCGCTCTCGGCTGTCCCTTGAGGAGTCTCCCGGAAGAGTTTGGACAGCCCAAAGCAGTAGCCGCTCCCTTCGCACAGGCTGGGGTCTACGCGCACACGGCTCATAGCTTCTCCAGCCTGACGGGAACCTCGGTAAAGATCGGGTAATGGGTGTCAGGATCACGCTGGGGGACACCGTCGAGTTCGATTCCCGCCTGGTATAGGCGCCGCACGATCGTCGTCACCGTTCCTTCGGTCTCCAGTTTCGGGTTGCCCGTGATCATCGGACGCCCGAGGCAGGCATGCGTGCCGCCGCCGAAGGCAAGCCCCCACGAGCTGCCCTCTGTGATCGTGCGGTCGGGGTCGAATCCGTCGGCGTTGTTGCCGAAGCGCGACGGATCCTGATTAGCCTCGAGGAAGAGCAGGCCGACGCGTTCGCCAGCCTCGATCGTCCGACCGGTTGACAACTCGACGTCATCGACGGCGCGACGGATCCTCGCCGGCGACGCGACGGTTCTGCGTAGCGACTCAAATACCGCTCGCTGTAGGAAGCCGGGCTCGCCAAGGACTCGGCCGGCATGTCCGGGGTGTTGTTCGAGCCAGTCATGCATGCGAAGGATGAAGAGCACGACGGATGCCGAGGTGGTCTGTGTCGCGCCGACCATCAGTACGGCCGACTCACGTAGGGGCAGTTCCGCGTCCCAGCCGTCCTCCCATTTGGAGTACATCCGGGTGATCAGATCATCAGGGACATCTTCTCCGGCGTCGATGAGCTTCATGCGCCGCGTGCGAGATGGTTCGAAGAAGTGGTCTCGATAGGCCGTCAAGGCTTTCAGACCTTCCGCGGCGTCACCCGCCGGGTCGCTGAGCGACCAATCGGCTCCGATGCCGGCCGCGATGGCCCTGATGAGTCTGATGAACTCGTCGGCCCGGTCGGCATCCTCGAGGTCATCGATACCTGCCAGTCTGGCCGCGATCCGATGCACGAACCGCTGCGCGAGCAGAACCAGGTCGGCGCGGACCACGCCGTCTGTATCCCGGTGGTCCGCGGCGACCTGCTCGAGGGTCTGCTCGATCACCGGGAAGAGGAAGTTCTGGCGGTTCCCAGCGATCGCCTCGTCGGACATGAGCGAACCCAACAGTCGCCGGCGGGCAAGGTGCTCCTGACCGTCCAGAACCATCATCGTGCCGGCGACGATTTCCGCACCAGCGATCGGAAAGCCCTGGACAAACGAATGTCGTGCCCGCAGCACCTCCATGATCTCGTCATAGTCGGTCAACTGCTGGCTGTTCCGAATGATGTCCTGATTCGTGTAGTCGAACAGCTCGATCATGGCTTGCCGTGCCTTTCTAAGTGTGCTCGCGCCGCTGCGTTTGCGGTCAGACTGGATCGCTCGCGCGTTTCGTCGGTTGTGGTGAGGTCGGTACCGACGTCAATCTCAGCGCTCCTCGGCCCAGCCGCGAGGAACCACCACGATCTGGTCCGCGCGGTATCCATGGAGTCCGACAATGGCGCCGGGAATGGGCGGCCCTCCCGGGTCGCCTTCGCTCGATCCTCCTGGAACTGTGACATCGCGGCGCGGGATGCATCGATGCCGCCCGCGAATTCATACAGGCACAGGTGAGCGTAGGGAGCCTCCGTGGTCGCGCCGCCCGGAGAGTAGCGGAAGCGGCGTGCGGAGTGGAGCTGGTCCAGGTGCTCGACGAGTTGCCGGGCATGGTCTTCGTACCAGTCGTCGAACTCGTCTTCCCGTCCGGCCACAGGGTTGCTGAGCACCAGCAGGAGGGCCGTCTCGTAAGTCACCGCATCTCCCTTTCGCAGGCCTTTCCGGGCCGTGCCCCTGCGCAACTCAAGGAACGCTGAGCACGCGTAACCGCTCGAGGCTCGAGCACGAGAAAGGATATGAGCAGGACGAGAAACCACCCCGAAAACGTCCCCGCGGGGGATGAACGACGCAGGTGGCCGAGCTCGGTCGAGCGCTCCGTGCGACCGTGTCTCGTGAGCTCGTTTCGTGCAGGTTTCGCCATCGGGCGTCACAATCACATTCGCTCATGATCCAGAACGGGTGATCGGAAGAGACTATGGCGTCGACAGAGCAGACCAGCGGCAACACCGCTGTCCCCACCGTCCAGTTCCCGGGGACGCGAGACTCGCGGTGTCCGTTTGATCCTCCCCCTCATCTCTCCGACGTGCGCGAGTCACGGCAGCCGGCAAAGGCGCAGACGTGGGACGGGGCGGAGCCGTGGCTTATCACTCAACATGACCTTGCCTGCCAGGCTTTGCGGGACCCCGCATTGAGTTCGGACCCGAGAAGGCCCGGATGGGCGGAGAAGTCGGCGTCCTTTGCGGCAACGATGGGGGCCGACCGAAATCTGCGGACCATGGACAACCCCGAGCACGGCGCACAGCGCAGGATGCTCGCCCCTGAGTTCACGGTGGCCAGGATCGCCCAGATGCGGGGGTCGATCGAAGCCCTCGCGGACCGACACATCGATGCGATGCTGCAAACCGGCGGCCCGGTCGACCTCGTCGGGGCGTACTCGTTGCCGCTTCCGCTTCTCGTGCTGTGCCAGTTGCTGGGGATTCCCGAGTCGGACAGTTCGGTTCTCGCCGCGATCAGCGAGGATGCGATAGGTGACACCTCGTACGAGGTCGCTGCGCATGCGGGTGCCCGACTGAGTGAGTATATCCGCGGCTTCGTTTCCCACCGCGAACGGATCCCTGATGAATCGTTGACAGCGCGACTGCTGGATCAGTACGTCTCCTCCGGCGAGATGACCGATGATGAACTGGTCGATTTGCTGCGTCTGTTCATCGTGGCCGGCCACGAGACAACCGCCAACCAGCTGGGACTGAGCATTCTCGCGCTGCTCAGCGATCCCGGCTTGATGGAAGCCATGCGAAACGCCATCGACGGGGGATATCTGGACAACGCGATCGAGGAGCTGCTGCGATTCATGTCCGTCTCGCATCTCGGGCGTCGGCGAGTGGCGGTCGAAGACACCACGATCGGGACGCAATTGATCAGGGCGGGCGAACCGATCATCATCGCGAACAGCACGGCTGACCGTGACCCCGTTGCGTTCGAGAACCCTGACGTCATGGATTTCACCCGTTCGAACGCGAAAAGGCATCTCGCGTTTGGGTTTGGTGTGCATCAGTGTCTCGGCCAGCACCTCAGTCGGCTCGAACTGGCCGTCGCGATCCCGCGACTGCTCACTCGGATACCGGGTTTGCGACTGGCCGCTCGTCCGGACGAGATCGTGTTCAAAGAGCATCACGCGGTGTATGGCGTGCGCATGCTCCCGGTCGCGTGGAGCTGAACAGGCGATGGGAGGAGCGAACAGTCATGAGCTCTAGTCGTGTCCGCATTGATGAGACTCTGTGCGTCAATTCAGGCAATTGCGCGTACGCGGTGCCAGACGTGTTCGGCCAGCGAGCCAGCGACGGTGTTGGTTTCCCGCTCGCAGATTCATTCGACGACAGTCTAAGGCGCGTCGTCGAGGAGGCCGTTGACATGTGCCCCGGAGGGGCGATCTTCATCGTGGACGAATGAGGATCTCGCGCGGGGTTCAGCTCTGCCGCAGGCAATTGGCCCTTCTTTGATGAAGCGTGCACCGACGAACGGAGGACATAAGAGATGCGAGCACTTGTCACAGGGGCGGCCGGTACAAACGGTCGCTGGATCGTGGAGCGACTCCTCGCGGAGGGCTTCGACGTCTTCGCGTTCGACCAAGGATGGGACGCGCAGTCCGCCGACGGCCTCCCCCGTCACGTTGAGGGTTTTGCGGGAGACGTGGCCGACGTTGAGGGGATCTCTTCATGTGCGGACGCGTTCGCTCCTGACGTGATCGTCCACTTGGCGGCTCTGCTCGCCGCTCCGTCTCAGCGCGATCCGCTACGTGCCTGTGCGGTTAACGTCGGCGGTACGGCTGCCGTTCTCGAAGCTGCCCGGCGTGCGGGCACGAAGAGGGTCGTGTTCGCCAGTTCCGTGGTCGCCTACTCACCGTTTATGGGGGAGTGGGGGCATCCGACGTACCGACCGGTGGACGAGAGCTACCCGAACGACCCGCTTCCGCATTTCCGTGTCTACGGCGCCACGAAACGTGCTGGAGAGCAGTTGGGCATCCACTACCGGGAAGAGTATGGCATCGAGTTCGCCGCCCTGCGCTTCGCGATGATCCTCACCCCTGGCATTACCGGGCGGCACTTTGCCGGGACCCCCCCGCAGGCGGCAATGATCGAGAGTGCGATGCGTGGCGAACCGTTCCACCTCGAACGCGGCGGCGACCAACTCGCCGACTACCTGTATATCAAGGACCTCGCCAAGTCCGTCGTGTGCGCAGCGACCACAGGGCAGGACCCCACCGGCATCTTCAACATCGGGTCGGGTCAGCTGAGCAGCATGCACGACCTGGCCAGCGCGGTCCGCATCCACATCCCCGATGCCCGGATAACGATTGGGGACGGGTTGGACCCGCTGGGCGTCGGCCCGATCTACTGTCGCTTCGATCCAACGAAATCGAGAGACGTCCTCGGCTTCGCCCCAGACTTCACGGACCTCGTGACTACGGTGGGCGACTACATTGAGATAGCCGCCACAACTGGCGACAACGTGAAAGTGACGCGTTTCAGCAGGCGCAGCGCTTAGCTGTGATGTGCAGGGACGTTGTTGTGTGAATAGCGGGTGAGAGCAGCCGCAGATCTTTCACCCACTTACTTGTACAGGGGACGACAGTGAGGTCGAGTCGCACGGCGTTATTGCCGGTGTTGCGTCGGCCGAGCAACGCGTCCGCGTGAAGGGGCCGGGGCTTCGCTCCGGGCTGGAGGAGACGCAGGCTGTGATCCGCGGGAAGATCGTCCGCCCAGCACTCGGCGATGGATGTGTCTATCGTCCCCGATTGGCTGGACTCATCAACGAACTGATCAGTTCGTACGGCGTGGTCTGGGTGACGGCTACCGCTGGTGCAGGAAAGACGACCGCGGTCGTCGAGGCGCTGCGCAACGCATCCCGGCCGATAGGCTGGCTCACTCTCGGTCCCACCGAGAAGTCACCAGGCAGTCTCGTTACCTATTTGGAGCACGCGATCCGGCACGCGCTCCCCGGACTATCGTCTGTCGCCGCAGAGTCCTTGACCCGTGACGTCCCGCACGCTGAGGCAGCAGGGGTGCTTGGCGAGTCCCTGCAGGGCTCCCGTCTTCTGCTCGTCCTCGACGAGGTGGAATGGATCGCTGACAGTACGCCGAGCGTTGAGGTCCTCTCCGTCTTCCTGAGGTACCTTCCGCGAGACATCGATATCGTCCTGATCTCGAGAAGCGTGATTCCTCTTCGGCTCGGAAGCTCACGGTTCTCCGAAGGGGCTGGCCTTGTCGGTGAGTACGATCTCGCATTCACCGTCGCCGAAGCAGAGCAGGCGCTCGCGCTGCGCGGACAGGACGTTTCGCTTGCTGCAAGCGCCACCGCCGCGACAGGCGGATGGGTCGCTGGCGTTCTGTTCGAGGCATGGCGGTCACCAGAACACGTTCACGGCTCGGGTGGAGAAGCGGATGGCCTTCGAAGCTACCTGAGCTCCGAGATCATGTCGCGACTGTCCGAGGAGCAACAGCATTTCCTTGTCGTGACATCAGTTCTCGACGACGTCACGGTGGCGCGCGCTGAGGCGCTGGGCTTGTCAGACGCCGGGGAGATGATGGCGTCGCTGGGGAAGCACGGGTTGCCGCTGACATACTCCACCGACGGACTCTTCATCCGATACCACTCGCGGTTCCGGGACTATCTGCGCGCCGAGCTTGAACTCCGCGGTACAGAGGAACTCACTCGGATTCGCGCGCGACATGGCGCCCTCCTGGATTCCGAGCATCGCTACGACGAAGCAGTCGATGAGTATCTGGCCGCCGGCGATCGAGCAGCTGCGCTACAGGCGGCCGAGCGCGGAGTGATGCCGGTGGTCCGCCGCCTCGATCTCGCGATCATCGAGCGGTGGATCGAGGTGTTCGATCCTCAGATGATCGAACAGTCCGTGTTCCTCACGTACGGCCACATGCTCGTTCTCATCGAGCACGAGAGGTGGGGAGCCGCCGCCAAGCTGGCCGACCGCCTTCTGGCGCTCCGCGGAAACCTGAGCACGCTCGGCCCGATGATCGCCACCGAAATCGCGTGGTGCTACTTCGTCGCGGATCGCAATGACGACGCGCATGCGGTGACGGACATGCTTGGCAACGAGGGGATGGTGGAAGCGGTTCGATTCGGGACACGCGTCGACATCATCGATGACCCGACGCACTATCGAGACCGCCCGGACGACACCGATACGTTCGCTGACATGCTTCTCGCTCGCATCGACCACAGCCATGGCCGATTCTCCAGGGTTCTCGAACGGCGCCACCAAACCGGCACCCTGTTCAAGGCGAGCCATATCGCTGCACTGCGTGCCGTTGGGCGCCTCGATGAGGCGCTTCAGCTGTGCCGCGGCTCCGACCACAACGAATGGACCATGGTCCGTTTCAATGTGGAGGTGCTGGCCGACCTGGGCCGGCCAGCCGAAGCGCGCGCTGTCTTGGCGCGAGGTCACGAGGTCCTGCTCGCGAGCGGCTCTCCGATCTTCGCCTTGTTTGAGCAATTCCTGCACATCATGATCGACCTGCGTTTCGATCGCGACACGGCTGACGCCAGTCGGCGATTGGCGGTGGTCGAGGAGTCGAACATGGCGACCAGCCGAGTGCGGATCGTCGAGCAGCTGCACCTCTTCTGGGGGATCGTTCATCTCATCGACGAGGAGAACGACCTCGCGGTCGCCAGACTCCGCCAGGCCGTCGACGTGATGCGTCAATGGGACACCTTGCTCCTCCTCCCGCAGGCGGCCGTGTGTCTCGCGGAGGCCGAATGGCGCACCGGCGACGCGGTCCAGGCGGATGCTGCGGCAGACCTCGCGATCGAAGCGGCACAACGGCAGGGATCCAATCACCTGCTCCTTCAGTCCCTGCGGGACTTTCCCGCTGTGGTATCTCGCAGGCTTGATGCGATCGAGTCCGCGGATTCGGTGTGGCACGACCTCGGTCGATCGTTGATTGCGGTGGGTGTCGATCTGAAGTCGGCGATGAAGCCTCAGGTTCTCATTCGAGAATTCACTGAGCCGGCAATCGTGGTCGACGGCAACAGCGTTGCCACGCGGCTTTCCAAGACGGTTGAGATCGCCGCACTCATGGCTCAACTTGACGGACGAGTCAGCCGAGTACGTCTCCGGGACGAGATCTTCGAAGGCCACAACGATGAGTCGGCACGCTCCTATCTGCGCCAAGCGCTGACCGATCTTCGCAAAGTATTCCCGCCGGAGGTATCACTGCAGGTCGACGCAGATGAGGTGACCTGGGATGCTGATCTCATCACGAGCGAGTCGGTCGTGCTCCAGTCGCTGGTCCGCGCGGCGCTTGAACGTCAGGGCCGGGACAAGCAGGCGGCACTCCTTTCGTGCCTTGCGACACTCGAGTCCGGAGCTTATCTCCCGCGGTTCACCTCGCAGTGGGCTCTGGACCGCACCGATGCCTTGGGGCAACTCACGAATGAGGTGCTCAGCGAGGCCGCACAGGTGTCGTACGACCTCGCTGACTATGCCACCGCTCATCAACTAGCAAACCGGCTGCTTCGTCGGGATCCGTACCGGGAGTCCGCTTGGCGACTGTCGATGAGCATCGCGGGTGAGATGGGTGACGGCGATCGCGTCATCGAACTCTTCCGGGCATGCCAGGAATCGCTGCGCTCCGTCGGAGCGGAGCCAGCAGACTCGACGAAGCGGCTCCTCCGAGACCTACGCCGCTGACCCGCCACTCCGCTGGGAGCTAGAGATCCAGGACCAACTCGGGGGTCACGGCGCGCGACACGCAGATCATCATCACCTCACCCGCGGCCCTCTCTGCCTCGCTGAGAACCGAGTCTCGGTGGAGCGGGACACCGCTGACCACCACTGTCTCGCAGGATCCGCAGGTCCCTTCTTCGCAGGAGGCGTACACATCGATTCCTTCGCGACGGCACGCATCGAGGATGGATTCGCGTGAGCCGACGGTGAACCGTTGGCAGGACACTTGGCAGGTGACCTGGATGGGACTGTCCTCAGAGCGGTCGACGGTCTCTGCGACGAACCGCTCCAGATGCAGTCGTGTGCGCTGGTCTTCTGAGCAGCGCTCGCGGAGAACGTCGAGCATGCCACCGGGCCCGCACGCGTAGATCAGATCGGTGCTAGACGTGGACGCCAGAATCGCGCCCAGGTCGAGGCGACCGTCCTCTTCCTCGGTCCGAACAGCGACCCGCTCATCACCGTCGACGAAGCGATCCCGGTAGGCCATCGTGGCCTTCGAACGGCCGCCGTAATGGAGCCGCCACCTTGCGCCACGACGCTCGGCCTCGGCGATCATCGGCAGAAGAGGCGTGATCCCGATGCCGCCGGCGATGAAGACATAGCCTGCAGCTGGTTCCAGGGTGAAGTTGTTCCTAGGTCCCGTCACGTCGATCACATCGCCGACGCGCACCTGATCGTGCACATGTACCGACCCGCCACGGGATGCCGGCTCACGCAGCACCGAGACCACCCAGTTCTGTCGGTCGTTCACGTCTCCGCAGAGCGAGTACTGCCGGGTGAGGTGGTCGTTCAGAATCAAGTCCACGTGCGCGCCCGGTTCCCAATCCGGCAACGCGCCGTCAACGGAGCTCAGCGTCAGCTCTCGGACCCCTTCTGCGACGTCGCGCGCGTTGGTCACCCGCATCTTTCGGGGCACCTGGTCTGTGCTCGCCATCGCACTCTCCTCACCTAGTTTCGTTGAGCGTCGGATGGAGGTTATGAGGGCGGGGCGAAAACTAGACCAAACCGGTCGGCGCTGAGAGCGTCCGAACGCCGGGCAATGGCAGCGTCACGGCCGCCCGTTCTCTTCTCAACGCGGTCAACCTATTTCGGTGTAATTTCGCCTTGGATGCCTAACGTGATCGCTGGTGTGGGTATCAGCGCCCCACTGCCTTCGCGACAGGACAACGGGGTCGGTCGAGGTCTCAGTGCAGAGAGTCCCTCGTGTGGCGCCCCACTTGTTCTTGGGCGAGTCCGGTTCGACTCTGAAGAGGTGCTCATGCAAACAACGAAGCTGGTGCGACACCTGACTGTGGTTCTTGGTGTTGCCGTGGCGGTGGCGGTGTCCTTGACCGCTTGCGCGTCCGGTTCTGGTGGCGATGCGTCCGGCTCTGGCGCTCCCGGGGAACCGCTCGAGGTCAAGATTGCGACGGGCCCTCCGGGCACGTATTACTCCCCGCTCTACGTCGCTGAGGCGCAGGGCTTCTTCGAGGAAGAGGGCGTCAACGTCGAAATCGAGAACCTCAGCTCGACAGCAGTCTCGGAGCTCGTGGCAGGGCGCGCCGATCTCGTCGCCTATGGTGCCGGCGCGTCGTTCTCCACGGTGAACGAAGGCAAAGACGTGAAGCTGGTGTTCGCGCTGGCGTCGTACTTGCAGCCTGGATTCATGTTCGCGCTGCCCGACGTTGGAGAGCCGGGGGACTGCACGAAGATCGTGACGTACGCCGCGGGCGGCATCTCGCACACGCTCGCGTTGACATACAACGACGCGTTCGGCGCGAATGCGGAAGTGGTGCCGATGACGGATCAGGGAGCGATCTTCGGCACGATCACGTCCGGACAGGCCGACTGCTACGTCGGACCGTATCTTCCGCCCAACGTCGTCGACCAGGCGGATCTCAGGCTACTCATCGATGTGCGAGACCCGTCTCAGCTTCCGCCGGATCTGCCGTCCTCCGGTGCGGGGACCTCTCTGTGGGGTGTCGCGGACGCGATGGACAGCAACCGTGACGCGATCACGCGAACGCTGGCTGCCGTCTCGAAAGCCTGCGGCGTCATCGCCGACTCGACGCCGAAGGAGATCGCGGCGATGCTCAAGAGCACCCCGCACTTCGATGGCATCGAGGAGTCCGCGATCGAGACGACCGCTGGGGTCGACGGGGAGATGGCGTGCCCCGACGACGGCTACTTCCCGGAGGATGGATTCGAGGCCCTCATGCAGTTCTATGCGACAGCTTCACCGTTCATCGATCCGAGTGATCCGACCTGGTCCTGGGCCGAGCGCGTCGACGAGTCGTACAGGTCCGACAAGTGAGCACACCCGCAACCGGTGATATGACAGTCCCAACCATGATGACATCGGACGAACCCGGCCCGAGTAGATCCGCCTTCAGCGAGCGGGAGGCAGTAATCGAGGTGCGGAATGCGTCTTTCGCTTACCCGAATTCGGCGACGGTGATCAAAGAGTTCTCCCTCCGTGTGGAGCCGGGACGTGTCATCGGCCTCGTCGGACCCAGCGGTTGCGGGAAGTCCACGATTCTCTCTCTGTTGGCGGGCCTTCGCTCGCCAACAGAGGGAGAGATCGTGTGGTCGGACGAGCCGCAGACCGAGCATCGGCATCCGCTGACGATGCTCTTTCAGAAGGACACACTCCTGCCCTGGTTGACTGCCGCGGACAACGTTGACCTGCACTACCGTCTGACGCACAGCAAGGATCAGACGCCGGAGCGGTTGCATGAGTTGTTCACGATGGTGGGACTCGGCGGCGCGGAGCGGGCGTATCCGTACGAGCTTTCAGGCGGCATGCGGCGTCGCACGGCGTTCCTTACCGCGGTGGCACCGAACCCTCGCGTGCTGCTACTCGATGAGCCGTTCTCCTCGCTGGACGAACCGACCAGGGTCGCACTGCATCAGGACATTTTCGACATTGTGAAGCGGATGGGGATCGGCGTTGTCCTTGTAACTCACGACCTTGCGGAGGCGGTGTCGATCTGTGACGAGGTGCTCATTCTGTCCGCACGTCCTGCCACGATTGTCGGGTCCGAAGAGGTTCCGTTCGGTGACTCACGCAACGTGCAACACTTGCGAGAGAGCCCGCAGTTCCTGGAGCTCTACGGACGGCTGTGGCGGCAACTGACCATTCAGATCGAGAAGTCGCGTGCAGCCCAGACGGCAGCATCAGCGGTGGTCGACACGAAACGCGGCCGCTGGGGCCGCCTCAAGTCCGGGAGGTAAGCCGAGCATGGCCGTCTCAACTGACTCGATTCGCCGCGTGCGCACGAACGGAGGTGGGCCGACGCTAAGGGTAAGCAAAGGAAGCGTAGACCGAAGCAGTCTCTCGCGACGATCCACAATTCTGATCCAGATCTCGATCGTCACGGTCTTGCTGGTTGCGTGGGAGTTCGTCCCGCAGATCCCTGGGCTTCAGCAGCTGAGCCCTGCCTTCGATCCGTACTTCGTGAGTTCGCCATCGCGAATCGCGGAGTGCATCTGGGGGCTGTTCACCGGTGCGAACGGAAGCGTTCTCATCGGTCCATACCTATGGCTCACGGTGTCATCCGCGCTGGTGGGCACGGCGATCGGCATGCTGCTCGGATCGTTCGCCGGGCTGCTGCTGAGCAACTCGGAATCGTTGAATCGCATTCTCCGGCCGTTCCTCGTCGCGATCAACGCGACACCGCGAATTGCGCTCATCCCGATCATCGTCTTGTTCTTCGGCGCTTCGTTCGAGACGTCCGTTGTGTCGGCCGTGTTGGTTGTCTTCTTCGTCGCATTCTTCAACGCGTTCGAAGGAGGCCGGTCGGTGGCGCCCGAGCTCGTTCAAAATGTGCAACTGCTCGGCGGAAGCAGATGGCAGGTGGTATCCCGGGTCCGCGGTCCGTTCGCTCTGGCGTGGGCATTTGCGGTTCTTCCTCTTGCGATGACGTTCGGCCTCATCAGCGTTGTTACAGCCGAAATTCTCACCGGATTCAAAGGCATCGGCTCACTGTTGTCGATCGCGACATCTCAAGCTAACGCGACGCTTACCTTTAGCCTGGTGATCATTCTCGCCGTCGTGGGAGTTGTCACCGTGACGATCGCCGACAAGATCCGCGACCGTGTTCTTCACTGGTGGGGCAAGTAATGCCCGGCACGGGGATCGGCACCCTCGGGCATGTAGTAGTCACCGGCGCCGGCCGTGGCATTGGGGCAACCATCGCGTCACGACTTGCCTCACGCGGGTGGATAGTGAGCTGCATCGATATCGATGCAGACTCCGTCGCCGAGACCACCCGGCGCATCGGCGAGGCCGGTGGCCGCGCTCACATGATCACCGCGGACCTTACCGACCCCGAATCGGTAGACCGCGCGCTAGGCGAAGCGCTTCGGCCAGGGATACCGATCGATGGTGTGGTAGCGAACGCGGGCGGCGCGGCCGGAGAGCGCGTGCCATTCCTCGAACTGTCGATCGACCGCTGGGACCAGATGATCTCTCGGAACCTAGGGAGCGCGTTTCTCACAGGCCTCGTCTTCGGCCGGCATCTCGCCCACCGTCGTCGTGGATCAATCGTGTTCACCGGTTCCACCTCGGCGGAGGTAGTGCTTCCAGGGTTGGCGCACTATTGCGCGGCGAAGGGTGGTGCGAAGCAACTCATGCGGGCGATGGCGTTGGAACTGGCGCCGTTCGGGGTTCGGGTCAACTCTGTTGCCCCTGGTGTGACACTCACGCCGGGGAACGCTTCAGTGTTCAACCAGCCGGAGATTCGCGACTCCACGCTCGCAGAGATCCCACTGGGCCGGTTCGGACAGCCGGAGGACCTCGTCGGCGCGGTCGCGTACTTCCTTAGCGACGACTCGGCGTATACAACCGGGGCCACAATTCTCATCGACGGAGGAATGACACTGCACTAGCACCTCGGCGACAACGTAAGGAAGGAGATCTCATCGTGGGGCCGCACCACCGCTCCGCGATCGGCACTCTTGTGGAGCGCTAGACGCGCTTCGTGAAGCTCCTCCACCTAAAGGCGCTGACCTCCGCCGAACTGCACACGGTGCTCGTTCGCAGGCTCGGCGAACTCCCTCCGTCGCTGCGACGCTCGTTGACGTGGGATCAGGGCACCGAGATGGCCAAGCACTTGGAGATAGCCACGGACACTGGCGCGAGGGTCTACTTCTGCGACGCCGCGAGCCCCTGGCAGCGCGGCATGAACGAGAATACGAACGGCCTGCGGCAATACTTCGCGAAGTCCACGAACCTCGCCGTGCACTCCCCGCGGGACCTCGCTCGCGTTGAAGACGAGCTGAACCGCCGGCCCAGAATGACCCTCGGCAACCGTAGCCCCGCCGAGCTCTTCAACCAGCTGCTATCGTCCGAGAACCATCCGACGTTGTGATGACCGCTGGAATACAAGGCGCCGTTACTGTCCAGTTTTCGAGCGCCGCCGACGGCCTTCCTCGTGACGACGCTGTTACGGCAGCCCCGCCCTTCCACCTAAGCCGATCGCGGTCTTGTCCTTCATTCTTGTTGAAGGCCCGCTCCAACGCGGGAACTATTCGAGCATCGTGGCGCGCAGCCGTTTATTCGCCCACACCCGGTCGTGGACCAGGTGCAGACGGTGTTGCAGATCGGTGCGCGTGCCGCCGTATCGGCGATGATCCGCGCGTCTTCGCGTCCGGGATCTATGCCCGCACGTGGTGGACTCGTCCGTCGAACAGCCGTCGGGTGGTCCGAACCAATGATGCGGATACAACATGAGGGCCGGTGTCAGTGGATTCGATGGACGCCGTCGTGTCGGTGCATCCCGAGGGGTGGCCAAGCCTGACAAGCGTGGGCGCCTCGGTCATCGCGCTGTCTTTGTGGATCATGGTGGCGACGACGGACCCTGGCATGAGCGCGGCCGTTGCCGCGCAGATCGCACCCGTACCTGGGATCGCCCTGTGCGGTTGCCCATTTGAGAGAAAGCGGATCGAGGCAGACATTGAGGAAGCGGTGTATGTCCGCCCATCCAATGCCGTGAAAGGAGCCGGCGGTGCGACGATCGCGATGAACGGTGTCGTGCGGTTGGCGTGCGCGGCCTCCGCCGTCTCGGCGATACCCATCGCGAGCGACGCTGCAATGCGAATCTGCTCGAGTCGGTGGAGCAGTTCGTTATCGGCGCTGAGATCGTGGGGGAGCTCAGCGCCGGTGCATCCGACGGAGGCCGCGCTGACGAACACGCAGGGGTTGGCAGCATCGATCAAGGATGCTTCGATCCGAGAGCCGTCGCCCAGGATGAGGTAGTCGCGCACGCGTCTTGTGGGCAAGAGCGCGCCGGTCGCACTGCCCCCCGGGTTGAGGAAATCGAGGACGACCTTGGTCGCCGGGCCCTCCACACCCTCCAATTTGGTCCAGGGATCGATGACGCTGTTCCCGCCGAGAACCTCGAAGCGCGCGACGATGACCTTCTCCGTGTTGACGTTAAACAGGCGAACGTTGACCGGACCGTCGGCCACGCCAGCCACGATGCCCTCGTCGATCGCGAACGGGCCGATGGCCGATGTCATGTTGCCGCAGTTGCCGGAGAAGTCGACCTCTGGCTGTGCTATTCGCACCTGCGCGAAGGTGTACTCGACGTCGACGTCCGCTCGGCTGGATGGAGCCACCACGCATACCTTGGACAGCGAGGACAATCCTCCACCCATGCCGTTCAGCTGGCGACCGTATGGGTCAGGTGAACCCATAGCGCTGAGGAAGATGGGCTCCCAGTCGGCTCGCTGGGGTGGGAGATCCGCGGCATGGAAGACAAGGCCTTTGCTTGTCCCACCGCGAACGTACGCGGCCCGAGTTGTCGTATCCATTGAGTCACCACCGTCGCGGGGAGACCTGTGGACGAGCGCGTACAGGAATCGTCATGCTGCCGATTCGGTCGATGGAGATCACCAGTGTGTCTCCATCCTCGAGGGGTCCGACGCCGCCGGGAGTTCCCGAGGCGATGACATCCCCGGGGCTGAGTTCGAGCACGGAGGACACAATCTCGATGGCCTCCGCGACCGGGACGATCATGTCCGACATGTGGGCGTGTTGGCGCCGTTGCCCGTTGATATCGATCGATGACTCGATGGACTCGAAATCGGTGACATCATCGCGGGTCACAAGCCATGGGCCGAGTGGGGTGAAGGTGCCGAACGATTTTCGCAGAGAACGATCCTCCGGGGCCGTATCGGGCACGATTCGCATCGTCGCATCGACGAGCGCCGAGTATCCGAACACGTGCTCCAACGCTGCATCGCGCGTGATGTTCCGACCTCCCTTTCCGATGATCACGGCGACCTCGCACTCATGGTCGAAGCGCCTGCTCGATTCAGCCGGGATCTCGAAGGCCTCACCGGCTCCGCTGACCGAGGAGGGTGCGATGAGGAAGAATCCGATGTCTCTGGCGGTCTTTCCTGGCGGGGTCACTGTCATCGCACCGATCTCACCGAGGTGAGTGCGGTAATTAGAGGGGAGGCCGATGAGCTGCCCGGGTGCCGGGTTGGCGGCTCGGAGGGTGATGTCCTCGATGGCGTGCTCCGCGCCGCCATGCTGAGCTCGGATCGCCGGCTCCAGCTGGTCCCACTGGGCGATCGCCCAGTTGACCCGTTGTCTTGGCAAGGAATCCAACGCGGGCGGCAATAGCGTGGTGACGTCACGGATGGTCGTGTCGTCATGCTCGACGACGCCGAGCCGATAGTCGTTGAACACCGCCAGCTTCACGTGCGGCTCTTGTCGATCGGCTCGTGGATGATCTCCTCGCGGTAGACGTTGAGATAACGGAAAAGAGGGCTGTCATCGACGCGGAAGAGGCGCGCATCGGAGTCCGCGGCCCCCAGGTGCCGGTGGGTCGCCCACGGCGGGATAGAGAAGAAGTCGCCTCGACCCCAATCGAAACGCTGATCTCCGACGATCGTTGTGCCTGAACCGGAGATGACGTAGTAGACCTTGCTGCCGGAGTGGCGATGGAATGCCCCTTCGAAACCGGCGCGCACCAACTGCGATTTCATCGACATCGACGGGAGCGCGGACGCGCCGTTCACCGGGTTCTGGTATTCCAGGATGACGTCATCGCACGGATCTGGCTTGAGACCCCGGGCGAGTTCGATCGCCTGCTCAACTTGACCCTGAGAGTAGACGAGAAGCGGGTTCTGGCGCATCTGCGGCGGATCTCCGACAGGACGCATGATGCCGGAACCGAACGAGCGCAACGAGGTCTCGGGGTACTCGTCGATCGGTTGTACATCCGCCTCGTACGGGTCGAAAAACACGTTCACCAGCTTGCGCATGAGTGACACGTCCAGCACATCCAGCCAGACCATCGGCTCTGTGCCCTCATGCACATGATCGTGGAACATCCAACTCGGGGTGAGGACGAGATCCCCTTCGTTGAAGGAGTAGCGTTGCCCGTCCATCGTGGAGGAGCACCCTTCGCCCTGCATCACGAATCGGAACGCGTCGGGAGTGTGCCGGTGCGCGGTCGCCACCTCGCCAGGATTGATGTACTGGATCGACGCCCAGAAGGTCGGTGTCGTCCCGTACTCGAGGCCGGCGTTGGCCAGCCGCAGGGTTCGACGATCCCCTCCCGGCGCCAGGTTGAGGACCTGTCCGATCTCGGAGAGGAACGACTGGAGGTCGTCGGCCTTCCAGTGTGTAGCGACCATCGAGCTGTGGGGTGTGCGAGTGAACAACGGCTCGTCATCGGGCTGGGAGATGCGGATCGCTTTCTCCCAGAGCTTGTTCCGAAGGTTGTGTCGTGCCTCTGCGTCGCTTTCGAGGGTGGAGGCTTTGGCCATGTCGATTCTCCTCATCTGCATTGGGATGCGCCGGACCCGCCGCACCTTATGGCTTGATGGTAGGACCTTATTACTGTTCGCTCGCGCCCGCAATAGTCAGACCCGGTGGAGCGGCGACAGCCGGCGGCGTGCCATGCGGACCGGGTGCCCAACAGCCCGCGGCGGATGACGGCCGCCGAGCGTCGTAGGTAGAGACGTCCGAAGTTGGCCGCGATGGTCCCAGCTCGAGCAGTGAGGGCGCGTCAGCTGGTAAGGGTTCGGAGCTCTTCTTCGCGCTGGACGAGCTGTGCCTCAACCCGCGTCAGATGCAGGGTCATCTGGGCGACCGCGGCATCAGCGTCGCCGCTGCGCAGTGCTTTCATCAATTTCCGGCGCATCTGCGTGAGATTCGGGAGCGGGGAGGGCGACACGTTATTGAGCCGTTCCTGCACGATCGCCGTCAAGGAATTGGTCAGCATCACGAGCACTTCGTTGTGACTGGCGGCGGCGAGCAGACGGTAGAAATCTGTGACTCGGATCGTCCGCTTGCTGCTCGGGACCAGCTCCGCCTGTTGTGTCTCGAACGTGTCGATATCGGCGTCCAGCCGCGCTAGGTCCTCGGGCGTCGCACGCGTGCAGGCAAGACGGATGACGTCCTCGGTGAGCAGAATTCGTGCCTCGAGAATGCTTCCAGCGGAGAGAGCTCCAAGAGACACCAGATCGCTCATCGCGCGTGTGATCGTCTCGGGGTCGCCTTCGCGCACGAAGACGCCACCGCCGGCGCCCGGGCGTGACGAAACGAGACCGCTCGCCTCCAGTCCGCGGAGCGCCTCCCTGACGCCTTGCCTGCTGACACCGAAGATCTCCGCCAGTTGGCGCTCAGGCGGGAGCCGCTCTCCCGGCTTGTAGGTTCCATCACCGATCGCCTTGCGGATCTGCTCCGAGATGTACTCAAAGCCACGCCTGGTCTGGACCCTCGTGAACCCGCCGGCACCAAGCCGTGCCTCCGCGGGTATGCGTGAGTCGCTCATCGAGGCGTCCTTCTGTGATCCTGCGCAGACGTGGACGGGCGCGTCCAGCGGGTTCAAGGTAGCACGGCGCCAAGACCTGAAAGCAAAAGGACAAACCAACAGACCAAAACGATAGTCGGGCGCTAGTCTGTTGGCATGCATCAGGATGCTAGAGAGCCGGCGCTGTTCGGGTTGGGGAGAATTTTCGGGTTCCCCTGGGCGCGAACGGGTATCAAGCTCGATGAGATCCGCACTCCTGCGGTGCGTTGTGCAAGGCCGGGTCGAGGGTCAATTCGCGGGGATGTTGGCCGAGCATGACGTGCGAGTCTCCCAAGATCCGGAATCGGGACTTCTCCACCGGACGCAGTTCCGACATGGTGGCCAACGGTGGCGAGCCAGTAGTAGGTCCTGCGATATCCTCTGTCGACACGTTTGGCGCTCGAGGCACGCTGACTGTTGGTGGTGAAGACTATGAAGTCTTCCGAGTCGGCGTTCTCCCTCGGGCCGCTCGACTGCCGATGAGCATCAAAGTGCTTCTCGAGAGCCTCCTTCGAAATGAGGACGGCATAACGACGACCGCCGCTCATATCCGCATGCTCGTTGATCGCCGGATCGGGATGGGCGGAGAGATCCCGTTCTTGCCCTCTCGGGTTCTGCTTCAGGACTTCGCGGGTATTCCCAGCCTTATGGATCTCGCGGTGATTCGTGAGGCCGTCGCCGGGCTCGGTGTGAGCGTCGACCCGATGACGCAGGTAGACCTCGTCATCGACCACTCCCTCATCGCGGAATTCTCGGGAGACGCGAACGCACTGGAGAGGAACGTCGCTGCCGAGTATGCGAGCAACGCGGAGCGGTATAGGTTTCTGCGGTGGGCGCAGCGCTCGTTCCGCAATCTCACCATCGTTCCCCCAGGTGCCGGCATCGTGCATCAGATCAACATCGAACACCTCGCCCAGGTCGTGACAACTCGCGAGGTCGGAACGAGACGACAGGCCTTTCCGGACACTTGCGTCGGAACCGACTCACACACGACGATGGTCAATGCACTGGGGGTGTTGGGGTGGGGCGTGGGCGGAATCGAGGCGGATGCCGCCATCCTCGGACAGTCTCTTCCGATGCTGATCCCAAGGATCTTGGGTGTCGAGCTCAGCGGGAGAATTGGTGAGGCGGTGACTGCCACCGACGTGGTGCTCACCTTGGCCCAGGCGCTGCGTGAACACGGAGTCGTAGGGAAGATCGTCGAGTTCTACGGACCGGGTATCGCTGGGCTGTCTCTCGCGGATCGGGCCACGATCGCTAACATGAGTCCAGAGTTCGGATCTACAGCGGCAATGTTCCCGATCGATCAGGTCACCTTGGACTATCTCAGGATGACCGGGCGTACAGAACACCAGATCGCTCTGGTGGAAGCCTACGCGCGACTGCAGACGCTGTGGCATGAACCCCATTGGCGGGGCGAGTACGACGAAGAAGTCATCTTCGACTTAGGCACCGTGCGGCCTTCGATCGCCGGTCCCCGCCGACCGCACGACCGAATCGATCTCGCCGAAACTAAGCGATCCTTCTCAGAGCACCTCCGCTTGCGGGTGTCAACCGGACGTCAGTTCCATCCGGTGCCGGTCATTCTCGCGACGGGCGAGCACGTGACGCTCGACCACGGCGCAGTCACGATCGCTGCCATCACCTCCTGCACCAATACCTCCAATCCTCAGGTCATGGTGGCGGCCGGTCTACTCGCACGAAACGCACGCAAACGCGGACTGCGGACGAAGGCCTGGGTGAAGACCACCCTCGCGCCCGGCTCACGGGTAGTGACGGACTACCTGAGAAGGGCTGGGCTGACTCCGGCGCTGGAGGAGCTCGGGTTCTACACCGTGGGGTATGGGTGCACCACGTGCGTCGGCAACTCGGGTCCACTCGCCGCGGAAGTCTCGGATGCCATCCGAGCAAATGATCTGATGACAGTCGCTGTGCTGTCAGGCAACCGCAACTTCGAAGGTCGCATCCACTCCGAGGTCCGAATGAATTACCTCGCCAGCCCACCGTTGGTGGTCGCCTACGCGATCGCTGGGTCTATGGATGTCGACTTCGAGCGGGAGCCACTCGGAACTGATACCGAGGGGCGGGACGTCTTCCTCCGGGACATTTGGCCCTCGAGCCGTGAAGCCGAGGAGGTAGTTGCATCGTCGATCGGCCCAGACATCTTCGCGGCCGAGTACGCCGCGATCCGCGATGGCGACCATCGGTGGCAAGCTCTGGAGATCCCGCCGGGTCCGTCGTTCCAATGGGATCCAGCATCCCTCTACCTGCGACGCCCGCCTTTCCTGGACTTGCCCGACCAAGATCTATCCGAACGCGGCGACGTTCTCGGGGCACGAGTACTCGTCAAGCTCGGCGATTCCGTCACTACAGACCACATCAGCCCCGTTGGGACCATCCAAGCGGACAGCCCTGCGGGCGTGTACCTGACCGAGCGGGGAGTTGCCCGCAGGGACTACAGCACCTATGGACTGCGGCGAGGAAATCACGACGTGATGGTACGGGGCACGTTCGCCAACACCAGGCTCCGCAACCGCCTTCTTGACGACGTCGAGGGCGGCTACACGCGAGATTTCTCCCGACCCGATGGGCCGGTCGACACGGTCTTCGGTGCCGCCGAAGCATATCGCACCGCCGAAATCCCGGTGATCGTTCTGGCAGGGAAGGAGTATGGGACAGGATCGTCGCGAGACTGGGCAGCAAAGGGAACTCGGCTACTCGGAGTACGCGCGGTGATCGCCGAGAGTTACGAGCGTATCCACCGCTCTAACCTCGTCGGAATGGGTGTGCTGCCCCTCCAGTTCCTCAAAGGCGAGGGCCACGAGGCGCTTGGGCTGGACGGCACCGAATCGTTCACTATCCACGGCGTCGGTGCATTCTACAACGGCAAGCACCCTCAGACACTGCACGTGGTTGCAACACCCACAACACACTCTCCGGTGACCGCACGCCCAACCGAGTTCGACGTGCTCGTCCGAATCGACACCACAATCGAAGCCGAGTACTTCCGAACAGGGGGTGTGCTCCCCTTTGTCCGGCGAACCCTCGGGCGCACGGTATCGTCGACCTCGCTGTCCTAGAGAGGTAGCCACGTGCACCTCGCTAGGCATTTCTCATGCATCGCGTGGGTCTGTCTGCGATTCTGTCGGCGAGGGGCTGGATCGTCCCGAAGATTCGCTCTTGTCCTCCTTCACGAAGAGCCCTGTGTCCGCTCGTCGACGGCCGTCAACGCGGACGTTCGCGATTCAGTGCCCGTGAATATCAATACGATCTGGTTCGTCACAGGCCTCGACGCCGGCGGCGAGGCCTCAGGGAGAGTTGACGATCGTGCGAGTGCAAGCAGAGCGATCACGCATCCGTCTATCGGGAGGGGAGCGACGGCGAGCCACCCGATCGTGCAGCCTGGTCGGTTCGCGGCCACACTGGCGGCGACAGCCCTACCCTTCACTCGGGCTCGACGACGACGGCCGCGTGCGCACTCGACTGATCTGGATTGCTTCGTATGTGAAGGGTTCCCTCGGAGCGCCAGTCGAACCCAAGGTAATCGTTGTCAGTTCCAGGGCGTGAGAGGCGTGATGGCCGACATGACCACTTCTTTCGCGCCACGTCGCGGCTAGATTGACTGCTGGATGCGGCCTGCAGGAATTCGCCCATTCGCGTGGAATCTCGGCCCCGAAACCACTGCCAACTACCGTGGAAACGCGGCCTGCTTCGCCAACTTGAGCGAGAACCTACAGTAGTCGTGTAGGTTTTCTTGAAGTTGTCCATTTCGCAGATGAAATGTCCACGCGATGTCCAATTGGACATTTCTGTCCAACGAGCCTTGTTCGCGCCTTCCCAGATTCGATGGCGCTGAGGA
>Ga0182735_1000344_pt1 | contig 39934 bp, 42 predicted proteins | sample eDN5th30CKraftMG_FD_128524 | JGI IMG/M metagenome (GOLD analysis project Ga0182735, IMG submission 128524) | Enriched Miracle-Growth compost microbial communities from Emeryville, California, USA - eDNA 5th pass 30_C Kraft MG (version 2) (version 2) ...
CAGTATTCCCTTGAGAGCCGTGGAAGACCACCACGTCGATAGGCCGGGTGTGGAAGCGCAGCAATGTGTGAAGCTTACCGGTACTAATAGCTCGATTGGCTTGATCGTTCTCATTAATCAATGCTCGCAATCCAAAGGATTGCGGTTCCTCTGCCTCACGGTGCGCAGCACCTCCGGCGGGGCGGCCAACATTGGCCGGGGTCGTCGCTTCGCTCCTCCGGGAGCACCGAACGACCCTCAGGTGCAGATCAAATAACCAGACTTCACTTTGCGTTTTTCGCTGACCTTGTGGTTATTGCGAGGAGCCCAGGACCCGATCCCATCCCGAACTCGACCGTCAAATTCCTCCGCGCCAATGGTACTAAGTCTCAAGGCTTGGGAGAGTAGGTCGCTGCAAGGTCTGCCAAAAACGCAAAATCTCAAATACAAAACGAAACCAAAAGCCCCCGCCCAAAAAGCGGGGGCTTTGTCGCGTTTAGGTGCCGGTTTGGGCCGGTGAAACCTCGCGTCGGATCCACCCACCAGCCCTCATCCCGGCGAAAGCCGGGAACCAGTGGCAAGCAAGGGAGACCGGACCGCTGCCAGGGGGACCAACACAACCAAGTCCTCAAGGGCTCGCGACCCAAACAGGCCGCCTCCCCGAAATCCAAAATCAGGGCTTGAACCAAAAGCGCATCAGACGGCATCCTTTCTGCGATCCACAAAGCAGACAGGTTCATGCGGCTCCTTCTTTCGCTTTTCGTCTTCCTCGCCTTCTCCCTTTCCTCCGCCTTCGCGCAGGCCCCGGCAGCGCCGCCGGCCGATGCGGCCGCGAGCGATGCCGATATCGACGCGCTCATCCGCATCATCGAAAATGACGAGACGCGCGCTGCCCTGCTCGAAAGGCTGCAGCAATCGGCGGATGTCGAGCCGGCCCTGCCCGAAGATGCGCCGCCCGATCTCTCCATTGCCCGCCAGCTTGCCGAATATACCCGCAGTGTCGCCGAGGGCAGTTCGGCGGCGCTGCAGACCTTCACGCAGTTCTTCGCCGAGTTGCAGCGCGGCTTCACCGGCACGCGCAGCGCCGATCTCGCCGCCTTCTGGACCGTTGCCCTAAATGTGCTGATGGTCGCGGCAGGGCTGATCGTGAGCTTCCTGCTGTTGCGATTGGCGGTGCTGTGGTTGCAGCGGCGCATCGCCAAGCGGGTGGAAGGCCGGCGCTGGTATGCGCGGCTGGCGGGGGCGCTGGGCGCGACGGTGATCGACGCCGGTTCGGTATTGGTGGCCGGCACCTTCGGCTATGTTCTCGCGCTCAATATCATCGGCGGCGCCAATGGCCGCATGGGCATCAACCAGTCGCTGCTGCTCAACGCCTTTTTCGTCGTCGAGATGAGCAAGGTCGTCGTCCGCGCGCTTCTGGCGCCGCGCTTTGCCAGCCTGCGGCTGCTGCCTCTCAGCGACGACAATGCCGCCTATTGGTCGTTCTGGCTGGCGCGGATCATTTCGCTGGTCGGCTATGTCTTCATGTTCGTCGCGCCCGTGGTGGCGGCCAATCTGTCGACCGGCATCGCCGCCGGCATTCAGGTGCTGGCCATGGCGACCGCCGTCATCATCGGCATCGTCATCGTGCTGCAGAACAAGGATGCGGTGAAGCAGAGGCTCGGGGCGATCTCGGAGCGGCGCGGCAATGACAGCCTCGGCCGGCTGCTCATGTTGATCGGGCAATATTGGCATGTCGTCGCCATCGCCTATCTGCTGGCGCTTCTACTGGTGTGGTTCACCAATCCGGACGAGGCGCTGCCCTTCATGCTCGGGGCGACGGTTCAGTCGATCATCGCCGTCCTCGTCGGCGTAGTTGTGGTCGGTTTCATCACCCGATTCGTCAGCGTGGGCCTGCATCTGCCCGACGATATCAAGCAGCGCCTGCCGCTGCTCGAAGCGCGGCTTCAGGCCTTCGTGCCGCGCGTTTTGCAGATCGTGCGGCTCTTTGTCGTCGCCGTCGTCCTCCTCGTCATCGCCCAGGCCTGGGCACTTTTCGATTTTGCCGGCTGGATCGCCAGCGAAGGTGGACAGCAGGTGGTCGGCTCCATCCTTTCGGCGGCGCTGATCGTGCTGATCTGCATCGTGCTCTACGTAGTGGTGGCATCCTGGGTCGAATATCGGCTCAATACCAATTCCGGCAAGACGCCGACGGCGCGCGAAAAGACGCTTCTGAGCCTGTTCAAGAACGCTTTCACCGTCGCCCTCGTGGTGTTCGGCACCATGCTGGCCCTGGCGCAGATCGGGGTCAATATCGCCCCGCTTCTCGCCGGTGCCGGTGTCGTCGGCCTCGCCATCGGTTTCGGCGCGCAGAAGCTGGTGCAGGACATCATCACCGGCATCTTCATCCAGTTCGAGAACATCATGAACGAAGGCGACGTGGTCGAGGCGGCCGGCAAGTCTGGCGTGGTGGAAAAGCTCACCATCCGCTCCGTCACCATTCGCGACATGGCGGGTACGGTCCATCTCATTCCGTTCTCCTCGGTCGATCAGGTCAGCAATATGGTGCGCGGCTATTCCTTCTATGTGGCCGAGCTCGAAGTCGCCTATGACAGCGATCTCGATGCGGTGAAGCAGGCCATGCGCGATGCTTTCGACATGCTGATGGAAACCGATTTCCGCAATGTCATCCTCGACAATCTCGATCTGCACGGCCTTGTCGCCATCACGCCCACATCGATGACGCTCAGGGCGCGCATCAAGACGCTGGCCGGCCAGCAATGGGGCGCGGGGCGGCATTACACGGAACTGGTGCTGCGCCTGTTTGCCGAACGCGGCATCGAAACGCCGACGCAGCGCGTCGCCTATATCCCCGGCCGCACCGGCAATGGCCGACCCGAACTGCCGCCGATCGAGGATACGCAGGGGTGATCGGATGTGATCGGCCGTGAGGCTTTGCCTTAAGTCGATCTTAATGGGATGCGTTAAAATTGTGATACGCGCCGTTGCGGCACAGCGGGCGCGATCGTTGCGTATCACGAGGCCCATCATGTTGCACCGGACCGGCCGGCGGCTCCGTTTCGTCCATCGCATCCTGCTTCTGGCTGCCCTCACGGCCGCTTCCATCGAAGCGCCGCTGGCCGATACGGCGGGCTTTCTCAGGGGCTTGTGGCCGCAGGCCGAGGCGCAGGGGGTCAGCCGTCGCGCCTTCGAGGCCGCTTTTGCCGGCTATAGCCCGCTGCCGCAGGTGATGGAGCTGACGCGCAAGCAGCCCGAATTTTCCCAGACCGTCGCCGCCTATATCGATAAGCGCGTCACCGATGCCCAGGCATCCAAGGGCCGGGCCATGCGCGGCGAATGGAACCAGACCCTGACCGGGGCGGCGCAACGCTGGGGTGTGCAGCCGGAGGTCGTGCTCGCCATCTGGGGCATGGAAACCAATTTCGGCGGCTTCATGGGCGGCACCAATACCATCCATGCGCTGGCGACACTGACCGAGGGCGGCTACCGCCCCGATTATTTCCGCGGCGAGCTGATCACGGCGCTGCGCATCATTTCCGATGGCCATGTGAGCCCGCCCGACATGGTCGGCTCCTGGGCCGGAGCCATGGGCCATACCCAGTTCATGCCGTCGAGCTTCATGCGCTATGCCGTCGATTATAATGGCGACGGGCGCAAGGATATCTGGAATTCGGTGCAGGACGCGCTCGGTTCCACCGCCAATTATCTCCATTCCTTCGGCTGGCGTCCGGGCGAGACCTGGGGCTATGAGGTCAGGCTGCCCAACGGCTTCGATTTCGCCCGCGCCCGCGATATGGGCAAGGCGCCGATTTCGCAATGGACGCAGATGGGCGTCGGCCGCGTCTCCGGCCGGCCGTTCCCGCGTTCGGGCGACATGGCCCGGCTCTATATGCCGGCTGGCGCCACCGGCCCGGTCTTCCTCCTGACGCCGAATTTCGATGTCATCAAGCGCTACAACAATTCCGACAGCTACGCCCTTGCCGTCGGCCATCTCGCCGACCGCATCATTGGCGGCGGCGATTTCGTCACCCCCTGGCCCTCCGGCGATTATGCGCTCAGCCGCGACCAGCGGGCGGAGCTGCAATCGCTGCTCAACCGCGCCGGCTTCGATGTCGGGGCGCCCGATGGCGTCGTCGGCCCCAGGACGCGGGCGGCGGTGATCGCCTACCAGACGCGCATGGGCCTGCCGGCCGATGGCTATGTGTCGGGGCTGCTGCTCGATCGGTTGCGGCGTTAACCTTTCATTAACCATGCGCGCTCCAGTGTGTGTCCGCTTAAGCGAGAGGGCAGGCCCAACCCCGGTTTCGAGGTGCCTGCCCTCGCCCAGTGCGGCCACAAATTCCCCGGCTTTGCCGTCCATGGTCCGCCCTCCGCTTTCTTGCAGTGCAACGATGTTCAGATTCGCTTTTTCCCGGCTCTTTCGCGCGCTTGCCCTGGCGCTCGTCCTCCTTGCAGGCCAGGCGCTGCCCGGCGCCGCCCTCTCCATCATGGACCCGTTCAACCTGCCGGCGGCCATGGATGGCGGCACCGCCAAGGTCGGCGACGGCATCGCCTATGCCGATGGTCCCCGGCACAAGCTCGATGTCTATGCGCCCGAGCAGCGGGGCGAGCCGGCCCCGGTGGTGTTCTTCATCTATGGCGGCGGCTGGAATCGCGGCGAGCGCAGCGATTATCAGTTCGTCGGCCGGGCATTGGCGGCGCGCGGCTTCGTCGTGGTCATCGCCGATTACCGGCTGGTGCCGGAAGTGCGCTATCCGGCCTTTCTCGAAGACAGCGCCAATGCGCTGCGCTGGGTCGAAAGCAATATCGCCTCCTATGGCGGCGATCCGACCCGGCTGTTTCTCGCCGGGCATTCGGCCGGCGCCTATAATGCGGTCATGCTGGCGCTCGATCCGTCTTTCCTGCGCGATTATGGGGTGACGCTCTCCATCCGCGGCGTTGCGGCCCTTTCCGGCCCCTATGACTTCTACCCCTTCGAATATAACGAGGTGCGCGATGCTTTCGGCGAAGCGCCGAGCCCCGAGGGCACGCAGCCCATCAACCTCGTGACGGCGAACACGCCGCCCATGTATCTGGCGACCGGCACCACCGATCCCATCGTGCGCATGCAGAATACCGAGCATTTCGCCCAGAAGCTCAAGGATCAGGGCGTGTGGGTGACGACGCGCTATTATGAAGGCTTCGGGCATATGGAGCCGGTCATCGCCATGGGCGCCATGTGGCGCTGGCGCATGCCGGTGCTCGACGACATGGTGGCCTTCTTCCAGATGTTCGGCGCCTTCCCCAGCGGCGTCCCCTATATCGCCGCCGACCCGGCCCAGCCCGAAAACAGCCAGCAGATGGACGGCGTCATCGCCGAACTCAACGCCATGTTCCAGCCCATCGAGAATTGATCGGGGGCTGGCACTGGCACTGTGCCACGCCCTCCTGGTTCGAGGGTCGCTTACGCTCCCGCCTCACCATGAGGGCTACTGGGAGTTGGGCTGAGGGCAGGCATCTCACCCCACCCACCACGCGTCACCCTCGGCTTGACCCGATGGCTCTTCACTTGGGGCCTCCCGCGCTTTCGAAAAGAACCCCCTCGGGTCAAGCCCTAGGGTGACGATCAGCGGTAGGGATAGGATACAGCTCCAAAACGTCCTCGTCTATAAAGCCTCTGAGACCTCATGGTGAGGTGCGCCTCTCGGCGCCTCGAACCACGAGGTCGGGCCCACCTGCCCATCACCCCATAACCGCTTCGATTTCCACCGAATCCGCCGAGCGCGTATTCGGCCCGTGAAACACCGCCTCGATATTGTTCCCATCCGGATCGATGACGAAGGCGGCATAATAGCCGGGATGGTAATCCCGCGCTCCGGGCGCCCCATTATCGGTGCCTCCCGCCGCCAGCGCCGCCTTATGAAAGGCCTCGACCATGGCGTGGTCCCTGGCCTGAAAGGCGAGATGCACATGGCTCGGCTGGGCGCTGGTGTCGCTATCGACGAACAGCTCGTCGACCTGGAACCAGTCGTCGCCGCCGAACTGGATTTCGAGCCCGAACACGGCAAGCACCGCTTCATAGAAACGCCGCGTCCGGTCGAAATCCCGGGCATGCAGGTGAACGTGATCGATCAGTCGGCCGGTATGAAAGGTCATGGCTGCTCTCCCCGATGTGAGGCGGCCAGTCTTTCCCATCCGCGCGCAAAGAAAAAGCCCCGCCATGGGGCGGGGCTCGCTATCCTTGGGGCCGTGCCGCTTATTCGGCTTCGTCGGCCGAGGCCGAATTGAGCTGGCCGTATTTTTCCTCGCCGATCTTTTCGAGCAAAGCGAGCTGGGTTTCGAGGAAGTCGATATGGCCTTCCTCGTCGGTCAGCAATTCTTCGAAAAGGTTCTTCGAGACATAGTCGCCGAGCTGTTCGCACAGCTCGCGGCTGGCCTTGTAGGCGGTGCGGGCGTCATATTCGCCGGCAAGATCCGCCTCGAGCACTTCCTTGATGCTTTCGCCGATCCTCAGCGGGGCGACGCGCTGCAAGTTGGGGTGACCCTCGAGAAAAATGATCCGCTCGATCAGGCGGTCGGCATGGTGCATTTCTTCAATGGATTCGGCCCGCTCCTTGGCGGCCAGCTTCTTAAAGCCCCAATCGTCGAGCAGACGATAATGCACCCAATATTGATTGACGGCACCAAGTTCGAGGAAGAGCGCTTCGTTAAGCCGCTCGATGACCTGTGTTTCGCCTTTCACGACGTATACCACTCCGTTGCTGTTTCAGCTTTTCGAGCCCAGGCTGGATCGAGACCAGTTGGCCGGGCGTAGAGGCTTGCTGGAGATGGTAGTTTTCGGTGACGCGGACGATAATGTCTACCACATTCGGCACACAACCGGCACATTTGGCGCGGCGGGCCAGTTCGCTATAGACCTTGGCGGGCACCACCAGCTGCCAGGGATCGGCTTCCAGCAGAGACAGGACGATGTCCTCAATCTCCCTGGAAGTAATCATATTGCATTGGCAGACGAGCATGGCACGCGTTCTACTGGTCTCAAGCGAAAGCCCCGGCATAAAAGGCCCCGCAATCCTGATTGTCAACGTCATATATCCGTGTGCGCGACCAATGTCGGATGCCGCCATTCCCGCCCTCGGTCCCCCTGCGCAAGGGGGAAGTGTTTCTATTGGGCGTTTCAGTTTCGTATAGAACGATCAGTTCCTGCGCCTCCCTCCCCCTTGAGGGGAGGGATTGAGTTTGGGGGTTCTGTCGCTCCCGCAAGCTCGGTCTGTGTTGGGGCATATGAATCCCCACCCTGGCCCTCCCTCAAGGAGGAGTGTTTCCATTGGACTGCGGGGGGCATGATAACGCGATAGGAGAGTGGCCCGCGGCCTCGGGTCCAGGCCCGAGGATGTCTGTAGAAGCGGTTGTGGTTGTAGAACACCGAGCGCATCAACCACTCGATGTCACCCCGGCGAAAGCCGGGGTCCAGTTTCCTTGGTGACGTCATTGAAACTGGTTCCCGGCTTTCGCCGGGATGACATGCGGTGGGTGACTGACGCAACAGATTCAACAGTCCAACGTGAACACTTCCCCTCAAGGGGGAGGGAGGGCAGCCCCACTCCATCCCCGCCGTCTTGCTGTTGTCGCCGATTGGCCGCTATGCTCGGTTCACTAATCCTTCTGTCTGGAGGCTCGAATGAGGATGGCGGCGCGCATAATCATGGGCATGGGCCTGGTATTGACCGGCGCTATCGGCCTCGTCACGCCGGCTCTGGCGCAGCCGCAATCGGCGCTCGATGAATGTGCCGCCCTTGCCGCGGGCCCCTTCGAGCCGGGCTATGAGGATATCGGCGTCGACGTGGTCGATATGGATACCCAGGCCGCCATCGAGGCGTGCAGCGATGCGCTGGACGAAACGCCCGATTCCATCGCGGCCAAGGCCTGGCTCGGCCGGGCCTATTATGCCGCCAGCTATGACAGCGAGGCCGAGCCGCTCCTGCAGGAAGCGAGCCAGGCCGGCAATCCGCTGGCCATGACCCTTTATGCCACCGTCCTCAATAGCCGTGCCGAACTGCGCGGCGAATCCTATCGCGTGAAGGCGGCCGAGCTTTTGCAGAAGGCCTCCGATCAGGGCTATGCCCCGGCGATGAACGATCTCGGCTTTGCCTATGACATGGGCAATGGCGTTGAGCAGAGCTACGAGCAGGCGGTGCATTATTACCGTGCCTCGGCCGAGGCTGGCTATCCGCGGGCGCAGGCCAATCTCGGCCTCATGTATCTCGGCGGCTACGGCGTCGAAGCCGATCCGGAAGCGGCCCGCCAATGGTTCGAATTGTCGGCGGCGCAGAACGATACGCTGGGACAGGTCAATTTCGCCCAGGTGCTGCAGGATGGCGTCGGCGGTCCGGTCGATCTGCCGCGTGCGGCCAAGCTGTTCCGCATCGCCGCCGATGCGGGCGACCAATACGGCCAGAACGGCTATGGCCTGGTGCTGGAAGAGGGCATGGGCGTGCCCGCCAATCCGGCGCGCGCGGCCGATTACTATGCCATGGCCGCCGATCAGGGGCTGGTGATCGCCAAATATAATCTTGCCCTGCTTTATGAAGACGGCCGCGGGGTCGAGCAGAATCTGGAAATGGCGCTGGACCTCTACCGCGAGGCGGCGCAGGCCGGCAACATGTCCTCGGCGGTCAATCTCGGGCGCATGTATCTCGAAGGCGACGGCACCGAGGTCGATTATGCCGAAGGGCGCTATTGGACACAGGTTGCGGCCGATGCCGAAGAGCCCATCGGGCTTTATAATCTCGGCTATATCCACGAGATGGGGCTTGGGGTCGACGTCAATTTCGAAAAGGCCCGCGATTATTATCAGCAGTCCGCCGATCTCGGCTATCAGCCGGCGGTCGAAAGCCTTGAGATCATCGCGCCGCAGCTCGCGCCGCCCCCCAAGAAGAAATAGTCCTCACGCATCCTCCGAGCGCCGCCGCGCCGCCAGCACCGCGGCGGAGGCGGCCGTCCGGTGGGCGGTCGAGAAGAATTCGCGATGCGCCAGCACTCCGATGGTCAAGAGGCACGCGATGATGGTCAGCCATTCCGAAACGAACCAGGCGACGGTCGAAACCGAAAAATAATAGGCGCGGATGCCGCTGTTGAAATTCTGCGCGCCAAGCGCGTTGATCCTGGCGATGGCATCGATCTCGTCCGGCGTGGCGTCATGGTCGAGCGCGCCGAGCATGATGCAGAAATGGTTGAACTGCCGGAGCGACAGGGTGAAGGCAAAGAAGGCCAGGACGAACAGGATCAGCATCACGATCAGATGCAGTTGCACGTCGGCCAGGGTGAAGCTGCGGTCGAGCGACAGCGTATCGAGCGCGTCCATCAGCGTCGGCAATTGCCCGAAAACGGCGAACACCGCCAGCACCAGCAGCACCGCGGTCGACGCGAGAAAGCTCACCGAGCCCATGATATTGCCCGACAGGATGGCGTCGAACGGCGTGTCGCGCCGGGTCGCATTGGCAACCCAGCGGCGGCGCTGCACCGCCATGATGACCGATAGCGAGGGGTAGCGCTTTTCGATCAGCGGCAGGGTGAGGTTGAAGGCGAAATAGCAGATGAGGGGAAAAAGCGTCGATAGCAATGTGAGCGAAAACTGCATCCTGGTTCCCTCTATCCGGCGCTTTCCCGGTCCCTCTGGCGGAACGATACAAAATCAGATCGGGCGCGGATAGCGCCGGTGGATGGCCTCGATTTCGGCAAGGGTCTCGGGTTGCAGCGTCACCGCCATGGCGCCGAGATTGGTTTTCAACTGCTCCGTGCTGGTGGCCCCGATAATGACCGAGGTCACGAAGGGGCGGGTCAGGCAGAAGGCGAGGGCCATCTGCGCCGGGTCGAGCCCGTGGCGGCTGGCGAGATCGAGATAGTCCCCGGCCGCTTTCAGCGACATCTCGTTCTTGCGCCAGAACCCTTTCTGGTATTCGGCGCGGCTGCCCTTGGGAATGGCCCCGTTCATATATTTGCCGGTCAAAAGGCCGGCGGCGAGCGGCGAATAGGCGAGCAGCCCGACATTCTCGTGGTGGCTGACTTCGGCCATGTCGAGATCGTGCTGGCGGCGGGTGAGGTTATATTCGTTCTGCACCGAAACCAGCCGCGGCAGGCCATGCGCCTCCGCCAGCTTCAGCCATTGCATGATGCCCCAGCTCGTCTCGTTGGAGACGCCGACGTGGCGGATCTTGCCCTCCTTGATAAGCGCGTCGAGGGTTTCGAGCATGTCGAGGAGATTGGCGGTCACATCGGCGGTGTCCTGCAGATGCGGGGCATAGGTCCAGCCATTCTCGAAATTATAGTGCCCGCGCGAGGGCCAGTGGATCTGGTAAAGGTCGATATAGTCGGTCTGGAGCCGCTTGAGGCTGCCTTCGAGCGCCGCGCGGATGGAAGCGCCATCGGCGCGCTTGCCCTCGCGGATGAAGCGGCTGCCGCCGCCGGCGATCTTGCTCGCCAGAATCCATCTGTCGCGCTTGCCGGTGTTTTTGAACCAGTTGCCGATAATGGTTTCGGTGCGGCCCGAGGTCTCGGCGCTGCCGGGCACGGCATAGAGCTCGGCCGTATCCATGAAATTGAGCCCGGCATCGAGCGCCATGTCGATCTGTGCATGGCCTTCCGCCTCGGTGTTCTGGCTGCCCCAGGTCATGGTGCCAAGGCAGAGTTCGGTGACCCGCAGATCGGTGCGGCCCAGAGGATTGAGTTTCATTAAGGACAGTCCAGGCTGTTCGGAAGGGAGGTGTGCAAGACGCCACAAAGCGGCGGCGCTTCGCAAGCGGAAAGTCGGCTCGGGCCGGCCGGAACCGCCCGCCGCCGGCGGCTTGGTCAAAAAACTGTCATGGGAGACAATTTTGGTCTTGAGCTATCCGCGCCGAGCCCCTATATACGCCTCACGTCGCGGCAACAGCCGCCTTGATGACGCGCCCCAAGGCATTGTTATCAAAGACTTGGCGCGGGATGGAGCAGCCCGGTAGCTCGTCAGGCTCATAACCTGAAGGTCGCAGGTTCAAATCCTGCTCCCGCAACCAATTCCCTTCCGGGAAAGACGTTGGATTTCAAAAACCCGTTCGCGCAAGCGGCGGGTTTTTTGCTATTCGGGGTCTGCTTACTCCACCTGCGGAGCCCGCTTGCCCCAGCGCCCCGATCCTGCCGCCTTCATCCGTGCCAACCTGCCGCTCATGCCGGTTCCGGGCGTGCCGGAAATCGTGCTGCATACGGCGACCCCGGCGAGCCGGCTGCGGCTTCTCATCGAGGCGGATGACGCGCCGCCGCCGCCCTATTGGGCCTATCGCTGGGCCGGCGGTACGGTTCTCGCGCGCTATGTGCTCGATCATCCCGAAAGCGTCGCCGGCCGCCATGTGCTCGATCTCGGCGCCGGCTCCGGCATTGTCGGCATCGCCGCCGCCAAATCCGGCGCGTCGAAGGTTTCGGCTTCGGAGATCGATCCCAACGGCATGGCGGCGCTGGGGCTCAACGCCGTGGCCAATGGCGTGTCCATCACCCCGATCGCGGGAGACCTGACCGGCGGCGAGCCGCCCGATGTCGATATCGTGCTGGTGGGTGACCTGTTTTATGCGCCCGATCTCGCCAAGCGTGTCACCGCGCTGCTCGATCGCTGTCTTGGCTGTGGAATGGTTGTGCTGGTCGGCGATCCGGGTCGCGCGCATTTGCCCTCATGGCGGTTGCGGCCCCTTGCCGAATATGCGGTTGCCGATTTCGGCGAGGGGCCGGATGCACCCCGCCGGCCCAGCACGGTTTTCCGTTTCGAGCGCTGATCCGGAAGCGGTTTTCGGGCCGCGAAATCGACCATGGGTTTCATGCAGAAAACGTGCACCGATCATGCAGGGCAAGGCCCGGCTAAACGCTAGAGTTGTCGAGCTTCGCACGGCCCGTTCGGGCCGGACGACGGCTGCGCCGCGCCGTGGAGGGGCCGGCGCCTGAGGAGGACAGGAATGAAGCAGGTGTCGAAGACGGCCCGCGCGCTGGCGCCGGCCATCGCATTGGTTCTGGCCGGAACGCTGATGGGTTTTGCCCAGGAGGCCGAGCATGAAAGCATCGGCCGGGGCTGGCCGATGGCCGACCAGAACGGTGCGGATAAAGTTGTGGGTGCAGGCAAGGGCATGGCGTTCGGAACGCGCGAAACCCTGGAACTGATCGCGTCGGCGCCGGCCGGCGAAGTGCCTGAAGGCGTCGAGCCCTTGCCGGTCGACCTCTTCACGTCCAAGGATTTCTATGCCGACGAGGCCCTGTGGAGCGATCCGCGCTATTTCCGCTGCAATAGCGGCATCGCGCTCGAATCCATGTGGGGCGCCTATGGTCAGTCGGTGATCGGCGAAACCGCCGACACCGCGCCCTGGGGCTATTGCGACCGCGATTATGCGCGCGAGAACATCGTCTCGCCCTATGGCTTCGCCACCGCCAAGGAGCATTACGAAGCGCTTCTGGCCGAAACAGAGGCCAAAGGCGGCCCGACCGTCTATACGCGCGAAAACATGCCGCCCGATTGGGATGGCCGCTACAATAAGAGCGGCGAGAACTGGTGGTATATGCGTATCAACCAGGTGCCGACCATATTGTCGCTGCTGACGCCGGAATATCAGAAGCGCACCGTGCAGATGCATTACCACCAGGCCCATACCAATGCGGCCCAGTGGCAGAGCCAGTATTGCTGGCCGGAAGGCTTCATGCGCCGCTTCCACGAATATTCCACCCGCGACCACCAGCTGTTGGTGACGCCCGACATGGTGCAGTGGATCACCGGCGTTGCCGATAATTTCCTGACCCAGATCTTCGTCGGCCGCGAGTTCAACGAGGAAGGCGTGGTGCCGCGGCTCGGGCAGGACGTGGCGCGCTGGTATGGCGAAACCATCGGCTTCTGGGATGAGGACGCGCTCATCACCTGGACCTCGAATGTCCAGGGCTGGACCACCCATAATGCCTTCGAGCATTCGAGCCAGATGCAGACAGTCGAAATCTATACGCCCATCAAGGACGAGGCCGGTGTGCTGACCGGCATCCGTCACGAGGCGATCTTCTACGATCCCGAAGCCCTGGTCGAGCCGGTGCGCATGGTGCGCGACCTCGTCAAGACCAGCAGCCTGCGTGAGAACGACCCCTATATGTTCGTCGAATGTCTGCAGACCATCTTCCCGATCGACGGCATCGCGACGCCCCTGACCCCGGGCCAGGCCTATGACGCCACCGCCACCGATTGGTACGGCCGTCCCTGGGCGCAGATCTGGGAAGAATATCACGAGGAAGGGATGACGCGGCCCGAAGTCGGGGAAGGCCTGTTCGGGTTCTGATTGAGCCGGGCCGGCGGCTCGCCTGCCGGTCCGCATCGACAATCTTAAGGAGGAACCAATTATGAAAAAGCTTGGAAAGGTCCTTGCGGCCGGTCTTATCGGGGCGCTGTCGAGCGTCGCCGCGACCCTGCCCGCGGACGCGCATCACTCGTTTGCCATGTTCGACGGCTCGCAGGTGAGGGTGTTCACCGGCGTCGTCGTCCGCATCAATCCCGATGCCAACCATCTGCAGATCTTCTTCGCCCCGCTCGATGAAGAGCGCAAATCGGTGATCCGCGACGATGCCGGCGAGCCGGTCATCTGGGCGGTGGAAATGGGCGGCTCGGCCGCGGTGGCGCAGGACGGCATCTCGGTCAATGGCTTCCCGCCCGGCACCATCTTCTCGGTGGGCCTGCATCCGCTGCGCAACGGCCAGCCCGCCGGCGACCGCGGCGCTTGGGGCCTGTTCAAATGCCCGGAAAAGACCCCGCCCGCCGCCGGCATGCATTGCGATACGGTCGAGGGTTCCACCAGCCACGGCCAGGGCGTGATCCCCGAAGAAGGCGAGTTGGAAGAGGAATACAATCCCGACGCCGCCTGACGATTGCGCGGCCGGCCGCATGAGCGACCGGCCGCCGAAAAGCCAGGTGCCTGATCGATCTCGGCTTTTATGCATAAAACTGGATCAGAATGTGCAGGTTTTAGCGGCGTCGCTCTGAAAGAGTGAGCAGCATGGGGCCTGCATATGCCCGCAGTTCAAAGGACCTGCCGAAATGCGCGATTTCGCCGCCTGGCTCGCCAGCACCAGCCTCAGCAATACGGTCGCCGGCACCCTATGGGTCATTCCCCTGGTGCAGTCGATCCATATCGTGGCGTTGGCGGTGGCCTTCATCTCGCTCTTCGTCATCGTGCTGCGCATCTGGGGCTGGGCCGGCAGGGACCAGAGCCTTTCCGCCACCACCGACCGCTTCACGCCCTGGATCTGGGGTTCCTTCGTGGTGCTGGCGCTGACCGGCATCGTCATGGTGATCGGCGAGCCGGCGCGCGAACTCATCAGCTTCTCCTTCTGGGCCAAGATGGCGCTGCTCGCCATCGGGCTGCTGGCCGTTCTCGGCTTCCAGCAGCACCTGAAGCGCCATCGCGTCCAATGGGAGGAAACGCTGGTGGCGCTGCCCACGACGCGGCTTCTTGCCGGCCTCACCCTCCTTGTCTGGATCGGGGTCATCTTCATGGGCCGGCTCATCGCCTGGGATGGCCGCATCTGGGGCTCGCTTTCGCCCCAGATCGCCGGCTGACGGGCGCATTTCGCATTATCGAGTGAGGGGATAGCAATGGACCTGATGGCTGTGGCCCAGGCGATCGAAGCCAGCGGCATCGCAACGGCAATCCGGGATTCGCTTTATGCGGGGCCGCTGATCAACGTCTTCCACGTCATCGGCATGGCGCTGGTCTTCGGCACCATTTCGATTGTCGATCTCAGGCTATTGGGCTTTCCGTCCAATGCGCGTTCGCTTTCGGCGGTGTCGCATGACCTGCTCAAATGGACCTGGATCGGCTTTGCGGTGGCGGTGGTGACGGGTACGCTGATGTTCTCGGCCAATGCGACCACCTTCTATATCAACAATGAATTCCGCCTGAAGCTGGTGCTGCTGGTCCTGGCCGGCATCAATATGCTGATCTTCGAACTCATCACCGCCCGCCACGCCAATCTGTGGGACAAGGACGTGCCGGTGCCCTTCGCCGGCAAGCTCGCCGGCGCGCTGTCGCTGATCTTCTGGATCTCGATCATCTTCCTCGGCCGCTGGATCGGCTACACCAAGGGCTTCAATTTCGACGTCCCGGTGGACATGGATTTCGACAATCTGTTCTAGGCGGGTCGTCACCCTCGGACTTGGCCCGGGGGTGACGAGCGGTGGCTAACCGCAATGGGACACCTCATGAGTAGAGGTCATTCCTCCCATCAGCGGTAACTACCGCCAACTCGTTCGCGTTTCACAGTTGCTTACCCACCCCTGATCGTCACCCTCGGGCTCGACCCGAGGGCTCTTCACTTGCCGGGCTCGGGGATGATGCACGCCACCTACCCCAGTAACGGCCGCAATTCCTCCCTTATCCCCCGCATCAGCGGCAGATAGGTCTCGATCATCTCCGTCACGCTCACCCGCGCTGCCTGCGCGCCGATATTGATCGCCGCCACCGTCTCGCCCCGCCCATTGACCAGCGGCACGCCGATGGACCGAAGCCCGATCTCCAGCTCCTCGTCGATCACCGCATAACCCTGTTTCGCCACGCGTCCGATCTCATCCATCAACGGACCGATCTCATGGAGCGTATGGGGCGTGTTCCGCCGCAGCTCCGAGCGCTCGAGCACGTCGCGGGCGGCATTGGGGGTCATCCCGGCCAGCAGGACCCGGCCCATGGACGAGCAATAGGCCGGCAGGCGCGTGCCGGGGCTGAGATTGATCGACATGACCCGTTTGAGCGAGGCCCGCGCGACATAGAGGATATCGGTGCCGTCGAGCACCGACGCCGAAGCGCTTTCGCCGGTCGCGGCGGAGAGCTTTTCGAGAAAGGGCTGGACGATGCGGGGCAGGGGCGTCGCCGCGAGATAGGCATGGCCGAGCCGGAGGATGCGGGGCGTCAGCACGAAGAACTTGCCGTCATAGTCGGCATAGCCGAGTTCGGCCAGCGTCAGCAGGCATCGCCGCGCCGCCGCCCGGTCGAGGCCGGTGGATTTGGCGACATCCGAAATCGACAGGCGCGGCGTGGTTTCTCCGAAGGCTTCGATGACCTTGAGCCCGCGAGCAAAGCCGCTGACGAAATCCGTTTCGCGCATGTGAAGCTCCGTGGGGTATCGATGATCGGCGTTTGCGGCGGCAACCCCTCACCCTGATTTTCCGCTGGACGCGGAAAATCTGTCCCTCTCCCTCAAGGGGCGAGGGAGGCTCCGTGCCTCTCCGTCCACAGGGGCCCCTTCTCCCCTTGAGGGAGAAGGTGCCCGAAGGGCGGATGAGGGGTCATTGCCACGACCTTTCAGTCAGTTTGTGCGATATATGAACAAAAGTCAATTACCGCACAAAATTCTTGCCGATGATCCTTTGGCGGCCTAAGCCAAAAACAGGAGGCGCGGAGGAGCTGTATTCCGGGCCGGCAGCACACAGGAGAAATCCTTTCATGGACAAGACAATCGGGAGTCTCGCGGAGGCGATCGCCGAAATCGGCGATGGTGCGACCGTGATGATCGGCGGTTTCGGCGGGTCGGGGGCGCCCATCGAGCTCATCCACGCCCTGATCGACAAGGGGCCGAAGAACCTCACCGTCATCAACAACAATGCCGGCAATGGCCGGATCGGGATTGCCGCGATGATCGATGCGGGCCTCGTCAGGAAGATGATCTGCTCGTTCCCGAAATCGTCGGACCCGCGCGCCTTCACCGACAAATATCTCGCCGGCGAGATCGAATTGGAACTGGTGCCGCAGGGCACTCTGGCCGAACGCATCCGCGCGGGCGGTGCTGGCATTCCGGCCTTCTACACCCCGACCGCCTATGGCACGGAGCTGGCCGAAGGCAAGGTGATCGCCGAATTCGATGGCCGCCATTATGTGCAGGAACGCTGGCTCAAGGCCGATTTCGCCATCGTCAAGGCGCATGTGGGCGACACCTATGGCAACCTGACCTACAACAAGGCGGCCCGCAATTTTAACCCGCTGATGTGCATGGCCGCCGCCAAGACCATCGTGCAGGTCTCGCGGATCGTACCGGCCGGCGGGATCGACCCCGAACAGGTGATCACCCCCGGCATCTTCGTCGACCGTCTGGTCGAAGTCCCGAATCCCGCCCAGGAAGAAGAGCTCATCCGAGCCGGAGTGGCTTACGCATGACCATCGACGCACGCGACGACATCAAGCTCACCAATGCGCAGATCGCATGGCGCGCGGCGCAGGACATTGTCGACGGCGCCTATGTCAATCTCGGCATCGGTTTCCCCGAAATGGTGGCGCGCTATCAGCCGCCGGGCCGCCAGGCCATCTTCCACACCGAAAACGGCATTCTGAACTTCGGTGAAGCCCCGGCCGAGGGCGAGGAAGACTGGGACCTCATCAATGCCGGCAAGAAGGCGGTGACGCTGAAGCCCGGCGCTGCCTTCTTCCACCATGCCGACAGCTTCGCCATGGTGCGCGGCGGCCATCTCGACGTCGCCATTCTCGGCGCCTTGCAGGTGGCGCAGAATGGCGATCTCGCCAATTGGCGCGTCGGCAATAAGGGCGTGCCGGCGGTGGGCGGCGCGATGGATCTGGTGCATGGCGCCAAGCAGGTCTTCGTCATCACCGAGCATGTCACCAAGAATGGCGATCCCAAGCTCGTCGACAAATGCACCTTTCCGCTGACCGGCGTTGGCTGCATCACCCGCATCTATACGAGCCATGCGGTCATCGACGTCAAGGACAGCCATTTCGTGCTGCGCGAAAAGCTCGCGGCCATGAGCCTCGACGAGCTCCAGGCCATGACCGGAGCGCCGCTCCACACCGAGGGGTCGGTGATCGACCTCGTCGTTCCCGAATTATGAGGATACGCCATGACTGAAGCTTTCATCTGCGCCTATGTGCGCACGCCGATCGGCCGCTTCGGCGGTGCCCTCTCCGCCGTGCGGGCCGACGATCTCGGCGCCGTGCCGCTCAAGGCCCTGATGGGGCAATATGCCGATCTCGATTGGGCGGCGGTCGACGATGTGGTCTTCGGCTGCGCCAATCAGGCCGGCGAGGACAATCGCAATGTCGCGCGCATGTCGCTGCTCCTGGCGGGCCTGCCTGTCAATGTGTCCGGCACCACCATCAATCGCCTCTGCGGCTCGGGCATGGATGCGGTCATCATCGCCGCCCGCGCCATCAAGGCGGGCGAGGGCGAGCTTTATATCGCCGGCGGCGTCGAAAGCATGAGCCGCGCCCCCTTCGTGCTCCCCAAGGCCGAAAGCGCCTTTTCGCGCCATGCCGAAATCCACGACACCACCATTGGCTGGCGCTTCGTCAACCCGCTGATGAAGGCGCAATATGGTGTCGATTCCATGCCGGAGACGGGCGAGAACGTCGCCCAGGATTTCGGCGTGTCGCGCGCGGACCAGGATGCTTTTGCCGTCCGCAGCCAGGCCAAGGCCGTTGCCGCGCAGGAAAACGGGCGTCTCGGCAAGGAAATCACCCCGGTCACCATTGCGCAGAAAAAGGGCGATCCGGTCGTCGTCGACAAGGACGAACATCCGCGCGCCGGCACCACGCTCGAAGTCCTCGCCAAGCTCCGCGCGCTCTTCCCCAATGGGACGGTCACGGCCGGCAATGCCTCAGGCGTCAATGATGGCGCCGCCGCCCTCATCATTGCCTCTGAAGCCGCTGCCAGAAAGCACGGCCTCACCCCGCTGGCCCGCGTCGTCGGCGGTGCCGCCGCCGGCGTTCCGCCGCGCATCATGGGCGTCGGCCCGATCGATGCGACCCGCAAGCTCTGCGCCCGGCTCGGTCTCGCCCCGGCCGATTTCGATCTCATCGAGCTCAACGAAGCCTTTGCGAGCCAGGGCATCGCGGTGCTGCGCGAACTCGGCATTGCCGAGGACGCCGAGCATGTGAACCCCAATGGCGGCGCCATCGCCCTTGGCCATCCGCTCGGCATGTCCGGCGCCCGCATCGCCGGCACGGCGGCGCTGGAACTGTCCCTGACGGGCAAGCAGCGGGCTTTGGCCACCATGTGCATCGGTGTCGGCCAAGGCATCGCCGTCGGGCTGGAGCGGGTGTAAATATCCGCTAGGGCGCTTCAATTCCACAACCACCGGCGCTTCCCGCGGATCAAGTCCGCGGGAAGCGCCGGTGAACGATGCTATGATGATGCGTAGCGATCAGTCCGCTTCGCCGGTCCTGAGCCGGGCGGCGATCGGGTCGAGCCGGTCGGTCCAGCGTATGGCGGCCGGCCGCTTTTTCAGCGTATCAATGCCGAGCACGTTTTCGAGGTCGCGCGGGGAGCCGGCGAGATCGGCAATGGTATATTCCCCGATCACCTCGAAAAACGCATTCAGCGCCCGGTTCAGCGCATTAGTATAGCGGCACTGGCCGGCGAGCGGGCAGTGTTCGGGGTTTTCTTCCATGCATTCGGAGAGCGCGAAGCTCTCCTCGGTGATCCTGAAGACGTCGATCAGGCGAATCTGGTCGGCGGGCCGCGAGAGGCGGACGCCGCCGCGCCGGCCGCGAATGGTCTGCAACAACCCGTTCTTGGCCACCGGCAGGATGATCTTGAACAGGAACATCTCCGAAATGCCATAGGCCTTGGCGATGTCGCTGACCCGGCTGAGGCCGGGCTCGTTGGCGGCGCAGTAGATCAGCGTGCGCACCGCATAATTGGTCTGTTTGCTCAGCCGCATCAGAGCGCCGGAAACAGAGTGGCGATGCCGGTCTGGGCGAGAATGGTCAGCCCGACGCCGGCCACCACCCCGCCGACCACGCGCGCATTGGCATAGAGCTTGTCGCCGCACCACAGCGTATAGGCCGCCATCATCGCGCCCATGGCAACCGCCACCTGGATCAGCGCGAAACCGAGCAGATAGCCGCGCACCGAATTGTTCTCGCTGCCGATGATCGTCTCCGCATAGACCGCGCCGTGGAGGAACCCGGCGACGAGGAAGAAGCCGATATCGGCCAGCCCCAGCCGGCTGCGTCCGAGCGCCAGGGCAATGCCGAGAATGGCGACGGAGATCGGCACATACCAGGCGATGAAGGGCGGGCTGAAGCCGCTGATCGAGGCGAGGCAGCCGAGAATCGTGCCGCCCACGAACCAGACCGGCAGCAGCCACGATCCCTGCGCCACCGCGGTGACGACGCCAACGGCGATGACGAAGGCGAAATGCTCGATATTGATCACCGGATGGGCGAGGCCCGAGACAAAGCCGGTGCCGAAATCGACCGGCAGCTTGCCGCCGAGGGCATGATGGGCAAAAGCCGGGCTCGCCGCGAACCAGGATAAAAGGGCGATGCCGCCAAAGGCACGCTTAGCGTTCATATGTCCTCCCGATTTCCGTTGGCCGGAAATTGCTATAGGGTCGAGTATGTCGGAGGGGACTGGCCATTGCAACCGGGCTCGGCGCCCGGATCGTGCAGCCTTTCGTCGAGATTTGTGCAGGCAATGGCCCCGATCGGCATCGTGTCATGCCCGGCGATGCCCGCTCCTGCCGACAAGGGCATTTTCAATCTTGAAAAAGGATCACGAAATGACCGTCCTGACGACCAAGCCTTTCCTGGCCGTGAGCGCGCTGGCCGCGCTTCTGGCCTTTGGCGGCCCGGCCGCCGCGCAGTCCGATTTCGCCGCAAGTTTCTCCGATCCGGCCTGGGATGGGGTCACCGTTCCGGAGGGGCAGCATTGCAGCCTCCAGGGCGGGATGGGGGCGACGCCGCCTATCGACGTCACCGGCATTCCCAATGGCGCCACCCAGATCAACCTGTCCTTCAACGACGAGACCTTCGAGCCGATGAACAATGGCGGCCACGGCGTCATCGGTTTCGCCCTTGAGGAAGGCGCCACCGAGGCGAGCCTGCCCGCCGTTCCGGGTGGCACCGAAGACCTGCCCGAAGGCGTGACCATCGCCGCCGCCAACAAGACCTCCGGCGATTTCCTGACCCCCGGCTATATGCCGCCCTGCTCGGGCGGCAATGGCAACACCTATTCGGTCGATGTCATCGCCGTCGATGCCGACGGAGCCGAACTCGCCTCCACCCGCCTGCCTCTCGGCACCTATTGAGCCTTCGGCCGGTCCCGGCGCATGCCGGGGCCGGTTCCCCACGTCCTGCATAAAACGATCGCTTTATGATGCAGGACGGCTTGCCGGCCCCGCCCCATGTTTTTGCCAAACGCTGAGGGGAGAAGGCGGCCTATGCATCAGAACAAGCCCGAGGAATTGCAGGTCGGCGACCGCGCCGATCTGACCATTATTTCGGTTCACGGCCGCGGCCGCAGCCCCGACGACATGCGGGCGCTGGCCGGGCGTCTCGGGCTCGACAATGTGCGTTATCTCTTTCCCGTCGCCACCAACAATACCTGGTATCCGGCCCTGTTCATGGACCCGATCGCCGAGAACGAGCCCTGGCTTAGCGCCGCCATCGCCCATTATGAGAGCCTTGTCAGCGGCTTGATCGCCGAAGGCATGCCCGCGGACCGCATCGTCGTCGGCGGTTTTTCACAGGGCGCCTGCCTCACGGCCGAATTTCTCGCCCGCCATCCGCGCCGCTATGCCGCGGCGGTGCTGTGGACGGGCGGGCTCATCGGGCCGGAAGGCACGCAATGGCCGGTGCGCCGGGAACTCCAGGGCCTGCCGGCCTATATCAGCACCAGCCTCACCGACCCATGGGTGCCGGCGCCGCGCGTGCGGGAAACGCATGGGTGGTTGCAGTCTTCCGGTTCCTCGGCAATGATGATGATCTTCCAGCAGCGCGAACATGGCGTTCTGGACGAGGAGGTCGGCGCGGCGCGCGCCATGATCGAGCGGGTGCGCTGACGGAGGAGGGAACCGGTCAGCGAGCCCTGATGCGCGATCGGTTGCGCAGTCGACGCGCTTGGTAGGGAGTCGCGGTTCGGCTGGCCAGCAAGGTGCCAAACCGCGAGGGAGGAGACATTGTTATGACGTTGACAACGCCTTTCCGGGTGAACGAGACCCATTGCGTGCTCGGGCACGAACATAGTGCCGCCCGCATGAGCAGCGAGGGGCACAACTGGACCTCGCTTTATGCGTCGGCCCAGCGCGAATCTCCCTATGAAGGCTTTTTTCCGGCGGTGAAGGACCAGCTTCTGGTGCTGCATCGCACCGGGCCGGCCTCTATCCACCGCATGGAAAACGACAAGCCGGTGCGCCGAGTGGTGCCGGCCGGCGGCATCCATCTGGTGCCGGGCGGCATGTCCTTCGGCTTTCGTCTGCTCGATCCGCTGCAGACACTGCATGTCTATGTGCGGCGCGAGGTCATCGAGGAAGTCGGCGCCGAGATCGCCGATGGCGATCCGAGCAAGATCGAAATCCCACTCGATTTCGTCGACGAGGACCCGAAGCTGCTCAACCTGCTCAATGCCATCCTGCTGGCGCTGGAGGATTCCGACTACGCCACCGCGCTTTATGTCGATTACCTGTCGCGGGCGCTGGCGGCGCAGCTCCTGCGCAACCATTCCTCGGCCAATCTCCGTCCGCAGCCGGCGCTCAACCCCACCGGCCCGATCGGGCCGTCGATCGCCCAGGCCATCGCCTATATGCGCGACAATCTCGAGCATTCCATCAATCTGACGGATATTGCCCGGGCCATCAATCGCAGCCCCAGCCATTTCGCCCGCCAGTTTCGCAACGAGCTTGGCATTCCGCCGCATCATTACCTCGTCAATCTCAGGATCGAGAAGGCGCAGATGCTGCTCGAACGCACCAAGACCTCGATTGCCGAGATCGCCTTCGAATGCGGTTTCTCGCATCAGGAGCATTTGACGCGCTTCTTCCAGCGGCGGCTGGGCACGACGCCGGCCGCCTATCGGCGGATGCGGCAGAACTGAGTGTACCGGCCGGCGGTTGTTTCGTGCAGGCCGTCGCGCCGGATCATGCAGGCCCCATAGGGCAAAATTCTAGACATTCGAGATGACTGGCGCTGATTTCGCCCGGTGCCCGGCAGCAATTTTATGCAGGCCGTGCGGGCAGGCGTGACCCAATTCGGGGCTCGCGTTCAGCGGTGGCGAAGCACGATGCGGGGAGGAAATTCATGCACAATACCGATCCGGTGTCCGGCCGCAGAGGCCCTGCACCCCTCCAGGCCGCCGCTTTCCGGGTGGACCAATGCTGCTGAAACTGACCGCCGTATCGAAGCGGTTCGGCGCCGTGGTGGCAGCCGATGCCATCGACATGCATGTCGAAAAGGGCGAGGCGCTGGGCATTATCGGGGCCAATGGCGCCGGCAAGTCGAGCCTGTTCAATCTCATCACCGGCGTGCTCCGGGCCGATAGCGGCACGGTGGAATTCGACGGCCGCGACGTAACGCGCGTGGCCGTGCGCGAACGGTGCCATGCCGGCATCGGCCGCTCCTTCCAGATTCCGCGCCCCTTCGAAAGCCTCACCGTCTTCGAGAACCTGATGGTCGCCGCCGAATATGGCCGCCCCGGCACCCATGCCGATGCGGTGGGGGTTTCCGGCGCGGTGCTGGAAATGACCGGCCTTGCCGGTAAGGCCAATCTCGTCGCCGGCAAGCTGACCTTGCTCGATCGCAAGCGGCTCGAACTCGCCCGCGCCCTTGCCAGCCAGCCGCAGGTGCTGCTGCTCGATGAAATCGCCGGCGGCCTCACCGAAGCGGAATGCGACGAACTCGTGGCGCTGATCCGCTCGCTGCATCAGAGCGGCGTCACCATCGTATGGATCGAGCATATCGTGCATGCGCTCCTGTCGGTGGTGTCGCGGCTGGTCGTGCTCGAATTCGGCAAGAAGATCGCCGATGGCGAGCCGCGCGCGGTGATGAACGAGCCGGCGGTGCGCCGCTCCTATCTCGGGCTCGAGGAGACGGCGGCGTGAGCGCGATCCTTCAGACCCAGGGCCTCGAAGTCTTCTATGGCGATTTCCAGGCCGTGTTCGGCATCGACATGGTGGTCGAACCCGGCGAAACCGTCGCCATTATCGGGGCCAATGGCGCCGGCAAATCCTCCTTCCTCAACGCATTGTCGGGTCTTGCCGGCTCGAAGCCCGAGCAGATCCTGCTCGATGGCCGGCCGGTCGGCGGTACGCCGGCCTATGACATGGTCAAGCTCGGCATCGCCCTCGTGCCCGAGGGGCGCAAACTCTTCCCCTCGCTGACGGTCGAGGAAAACCTGCTGATGGGGATTCACGGCAAGACGGTCGATCGCGGCTGGACGCTCGAATCCATCTACCAGATGTTCCCCATCCTCAAGGAACGCCGCAGCCAGATGTCGACCACCCTGTCCGGCGGCCAGCAGCAAATGGTGGCCATCGGGCGCGGGCTCATGTCTAATCCGCGCATTCTTTTGTGCGACGAGATCAGCCTCGGGCTGTCGCCGGCGGTCATCAAGGACGTCTATGCCGCCATCGAGGAGATCAAGCGGCGCGAAACCACCGTGCTGATCGTCGAACAGGACCTTTCCGCCGCGCTCAAGGCGGCGGACCGCATCTATTGCTTCATGGAGGGCCGGGTCAGTCTCGAAGGCCGGCCGGCCGATCTCACCAAGGAAGCCATCCAGAACGCCTATTTCGGGGTACATGCATGACGTTCGTCAACACGATCCTGCAGGGCGCGCTGCTGGGGGGGCTTTACGCCCTTTACGCGGCCGGCCTGTCGCTCATCTTCGGCGTCATGCGGCTCGTCAATCTGGCCCATGGCGATTTCATCGTGCTCGGCGCCTTCATCCTTCTGGCGCTATCGACCTCGCTCGGCATGCCGCTGCCTTTCGCGCTCCTCATCGCCATGCCCTTCATGTTCGCGCTGGGCTGGGGCTTGCAGCGGGCGATCCTCAACCGCACGCTCAAGGGCGATCTGCTGGTGCCGCTTCTCGTCACCTTCGGCCTCTCGATCATCCTTCAGAACGGCCTGTTGCAGATTTTCTCCGCCGATAGCCGCAAGCTGTCGCTCGGGGCCTTCGAGACCCAGTCCATCGCCATTGGCGGCGGGCTCAATATCGGCCTGTTGCCGCTCACCACCTTCATCACCGCCATCGTGGTGATTTCGGTCTTGAGCTGGATTTTCTACGGCACGGCGCTGGGGCGCAAACTGCGCTCCACCTCGGATACCACCCATTTCGTCCAGATCATGGGCGTCAATCCGCACAAGGTCTTCGCCGTCGCCATGGGCCTTGCCTTCGTGGTGATCGCCATCGCCGCCTTCTTCATGGGCGTGCGCTCCAATTTCGACCCCAGCGTCGGGCCGGCGCGACTGCTCTATGCCTTCGAGGCGGTGGTGATCGGCGGCCTCGGTTCGCTCTGGGGTACGCTGGCCGGCGGCGTCATCCTTGGCGTCGCCCAGACCATTGGCGGCTCCATCAGCCCGGAATGGCAGGTGCTGACCGGGCATCTGGTTTTTCTCGTCATCATCCTGGTCAGGCCGCGCGGCCTGTTCCCCAAGCAATAGGGGGTGGCGGTGAGCAATATCGTGGATACGCAAGATGTGACGACCCAAGCCAATACCGCGCCTGTGCGCTATGTCATGACCATCGGCACGCCGATTTCGCGCGCGGCGCTGGTGTTGTTCGCCGTGCTGGTGGTGATCCTCGCCTTCGCACCCGTGTTCCTGCCCCGCTCGCAGGTGCAGGATCTCATCCTGATCTTCCTCCTGGTGGCGCTGGCGCAGTGCTGGAATCTGCTTGCCGGTTATGCCGGGCTGATTTCAGTCGGCCAGCAGGCCTTTGTCGGCCTTGGCGGCTATGCGCTCTTTGCCTTCATCATCACCCTCGGCATGGACCCGCTTTTGTCGGTGATCGTCGCGGCCGTCCTCGTGGCGCTCATTTCCATTCCGGTGGGGCTGCTGGTCTTTCGCATGCAGGGGGCCTATTTCGCCGTGGTCACCTGGGTGGTGGCCGAGGTGTTCCGGCTCTTGTCGGCACAATGGAAGGTGCTGGGCGGCGGCACCGGCACGTCGCTGCCGCGCTCGGCCAGCAGTGAATTTTTCGGGCTCGAAACCGTCGCCACCCTGTTCGATGTGCGCAATGCCGCGGCGCGCGAGATCATCATCTACTGGACGGCGCTGGCGGTGACGGTCTTCGTCGTCGCGGTCGCCTATCGCCTGCTGCGCTCGCGGCTCGGGCTCGCGCTCAGCGCCATTCGCGATGGCGAGGTGGCGGCCGAGAGCGTCGGCGTCGATATCAACCGCACCAAGTTCATCGTCTATGTCTTTGCCGCCTTCGGGGCGGGGCTGGTGGGGGCGCTCTATTTCCTCCAGACCAGCCGCATCACCCCCGATGCCGGCTTTTCGCTCCTGGACTGGACGGCCTATGTGATCTTCATCGTCGTCATCGGCGGCATCGGCACCATAGAAGGCCCCATTCTCGGCGCCATCATCTTCGTGGTGCTGCGCGCATTCCTGTCGGGTTACGGACCCTGGTATCTCATCGTTCTCGGGCTCTTGGGTATCGTCGTCATGCTGCTGGCCCCGAAAGGGCTATGGGGCATCTTCTCGCAATGGAGCCGCATCGAGCTCTTCCCGACCCGTCGCCGGCTTGAGCGTCGCGAGGATTAGCATCGGCTTCAGTTCCTGCTTCCGCGCAGGACGGCTCACACCCATCCGGTGTCATCCCCGGCGTTCGCCGGGATGACGCTCCGCTCCCCTCGCCCCTCGTGGGGCGCTGAATCGGCCCGAAGAGCCGAGACAGGTGAGGGATTTTCACGACCGAAAATGACCGTTCGCCTACCGCAAGCCTTTATATTTATTATGCTTTTTGCCTTGATTGAAATGTGCAGAAGTTCGGCCGGGAACATGCAGGGCTCTTGGGAGCACCGGGCATAGGGTCCCTTCGACTGGGCGGAGACTGGTCCGCCCCAAGATCGAAAGGGAGTCAAATGCGCGAGGAACATAAACTCGTCACCGGCATTCACCACGTCACCTCCTGTGTGGCTGGAGCGCAGGAGGATATCGATTTCTTCACGCAGGTCGTCGGCCAGCGGATGATCAAGCAGACGGTGCTGTTCGACGGCAAGGCGCCGATCTACCATCTCTATTATGCCAATGCGAATGCCGAGATCGGCACGGTTATGACCACCTTCCCCTATCGCCAGGATGGCCGCAAGGGTCGCCGCGGTTCGGGCCAGGTCGCCACCACCGGCTACAGCGTCGGCGAGAATTCGCTGGATTTCTGGGTCAACCACCTCGACAAGCATGGCGTCAAGCATGACGGCATCGAGCGCCGTTTCGGCAAGGATCTGATCCATTTCTACCACCCGGCCGGGCTCGACTTCGAAGTGATCGGCGACGATCGCGACACGCGCGGCGGCTGGACCACCGACGAGATCGACGACGCCAACTCGGTCAAGGGCTTCCACAATGTGGTGATGTCGGTCCGCGACCTGCAGAGCCAGCACGATTATTTCGTCGATGCGCTCGGCTTCACCAAGACCGCCGAGGAAGGCGCCTATCACCTCTACAGCATCGGTGAAGGCGGCCCGGGCAAGTCGGTAGTGCTGCGCCACGATCCCGATACCCCGCAGGGCAGCTGGACCTTCGGCGAGGGCACGGTGCACCACGTCGCCTTTGCCGTCGCCGACGATGCCAAGCAGCTCGAACTCAAGCTCTGGCTCGAAGGGCTCGGCTATACCGATGCTTCCGAGCAGAAGGACCGCAATTATTTCCACTCGGTCTATGTGCGCTCGCCCGGCGGCATCCTCACCGAATTCGCCACCTGCGATATCGGCTTCGCCACCGACGAGCCGATCGACAAGCTCGGCGAAGCGCTGCAGCTGCCGCCCTGGTTCGAAGACCGCCGCGCCGAAATCGTCGCGCCGCTCGAGCCGATCAAGGTGCCGGAACCCCAGCGCTGAGGCGCATGGGCCTGAAACGAAAGACCCGCCATTCGGCGGGTCTTTTTCTTTTAGTTGAGAAAGGACTGGCGATAGGCCTCGGGCGTCGTCTCGCACCAGCGGCGGAAGAGCTTGATCAGGTGCTCGCGGCTCGACAGGCCGCACTCGGCGGCGATCCGGCCAAGGGGCAGGCGGGTGGTGCGCAGCAGCGCCTGTGCCCGCTTCAGCCGTAGCATGATCAGGTAGCGATGCGGCGGCATGCCGAGCTCCGCATTGAAGCTGCGGGCCAGATGGCTGGCGCTGCGCCGGGCGGCGCCGGCGAGATCGTCGAGGCTGATCGCTTCCCTCAGATTGTCGTTCATATAGTCGAGCGCCCGGCGGACCGAGGCGGTGGCGCGGCGCGGGCCGGCCATGAAGGCACTCGGCAGCGGCGCGGCGCCGGAATATCTGCGCAAAAGATTGAAGGCGAGGGCGCGCGACATATAATCGATGGAAAGATTGCCGGCGGCATTGCCGCTCACCAGCTCATAGCGGATGGCGGCCAGGATATTGTCGAGCGCCGGTTCGCCGTCGATGAACTGGGCCGGAATGGCGGTCCGGCGCGGATCGCCGCGCAGCACCTGGCGCGCCACCTCCTCCATCACCGAGCGGCGGATATAGAGATGCATGGTGGTCAGGGGATCGAAAAGGCGGATGCCGAAGCTTTCGCCGCCGGGAATGAGGTGGATGCCCCCCGCCGGCACGGTGCAGCGCTCCGTGCGCGCGCCATGCGGGGCCTCGATGGTCACCGGCCCATCCATATGCAGCACGATCAGCTGGTCCTCGACCGGATCGAAACTGCCCTCATAGGGCGCTTCATGCTGGATCGAGGCATACAGCGAGGTCCAGCCGAAACCGTCGCTGCGCGAGCGGATCGTATGTTCCGGACGCATCAGGATGCCGTGCGTATCGCGCACCGTGAAGGCCTGCTCAAGCGTCATCGCCTTTCTCCGCCCCTCGGGTGAAATCCCTGTTCGCTGCCCATGAGCTTGGCAAAAACGGCGCCATCGTCCTGCACGTTTCGATCAGATCGGGCGATTTGTCGCTTCCTCGACACCGCCGACCGGCAAAACTATGAATGGTTTGTGCAGGATGGCGCGGGGACGACACGCCTACCATTGCCCTGTCGCCGCGCATTCAGAACGCTGACGGAGCCGAAATGAAATTCACCTATGAAGCCTTGCCGTCCCGCGTCATTTTCGGGCCGGGCAGCCGTGCGCGCGTTGCAGAGGAGCTCGATCGGCTCGGCATCAAACGGGCCATCATCCTGTCGACGCCGGAGCAATCGGCGCTGGCGGAGGATTTCGCCGGCAGGATCGGCGATCGGGTCGGCCTCGTCTATCCCGGCGCGGTCCAGCATACGCCCACCGATGTCACCGCCGCGGCGCTCGAAGCGGCGCAGGCGGCCGGCATCGATGGCTGCCTCGCCGTCGGTGGCGGCTCGACGACCGGTCTGTCCAAGGCCATCGCCTTGCGCACCGATCTGCCGCAATTGGTGGTGCCGACCACCTATGCCGGTTCCGAAATGACACCGATCATCGGCGAGACCGAGAATGGCCGCAAGACCACGCAGCGCAGCATGAAAGTGCTGCCCGAAACGGTGATCTACGATCCCGAGCTGACCGTCACCATGCCCCCCCATATCTCGGGACCATCGGGCATGAACGCCGTCGCCCATGCGGTCGAGGCGCTTTATTCCGAGGTCGCCAATCCGGTGATTTCGATGATGGCCGAGGATTGCATCCGCTCTTTCGGCGAAGCCATCCCCGAGATCATGGCTGATCCGCATGGCATTGAAGGACACACCAAGGGCCTTTATGGCGCCTGGCTCGGCGGCATCTGCCTTGGGGCCGTGGGCATGGCCATCCATCACAAGATCTGCCACACGCTCGGCGGCACCTTCGATCTCAACCATGCCGATGTGCATTGCCTGATGATCCCCTATTCGGCCGCCTACAACCGCGAGGCGGCGCCCGAGGCCATGGCGCGCATCGCGCGGGCTCTGGGCACCCCGGACGGACCGGGCGGGCTCTACGATCTCATGCAGATCGCCGGCAGGGTCAAATCGCTCAAGGATATGGGCATGACCCCGGACGGGCTCGACAAGGCGGCCGATCTCGCCGTCCAGAACCCCTATTACAATCCGCGCCCGGTAACGCGCGAGGGCGTCCGCGACATGCTGCAGGCAGCTTACGAAGGTCGGCGTCCATAGGCTCGGGAGCGTCGGGACCGATGCGCGATTTCAACGAAAACACCATCACCGATGCCGTCATCGCGCGGTTTGCCGATACGCCCGATCCGCGCCTCAGGCAGATCGCAGAGAGCCTGGTGCGACACCTGCATGATTTCGTACGCGATATCGAACCCACGATCGAAGAGTGGGATTATGCCATCGGTTTTCTCACCCGCACCGGCCATCTGAGCGACGACAAGCGGCAGGAATTCATTCTCCTGTCCGATACGCTCGGCGTCTCCATGCTGGTCGATGCCATCAATCACCGCATGCCGAACGGCGCCACCGAAACCACCGTGCTCGGCCCCTTCTATGTCGAGAATCCGCCGGAGCGTGCCAATGGCGCCGATATCGCGGGCGATGCTCCGGGTGAAAAGCTGCATTTCTCCGGCATGGTGACCAATCCCGATGGCGCGCCGATTACCGGCGCCTGGGTCGATGTCTGGCAATCGGACGAGGATGGTTATTACGACGTGCAGAAGCCCGGCGACGAGCCCAGCCTGCGCGCCCGCTTCCGCACCGATGGAGGAGGGCGCTTCAACCTGTGGAGCATCGTGCCGAAATTCTATCCGATCCCGGCCGATGGCACGGTCGGCCAGATGCTCGCGGCGACACGGCGCCATCCCTATCGGCCAGCCCATATCCACTTCATGATCGGCGCCGAAGGCTATGAGACGCTGGTGACGCATCTCTTCATCAAGGACGATCCCTATCTCGATAGCGACGCCGTGTTCGGCGTGAAGGCCTCCCTCATCGTCGACCTCGCCCGCCATGAGGGCGGCACAGCGCCGGATGGCAGGGCGATGACCGGCGCCTGGGCCTCGCACAGCCACCGCTTCGGGCTGAAGCCAAAGGGGTAACCCCTCACCCGTCTCGGCCTCCGGCCGATCCATCCTCTCCCACAAGAGGAGAGGGGAGTCACCGGGTCCAGGTTTGGCACGGTATCCCCTTCTCCCCTTGTGGGAGAAGAGCCGGCCCCGGACTTGATCCGGGGTGCCCGAAGGGAGTGCGGATTATGCCCACCCATCGTTGCCGAAACAGGCAACACTCTGTTGTCCCTCTCGCCGGTGGTCCTTTTCCGCTTTCATCCGATATCGTGCGGAGCAACAGGAGATATCATCATGGCCGATTACCATTTCCGCGAAGCGCAGGGCGCGGCTGCCGATGCCCCGCTTCTGTTCCTCTTTCATGGCACCGGCGGGGACGAGAACCAGTTCTTCGATCTCGGCCCGCAATTGCTGGCCGGCGCCGGCATCGTCGCGCCGCGCGGCGATGTGTCCGAACATGGGGCGCTGCGCTATTTCCGGCGCACCGGCGAAGGCGTCTATGACATCGACGATCTCGCCCACCGCACCGAGGCCCTGGCCGATTTCGTCAAGGCGCAGGTCGCGGCGAAAAAGCCGAGGGCGGTGCTGGGGCTCGGCTATTCCAACGGCGCCAATATCCTCGCCTCGGTGCAGTTCGCCCATCCCGAGCTGTTCGACGGCACCGTGCTGATGCACCCGCTGATCCCCTTTGCCCCGCAGCCGGCGCCGGCGCTCAAGGGCCGCAAGGTGCTCATCACCGCCGGCCGGCGCGACCCCATCGGCCCGGCCCAGCTCACCCAGGCGCTGGCCGATTATTTCACGGCGCAGGGAAGCGAAACCGAGCTCCTCTGGCACGATGGCGGCCACGAATTGCGCAATGAGGAATTGCGCGCGGCACAGACATTCCTCGCGCCATTCGCCTGAATCCCTCTCAACAGTCCAACGTGAACGCTTCCGGCTTTCGCCGGGGTAACGTCGCCTAGTTGATGCAGCCTGCGTTCCACCACAGCCGCTTCCCTAGGCTTGACCCGAGGCAGGGCTACACCAGTCCATGCTCCTCCATCGCCGCCTCTTCATCTGGCGTGATATAGGCGAAAATCTTCGGCTCGCCGCTGGCGATGGTGACGAAATAGAGATTGCGGAAAGTCACATGGCCGCTCTCGCCGGCCTTGTTGGTATAGGCGAAATCCCAATCGACATGGGCGATGGCATGCAGCGCATCGAGCGGCGTCACTGCGATATGGGTGGCTTTCATCGATGTGCCGCCCACCGCCCGGTAATGCGCGAAGCTCTGGGGGAGCGCCTTGCGGAGGGCATCGTCATTGGCCGCGCCGAAAACGCCCTTGGGGCTCGATCCGACCATATAGGGGGCGTAGCTGTGGATAATCACATCGAGGTTGAAATCCGCCGGTGTCCCGAGCGCCGCATCGCTCTGCGCGCTATAGGCCTCGAAGAGCCTGCGCGTTTCGGAAACGAGGTCTGCCATGGTGTCTTCCTTTCGGGATTGGACCGCCGCGCCTTACCTCCAGTTTTGCGCGTGTCACGCGCCATGTATAGACTGGTGCCATATGAGCGGAGGAGGTTCGCATGATCCGGACAGTTCTGGCAGGCATGATGGCAGTGATGCTGATGGCGCTGGCGGCGCCCGCCATGGCGGCGAGCTTCGATTGCGCGGCGGCCTCGACGCCGTTCGAGCACACCATTTGCGACAATCCCGATCTCTCCCGCGCCGATGAAGTCCTTGCCAAATCCTTCGCCACCGCCATAGGCGGGCTGACCAAGGAGGCGACCGCGACCATGCGCGCCGATCAGCGCGCCTGGCTCGATTTCGCCGGACGCGCCTGCACCGACGATGCGCAGCCGCTGAAACAGGGTACGTTCACCACCGATCAGGTCGATTGCCTGACCCGCATCTTCGAGAACCGCTCGCGCCGGCTCGCCGATAGCCGCATGATCGGCGGCCACCGCTTCTATCTGCACAGCACTTTCTCGGTCATGCCCGACCCGCAGGCGGCGAGCGATCCCAATAGCTCGTGGAAGGTCGCAACGCATGAGGTCACGACGCCCTTGCTCGACAGCGACGATCCGCTGGCCGAGGCGTTCAATGCTTTCGTCGAAAAGCAGGCGGCGGAGCTGGCCAGCGGCAGCGGCGACGAGGAAACGAGCGACGGCACCAACGACACCGAATTGCGGTTGTCGGTCCATCAGGCGGTCAGCAACCGCATCTCGCTCGAACTCTATAGTTATCAGTATGGGCACGGCGCCGCCCATGGTAATTGGGCCATCACCTATGTCCACTACCTCACCGACGAGAATCGTGTGGTCGAAGCCAGGGACGTCTTCGCCGCCGATGGCTGGCAACAGAAGCTGCAACAGCTGACGGTCGAGGAATTGCGGTCCAATCTCGGCGAATGGCTGATGCTCGACGACGAGAAATATATCGCCGATATCGTCATCGATCCGGCCCGCTGGGATTTCGAATCCGACTATGGCCTGACGATCCAGTTCAACCCCTATGAGGTGTCGCCCTATGCCTATGGGGCGCCGACCATCATGATCGCCTGGGAAAAGCTCGAGGATCTCTTGGCGGAAAACGCCGATCTCATCCGCTACGCCTACTGATCAGGCGCGCAGGATTTCCCATTCGGGGTGGCGGCGGAACTGCGCCACCACATAGGAGCAGATCGGCGTGATCTTGAAGCCTTCTGCCCGCGCATCGGCGATGGCGGCATTGACCAGCCTCGCGGCGATGCCGCGGCCTTCATAGGCGGGCGGAACGCCGGTGTGATCGATGGTGATATTGCCGTTCTCGGCCTTGCGGAAGGTCATCTCCGCCTCGGCGTCCGGCGCCAGATAGATGACGTAGCGGCCCTGGCTGCCGGTCACTTCGCGCTCGACCCTGTATTCGGTATCGCTCATCTCGGGCTCCTTTTACGCCATCATATCGTCAGGGCCGGCGGGCGGCGCAAGCTCGGTCGGCGTGCGCTTGCCCCAGCGTTGCTGGATGGTGCGGCCGAGGCTGCCGAGCCACGGCGCCAGCAGCAGCAGAATCCGGCGGTGATAATGGATGAGCAGGAACAGCGCCGCCAGAATCAGCGCGCCGACCACGATCACCAGTTCCAGCGACAGGCCGATGGATTTGAGCCATGCGGTCAGGAGCATGCCCGGCAGGATATGCGCTGCCGCCCAGACAAAGGCGGAGGTGACGTTGATGACGGTGAAATGGGTATAGCTCATGCCCATCATGCCGGCGACGCCGGGCACCACCGCCTTCACCCCCGGAATGAAACGGCCGATGAACACCGCCTTGCCGCCATGCTTGGCGAAGAACAGCTCGCCCTTGGTAATCAGGTCCCGGTGATTGCGGAAGGGCCAGGTGTCCTTGATCGTGTCCTTCAACAGATGCCCAAGCGTATAGGAGATGGCATCGCCGATGATCGCGCCGACAACGGCGGCGAGATAGACCTCCCAGAAGGGCAGGCGCCCCTCGGCGATGATGCCGCCGGCCATCAGCAGCACCGGGGTCGAGGGCACGAACAGTCCGAGAATGAACACCGCCTCCCCGATCGCCACGGCGAAGATGAACCAGAAGGTCAGCCAGAAATTGCCGGAGATCGTATCGAGAAAGGCCTCGAGATAGGCCGATACGGTGTGAAAAAGGTCGAACATGTACAACTGCTTTGCAAATTGCAGGGCGTCGCGATTGACGTCAGGCCCTTATGCCGGAACCTTCCCTCCAATCAACAAGGGAGAGTGTAGCATGTCCATGCCCCGACACCACACGATTGCGTCAGGCCCGCGCCCGGTGGCGCCGTTTTCGCATGCGGTCGAAGCCGATGGCTGGGTTTTCGTCACCGGCCAGATGCCGACCGACCCCGACGCGCCCGATGCGCCGTTGCCCCAAGGCATCGAAGCACAGGCCCGCCGCGTGGTCGAAAATCTCCGGATTGTGCTCGGCGGAATCGGCCTCGGGCTCGAACACGTCACCATGGCGCGCATCTATCTCACCCATTTCGAACGCGATTATGCCGCGCTTAACGCGCTGTGGCCGAGCTTCTTCGAACCCGGCAAATTGCCCGCCCGCACCACGGTGGGCGTCACCGCGCTCGCCGTCGGCGCGCTGGTCGAAATCGACCTCGTGGCGCGCCGGCCATAGGTCCGCCTGCTCGCCCCGCCATCTGGCCCGCCGCCGTAAATATGCTATCGGTATCTCTACGTATGCGGATACCGAGGGCGGGCGGGGATGCAGGGCGAAGACGACGGCATGGAGGAGTTCGGCGTTCCTTTCCGCCATGCGCCGTCTCTCGATACCTATACCGCCATCCACCGCCAGGTGCTGATCGCCTATGAATATCGCTGCGCGCTGACCGGGGCGCGTTTCGCCCCGATCGCGGGGCTGCATCCCTTTCTCAGCGTCGTGCCCATCCAGCCGCGCGAATTGGGCGGACCGCTGCATGTGGCGAATTTCCTGCCGCTGTCAGAAGCGGCGGCGCGGGCTTTCGCGGCAGATCATTTCCTCATCGCCGACGATTTCAGCATCACCGTCGATCATGCCGTCATCGACCGCACGCTCGCCTCGCGGATCGAACCGCGTCTCAGGGTTCCCGCCGATCCGCTCTACCGGCCCGATCCCGTGCATCTCGCTTTCCGCCGCCGGCTGATCCTCGGGCGCTGACTACATCACCGCGCCCACCTGCCACGGCACGAATTCATTGTCGCCATAGCCGAGCTCTTCTGATTTGCTCCGCTCGCCCGAGGCGACGCGCAGCAGATGCGCGAAAATCTCCCGCCCCTTGTCCTCGATCGACACGCCCTCGACGATATCGCCGCAATTGATGTCCATGTCGCCGATCATGCGGTGGTACATCTCGGAATTGGTGGCGAGCTTGACCGAGGGCACCGGCTTGCAGCCATAGGCGGAGCCCCGACCGGTGGTGAAGGCGAGAAGATTGGCGCCGCCCGCCACCTGTCCCGTCGCCGAAACCGGATCGAAGCCGGGCGTGTCCATGAACACGAATCCCTTCTCCCTCACCGGCTCGGCATATTCATAGACGGCGGTGAGCGGCGTCGTGCCGCCCTTGGCGGCGGCGCCCAGCGATTTTTCGAGAATGGTGGTGAGCCCGCCGAGCTTGTTGCCGGGCGAGGGATTGTTGTTCATCTCGCCTCGGTTGCGGGCGGTATAATCCTCCCACCATCTGATCCGTTCGATCAGCTTCTCGCCCACCGCGCGCGATATGGCGCGGCGCGTCAGCAAATGCTCCGCGCCATAGATTTCCGGCGTCTCGGAAAGGATCGCCGTGCCGCCATGGCGCACCAGCAGATCGGCGGCGTAACCCAAAGCCGGATTGGCGGTGATGCCCGAATAGCCGTCCGAGCCGCCGCATTGGAGAGCCAGCACCAGTTCCGATGCATCGACCGTTTCGCGCCTGGCGCGGGCGGCGATCGGCAGCATGTCCTTGATCCGCTCGACGCCCCATTCGATCATCTTCTTCGTGCCGCCGATCTCCTGGATCGTCATGGTCTGGAAAGTGTCGCTCTCGATAATGCCATAGCTCTCCTTCATCCGCCCGATCTGGAACGCCTCGCAGCCGAGCCCCACCAGCAGCGCGGCGCCGAGATTGGGATTGGAGGCATAGCCCCATTGGGTGCGCCGCAGGATCTGGTAGCCCTCGCCCTCGGTATCCATGGCGCAGCCGGTGCCGTGAACGAAGGGAATGACGCCGTCGATCTCGGGATAATCCTCGAGAATGCCCGACCGGTTGATCGCTTCCGCCATGAATTTGGCGACCGTCGCCGAGCAGTTCACCGAAGTCAGGATACCCACATAATTGCGCGTGCCCACCTTGCCATTGGCGCGGCGATAGCCCTCGAATGTGGCGCGTTCCGCCACCGGCACCATGTCCGGCGCCACCGCGCCCGCGGCAAAGGCATAATCGTGAACGAGGCTCCCATCGGCGCCGCCCATGCCGCAATTATGCTCATGCACCCAGTCGCCGGGCCCGATATCCGTGCTGGCGAAGCCGATGATCTGGCCGAATTTGAGCACCGCTTCGCCCGCCCGGATCGGGCGCGTGGCGAATTTGTGCCCGCGCGGCACCCGCGGGATGATAGCGACGCCCTGCGGCGTCATGGTGCCGCTATCGAGATTGGCGAGCGCCACGGCGATATTGTCGGCCGGGTTGAGCACCAGCGTCCTGGCTTCGGGTCGGCTCATGGTCTCGGACATGGAAAAAGGGCTTTCCGGCTGCTGCCGCTTTACGCCGCCTCGATTTGCCCGCAGATTGCCGGGCACGACGCGCCAAGCGTGTTGTAAAACAGGATTGGTCTTACTAACATGTTAGCATGAGAACGGAAGCAGGAAGCTATGATTTTCTGGTCCGCCCGCCGGTTCTGGCGCGCGGCAGCGTCACGGCAGACGTGACCAGTTCCATCCGGCAGGCCATCGTCACCCTGGCGCTGCCGCCCGGCGCCAGCATCGACAAGACGGCGATCTGCGCTCAGCTCGGCGTCTCGCGCTTTCCGGTCAGCGAAGCCCTGGGGCGGCTGCAGGTTGAAGGGCTGGTCGATATCGCGCCCCAGCGCGGCTCCACCGTCTCGCTCGTGCGCATCGCCGATGTGCGCGAATATATGCTGATCCGCAAGGCGCTCGAAAGCGAGGCGCTGCGCGTCCTCATCGGCAATCACGACGATGCGGTGATCGCGGCGCTCCACGCCAATATGGCCGAGCAGCGCCAGGCGGCCGAGCGCGACGATAGCGAAGCCTTCCACCAGATCGATATCGATTTCCACGATATCATCTTCCGCTCCATGCGCTTCACCAAGATCAAGTCGATCATCGATTCCGCCCGCGCCAATCTCGATCGGGCTCGCCGCATGATCATCACTCCGCGCCGCCTGGCGCTGACCATTGCCGAGCACCAGGCCATTTTCGACGGCATTCTCGCCGGCGATCAGGCCGTGGCCACCAAGGCCATCCGCGCCCATATCGATGCGGTGATGATCGAGCTTTTCGCCTTCGCCCGCGAAACGCCGCATCCCTTCGCCGATGGCGATACGCTGCAAACCGACAGGGACAGTTTTCCCTTCGGATAATCCTGCCTTTGCCCTGGGGAGGGGCCATGCTCAAGACTATTCCGCCGATTCTCGGGCCAGAATTGCTGGCCATCCTGCGCGCCATGGGCCATGGCGACGAGATCGCCATCGTCGATGCCAATTATCCCGCGGAAGCCTCCGGCCTCGCTCTGGTGCGGCTCGATGGCATCAGCGCCACCGATGTGCTCGATGCCGTCCTGACGCTGCTGCCGCTCGATGATTTCGTCGAGGAAGCGGCCTTCACCATGCAGGTGGTTGGCGAGCCCGATGCGCGGCCCCCGGTGGTGGAGGAATTTTTGCGTATCGTCCAGAAGCACGAACCGGCCAGGGGCCTGTCCGCGCTCGAACGCTTCGCCTTTTACGAGCGGGTCGCCGGCGCCTATGCCATCGTCCAGACCGGCGAGCGCCGGCTCTACGGCAATATCCTTCTCAAAAAGGGCATCATCCGGCCGTCCTGACGCCCGGCCCGCCCGATCTTTTCAACACCAGAACGGAAACTGACCATGAAACTGCTCCGCGTCGGCCCCAAGGGCGCCGAAAAGCCCGCCATTCTCGATCAGGACGGCGCCATCCGCGACCTGACCGGCGTGGTCCCGGATCTCGGCGGGGAGACGCTGACCCCCGAGGGGCTGGCGGCGATCCGCGCCACCGATCTTTCCGCCCTGCCCACGCTCGATCCGTCGCTGCGCATCGGGCCGTGCGTCGCCAATGTCGGCAAATTCATCTGCATCGGCCTCAACTATGCCGACCACGCCGCCGAAACCGGCGCCGCCATTCCGGCCGAGCCGATCATGTTCATGAAGGCCACCAGCGCCATTACCGGCCCCAATGACGATGTCATCATCCCCAAGAACTCGATCAAGCCGGATTGGGAAGTCGAGCTCGGCGTCGTCATCGGCAAGGAAGCCCGCTATATCGAGGAGGCCGACGCGCTCGACCACGTCGCGGGCTATTGCGTCGTCAACGATCTGTCCGAACGCCATTTCCAGCAGGAACGCGGCGGCCAGTGGGTCAAGGGCAAATCGGCCGACACCTTCGGCCCCATCGGCCCCTGGCTCGTGACCCGCGACGAAATCGCCGATCCGCAGAACCTCAAAATGTGGCTCGAGGTCGATGGCCACCGCTACCAGGACGGCTCCACCCGGACCATGATCTTCGGCGTCGCCCATGTGGTGGCCTATGTCAGCCAGTTCATGAGCCTGCAGCCCGGCGACATTATCACCACCGGCACCCCCCCGGGCGTCGGCATGGGCATCAAGCCGGAGCCGGTCTGGCTCAAGCCCGGCAATGTGATAAAACTGGGCGTCGAGGGCCTCGGCGAACAGACGCAGACTGTGCGGGCCTATCAGGGGTGATTGCTGGTGCCACGCCCTCGTGGTTCGAGGCGCCAAGAGGCGCACCTCACCATGAGGGCTACTGGGGTAAGTCAGGTTTTGGCATGCCCAGGAGGGCGCAGCACCCCTTCCCACCCACCGCTCGTCACCCTCGGGCTTGACCCGAGGGCTCTTCACTTTGGGCCCACACTCTCGGAAGAGAACAAACACCCTCGGGTCAAGCCCGAGGGTGACGAGCGGGGGTGGAAATACGCTCCACGCTGTCCCATCCACAAAAGTCTCCATCCCTCCCAGCCCCATTCCTGAGACCTCATGGTGGGGTGCGCCCTTGGCGCCTCGAACCACGAGGTCGGGCACACCAAACCTCCCAAACCCCGATGTCATTCCGGCGAAAGCCGGAATCCAGTTTTACAACGCCTCCACGAAACTGGATCCCGGCTCAAGGCCGGGATGACACCGTGGATGGGGATGAGTTGGTGTACCAAAACTCCCGCTAACCAACTGAACTACAAAGCAAACAAAAAACTTATCCCCCGCCCTCTCAAACCACCCCCATACTCTCCCCATTCCCGCACGCCACTGCGCGGTCGCGACGAACAGCCGGTGCGGGAACAACCGGGGAGCATGGGGTCGCCCAGGCTCGCGTGTGGATGCTGACCACCGGCCG
>Ga0182735_1000347_pt1 | contig 39666 bp, 37 predicted proteins | sample eDN5th30CKraftMG_FD_128524 | JGI IMG/M metagenome (GOLD analysis project Ga0182735, IMG submission 128524) | Enriched Miracle-Growth compost microbial communities from Emeryville, California, USA - eDNA 5th pass 30_C Kraft MG (version 2) (version 2) ...
GAAGAAGTCCTTGATGGCGTGACTCTTGTAGCCGAGGCAGAGGACGAAGTCCTTGAAGCCGGCGGCGGCATAGCCGCTCATGATATGCCACAGGATCGGGTAGCCGCCGACCGGGATCATCGGTTTCGGCAGGTCGTCGGCCACGCCGCGAATGCGCGTGCCCTGCCCGCCGCAGAGAATGACGACTTTCAAACAGAGCCCCCCTTAGGCAAACGAATCTGCGGTGCCGGATACCGACCGATCAATATCTTGGCCATGCGCCAGTTCAAGCCAGAATTCCGGGTTCGGAACGCTCATGCAATACGCAAGATAGGCGCGCGCGACCTCATTGATCTTTCTGCAACGAACCGGATCGCGCAGCAACTCCGTTATTTCTTTGCGAAGTAATGTCACGCTTCGCACACGAGGAATGTCAGCGCCCGCGAGATTGTCGAGATCGAGATCTACGTCCGAACCAACGTAGATTACCGGCACACCGGCCGCGGTGGCATCCAACGCAACACTAGACGAGTTGTAGAGCAGAAGATCGGCTTTCTCGAGTAACGCCTGAGCACCTCCCGCCACAAACTCAACGTTAGAACAGTCGGCAACACTTCCGAGACGCTCGCGGATGCTGTTACGAAACGCCATCTCCGTGAGAGGGTGAAAATTGATAATGAGCCTTGCTCCTTCGATGCCGGCCGATGCAAGCGCCGCCTTGTGGGCCAGTTCAAAGGAATCCTTTATTTCCATAGAGCAGGCAGCAACAATCAGTTTCGCCGGCGTCTTTTTGCCAGAAAACTCCCGTCGCGCGTCTTGCAGCATCGCGCCATATCGCAGGGCTCCGCCGACCGCCAGCCGCCGACGCGGCGCGTTTTTCGCTGCAAGCCTATCGTGAAACTCTTCACCCATTGCGACGAGCAGATCCGGCGCTGTTCCGTCAGACCACTGCCGTCGACTAGGATGGCCGCTAAAATAACGTTCCGCTATGGAAGCGTGCTGTATACCGATCAACATCGTCTGCGGCAGGTCCCGGCGAAACCCCGCCAGCATTGCCTTTTCCCAAGGCTGGTTTTCGAACGGATAGAAAATTACACGCGGCTCCATTCCCGCGCGCTTGAGGGCGGTAGCGAGCCGAGCATAGAGCGCCGCCGAAACCAACCGTGCCGATGCGAATTCCCGTCGCAGCGCCAACCGTGCGATCCGCGTGAGATCGATACCTGAAATCGAGTAACGGGAAGCAATTGCTGCAGGAAGCGCAAACAAATCCAGATAGGCACGCAGCAAATCTACGAACCTAAAAAACCGCATCATCAAGGCGCCGGAGCCGGACGGGACGCGACGTGCTACAAAGGCCGCCATCGCTTCTGCGCTATTGAGCCAATGTGTGGAATTGAACAGACAGAAAACCTGCAGTTCCTTCTCGTAGAGCCATTGCGGCAATGAACCGAGAAAACGATCCGGTGCATCCGCTCCGTCGCCGCGCTCTCCTTCAGACCACGAGACAAGAACGATATCCGCTGCCCGCAACGCACTTTCATCCGCCCGGAACCGCGCAGCGGCGCGGCGCTCGCGCAGCCATCGACGCAAAAAACCGCTGTGCGCCCGGAGCGTGCCGAAAATGGAATCGCTAGCCGCTCGCTTTCCTACCCAGCCTGCACCAATTCCGTTATCACAGCAGGCTTGCACGAGCGCTCGTCCGAAACCGGCGTTGTCCACCAAAACCAGATGTGCACCACCCTTCCGGCAAGCGTCGATCAGTGCAATCGCCCGGCACAGCTCCCGGCAAAACGGAGAAGCATAAGGGTTGCGCTCGGCAAGATCGGACGCCAGCCATGCGATCTGTTGCTTTCCTGAGAACAAGACCGCATCGAGTTCGATAATATCCGGGCCCACACGCTCGGCAACGGCATTCAGTGCATCACCTGCCGCAGCAAACTCCCCCCCAAGGAATTCGGTCATCGCGGCAAGCTGCACCGACTCGTGGTAATCGTCGCCGAAATACCAGACCTTTCGCGTCGCGATGTCCGGGCAATGTTCGAGATAACCCGGAGCGGCAACGATAACGTCGACGGGCGTCAAACGACGACGCAACCCTTGCATGGCGACAGCGTCTGCCGTTCGCCGGCAAGATGTTTTTCACGAAGCCGCGTGTAAGCAGTGCCGCGCCACAGATCGCTGACGCTCGCGCTATCGCTGACCTTGCCGGCTGCGAGCTCGGATTTGTAGTCCACGTCGCAGGGATTCATCTGGCCGTCCCACCAGACAAACACGCGCCGCCAGAGGTCCGAACACGGAGTAACAAGCCCATTGGCTGGAACGTCATAGGCGCTTTCCCAGGGGTTATAATCGACAAAAGCAACCTGATCGACGTATTCGTGCCAGAACTTCTCGACGTCGTCGAATTTCTGCTCTGCGGAATATTTCACACCGGAAACGCGCGTAATGGTCCGGCTGTTGGGATAGTGCTTTGCGCGGATTTCGGCGAAACGCTTGACGTTTTCGAGTACCGGCTGAAGCTTGCCGCGCACGCGCAGCTTCGCGTAAAGGTCCGGGTCCGCGGCGTCGGCGGAAAACACCAGCGTATTAGGCTCTGCTTCGAGAACAGCGTGGGCTTTCTTCTCATCGAGGTACCAGGCATTGGTATTGATCTTGAAGCCTAGAAATTTTCCGCGCACATAAGCCAGCATCTGGTCGATCTGCTTGCACAGCAACGGCTCGCCGCGAGAGGCAAGCGTTACGGCTTCAACGTGCCCTTCGATCTCATCGACAATGCGTTTGAACGTCTCAAGCGGCATCTGGCCCATGTGGCCGTTGCGCCCTTGTGTGAATGCCTTATCGGTCTGGAAGCAGAATACGCAGCGATAATTGCAGATACTGGTCGGCTCGATCTGCACACAGGGCGGAAAGGTGTCGATTTCGTGCGTGAGCGGAAACACGTCGTAGCGGTAGCGATAGAACAGGTAGCGCGGCAACTCCGCGTCGGTGATGTGATGCAGCTCCTCAATCACGTGGCGCTGCAGGTTGTATTCCGGCTCGCCGGCCAATGGACGTCCGAGCAAGGCGCGGCACGCGCGGGCGATGATCTGCCGGCGGTGTTCATCAACAGTCAGGGAGGAAAGCGCCCCCTCCAGCGTTGCAATACGGGACAATACTGCAGCAACGTCGTGATCGGCACCGCTGAGCGCTCGAATACTCGTGCCCTTCGCGTAAGTCTTCATTTCCATCGTCGCATTCGTCCGATCTTTTATTGCACGCGCAATTCGCGCATCGCTGCCTCGAGTTCACGCAGGAACGGCGCGATCACCTCACGACCGCTGAGAGAAACCCGCACGCATTCCGACAAAGGCGGTTCGCTGTATCCCTTTACAAGATAGCCGCGGCGCTTGAGCGCTTCGACAACCGCCCCTGCGCTTATTCTCGCCGGGCACCGCAGATGCTGGAAGTTGGCGGCACAATCCAGCGGGGCGAATCCAAGTTCTCGCGCGGTATCCGAAAGCATTTCGCGGCTTTCTTCTACGTCCTTACGGAACTGTTCGGCAATCTCCAAATGGTTTAGCATGTAACGCCCGATCGCGAGCGACAGGGAAGAAACTTCGTTGCCGCCACGCACGGCCATCAATCCCTTGATCAAGGGTGGCGCGGCTACGGCATATCCGAGCCGGATACCGGCACAGCCCGGATACTTGGAAAACGAGCGGGTAACGATCAGGTTTTCGAACTCCCGCACCAGCGGCAGAACCGTTTCCGGGAAAAAAGGATGATACGCCTCGTCCACGACACAGATCGCGCCAATCTCTGCGGCACGCGCAACGACCTTCCGGACGTCGCTCTCGGCCATTGCCGTACCGACCGGCTGATCCGGTCTCGCAAATATCACAAGCTGCGTGCCGGACTGCATCGCGCCGAGAAATGCGCCGACATCGACCGTCCGGTCTGCGCGATAGGATACGCGGCGCGATTTTCCCTGAAAGATGCGAGTATAGAGGTCGTACATCGCATAAGACGGCTTAAGCGAAACCACCTCTCCGCCCGGCCGCAAGTAGGCCATGAAGATTCGGCGCAACGCTGCATCCGAGCCGTTGGTCTCCGCAATATAGCTTTCGGGAAATCCAAGATAGGCGGACAAAGCCGCTACGAAAGGGCCCGCATCGGGATATGCCGTGATTTCGCGAGGCGAAAGCTGTGCAAGCATGTCCTGGAAAAATGCATCGGAAATGCCGCCGACTCTCTCGTTGCGGTCAAGGCAGACGAAACCTTCCCGCTGCTCGTGCCGTTCGGGCGTGCGCTCAATAGCCAGTAGATGTTCGCGCGGGCTGAACTTCGACATGTGGACAGGACTTAGGTTTGAAAGCTATTTTGAGCTTGGTTGCGCGGCGCTATCGCGGCGCCTGGACAGGTTATCGAACTTGAAGAACATCACCTATCAAAGCGACGCCATCGGCAATTTCTATCGTTCGCACCGGCGACGGTGGATCGAGTTCTATCCTTCCGAACGCGCCGTCTTCGAGAAGCTTGCTGCAGGCAAGGAAAGCTTTTCAGAAATTCTTGACGTCGGCGGCGCCGCCGGTGGCCTCGGCGAGGCGCTGATGGAACGCTTCGGCACGGTGAAGGACTACACCAGCATCGACATCAATCGGCAGGTCAACGAATACGGCGCGGCGCTTCCTTCCCGCCTCACCGGCAAGCGCCGCTTCATCACCGCCGACATCTGCAATTGCGGTGAGCTTGCGGGCAAGCAGTTCGACCTCGTCACCGGATTGAGCGTCGCCGACTGGAACGTGGATGCCGCCGGCATTCTCTCGCAGTGCTGGAGCCATGTACGCGAAAACGGTCATCTCGTCATCTCGTTGCGCCTGACGGACGGGCAGACACTCTGCGACCCGGCTTGTAGCTACCAGCATATCTGGTTCGAAGATTCGCCCCCGCCCCCAAACAGCGAACGCGCGCCCTACAATGTGTTCAATGTCGACGACGCGTTGCACTGGCTCGGTGGACAGCAGCCCGTGCCGTCGTGGATCTACCTGTATGGATACTGGGGAAAACCGTCCGCAAGCGCCCACACGCCGTTCGATCGCCTGCTGTTCACCGTGATTGCGATGAAAAAGCCCCCCATTGGGAACGCACCGCCGTTGCGTATCGAAACGGACTTTCCTTCCGATATTTCCATCGCCAACCGATAGCACCGCACAGCTTGAGCATTCATCGCTTTTCCAGCACCGAAAGCTTTATCACTGCGGCCGCCGAAACGGTGACCGCCGCGGCGCTCGCTGTCCTGTCCGCACAACGAAAACTTGTGATCGCACTGCCCGGCGGCAGTACCGCCTACAAGCTCGTCCCCGCGCTGTGTGCGGCCCCACTGCCCTGGGAACGCATCACTTTCACACTGACAGATGAGCGCTGGGTTGCGCCGGACTATCCCGGCAGCAACGAAGGCCTGTTGCGATCGCTCATCACGGGGGCGACCACTGCCGCCGCCTTCGCCGGCTATTTCCGGGAAGGCATCGACGCTGCCGCTGCTACGACGGAGCTTGAAAACCGCATTCCGCAACCCGACATCGCCTTGCTCGGCATGGGCGCCGATGGCCATATCGCGTCGATCTTTCCGCACGACGCTGCAAACCATTCCGCCGCGCGTTTTGCGTTCGTTGTGCGGCCCGACTATCCGCGCCTGACCCTGACTCCGCTTGCACTTACGCAAAGCCGGCATCTTTTCGTCGTCACGAACGGGGGTGACAAGGCCGCCATGCTCGAACGCGCGGTGCAGGATGGTGCAGCTGACGACTTGCCGGTACGTCATGCGCTTAACGCCGGCGCCGCCGTTTTCCTCGGTCCCTGATCAGCCGGCGCCGTTGTTCTGCAGCCACCAGACCGCTTGCGGCATCTGATAGGCGTAGTCCACGTCGAGACCGCCAACGTTCTTGATCGGATAGATTTTCTGCCCCATCCATTTTTGCGGCAGCATGCCTTCGTCGAGGTCGTCGAGATTTTTCGGGCGCACGATCGACACTCCCATATCGGCGAACCAGACGTCGCCCTGGCTGTCGCGGTCGCAGTTCAGGGTCTTGGGATCGCCAAACGTCTCGAACGGAACGAACGGCCGCAACAGCCCATCAGTCCCGATTTTGCGGGCGCGCAGCGGGCTCCACATATTGTAGCAGGAAACCGTCACCGCCGAGTCGTAATCGGGATGCGCACGCAGCGCAGAAATTCCCTCGCTCAACTGCTTCGCCGAAACTGTCGGCGCATTGGCCATCAGCAGCACGTAGAGTTCAGGTGTTTGGCCTTCTTTCGCCAGTTCCTCGGTAATCACTTCATGGGCATGCTGGTAGGCGTGTTCGCCCAGCGCTTCCTTGGTGCAAAGGTGCGCGGGGCGGTCGATGATCCGCGCGCCTTCGGCGAGCCCGATCTCCTTGAGCTTCGGACTGTCCGTGGAGATATAGACGCGATCGATCTCGGGCGTTGCCGCCGCCGCGGCCAACGGCCAGGCGACCAGCGGCTTGCCCAGCACCGGCATTACGTTTTTTCCCGGAAAACCGCTCGATCCTTCCCGGCCGATCAGGATTGCAACGATCATGACTGCCTGCCCGTAGAACGCTCAAAGTGATAGTTGTAGACGTAAGCAAAGTCGCCGCCCTCGAATAATTCGGAATGGCGCCGCGCTTTCAGCACGAAGCCCGCAGCCTCGATGTCGCGCACGATCGCATTAGTATATTCGACCCGGTTCGCTTCAAGCTCGATGGATATCCTGCGCAGCCGAGGATCGCGCAGCGTATTGAACGCACCAGTAATGATCTGGTCCTCAATGCCGTCCACATCGACTTTAAGGTGGTTGGGAAACGCTGGGTTGAACACCTTAATATATTCGTCGATCGAATAACCGATCGCGCCCTGCTTGAAGATCGGTACGAACGGCCTGCCCTCGTGATCCTTTGCCTCGGCAAACGACGACATCGCGCCGCCGAGTTCGGTGGACTGCATGTGCAGTGCATCGATACCAGTCTTGTTGGCGAGCGCCACGCAGTAGGCTTGCACGAAATCTGAAAGGCCATTTATCTCGATGTTGCGATTGATCAGCATGTAATTCCCGGCGGCGGGCTCAAACGCGAGCACCTTGACCTTGCGGGTGATCGCGGCATAAATCGAATAAAGTCCGACGTTCGCGCCCACATCCCAAAACACGTCACCGTCGATAATCCCCTCGATCCATTCGATCGTCTCGGGTTCTTTCGTCAGCAAAGTGCGCGCGCGCCATAGCGCAAGATCGCCTAGACAGTAAAAATCGATATCGCCCCGTTTGGTGGGAACCCGCTCGACGATTTCCAGAAGGGACTCCGGTCCCACCGCCATCGCTTCAGCTGTTAGGCGGCGCCCGGTTTCGCCCGTAAGGCCAATACCCGCACGCAGCGCCCGAACGGCGAACCTTCTCAAAAGCGCTTTCATTATTGTTCTTCTACTTCACCAGCGTTACCACGCATTCCGGCGTCGATGTGCTGCAGGCAATCGAGCAAACCAAGACCCAGATCGATGTATGTGCCCCGGATCAGCCTGCGGCCGAGCTTTGGGGTGTAATTATAGGGTGTCTGCACATAGTGCCCGACCGGGCTGGTGGACTGGTAGCTGATTTCGATATCGCCGCCCATCATTTCGCTGATCATGTTGAGCATGTCCCTGCTGGTCATCCGCTCGCGGCCGGTGAGATGAATATTCTGGTTGGCGAACTCAGGCTCGAGAATGTCGACGCTCATCGCCGCTGCATCGAGGACGTGGATGTATTCGCGGATTTCGTCGCCGCTTCCGTAATAATTAATCTTCCGCTTCGACAAGGCCTGAGTCAGCAACTGAAACACACCATTGCTTCCGTCCGCGCGCGGACCGTATAGCGAGCCGAAGCGCAGAACCGTAAATTCCATCCCGTACCGATCGTGATAGTCCTGCAGCAGCATTTCGCCGGCACGCTTCGTCGTCCGGTAGAAGGCCCCCTGATTTGAATAAACATAGATCGAGCTTGCGAATATAAAACGCCTAGTCTTGCTCAGCCGGGCGGCCTCAAGCAAGTTGACCGTGCCCATGATGTTCACTTCGACAGCTTGGGCTGGGCAGTCGATAGCCTCGTTGATGTCGGCCATCGCCGCAAGATGATAGATCACGTCACAACCGTTCGCCGCGCCGGCGACCGCCGCAGCATCCAGCACGCTACCGATGATCATCTTCTGCCCGGGTACCAGCCAAGGCGATTCCTTGAGGTCGAAGACGATGACATCATGCCCCGCGCGCGTCAGATGTTCGGCGATGTGACTTCCTAGAAAGCCACTGCCGCCGGTCACTAGAACTTTCATGCTAGCTCCAAGCGCATAAATCTTGCTGCCCGTTTACGACTCTCGCAAGGATCTGCGCACGGCCCGGACCACATTGCGCAAGCCAAGCCCGCCAAGCAAACTGCTGATCAGGCTCTTGAACGTGTAATCGCGATGCTTACGGCTGATGAGCCGATATTCCGACGATAGCGATGTCGGTTTGGCTTCTCCGACGCGGAATACCCCGTATTGGTGCAGCCCGGAATCATCCCTCCCGCCCTCGACGAGACTCAGGCCCAGGCGAGCGCAATAATGCGCAAGTGTGGGCGGGCTGAAGTAGTAATTATGCGCGTTCTGGATCTGGCTGATGTCATAAAAATAGATGTCTGGGACCCCGACATAAACGATCCCGCCAGGCGCGAGCTTCGCTATAAGCGCGCGCATGCTGCCCGCAAAATCGAAGAAATGCTCGATCACATGATTGACGATGATTAGGTCGAACTCGCCCATTAGCCCGTTGAGATGCTCAAGACCGCCCTGAATCATCTTGATGTCATGAGCGCGGCCTAGATCGCAAAGGATCGGACTATAGTCGATCCCGATCACCTCGCATGATGCGGCAAATGGCAGAAGATTCCATCCTCCTCCCGCTCCCACCTCCAGCACACGTGACTTGCGGCCCGCATGTGGCCTGAGGTGCTTCATACACGTCGCATGGATGAAGCTTTGAGTCTTGTATTTAGGTGCGAGCCGGGCCGCGAGGTCCGACTCTCCCGCCTCCTCATAGAACACGCGATAGGTGTCCGACTGATAAAAGTGGCGCATGAAGGCTTCTGATGGCCGTGGGCTGGTGAACACCAAGCCACAGTGCCTGCAGACAACCGTCGGCGACTTGAGACCATAACGGTCCTTCTCGAACAACTTGATCACTCGGGTCGAGCCGCACAGGCAGGCGACAGACTGGGCCCCCACCTCGGTCAGAAAGCCGGCGTTGTATTTACGCATAAAGGCGTCGCGGTCGGGATTTCGCTGGGTGAGCATGTCCATTATCTTATCGCTCGCTCAACGTGCACACCAGGCCGAACACAGCGAAGTTGTAGTGCGACAGCAGCACGTTGGCGATCTGCGGGCGCAGCTGGCGCGCGTCGTGGCCGTGCCAGCTGCCGAAACCCTCACGCTCTTCCGAGACATACATGGCCTGGAAATCGCCGACTAGCTGACGTGCGTCAGTGTCGAAGACATACGTGTGATACTTGTCATCAGCCCGCTCGCTGCTCTGCGACATCCAACACCACACCAAGTTGCTGCGCGTCGAGCATCCGCCGGTATTCGCTGTCGCGCCCGGCCAGGTCGGCATGGCTGCCGTACTCGACGACGCTGCCGTCGCGCATGACGGCGATTGCATCCGCCTGGCGAATGGTCGAGAGGCGATGCGCCACTACGAGCATCGTGCGCTCACCGCGCCAGGACTGCAGCATGTGCTGCACCGTGAGCTCGGTGAGCGTATCAAGCTGGCTGGTTGCCTCATCGAGGATCAAGAGGTCGGGATCGCGCAAGATCGCGCGTGCCAGCGAAAGCCGCTGCTGCTGGCCACCTGACAACCGGACACCGCGGTCGCCCAGCCGTGTGTCCCAGCCTTCCGGCAGCTCGCCGATGAAATCCGCCGCGGCGGCCTGTACCGCCGCCCGCTCCAGCGCCTCTCGCGTGACGTCTTCGAGGCCGAAGGCGAGGTTTTCAGCAACAGTAACGTTGAAAAGCGTGATGTCCTGCGATACCACGGCGATGCGTTGCCGCCAGCCAGCGATCTCATAGTCGCGCAGGTCGATGCCGTTGATCTCGATGCGGCCGAACTGCGGGTCGTAAAGCTTTCCGAGCAGGTTCACGACCGTGGTCTTGCCGGCACCCGATGGGCCGACCAGCGCGACCATTTCCCCGCGCCGGATTGTCAGGTTGAAATTGGTGAGCGCCGCGCGCTCCGATCCAGGGTACCGGAACGTCACATCGTTAAACTGAACGCTCGTCGCCAGCCGCGAAAACTTGTACGCGCCATCCTGCGATGACCGCTCGAGCATGGTGCGCGTAAACGTCTCCTGCCGCTGCAGTGCATCGACGTTGGCATTGATAAACACGAGGTTGGTCATGATGCGGCTGACCGGCGCCGTCACCCGGTAGAGACACAGTACCAGCACCAGCAGCATGGCCACGTCGATGCGGGTATCGGCCATCGTGCCGTAAATCAGCATGCCGCAGACAAACAGGCCACCGATGGTGGTGAGCAACGGCGTCTGCGCCTCGCCGATCATCTGGCGCACGGTGTCATGGTGAATGAAATTACGGATGATGTTCTGGAACGACGTGCGCATGATGCGTTCGGCGCCGAGCAGACGGATGAGCTTGAGACCGATGCCGGTCTGGTGGATCAGCGAGTTCCACCGTTCCTGCCAGTCCGAGATGGCCTCGCCAGTACGCCCGAGTGGCACCGTCAGAACGCGCTTGATGCCGACGCCAGCGGCGCCGACCAGGACGACCGACACCAGCGTCATAGACCACGACACCCACAGCATCAGGGTTATGTAGATCGCCGCCAGCAAGGCGCAGGCGATGATGTCGGTTACCGACTTGATCGAGGACGCGAGCCGCTGCGGGTATTCCAGCACGAGGGTACGCAGTACGCCGGCGTCCGATTTGGTGAAGAACTCGAGGCTCGTGTGCAGGACCGAGTTATAGCTGTCCTGCGCCAGCCGCGACTGCACGTTGAGCGGCAGCAGGATCGATAGGTAGGACGCTGCCAGTTGCAGCACGCCGCGTGCCAGGATGACTACCATGAGGACGCCGGCCAGCACCACGGTGCGCTCGGCCGTGTCCGCCGGAAGCAGCCCGGTGAGAATCTCGTCGAGCCACGGAAGGCGGCCGCCGGTTCCGAAACTCGAACCGCTCTGCAGCAGCGGAATGAGCAAGCTGACGCCGAAGCCTTCGGTCAGCGCCACCGCCAGCGACAGCATCACAAAGCCGCCGAACAGCCCCGGCTGCGCGGCTACCGTGCGCAGAAACAATCGCAGAAAACGGCCATATTGCGTGCGCAGTTCGGCTCGCGTGGTCATGCCGCGCCTCCGCGCTGGAATACCAGTAGGCTCGCTGCGCTTCCCGGAGCCATCGGCCGCTCGCCCTGCAGCAGCACGAACCCGTGCCGGGCGAACTGGCCGACCCAGTCGCGCGGAAAGCCATCGTTCTCGAGCAGAATGAGACAGATGTTGCGCCGGGCGACGCGACACATGTGCGCGACGATGTCAAAGGATGGATGCACGAGCTCGATGGTAGCGCCGTGGGAATAGATTAGGTCGAAGGCACGATCCGGCTGCCGCATTAGGAAGCGTTGGAATAGGTCGTGATGAACAGCGATCTTCCGGAAGACGTCAGGCGCACGCTGTGCGAACAGCTCGATCGCCGACGCCATGGCGTCGACACCGGTAAGGTTGGTGTAGCCATGACCAGCCAGACAGATCATATGCCGGCCGCAGTTGCAGCCGAGGTCGAGGATCGCCGCATCGCGGGCGGGGCAGACGCGCTCGACCCAGCCGAGCAGCCGCTCGCCGTCGGCATCCATCTTCGCGTAATTCTGCGGTGCCCAGCCTTTGCCCGCGACGCCGGCCGCCCAGCCCCGCGCCTCGATGACGCGCGGCCAAAACCACAGCAGGCGTTCGAGCGCGCGCTGCATCTTATCGGCGAACGTGCGCGGATGGTTCGCCAGCGCGGCATCGAATTGCCGGTCACCGATCACCACCGGGAACAGCCAAGGTAGCTGCAAGTGGGTGTTGCGATATCTGATCCAGTCGGTCATTGGCTGTGTGTCCGGGCGATCGCGCTCAACGGCGCACCTGGCGGACGACCGTGAAGGCCTCCGCAACTGGCACGCCGACCGAAGCGCCGCGCACACTCGCGAGCGCGCGCACGGCCTCGATCGAGCGCGCATGCGGGATGGGCCGCATCTCGAGCGCGTAGACTTCGAGCGCGGCGATCTTCCTGGCGAGTTGCGCGGTGATTTCGACGAAGTGCGCGGGCTTGAAGGCCGTGCCCTCGACCGCCCATTCCGTGCTCGACACGGTCTCATAGGCGTAGATCGCCGAGATAGGCACGCCCGGCAGCGGACGGCAGGCAGTGAGCACTGCTTCGTGCGTAATGCGATGGTCGATGTTCAGGTCATGCGGATGATGGGTGTAGACGACGTCGGGCCGGACTTCCTTTACCGCCGCTTCAACGAGCTTGATAACGTCGAGCCGGTCGAGACCGTCCATCCGATTGTCGGGAAACCCGCCAAAGCGCGGAGCGCGCGTGCCGATAATCTCCGCCGCCCGCTGCGCCGCCACGCGCAACGCAGTCATCTCGCCGGCGCGCCCAGAGGTGTCGCGCATGACGTCGCGCGAGGTGGCGCCTTCGGCCATGATCAACACGTCGACGGTCGCGCCTTCGTCGACGTGACGAGCGAGGGTGCCGCCGAGACCGAGGATCTCGTCGTCGGGGTGCGCAGCAACAACCAGAACTCGATCGACCACCTCAGTCATCCTTCCTCACACTGCGCAACACAAAGTAGGCTTCGGCCGCTTCCAGTCCGACCGAGGCACCGCGGCCGCGGGCGTGGTGGGCGACGGCCTCAATCGAGCGAGAATGCGGCCATGGACGCGCTTCCGTTTGCAGCGCGCGCAGCGCCTCGAGCTTCGCATCCAGCGTCCTGGCGATATTGACGAAGCAGTTCGGCGCGAACTGCTGGCCTGAGAGTCCGTAATCCCATTCGGTCGACGAGCGCACTTCGAAGGTCAGGATTTCGCTCGTGCGTTCGCCCGGCAGCGGACGGAAGGCCGTGGCCACCGCGCGCGCCGTCGTGCGCTGGTCGATGCCGAGATCGATCATGGTGTTGGTGTAGACGGTGTCCGGGTCAAACTCGGCTTTCTCCCGCTCGATCACCTTCACTATATCGAGCAGCGGTGCCCGGTCGAAGCGATTGTCGGGCAGGCGATGGAACACGACGTCGGAAATCGACAGCTTGCTGAGCGCACCGCGCGCCTGTTCCTCGAAGGCGTCGAGGTCGACCGCTTCGAGGCCCTTCTCCAGCGAGCGCGTCCGCGAGGTCCAGCCCTCGCCGAGCACGACCACGCGCACGGCGTCACCGGCGCGCACGTGGCGCAGCAGAGTACCACCGCAGCCCATGATCTCGTCGCCGATATGCGCGCTGACGGCGAGCACTTTTCTAGGCATAACCGGAAAATCCCATGGCGCTGACGATGCGTCCCGCGCCTTTCCCGTCGACCAGCTGACGTTGCGCCGTCACCATCGCCTCGCGCTTGGCCGCATCGCGCAACCGGTCGATCAGCGCGGGCAATCCGCCGCTTTCGATCGTCGGCAAAAACACTTCGGCCGGCAGAGTCAGCGCGCAGCTTCGCGACGTCAGGCATCGCATCACTTCGCGCTGGTTGTCAGCGGTTTGCACGGCAATCAGCGGCACGCCCGCGCAGCAGATCTCCCAGCAAGTGCTGCCCGCCGCCGAGATGACCAGATCGGCAGTGGCCAGCAACGCAGCGAGCCCATGCGGCTGCGTATGCACCGTCAGCCGGTGTCGCCCCGATATCTCGAAGGCGCTTGTGCGGTGATACGGACCGACCACGACATCGAGCGACAGAGAGTCCGGCACATCCTTGAACGCTCGCAGCGCGTGCGGAGTCAGACCGCGCACGTCCGATCCGCCGAAGGTCAGCAGAATTCGTTGCAGCGATGCGGACACGCCGCGCGTGCGGTTGGCGGCATACGCCGGGGCAACAATGGCGTAATGCGGCCCCAGCAGGCGTCGGGCATCGCGCTGAGCCGTCGCGTCAACCGAGACGTTCTGGTTCACGACAAGATCGGCGCCACCGCCGTCGTTGCCGAAATCATCGAACGCCAGCACGCGCCGATCCGCGGTGCGTAGACGACGCACCACGCCATCGGTGAGCAGACCGTAGCCATCGACCACGACCCAGCCTGGGGCGTGCTGCATCACCAATGCTTCGGCAGCCCCCGGATTGTCGACATCGATTACCGGCGTGTCCGAGGTGAACCAGTCCGGCAGATGCCTAGCCCCTCGCCGCACCGCGAACCGCACCTCCGCGCGGCGTGCGCGCAGGGCGTCAGCCAGCACGGAACAGCGCACCAGATGGCCAAGTCCATACTGTCCGCCGGCTTCAACGAGAAACAACGCCTTCATGTCCTTCAGTGAACGCCGCGCGCCAGGTCGCGCTCGCGCCGCAGAAAATCGCGGCACATGCCCTTGAACCGCACCCAGGCTGGCAGCGGATCGCGCCAGTCGAAGAAGGCATCGCTCGCCAGCCCGCGGATGTCGCTCAGCCAGCCGACCAGTCCGCGATGCGCCTCCGGCCACCCGAGCAGTCGATAGCCGCGAACGCAGTAATAGAAGTCTTCTGGCAGGTTGGCCCACTTGCGCCCGAACTTGTCGATGGAGTGTGGCGTCACGCGCTCGCCGAGCGTTTCCTTGTAGGCCACCAGCACGAGGTTAGCACCACAGACCTGCGCCAGCCGTTCCGGCCAGTCGCCGGGCCGCGGGTTGAGCTCGATAAGCTTGAAGTTGCCGTTCGGCGTGCGCTTGAACTCCGTCAGCGAGATGCCGCGATAGCGCAGGATACGCAGGAATTCGCGGCCGATCCTGTCCAGTCCCGGGTCGTCAATGCTCTCGGCCAGCCGACAGGTGCCGAAGTCGGGCGGAAACTGGTGGATCTTGCGGCCGGTCGATGCGGCGACCACCTCGCCGTCGTCGTTAGAATAGGCCGCATAGGTCACGAGCAGGTCTTCGCCGCCGGGGATGAACTCCTGCACGACGAAGGGAATACCGGCGGCAAAGACGTCGTTGCCGAAGGCGAGCAGCGGCTCGAACGCATCGAACTTCTTGGCCTTCACGCCGAAGCGCTGGCGGAACGCGGTGGAATAGGTCGGCTTGATGATGCAGGGAAACGTCAGCGTGTCGCGCAATGCGGCAAGCGCCGCGGGTGTATCGGGAAAGCACGTCGCCGGGCAGCCTGACCAGCCGGCGTCCTGCAGACGCCTGTACATCCGCCCTTTATCGACGATGCCGCCGACGATCGACCACGGCGATAGCGGCAGACGATAGACGGCCTCCCACCGATCCTGGTTGCGTAGGGACAGGAACAGGTCCTCGTCGTCGACCAGGAACAGGACAGGACGCTGCGCGAAGGCGGCGCCAAGCTCCAACATCTGCGCCTCGAAGCTCGCCATGTCACGGTAGAGATCGGGGATCAGTGCCGGCACGACAAAGCGCGAGTGCAGGCCCGCGCTCTGCGGCTTGAAATCGAGCGCGAGAATCGGAACGCTGTCATCCTGCAGCGCGCGAATCACGCTCATCGCCACGGCATGCGACGACGGGAAGATCACGACCGGCGGAATCTTCGAGTCGAGAACAGCCTTGACCCGCGGGTCACGCACCGCTTCGGCAATCGAACTGAATACGGGAATGCTCGGCATGGGCTCCGATACCTAGGCCGTCGCCTCGTCGAGGCGCGACGCCAGCACGCCATTCTCGGGATTGAGGCAGGGGATTCCCTCGATCACCGGGAAAGCAAAGCCGTCCTGCGGCGAATACAGAAATCCCTGACGCTGCTGCAACGGAGTGCCGCTAATCGGCGAGCGAAACCCGAGATCCTGCACGCCGTGTGGTTGCTTATCGACGACCATCAGCGCGGTCTGGTTATCCGGACGCCAACTTTCGAGCAGCTCGTGCCGGGCGAGCGCATGGCCTTCTCGGTGAATGGCGTCGGGCAATCCGCGTACATAGCCGAGACGCTCGATCCTCGCTTTGGTCGCGTCAGTACCCAACTCCCAGGACGGTTCCATCATGATCAGCCGGCGGCGCGTGACGCGCAGTATCTCCTTGACGATCTCGGCTTCGCGGCCACCGTTCGGCTCGGCCACGTGATAGGTCAGCACGACGTCGATGCTGTCATCCGCCAGCGGGATGTGCGTCATGTCGGCGGTGAACAGCCGCGCTGCGATCCCGTGCTTGGCGAGATGTTTGCGCGCGTAGAGAACGCGTGACAGCGAAATGTCGAAGGCGAGCAGGTCAGCCGGGAGCGTCGGCAGTTGCTGCAGCAGCGGCAGCAGCGACGTCGCCTCGCCGGTACCGACGTCGAGCAGCGACGTGGGTTCCACCGCCGCGACCAGGTCGGCGACGATTTTGGCGCGGCGCGTCTTGAACGCCGCATAGTCGGGGTTGTTGAGCGCCTCGGTATAGGTGCCGGCCTGCAGATCGTATGAATAGAGAACCGCAGTCGAGTCGGCCGCTCCCGCGCTATGCTGCTTGCGGATGTGGTCGATGATGTTGACGCCCTGCTGAAACAGGCGCTTCAACGCAATCGTGTCGATCAGCTTGGCCATGGTTGCTTCAATCAAGCCTTGAAGTGCGGCCATTGCAGCGGCCGGCCGGCCGCCACCGGCTGGCGCAGGGTCAAGCCGATCACGTCGTCAAGGTGACGCGGGTGCAGCCCGTCGTTCGGCCGCACCACCACAACATCCGCCGCCTTCAGCACTTCGCCCGCCGCAAGATCGCGCGCGCTGTGCAGGCTGCGCAGATAAAGCTTGGCTTTCTCGTACTCTTCTGCGGTCGGCTGCTTGCGCCCGTCGCCGAGCGCGCGCTCGACCATGCGAATGCTGTGACCCATGCGGACGAATTCGTCGGGCTGCAGAGCATAGTGATGGTCCGGACCGGACAACGTTCGATCGAGCGTCAGGTGCTTCTCGATGACGCGGGCGCCGAGCGCTACCGCTGCAACAGCCGTGCCGCCGTCGAGGCTGTGATCGGAGAAGCCGATCGGAAATGGATAGGCCGCGGCGAGCATCGAAATGGCGCGCAGGTTCAGATGCTCGGGCACCGTCGGGTATTCGCTGGTGCAATGCAGGAGAGCGAGCTGCGTGTTGCCGGCGTTGGTGAAGGCGCGCACAGCTTCGTCGATCTCCTGCATTCCCGCCATTCCGGTCGACATGATTGCCGGCTTGCCGAGACGCGCCACCTCGCGGATCAGTGGGAGGTGCGTGAGGTTAGGCGAAGCGATCTTGAATAGTTCGACGCCGACCTCGGCAAGCCAGCCAAGCGTGATGGAGTTGGTGGCCGTAGAGAAGAACATCAGCCCGCGCTCGGCCGCAGCCGACTTCAGGCGCGGGTACCAGTCGCGCGGCATCTCCAGCCGCTTGAGCAGCGCATGATCGTGGCTGTCTTTCGTTACCAGATGGTCGGCGAGGAAGCTCTGGAACTTGACCGCGTCGGCATTCGCTTCGCGCGCGATGTCCATCAGGCGCAGCGCGGTGGCGAAATCACCGTTATGGTTCGAGCCGATTTCGGCGATGAGAAAACAGTGAACCGGATCGCAGATTGTCGTGTAGACGTTGCTCATGACACCCGGCCATGGAAGGTAAGCAGCGTGTCGAGTATGACGTAGCCGGCGCGGCGGTAGCTCTCGCGCGCGGCGGTGGCGGCGGTCCAGGTCGAAGCCTCGACAATCTCTGCCCCTGCCCGCGCCGACCAGTCGCAGGCAGCCGCCAGCAAGGCAGTGCCGAGCCCCTGCCCGCGCGCCGTTTCGGCCACCGCGAACATTTCCATCGGCGCGACCGGACGCCCGACCAGCACGTCGAGCTGCGGATCGCGGCGCATCGCGACAAAACCCGCCGGGTGGCCATTGGTTTCGGCGACCAGCACGACGCCGCCGGTTCCGGACTTGTCGCCCTTGGTGTCGCCGGTCAGCAGCGTCTCGAGCCAATGCACGTAGACAAGCCGCGCCTTGCCGACGTCGAAGCTCGGATCGGCCAGGAAGCGGCTGTGCGGAAACGCGCTTGCGGCGATCGCCAGCAGCGCGCTGCGATCGTCCGGCCGTGCCGGACGCACCGGCAGCTTCGGCGACTGCAGCTTCGCCGGCCCGTTCAAGGTAATGATGCTGTCCACAAGCCGAAATCCACGCCGCTCGAATGTGCTGGCCTCGTCGGCGCGCGCCCCGACGATGCGGCGTTGCAGAACCTTCATGTCGTTGCGGCCGCACCACGTCATCGCAGCCTCAGTCATCTCGGCCATCGCCGCGCGACGGTCGGACGGCGACAGGTCAGGCGCGATGCAAACCGGCGCCAGCCGCGCGCAGCCGATGCCGAAATGTCCGGTATCCCAGGCGAGCGGCTCGACTCCGGCAACGGCGACGACACTGCCGTGCCGGCCGGCGTCGACCACGCGGCCGCTGGCGGCGCAGCGCGCCAACGCGGACGAAAAATGACGCGCACGCGCGTCCGCTGGCGGATCGAAATAATCGCGCACGAGCTCAGGCAGCGCCTGTCCAAGCCAGTCCGGCAGCGGATGCGTCACAACAATCCATCCAGCCAGGCCCGATCAAGGTCGCCTTCCTTGGCGGCGCCGGAGACATTGAGCACGACGCGCCCCCCGCGCGCGATGGTGCCCGACTTGACCGCCTTGACGATCCCCGCCAGTGCCGTCGCCGGCTCGAGCCCGCACAGCTTGCCGCTGGCGCGATAGACGTCGCGATAGTGATCGTCGCGATAGAGCGCCCGCAGCCCCTGATGGATTTCGCTGTCGTTCACCGCCTCGAAGGCGCCGCCCACCTCGTCGATGATCGGCTTGAGGATCGGATAGCTGTCCGCCGGATTGCGCGTGCGCAGCACGCGCACATAGGGCGACGGAACGACGGTTGCAGGAACATGCCGCGCCTCGAGCGTCGGCGACTTATCGCGCCAAGCGTTGACCATCGGTGCGCAGATCTCGGCTTGCACTGCGAGGATCTTCGGGCAGTCGCCGCGCCGGCCGATGTCGCGATAGGCCTTGTGCAGACTGTAGACGCCGATGCCGCCGGCAACCGGCTGGACATACCAGTCGAATGGCTTTGCCCAAGACAGCGTGAGCTCGAGGCCGAACAGCTTGAGCCCCTCGCGGCGCGCGTAGTTGGAGAACCCGCCTTCGGCCTGAATGCCCATCGTGGTCGCCAGACGTTTCGACTCGGCGATGCACTCGTCGTTGCTGCCGTCGAACAAATGGATCTTCACGAAATCCGGATCGAAGAATTGCTTGTAACTCGCCAGCCGCTTCTCCGACGCTTTCGGCACCACGAGATGCAGGCGCGGCCCATGCACCCGCGACGCCGAGCGCGCCAGCGAAGTGCCAGTGTTGCCCGACGAGAACACGAACAGATCCGAGATGCGGTTACGCATGAGTCGATAGATCGAGACGAATCCCTCGCGGTCCTTCCAGGTTCCCGACGGCATCGCCGTCTCGTCCTTGAACCACAGCTCGATGTCGAGATCGGCCGACAGCCGTTCGGCGAAGACCATCGGCGTCTCATCGATGTCCTCGTAGCGTGCAAGATCCTCATTGACGGGATCGAATGGCATCACCGGATGAAAGCGGAAGCTCGAGCGATGTTTGTCGTCAACCAGCGGCCCCGACGACGGGGCGATCTGCACCTCGATGAAGCCGCTGCACTTCGGGCAGCCGATGTAATAGGCGTCCTCTTGCCCTTCCCAGCCGCATTTCGTGCACCGCAATGTCCACTTAGCCAAGCAATTCCCTTTCATGCACGTGCGACTGCACGGTGGTCTGACAGCCGGTGGTGAGGAACCAGGCGACGTCGCGCGACGGTAGCCGTTCGGCGACGCGCGCCGAAAGCCGTTCCTGATCGAGACCCGGATCGTCGGCGAACAGCAGCCCGAGATAGGTGCCGCTGTGAGTGTTGATGACTCCCTGCGCACCGAGCGTCCCGGCGAGCTCGAAGACGCTCGCAAAGTCGGCCTTCGGATTGATCTTCTGCCAGGCCCGCGTGCTGTCCGACGCCAGCGCCGCGATCCGGCTGGTGTCGTGCGTCTCGAGCGCGGCCGTCATCGCATCGAGCAACTCGCGATAGCGCGCCATCTGGGCCTGCGACCAGATGATCGCACGTTGGTTGAACGCGACGGTGTCGAGCTTGCCGCCCTGGTCGACGCCGAGAATGCGGAACGGCGGCACCCACGGCACATTGGCCAGCAGCCGGCCTTCGGTGTGACAGTAAGCACTGGTGGCGTCGAAGTGCAGGCCGTCGTTCGGCTCGACGTCGCTCAGCACGCGGCTGATGTAATCCTTCTTGAGCTTGACCGAGAGCGCCTGCGAGAGCGCCCTTACTCCCGCGACCATGTCGGCGGTCGACGAGCTCAAGCCCTTTCCCACCGGGATGTCGGACTCCACCGACACCAGGCAATCGTCATGACGCCCGAGATCGCCGAGAAAGATCCGCAGCCCTTTGTAGGTCTTGGGAAACTGCACATAGGAACGGGCGAACTGCTTTTCCTTATCCGACGAGTAGCCCGGATCGCTGAGTTGCACCGTCACGCGAGACTGATTGCGGATTCGGCAGTTGACCAGAAACTTGTGCCCGCCGGGCAGCACGCCCTGCAGCAGCTCGCCGAAGCTAGCGTGACAAGCGCCGACGCCTACGCGTTCCACGACCGCTCTCGCTTCTCGAACAGGAACATTTCCTTGACCGCCGGCTGGATCTGCAATCCGGTCGGCCGCCGCCTCTGCAACTCGGCGTGGGGCGCCATCAGCGTCGCATAGTCGTGCTGGAACATGTGCGGCTGCTTGAACCAGTTGCCGCTGCAGGGAAGCTCCTGCGTGAACTCGATCAGGGCGATGTGCCGTCGCGACACCCGTGCGATCTCGGCGACGCAGGTCGCGATGTGCTCGGGCTGCACGTGCTGGATGGTCGACACGGCGAATACGAGATCGAACGACTTGTCGGCGAACGGCAGCCGCACGGCGTCGCCGCACAGCAGGCCGATGCAGTTCGCTTCCTGGCGGTCGCGCGCACGCTCGAGCAGGGGCATCGAGATGTCGAGCCCGGCATAGCGTTCGGCGCCCGCGAAGTAGCGCGCATTGCGTCCGCCGCCACAGCCGAGCTCGACCACGCGTTGCGGCGCCGTGCGCTCGACCAGTTCCATGATCTCCGGCTCGTCTGGCTGATAGGCTTCCCATTTCACCCAGCCCTTGCCGCCTTCTTCCCAGAATTTTTGCGGATCGTAGGCCTGCGTGGCAGTTGCCGGAACCTTGGCAAAACACGCGCGCTGCTCCAGCGGGCGCGCGCCTTGCTGAAGCCAGGCTGCGGCGTGCTGCTGCACACCCTCCCGCGTCAGGACACGATGGCGATGATGCGGGAAAATGTCGAACACCCACTGGAGCACCGCCTGCGGCGCGTGATCAATGCGGCCATCGAGCGCGCCGTAGGCGAACGCCGGTCGCCATACCGCGACCAGTGGCAAGCTCGCATCCTTCGGCGTAATGCAGTGAACACACTCGTTCCCATTCGTCACAACGCTCGCGAGCTCGCCGATCCAGTTTCTGGCGAGCCTCTCCGTCCCGTCGAGCGCCACCACCCAGTCGCCCGACGCGAACGAAATCCCGATGTTGGTGCGCTGACCAGCCGGCGCCGTCGAATGCACGTGGCGAACCTTGGTGCCTGCTCCCGCCACGAACGTGCGGACGGAGCTGTCGACGACGATCACTTCGCTCGCGTCCGCGAGCGGCAGCCCCGTCGCAGATTGGGAACCAGCGATGATTACGCTGATGGACGGTGAAGACCGGGTCACAGCGCGGGAAGCAGTTCGGTATAGGGCACGGTCGACGTTTCGCGTCGCAGTCCGTGGTGAAGGGTCTCGTTCGCCACCAGCTTCGCCAAAGCGGGATCGCCACGCACGATCGAGGCGATCTCCGCAATAGTGGCGGTCACCGGATCGGACAGCCGCGGAAGCAGTGCCTCGAAGAATGCCCAGTCGGCCGGCGTGTCGATGGTCAGCCGCATGTTGGTCCAGTCGCTGCCCGGCCCCTGCAAGCTTACCTTACTCCAGCGTAGATCGCTGCGCATGACCCGGGTCGGATATTCGCGATCCTCGCCGCTGGTCGCGGCGTCGGCGCGCTTGAGCGCCTCGAGCGTGAACGCCTCGCAGTCGAGGCCGTGCGGCCACGACGGCGGCATGTTGTTGCAGGCATAGTCGGTGCCGCGCTGGCTGCGCAGCCGCAGCACCGCCCCGCAGACTGACGGATCAATCAGCGGACAGTCGCTCGTCACGCGCATAATAGTGTCTGCGTCAACCGCTTCGGCGGCGCGGCGGTAGCGCTCGATGACGTCCATCTCACTGCCGCGAAAGACGACGACGCCCAACCGCCTGGCCTCGTCGGCGATCGGGTCGCAGTCGACCGCGTCCACCGTGGCGCAGACGACGCGATCGGCGCCCGGAACCCGACTACAGCGCGCAAGCACATAGTCGAGGATCGTGCGTCCGGCGATCCGGCGCATCACCTTGCCCGGCAGGCGCGACGAACTCATGCGCGCCTGAACGATCATTGCGGTGCAGGACATGGTCTGGTGATTAGGCCGTTTTCAGGGCCAGTTGGGGCAGTGCCGAGCGATATGGCATCGAGTGCTTGCCGAGCGCGGCGTGCGGCGCCTGCCGCGCCCAGCGCTCGCACAGGTCTGCAAAGCGCTCCGGCAGATGCCGGCGGGTGCCGAAGGGATATTGCACGCGGCCGGACGACAGGCAGCGCTTGAAGCGCAGCAACTCGTCTTCCGCACTGTCGGTCCGGCCGGCGCCCAAATGCAGGTGTTTGAACCCGCGTTCGCGCGCCCACAGCGCGACGACATGGAGCAGCTGATTGCCCGCCCCCGTCTTGCTGAATTCGGGATCGCGCGCCGAGAGCTGATAGTGGACGACGTCGCCGTGAGTCAGGAACACGGCGGCGGCGATAATCTTGCTGTCAAGACGCGCGACGAACAGCGGCGCGGCCGGGCCCAGCGCGCGCTTCAGATAGTAGAGCGAGCGTTCCGGGTAATGCCTATCGGCCTGTGCGTTGAGCCGCCTCCACGCATCTTTCTGCAGCCTGATAAATTCGTCGTAGGCGGCGTCCGTCTCGTCGAGCGCGATGACGACGCCGAGCTTCTCAGCCTTGCGGATCATGTTGCGCTGGTTGACGTTATACTGCTCGGCCCACAACTGCTCCTCGGACACGCTCAAATCCACGACAACGCCGATCCGTCCATAGTAATCCGTGTCGAAGAACTGCCGTCCAACCTCGATGTTGCCGACAAAGGGATTGAAGCGGACATATTCAGCTACGACACCCTTATCGCAGCACCATTGGGCGTAGCCGGCCCAGGCGTCAGCGAGAAACTGCGGATCGAGCGACGTCGCCAGCGGCCCGGCCATACCCTTGACCGTTTCGACGTCGTATAGCGGTTCACTGATCGTCTCGCGCCCGACCTGTTCGATCCGACGCAGCATGAATGGATGGAACAATGCGCCGCGCGCATCCTCGTACCAGTACTGGCAGATCTCGCCGTAGCCGTTGCTGCGGTCATAATCGTGGAATACTGAAGTGTGATAGACGTCGTGATGCGCGAAGCGGCGCAGCCGCTCGTCGATGCCGGCGCTCGATGATTCAGTAACCGTCCACATGATGCCAGTCACCGCGCCACCGGCTTCACGGCCGTCACGCTAAGCCATTCGAAATATTCCGCCGTCTGCTGAAACGTGCGGCCATTGCGCTCGACCTCTATCAGATCGAGGCCGGCCTTGGCCAGCGACGACTTCGCCGTTTCAGGGGTCAGAAAGCGGAATGGATAGTTGTTGCCGAAGAATGGCGAGGTTGTGCGCTTGATGCCGTCGAGCGTGTAGGGCTCGATGATCCTGGCCGGCGCGTGGTTGGTGAACGCCTCCGAGCGATCGGACGGATTCCAGCAGAAGAACTTTCCGCCCGGCTTAAGCGTGCGGTGAACGTCCGACAGAAATTCATCGAACTCGGCCTGGCGTAGACAATAGGACGAATAAATATCGACGATGCCGTCGAAGAATTCTGCCGGATAGGTCAACTTACGCATGTCACCGACGGACAGTTCCGCGTCAACGGACCACATCGCCAGCGTCTTTTTGCAGAATTCGAGCGCGGAAGGTGAAATATCGAGCCCATAGGCGCTGAACCCCTCCTTCGCGATAGCCCAAAGGTTCGAACCGGTACCGCAGCCGACCTCGAGGATCCTGATTAACTTTCGCTCCGGCCGGTCGAAATTGAAGAACGTGTCGTCGGCGCGATACCTGAAGAAATTGCGTCCGATAAACCGCATCATTTCGTCGTGGGGATACCTGCGAGCGCTGGTAAGGTGGCTTTTACCATAAAGCTCACCGAAAAATGCCGCTGCTTGCTCAACCATTCCTATACCCCAGCGTGATCGGGCTGGGCCGCATACCCCAGCAATTCGAGGATGATCTGCTGCGCTAGCCCACGGGACGTTTGTACGCCAGCGGGAACATGGAAGATCGAAGCGATCGTTTGCCTGCGGCGTTCGTCCTGCCGGCCGTCGGCGCCAACCAGCGCCGCATCGAGCATTGCTCGCAGCGATTCGTAGCGATGCGCAAACACGGGCAGACCTTCGTACTGGTAGATCTGCGCGGCGTAGCTTTCCGAATTGCTTGCCCAGTCATGGAAGATCACAGGCTTGCCCACGGCCAGGCATTCGTCTCCGAGCGAAGTGTGTTTCGCGATCACGACATTCGACCCAGCAGCCAGCCGATAGGAGCGGTCGAATTCCGAATATTCGCAGTCAACCGTCAAGTTGGGCAGACCGTCGAATGCCCGGATCTCATTGGCAAAATAAGGGTCGTTGCGCCAGTCCGCCGATTTGCCGCGGATCACGAAATCAATCGCGGGACGCTCGGTCGCGAGCCGGATGATGTCGCGATAGAAGCCGCGGTTGGCCGAACGGTTGACGATCGGATCGGTGTCATCCCACCAGTCCAGCGGGGAGTAATAGTCCAGCACGAGGACCTGCGGCCGTTGGCGCGGCTTCACGGAGGACATTTGCAGCAATTCGCATCGATTCAGGCCGATCGGATGGAACTGATCGACATTACAATACTCATGCCCTTTCAGATACTGCGCGACCTTCTCTCCGGCAACCATGTAATGATCGAGGATGATGGAGAAGTTACCGAAATAACTTGCCAGTAAACGCTCTTGAAGGGCCACGACGGTAATTTCCGCACCTTGCAATGCAAGCGACAGCACTCGTGGAAACAATAGATCGTAGCCGACAACGGCCACGCTACCTGCCGCGAACTGCAACGCACGTTGAAAGGAGCGGTACTGACGGAACACCGTCATCAGCGGCAACACGAACCCGCCCTTCGACGCAATGGCCTGGCTGCGTAGGGTGTCGTTACGCACGATGTAGCGCAGCAGCGTGCATGCGTCGGCGAACGCGGCGCTGACCGGCATCATGACGCGGCTGGCAATCCGCGCTTCGCGGTATGTCTTCAGCGCCGCAGCAGTCGGCGCTTCATGCTCAACGTGAAGGATGTTGGCGGGATGGAGTGGACTATCCGGCGTGGATTGGTACAGATAATCTTTCCGAAACAGCGAGCCATATGCTACCCCTTGGTGAGGAAAATAGATGACCTGCGGCCGCGTCGTGCCGGTTGGGTCAGGTGGCTGTCCGACAGGTGGCCCATTCTGCGATCGGGAGATCAGACTTTTGATGCGGTAAAATACCGCTTGCGCGATCTGCACACCGATTCGGCACGCCTTAGTGAGGCCGAGCAATCGTGCCAAAGGGGCCCGTCCAAAGCTCAACGCGCCGCCTCGCGCCAGCGCAACCGCAGTGGCATCGAACGCGTAGAAGCCCGAAATTTTTCGGTAGGTCTTGCCCAGGCAGATCGCGGCTTCCTCGACGCGCGCCGTGGTGAACAGCCGGACCGTCAGTTCGTGGAATATACAGGTGCGCAGCTTGGCGGATGTCACGCGCTCGGGGCTTGTGCACCCAACGCGGAACAGCGGCAGCACGGCATCGAACGCTTCCTGCGGAATGGCGTCCATCGTCCGCCGGGCAAGCTCGCCGCTCAGACGCATGCGCGCGCCCGGCTCGACGCCGGAGTAGTCCATGAAGTCGAACCAACGGATGCCGAGCGAGGCCAGCCGCGTGCGGACATTCGGACGTCGGACCAAGCCGTCCGCATACAGATAGAAGACGTCAAGGCCGAGCAGCCGGTGAACAAACGCCGCGGCGAGTTGCGCACCGCCTAGACGATAGTGGATCACGGCGCGGGCTTTCGGACGGTCGGCGACAGCGGTCTTCCGCTGCGCAGATGGCGCGGCGAGTTCGACCTGCCCCGCCGTACGATAGCTGGTCGCCGATTGCGTCGAGCGCGTCAGCACGCGACCACCTCACGCAGCGTTTTCACCACGCGTTCAACGTTCTCATCGGTGAGCGACGGATACAGCGGGATCGACAGGCAGCCGCGGTAGTAGCGCTCCGCGTTCGGAAACTGCTCCGGCTTGCCAATTGAAAGGTGCATCGGCTGGCGATAAAGTGGGATATAGTGAACCTGCGTGCCAATGCCGCGCTGCCGCAGCTCGCCCATGACTGTGCGGCGCGACTTGCGCAATGCCGCAAAATCAATGTCAACCAGATAGAGATGAAGTGACGAGCGCTGGCGCGCATCCGCGCCCGCCTGCAGCGGCTTCAGGTGAGATAGGCCCGTCAGCGCCGCATCATAGGTGCGCGCAACGGCGCGTCGACGTTCAATGAATTGGTCAATGCGCTGCAGTTGCGCGGACCCGAGCGCCGCGCCGAGATCGGTGATGCGGTAATTGAAGCCCAGTGCCTGCTGCTCGTAATACCAAGGGTTTGTTTGATCTTGGTCAAAGCCCTGATCGCTCAACGTCAGGCGGTTCGCCTCACGCTCGATGCCGTGACTGCGCAACATGCGCAGCACGCGGGCGAGCTCAGCGTCGTTGGTCGTGACTGCACCGCCCTCCCCGGTCGTAATGGACTTCACGGGATGGAACGAGAAACAGGCCATGTCCGAATGGCGGCAGCTACCGACCATCGCACCGTCAGGCTCCCGCGCGCCAAGCGCATGACACGCATCCTCGATGACGATCCGGCCATGGGAGGCTTGTCGAATGGCGGCTGGAGCCGCCGCGTAGCCACTCATATGCACCGGCAAGACAACTCGAGTTTCGGACTTGCGGGCGAGCGCGCGCCGCAAGGAGTCAGCATCCATGCCGAGCGTGTCCGGGTCAATGTCGATCGCGTCAAGGCCGGCGTTACAATAGAGCGCCGCATTGGCGGTGGCGACAAACGTAATCGCCTGCGTCAGCGCGCGCTGACCCGCGCATAGGCCGGCGGCAAGGCAAGCGATATGCAACGCGGCAGTTCCGCTCGACACTGCCACCGCGTGGCTCGCGCCGACGTACTCCGCGAGCGCCGCTTCGAATCGCTCGACCGCCGGTCCCTGGGTCAGATAGTCGCTGCGCAGCGCTGCGATCACCGCGTCGACGTCCTCCGCCGCGATGCTCTGGCGCCCATAGCCCAGGAATGGCTGAGACGAACCGATCATGGTCATTTGATCAGGTCGAGAACCTGTGCGCTGTCAACCCAGCGATCGTTGGTGTGGCTGGAATACTCGAAGTCCTCGGCCACCGGCTTTCCGGCACGGCCGTTGTACTTGAGATGCTCGTCCATGGTGCCGATCGGCATTGACGGCATGATAACGTAGAAGTCGTCAAACTCGCGTGTCAGTCGCGCCTCATCATGTGGGATCATACACTCGTGCAGCTTCTCGCCGGGGCGAATGCCGACGATATCGAGCTTGCAGTCGGGCGCCATCGCCGTGGCGAGGTCGACGACCCGCATCGACGGAATTTTCGGAATGAACACTTCGCCGCCTTGCATGATGCCCAGACACTGCGCGACAAATTCAGCGCCGCGGTCGAGCGTGATCCAGAACCGCGTCATGCGCTTGTCGGTGATTGGCAGCCGACCCGATGTACGTAGCCGCTGGAAGAGCGGCACAACGCTGCCGCGCGAGCCGACGACGTTGCCGTAGCGCACCACCGAGAAGCGAGGCCCCTCGCGGCCGGCGAGGTGGTTGCCGGCAATGAACAGTTTGTCGGAGCAGAGCTTGGTCGCCCCGTAAAGATTAATTGGATTCACCGCCTTGTCGGTCGATAGCGCGATGACCCTTTTGATGCCGCAATTGATAGCAGCGTTGATAATATTCTCGGCCCCAATGATGTTGGTCTTGATGCATTCGATCGGATTATACTCGGCGGCCACAACCTGCTTCATGGCTGCAGCGTGCACTATGGTATCGATGCCGTGCAACGCGCGCTCGAGACGCTCGCGATCTCGTATATCACCGATAAAATAACGAAGCTGCGGCGCACTAATCTCCTGCGCCATCTCATACTGCTTTAGCTCGTCGCGCGAATAAATCACGATCCGCTTCGGATTGTGCTTAGCCAGAAGGTCGCGGACAAACTGGCGCCCGAAGGAGCCCGTTCCTCCAGTCAGAAGGATCGAGCTATCATTAAGAGAATGCATGAAGTGGATTGACTCTATTGATTGAGAGGATGCGTTCCATCACGAATAGCGGAAGGATTCATCGACAGGTTCAGATAGGATTCCCGACTTGGCCTAGCGCTCTAGCATACTGACAATGCGTCGTGCCGCTCGATATCGCAGCAACGCGTGTAACCCAGGCGATTTATCCAATCGGCGACACGCTATTAGCAGAAGGCGTCTCATTGACTAATCAACCGCAGTCAGCCGGCGCTGCTTCAGTTGAGGCAAAAACCCCGATAAACCAATTGTCATTTTCCTGCGTCCGTTTCTCATACCAAACAGAGCGCAACAGGGAAAACCGGGAGGAAAAAGCCTGAACAACGGCCTGCGGATTTGGCAAAATTTCCTTACCGACAAACTTGGCTCCCAGGGGCGGGAAGTTTTGAGAAACTAGCAGGATATCCGAGCCTGACATATGGTTCGCGATGTTATCGATGGCGTTCTCTAGCTTAGGAAAGACATACCAGAGTGTGGCGCGGATCACGTAGAGCGAGCGACCATCCTGCGTCGCCCTCTTCCGCGGCGCGAGCGTCAAGTCTTCCACCCAGAATCCATACTGTGGAAACAGCTTTGACGCGCGCTCGACCGCGGTCGGCGAAACATCAGAACCTGTACAGACCGTGCCGGGAAACGACCTCTCTAGAATATTGAGAAAATATCCTAGACCGCAGCCGAAATCGTGAATGCGGGTAAACTGCTCATCCTTCAGAATTTCGCGGGCAAGACCGACGTCGACGCGATTCTCTTGGCGATCCTGATGCCACGGCATATCGCAATCACGATACATTTCCTCGAATTGGCCAACGAGCTTCCCTTCCTTGAAGACATAATCGTGGTAGTCACTCATGCAGCTACCGAGAGCTTTGCGAGCCCGGTCATCCATTCCAGCAACCAATAGCTGCTTCGGCGCGCGTATTGATCGCACCATGTCTTGCGCGCTGCTTGCCGCGCAGGTGCTTCCCACCATGTGTCGATGTCGGGCCAAATTTCATTTATGTGATGCGCTGCCACTTCCGGATTGCCGAAGATCACACCGGCCTTTTCAAGCGCATCGAAATACGGGACGGCCTGCGGCGCAATGGGCCAAGCCTCCGTGTCCCAAAGACCAACAGTCGGAATGTTCGCAGATAGACCGACTGCGAAGGTCGTCACTGGATGATCGACGACGAGCATTTTTGCTCGCTTCAGTTCTTGATCGAGGTCGCCCCTGAAGCATTTGATATTCGGAAAATGGCGCTTCACCCAGCGTTCGTCATCAAGATTCATCGGCAGATAATAAGGTCGGTAGAGCAGTTCGCCGAACACCTTTGAATCAAGACCCTTCAGAAAAGTGCGCCGTGTCTTGCGCTCATCGAGCGTCATGGGAAAGAAGTCGATGCGCGGCCAGAATGGCGATATACCATTGGTGACAAGCAGCACCTTCCCGCCGTTCGCGCGCTGATGCGTCTTACGGCTCAACATCGGCGACGGCAATGGGACAAACCGGGTCGAATAGTGCGCCTGCGCCTTCCAACCCCAAGTCAGAAATACATCGGCAAGATACTCGACCTCGCCATGGGCCGACATCGTCGCTGCCCAGCCATAAGTTCCGCCATGCTGGACGCCCAAAATTCGCTCGCCCGCTCTCCGCGCATGAGCGACGACGAAGTTTTCCTCATCCTCGCTCGTATACACTGTAACAACTCGCAATCGCCCGGGCTTAAATTTAGTTTTCTGCGCCGCAGCGTCGTACATGGCGAAATTTGCGCCCAGCGAACGAGGCAGCGTCAACTCCATCATTCCTTCAACGAAGTCAACGAACCTCGCCGGAAATTTCGCATCGATAGTCCGGGAGACCTGCGCCGACCTATTTCGCACGCGACGGGGTAGCAAATCGACATATACAGAGAGTGGAAAGTCAAACCGCCCCACTCCAGACACTTTCTGGACTGAACGGCGCGGATGCCCAGACGGATGATTGGGCGCCTGACTAGGTTTTTCCGCTTCCATGCGGGCCACAAACTCAAGCTGCCAAGTTACCGGCGCCAACAACTCTACGATTCGATCAACCAGATAGCTCCGGAATTTTCCAGGCAGCAAACAGCCAGATAGAAAGTCTTTAGTCTGCTCAAATTCGAACTTATCGCCAATTTTGCCAAGATGGACGGAAAATGCCTGATCTGAAGTACGCTCAATGAACAGTTCGACATGTCGGTAAACCCGCCAGGAAATCTGGACCAGGTGACAAAGCCAGAAAAAGGTGACTATGTGCCAGAAGTCGCGACCGTAATCCACGCCATGCCGCCGATTCAGTTCGGGCCAAAACTTGTCCAGCAACTGATGGGTCAGCGCAACCGTCGCATCGTTTTCCCGCAGCCGGTCGGCAGCGGTCGGAAACGGATTTACGAATGGCAACGTGTCCCAGTCCGGATAGTGCTCCTCGACCTTGTGAAAACACCAGGGACCGAGCGCGACATCGTATACCGGATCGAAGTCGGCGCCGACGCGATCGACAATCAACCGGCGCAACGCAATCTCACCCGACGCCCGTGCAAATGATTTGCTGCGAACTGGGCATCTCTAGCAGTGAAGTCTATTCAGTCGCTGTCAAGTTTTCGATGAATAGAAGTTCAGTTGCCGCTTGTTGTATTCGCCAAGCGGCGGCTCATCGAGATAGAAAACGTGCTGGTCATAACGCTCCTCGTAATTGTAAGTCCACCCGCGTTGGAAATTACACCTGAGGAAACGTGCATTCGCCCCTCGTCCGTCGACAACGATAATCGTGCCGGGCGTGAGAAAATGCTCGAAGCGCAGAAGGTCGCAAGCCATCGGCATCATGTCGTTATGCGCCGTATTGATACCATTGATCGAACCCTGGACGTTAAACTGATCTGGACCATCGAGATAAATGAAATCAGGACTGATCAGCGGCAGCTTGGCAAATTGAGTTGCGATCCGCCCGTTAAAGGTCGTCATCTCCACCGTACTGCAGTGAAAGTGAACACCAGCCAAGCGCGTGGCCGAGATGCGCGCCTTGGCCACCTCGAGATAGTTCCGCTCGTTATCGACGGCGTGAATCTCAAATGGATTGTTGCGGCGAAGATTAGCGACCGCTCTGTGATACTTGCCGCGATTGATCGCCAAGGCATTCGCCATCACCAGCGTAGACCAGCCGACCCCGAACTCCAGCACCGTTGTCCGCTTGAAATCGAGAATAAAGCGGTGAAGCCGGTACAGGTCTTTCAGTTCGGGCTTATAGGTATCCGCTATCACCAACTCGTTGACACTCTGATCGCGTGCCTTGCTCGGCGCAACTAATTCACCAAGCCCGACATCGGTGAAATATTTCTCCAAATCCAGGTCCGGGGTGATTTGTGGTGTCTCAATCATGTTTTTGACTTGGAGCTTTCGCGATCAGTTCTATTTCGACTTGAACTGATACGGCGTCGGCGCATTGTTGCTTTGGTTCGAATTGCGCGCGAGATCCCAGGACTTGATCTGTCCTTCGATGTCGACACCCACGGCCTCGCTCCATGCCCCAAGAATGCGCTTGTAGGCCGGCCCAACCTTGCCGGTACCAATCGGCAGACCGTCGATACTCGTCATCGGCAACATACTGAACGGCGTTCCAGTGATGAAGGCTTCGTCGGCCGTATAGACGTCATAAGGCTCGATATTTTTTTCGACCACCTGCATGTTCAGCTTGGGTGCAAGCTCTTGAATGACGTAATCGCGCGAAATGCCGCGAAGAATATTGCGACCTTCCGGCGTAATCAGTGCGTTGCCCTTGATCATGAAAAAATTGTCGCCCGTGCCTTCCGCAATGAAACCATCAGGATCGAGCATCAGCGCCCAGTTGTTCTTTCCCTCCACGCGTGACACCTGGATGTTCGCCATCAAATAATGAATGCGGCTGCGGTTCTTAACCTTCGGATCGATCAACGAACCCGGCAACGTGCGTTGCGCAGGGATCACGCCATTGATGCCGCTATCGAACAGCTGACCCATGTTCGCCACGGTCCAACGTAGCGGGAAATCGGCGATGATGACGTTGGGGCCTTTCGGAACGCCGACATTGTCCTGATAGATGCCAAGCAGGCCTCGCGACACGTCGATCATCAAACGATGCTCGTCGTCAGCTGCAAACAGGCGATCGTTGGCTTCGACCGTCTGCTGAGTCGCGCGTTCCATTTCCTCGATCGTCATCGCCAGCGGAATGCGCAGGATCTTGAGACCAGCGTAAAGCCGCTCCAGATGCTCGCGCATCTTGAACTGCTTCTTTTGAAAGGAACGAGTCATCTCAAAAACCATGTCTCCGAACATCAGCGCGGAGTCATAGATCGAAATCTTTGCCTCCGACTCCGGCACAAACTGGCCATTAAAATAAATTACACGTCCGGAACCGCTCATTGGGCGAGTTTCCTTGCTGGCTGATTGTTCGAATCCTGGCGCGAGAATCGCTCATCATACCAGGCGACGATATCAGTGATGTGGAAATTCGGATTTTTTGGATAAAGGTCCGAATAAAGCTGGCGCATGAATTCATACTGCGCCTGCGTATTTACATCGAGCACGATGTCCGGGCGGCGATACCCTTCCGGACATTCGACCGTCGCAATCGGGCAATATTGCGCATCGACTGCCTGCTGTGTCGCATAGTCGAAGAAATTCAGATGCACATGTTCACGCTGACGTACATCTGCGTTATGCTTCCACGCGCGCTCAAGCAGGCTGAAATCGAAAATCTCGGCCCCTATCCCATCGGGATAACCATTGCCAAACATCTGAGTGAGATTTGACGAAAAGCCCGGCCGCCCCAAACCTCGATGGAAATTGACGATCCGATCGATCTCCTCCGGCTCCGGCGCCGCATTGTCAGCCGGTAACCGCCCCACAAGTTCGGCGTCAAACTGCTTTGCCGCCTGGTAATACCGATCAAGGCAATCGTTTTCCGACCCTTCGAAAACTGCCACGTCCATACGGCGCCCGAGTTCGGCAAGCTGCCGGTCATGCGCTGTGTCCGGCACAGCCAGCACGATCTTGTCGAGTGCCTTAGTCCTCTTTACGCGCTCCAGAATACGACCAACAAGCGGCTCGCCGGCAAGATCGAACAGCGACTTTCCCGGCAAACGGCTTGAACCCATACGAGCCTGAATGATCAGGACGGTGCGTTTGCTCATTCTTGTTTACGCAGTTAACAGCCAGTTTTGTGGAGCGAATTTCGCCAGTTACATCCGCGCGTAGAGTTCGAGGATACGTTCGCGCGTCATATGGCTGCGCCAGTCATTGCCCAGCGCGTTGGTAAGCGGACGCTCCATGCGCAGGGTCATTGCAATCATGCGCTCGCGCGCCTCATCCGGAAGCTTCGCCGTAACGTTCTTCGGCAGGACGATCTTGTGACGCTTCAGCATTTCGCGGAATTGCATCACGGCGTCGCCGTAGTAGTCTTCAAGCACATCGAAGACGACGCAGTTGGCGAAGCCGTGACGATAGTGCAATTCCATGGAAAGGCCGTAGGACAGCGCGTGGCAGACGCCGACCTCAGAATTCACGATCGAGCACCCCCCCATGAACGAAGCGGTCATCAATTCGTCATCGTTACCGTTACCAACGAACACGCTTTCGCAAAGCTTTAGCGCGCGATCGGCATAAGCCCGCGCGAGCTCGTTGATCATCGTGCCCTGCAGCGACTCGACACAGTGGATGTAACAGTCCATGCCCGAATAGAAGCGCTGGTCGTTAGACACCCCCGCCAAAAGCGAGGAATCGAGCAGAATTGCATCGAACATCGAATAATCCGAGTTGATGCCGAATTTGCGGTCCACACCCATCAAGACGGCGGTACGGCTCGCCTCCGCACCGGAACCCGCAAGCGTCGGCACGCCGACCTTAAACACCGCTGGGTTCTTAACGAGATCCCACCCCTGATAGGCAGTCGACGAACCTTCGTTTGTCAGCATGACAGAAAGCGCCTTCGCAACGTCCATCGACGCACCGCCGCCGATACCGACCACAGTCGCGGGAAGCTTTGCCTTCTTGAGCTGGACCACCTTTTCACGCAACGCATCGACCTGCTTGGTCGAAGGCTCGCCCGCGGTGGCATCGAATAGCTCGACGATGTCGTTCGGCCCGATCGGCAGGCGTCCAATCATCGCATTGTTCGCATGCACCGAATCAACGACGAACACATAATAGGAGTTCTCGCTGGTGCGCGGACGTAGCAATTCCGGAAGTCGCTCAAGCGCGCCATTGCCGAACAAGATTCGCGGAACCTGTTTGAAGATTCTCATTTCGGACCATCTAGGGTTTTGAACTCAAGATTGCAGAAGCGTCGGCGTCGGCGTCTCTCTAGAGATATTTTTCCAACCGTTCGAGCGCGGTCCAGAAACCAGCACCGCCGTTCTTGTGGCCTTGCCAGATTTCCGGAATAAACGAAACGTTTTCGGCGTACTGCGTCAGCATCTCGCCCATTTCGCCGAACGCAATATCGCCCTCGCCGATTTGCAGCCCTTCACCATCGACGCCACTCGCATCCGCGATATGAAGGTGCGCGGTCTTCGGTCCTACCTTGCGGAGGAATTCAGCGAAGGACCACTTGAAATGCGTGCATGCGAGCTTCGAATGAGAAGTGTCGAGACACACACGGAGCCCGGCCTGGGTGCAAACTTCAACGATCTCATCTGGATCCATGAATAGGTTCTGGTAACGCTGCCCACCGAAGTGCCAGGGAAACGGTGGCATGGTCTGCGGAATAAGCTCGATGTCGCCGGCGTCCAGGGAGCGCATCGACTCGAGAACCTTCTCGTAATACTTCTTACGCGCTGACACCGGCAGCGGCGCGTCCTGCGTGAACCCGCCGACGTTGACCACAATCCGCGGCTTGGCTTCCGCCTTGAAGAACGGGCGCAGCTTGCGCGTGATATCGACCACCCGCTGAAGCTCGGCGATCGACCGCTTGCGGTATTCTGGGTCCGAAGAACACAGATCCAGCACGTGATCGCCCGAGAAAAGCTCCGGCGCGTGTACGACGTAGTCGCAGTTCAGTTTTTGCTTCAGATATCGGGAAATGTCCTCGTCGAGATCTTTGTAGGACAGATGGAATTCGAGTAGGTCGAAATTCGATGCCGCGCTGAGTTCGCTCAGATCGTGATAGCGGATCGGAATGCCGAACGGCCGGTTGAATTTGTAGTGTCGCGGCAGCACTCGAACATCCGAAACGTCCGCTTCGAACAGTGTATCGCCCTTCTTTAGATCACGGCGAGCCGCACGGCCGATTACGTCGTGCTTGCGGTAAGGCGGCAGGCCACGGCCGGGGCTGCGCACGATAATCATGTCTTCTTCGATGACTTCGCCGGCCTTAAGGTTGCAGTCGATCACCAGACTCTTGCCGAGCGCCTCGCGGTTCATCAGTTCGCCCTGGCTGATCCGGCGCGCCTCACCATTGCCGATGGAATCCTCGACCTGACGGATCGCCATGACCATGTCGGTGAATTCACTGGGCAACAGGCTAACGCGATGGTCGTTGCCTTCCATGGTGCGGTCGAGCGTGAAATGTTTTTCTATAATCTGCGCACCAAGCGCCACGGCAGCGACTACCGCATTATAACCGCGATCATGACTCGAATAGCCAACGGGGCACTTCCCCATCGTTTTGAGGTTCTTCATGAACGCAAGATTGAGATCACGGAACGGCGCCGGATAAGTCGAGTTGCAGTGCAGGAGCGCAAATTCGGCGCCAATGTCATTCAGAAGACGAATTGAACCGTCGATCTCGACTTCTGTTGACATGCCGGTTGAACAAATTAGCGGCCGACCAAAGCAACCTATGGCGCGCAGCAGATCGTGATTGGTGAGATCGGCCGAGGCCACTTTGAAAGCACGCATCCCATAGCGATCCAGCGCGGCAGCGCTGGCTTCATCCCACGGCGTGCACAGCGGAATTATGCCAGCCTTTTCACAATAATCGAATACGCGGAATAGATCGTCTTCGCTTAACTGGAAGCGACTGAGCAGATCGAGTGTGTACTGGCTGCCGAGGTCCTCGCGTGCATCGTTCGGATTGCCCAAGTTTGCGTAGAGGCTCTTCATGTCGCGAAGCTGAAACTTGGCGCAATCCGCTCCGGTCTTGATTGCCTCGTCGACCAGCCGCTCGGCCAGTTCGATATTGCCGTTATGATTGTTGCCGATCTCCGCAATCACGAAGACCGGATTGCCTTCGCCGATTTCCCGCGAGCCGATCGAGATCGCTCCGCGACGCGGTCGCACAATGGCAACGCAACGTTGGCGTTCGTCCACCAGCGGCACGAATTTGACCCTGTCGGAGCAAAGCGCCTGTATCTTCTGCGAACTGTCATTGATCGACGCCGCGACGAACTCGCGATTCATCACCGCCAAAATTGGGCAATTGAGATCGACATCGCGCGCGGCGACAGCCCAGCGGCGGAAGTCACCGTCCGTCAACACGCCCTTCAGAGTATTCTGCTCATCGACACAAAAGATGATGCCGAGATGGTTGGAATCGATCTTCCGCAGGCCTTCGCGAATCGGTTCGGTTTCTACGATCAAGAACTTGGCAAGATCGCGATCAAAGATCATCAAATCCTCAGAAACTCATAACTTTTGCGGAAACATCCGCACCGGCCCTTCATGATTTTCCATGCTACCGCACTTCGGGTGAAACGATTTCACCCGAAGCGTCAGACTTGCAGGCGCGGAAAGCGACAGCCTTCCGCCCGTAGGCTACGCCGCCGCGACCGCCAGCTCGTCGATCATCACCCGGACCTTGCGGCCCAGGAGATCAAGCAGCAGCGTCACGCGCTCGTCGTCGCGGACGCCTTCGAACAGACCGAGGCAGTCCGCGAACGCGCCCTCAAGGACGCGGACGCGATCACCGGCCGAGAATTTCTTGCGTTGATCGAGCACGACGAAGCCTTTGTCGTCCTCACGGCGCTTGAGCGCCTCGATAACTCCTTCGGCCACAGCCGCGGGCATCTCGCCATTGCGGACGAGATGCGAGACGCCAAACGTCGACTGGATCGAGCGCCATCGCTGCGTCGCCATATCGACGCCCACGAACAAATAGCGGGGGAACAGCGGCGCGGCGACCACTTCGGTCTTGCGCGCGTGGCGGCGGCGCTTGAGATAACGCGGCAGGTAAACGTCGAATGTCTGGCGCAGCAGGTTTGCCGCCGCCTTGTTCTCCGCATGAGTCTGCGTCTGTACGACGTACCACTGCTTGCTCATTCGGCGGCTTCCCCGCGGATGCGAAGGCCGAGCAATTTCGGCGCGAACACGCGTCCCGCCCCAGCAGCGCGAATGGCCCTTTCGAAGACTTCCTGCGCATGGCGAAGATCGGTAACCACGACCGCATCGAAGGCCGACGCCACGTCGTCAAACACGCCTACGACCGGAACACCTACAAATGTCGGCTGCGGCGTGCCGCCATCAACTATCGCGACGATCTCGATTCCACTTTCCAGCGCGCAAATCTGCGCGATCTCGGCAAGATCCGAAATGCCGGCTACGACGATACGGGTGAAGCTGCGGGCACGCAGGCCTTGAAACACCTCGGCGCAGTCCGCCCTCGCCTGCCGGAAGAATGAGAACGAATAGGATAGATAATCGACTGTCAGCCGGGACTTTTCGGCGAAGCCCTGCGGCGTCAGGTAGTAAGCATAGCGCCGTGCCGGCGCCTCGCTGACCTTGACCAGACCTTTCTTGACGCAACGCTTGAGATAAGCGTTCACGAGCCCGAGCGCGATGCCAAGCTCCGAAGCCAGACGGCGCTGCGACTGCCCGCCGTCCCGCTCGACGGATTCGAGCAGACCCAGCAGAATGCGGTCGTTCGCAATCTCTTCTTCCTGGGCGGCGCTCGACATGGCATCCCCGATTTGGCATCGTGGTAGCGCGTTCACGACATGAACGTCAAGCCTGCTGTTCAATCCATGAACAGTTATAAACCATTGTTTATATGAGTAATTTCTGGGGCTACCAGGCTGGGGCGCTTGCCGGCAGGGTAAATATGGGAAAGCCTGATGTGCGGGATTGCGGGCTTTTGTACCTTGATCGCTGCCCGCAGCCGCGACGTTTCCGCTCTTGCACGGAAAATGACCGATTCGCTCCTCCACCGTGGCCCGGACGGCCGCGATTCCTGGGGAGATCCGGAGGCCGGCGTTGGGCTCGGCCATGCCCGCCTCTCGATCATCGACCTGACCGACACCGGCACCCAGCCGATGCATTCCGCAGACGGGCGCCATGTCATTACGTTTAATGGGGAAATATACAACTTTCGCGAGTTGAGGCGCGAACTGGAACAGGCCGGTTGCCGCTTCCGCGGCACATCCGACACCGAGGTGATGCTCGCCGCCATCAGCGCGTGGGGGCTCGAGGCCGCGGTCAACCGCTTCGTCGGCATGTTCGCCTTTGCCCTGTTGGACCGGCAGACGCGCATGCTCCATCTCGTTCGCGACCGGCTCGGCGTGAAGCCGCTCTACTGGACCGTCATGGACGGCGTATTGCTGTTCGGATCGGAACTGCGCGCATTGATGGTGCATCCGGCGTTCCGCAAGGAAGTCGATCCGGACGCGCTCGGCGCCATGCTGCGCTACAGCTATGTCCCGACGCCGCGGACGATTTTCAAAAACGTCTTCAAGCTGCCGCCCGCTTCCATCCTGAGCGTAGGCGCCGGCGGCGAGCCGAAGATCGCATCCTATTGGCGGCTGACGGAAATCGCTGCGCAGAGTCCGGTGCTGCGCAGCGAGGCCGAAGCCGTCGAAGCGCTCGATGGGCTGCTGCGCGATTCCATCCGCCACCGGATGATCGCCGACGTGCCGCTCGGCGCCTTCCTGTCGGGCGGCACGGATTCCGCGGCCGTCGTGGCCATGATGCAGGCGGTCAGCGACATGCCGGCCAGGACTTTCACCATCGGCTTCGGCAATGCCGTCTAC
>Ga0182735_1000352_pt1 | contig 39096 bp, 38 predicted proteins | sample eDN5th30CKraftMG_FD_128524 | JGI IMG/M metagenome (GOLD analysis project Ga0182735, IMG submission 128524) | Enriched Miracle-Growth compost microbial communities from Emeryville, California, USA - eDNA 5th pass 30_C Kraft MG (version 2) (version 2) ...
ATGCTGGTGCAGATCCCGTACTCGCTGGACGAGCTGCTGGCCACTTGCCAGTTCCTGCAGCGCCGCCGCAAGGCCGGCAAGAGCCTGCTGCGGGTGTTCCTGTTCGGCGATACCGACGAGGGCCCGCGCGCCGAGCCGCACGACGAGTTCGACCGGCGGCCCAACATCATCCTGCGCGACATCGTGCAGGGCGGTGTGTCGATGCCGCCGACACTATGGCTGGCCGCCGCCATCGGCGCGTGGCTGATGTGCACGCGCCTGACGCTGGGCACCGAAGGCACGCTGGCCAGCGCCGACCACCTGGTGGGGGCCCTGGTGCTGACCGTGGTGGCGATCGCGGCCGCCGAGGTGGCGCGCCTGGCGCGCTTCCTGCTGGTTCCGTTGGGCGTGGGCCTGCTGGTGGCGGCGCCGGTCTACGGCGACGGCCCGTGGCAGATCGGCGCCGATGTGGCCGCGGGCCTGGCGCTGATCGCGCTGGCCGTGCCGCGCGGCCGCATCGAGGGCCGCTACGGCCCGTGGGACCGGCTGGTGGTGTAGCGCTACGCCGCCGGCAGGGGCGCCGGCGGCGTGTCGGGGATCAGCCGCTTGCCCAGGCTGATCACCTCGTCCTGCCGGAAGGCCAGCTTCTGGTAGAACCCCAGCACGGCGGTGTTGCCGGCGCGCACCAGCAGGTTGATCTTGGGGCAGCCGATGGCCACCAGTTGCCGTTCGACCGCCTGCATCAGCGCCGTGGCGTAGCCGCGCCGCTGGTAGGCCGGCGAGACGGCCAGGTAATTGATCCAGCCGCGATGGCCGTCATAGCCGCCCATGACGCAAGCCACCACCGCATACCCCGACGTGCCCACCAGGAACAAGTCGGGTTGCACCGTCAGTTTGCGGGCGATGTCCTTGTAGGGGTCGTTCCAGGGGCGGGTCAGCCCGCAGTCGCGCCACAGTTGTACGACGGCGTCGGCGTCCGACGGGTGGAAGGTCCGGATGGAAAGCGCGGGTGGGTTCATGCTTCGTTCCTTATCAAGAGAAACGAAGGCCAATGCGATGCCCCGGGGCGGAAAAGAAAAGACCAGCAAAAAGGCCACGAGGTATCGTGGCCTTCGGGGGCGAACACCGGGGGGGTGTTCGGACAGCGCAAAGCCACTCAACGTCGGCGTCGAGTGGTTCGTCGCGTATCGATGCGACCGAATGCGGCGTGGGCGTGGTCCATGGACGCCAGCATACAGGAACCGGAACCGTTTGCAAGCCGCGGCGATGCTTGAGCTGGGTCAAGGGAAGGGCGGCAGCGGCGCAGTAACTTGATATCTTCTATTGCAATCCGCCGGCAATTCCATGGCCAAGAAGTTTCCCTTGCATCCCAAGCATCCCGAGCGCGTCTGCTGGGGCTGCGACAAGTACTGCTCGGCCGACGCGATGATGTGCGGCAACGGTTCCAGCCGTACCCAGCACCCGGCGGAACTGCTGGGCGACGATTGGTACGCCGTGGGCGACTGGGGCCTGGACGAACCCGCCGGCCCGGCCGTCGCGCTGGCGGCCGGCCCCGCCAAGCCGGCGGGCGCGTCGTAGCGGCGGGCAGGCGCCGCCCCGCGCGGCCCGCGCTGTCTCTATACTGGGCTTTTCGACTTTCCTCGAGGCCCGCCATGACCGCTTCCGCCACGCCCTCCGACATTGTCTCGCTGGATGCGGTGGCGCTGTCGACCGCCATCCATGCGCGCCAGGTGTCCTGCGCGGAAGTGCTGGGGGCGTACCTGGACCAGATCGACCGGCTCAACCCCGCGGTCAACGCGATCGTCGCCCCGCAGGACCGCGACGTCCTGCGCGAACAGGCCGCCGAGCTCGACGCCCAGCTGGCGCGCGGCGCCAGCCTGGGGCCCTTGCACGGCTTCCCGCAGGCGCCCAAGGACATCATGCCGGTGCGCGGCATGGTCACCACCAAGGGGTCTCCCATCCTGGCCGGCCAGGTGACACAGGCCGATGCGATGGTCTACGAGCGCATGCGCGCGGGCGGGGCCCTGTTCATCGGGCGCACCAACAGCCCCGAATTCGGCCTGGGCGGGCATACCTACAACCCCGTCTACGGCACCACGCGCAATGCCTTCGACCTGACCCGTTCGGCCGGCGGCAGCAGCGGCGGCGCCGGGGTGGCGGTGGCGCTGCACATGCTGCCGGTGGCCGACGGGTCGGACATGATGGGATCGCTGCGCACGCCGGCGGCCTTCAACAACGTGTACGGCTTTCGCACCACGCCGGGCTGCGTGCCGCACGGGCCCACCGAAGAAGTGTTCTTCCAGCAGTTCAGCGTCAGCGGGCCGATGGCGCGCAATGTGCCCGACCTGGCACTGTTGCTGGCGGTGCAGGCGGGCTTTGATGCGCGCCTGCCCCTGACCCGCCGACAGGACGATCCGCGCGCGTTCGCCGCGGGGCTGGAACGCGATTGCGCCGGCCTGCGCATCGGCTGGCTGGGCGACCTGGGCGGCCACCTGGCCACCGAGCCGGGGGTACTGCAGGTATGCGAAAGCGCGTTGCGGCACTTCGAGACCATCGGCTGCCAGGTCGAGTCCGCCACGCCGGCCTTCGACCCGCAGCAGTTGTGGCAGGCCTGGCTGGACCTGCGCAGCTTCACCTTTGCCGGCAGCAATGCCCGCCTGTACCACGACGCCCGCACGCGCGCGTTGCTCAAGCCCGAGGCCGCCTGGGAAATCGAGCGCGGGCTGCGCTTGTCCGGCCAGGACGTCTTCCAGGCCGCGGTGGTTCGCTCGGCCTGGTACGGCGCGCTGCTGCAGCTGTTCGAGCAGTTCGATTTCCTGGTGCTGCCCACGGCGCAGGTGTTCCCCTTCGACGCGGACCTGGACTGGCCGGCCAGCGTGGGCGGACGCGCGATGGATACCTACCACCGCTGGATGGAGGCGGTGGTGCCGGCCACGATGGCGGGCCTGCCCGCGCTGGCGGCGCCGGCCGGGTTCGGCGCGAACGGCCTGCCGGCGGGCATCCAGATCATCGGCCCGGCGCAGCAGGACCTGGACGTCCTGCAGATCGGCCTGGCGTATGACCTGGCCAGCGGATTCAGCCGCGTGCGCAGCCCGTTGCTGAACCGGCCCTAGACTACCCCAGCCGGCGGCGCAGCGCTTCGAAGAACAGCGTGGCTTGCAGCCGTTCGGACTGCATTTGCGCGGCCACCTTGGCCGCCATGCCGGGGGCGGCGGGCGCCAGCGGGCGGCCGCTGGCCTGGGCCAGCACCTGCGCCTCGCAGGCGCGTTCCAGGAAATACAGGTCGTCGTAGGCGTAGTCGATGCGTTCGCCGCACACGACTACGCCATGGTTGCCCAGGAAGGCGATGTCGGCCCCGTCCATGGCGTGCGCGATGCGCTCGCCTTCGGCGCTGTCGAGCGCCAGGCCGTTGTAGGCGGCATCCACGGCCAGCCGGCCGTGAAAGCGCATGGCATTCTGCGACAGCGTGGTGTCCGGCGCGCGGGCGTCGGTCAGGGTCAGGGCGGTGGCATACGGCATGTGGGTATGCAGCACGCAGTGCTTGCCGGCAATGCGATGGATGGCCGCGTGGATATACATGGCCGTGGGCTCGACCTCGTGCCGGCCGGCCAGCTTGCGGCCGTGCGCGTCCACCAGGACGATGTCGTCGGCCTGTACTTCTTCCCACATCAGGCCGCGCGGGTTCAGCAGGAACAGGCCGTCCTGCCCCGGCAGGGCCACGCTGAAGTGATTGCAGATGCCTTCGCCCAGGCCGTGGTGCGCGGCCGCGCGCAGGGCCAGCGACAGGTCGCGGCGCAGCGCGGCCACGGCGGGGGAATGGAAGTAGTCGTTCATGGCGGATGGAAGCGGGCAACGGGGTGGGCGAAGTCTACCAAGTTCCCGGCCGCCAGGGGCCCGCGGCGGGCCGGCGGCCGGCCCGCCGCGGGCCCGTTTTTATGTTTTCTTTACACGCCGCCGGCGAAACTTTATCCCGTTTTTATCCGCGCCTTCTTAAGCTGCGAAGCACGCATCGCCAAGGAGAAAAACGTGGATGCCCTGTATCTTGCCGTGTTCGCGGCCATCGTGGCCGCGGTAGCGGCCCTATTGCAGTTCTGCGCCTCGCTGCCGCAAGGGGATCGCGCATGAACGGCTTGCTGATCCTGGCCGCCCTGGTGGCGGCGTTCCTGTTCGCGTACCTGCTGGTCGCGCTGTTCAAGCCGGAGAAATTCTGATGGACACCGGATTCGTCGGCTTGCTGGCCGTGTACCTGGCCATCCTGCTGGCCATGGCGCCGTTCCTGGGACGCTATATTCGCGTCGCCATGCAGGGCGATTCGCCCGTGACCACCTGGGGGCGGCCCATCGAGCGCGGCATCTACCGTTGCGCGGGTATCGATCCGGCGGCGGAAATGCGCTGGAAGCACTATGCCTGGGCGGTGCTGGCCTTCAACGTGCTGGGCGTGCTGGCCGTCTATGCGCTGCAGCGGCTGCAGGGCATGCTGCCCCTGAACCCCGACGGCATGGGGCCGGTGGCGGCCGACTCGGCGTTCAATACGGCCATCAGTTTCGTCACCAACACGAACTGGCAAGGCTACGCGGGCGAAAGCACGATGAGCCACCTGACCCAGATGCTGGCCTTGACCGTGCAGAATTTCGTGTCGGCCGCCACCGGCATCTCGGTGCTGTTCGCGCTGGTGCGCGGGCTGACGCGCCACGGCGCCGCCGGCGTGGGCAACTTCTGGGCCGACCTGGTGCGCAGCACGCTGTATGTGCTGCTGCCCCTGTCCGTCGTGCTGGCCCTGGCCCTGGTCAGCCAGGGGGTGATCCAGAACTTCGACGCGACCCTGCAAGTGCCCGCCCTGGATCCGCTGGCCGGCGCGGCCCAGTCCGGCGTGCAGCACATCGCCATGGGGCCGGTGGCGTCCCAGGAAGCGATCAAGCTGTTGGGCACCAATGGCGGGGGATTCTTCAACGCCAATTCGGCCCACCCCTTCGAAAACCCCACCGCCCTGGCCAATTTGCTGGAAATGCTGGCGATCTTCGCCATTCCCGCCGCGCTGTGCTTCACGTTCGGCGAGATGGCGGGCGCGCGGCGCCAGGGCGTGGCCGTGCTGGCGGCCATGACGCTGCTGTTCGTGCTGTTTGCCGGCACGGCGGCGTACTTCGAGCAGCAGCCCAACCCGATGCTGGCCCAGGCCGGCGTGGATTCGGCGGCGTCGGCGCAGGCGCCGGGCGGCAACATGGAAGGCAAGGAAGCGCGTTTCGGCATCGCTGCCAGCGCGCTGTTCGCCGCGGTGACCACGGCCGCCTCGTGCGGCGCCGTCAACGGCATGCACGATTCGTACAGCGCCATGGGCGGTTTCGCGCCGTTGCTGCTGATGCAGCTGGGCGAAGTGGTGTACGGCGGCGTGGGGTCCGGCCTGTACGGCATGCTGGCCTTCGCCATCCTGGCGGTGTTCATCGCCGGGCTGATGATCGGCCGCACGCCCGAATACCTGGGCAAGAAGATCGAGGCCCACGACATGAAGATGGTGTCGATCGTGATCCTGGCCACGCCCTTGCTGGTGCTGCTGGGCACGGCGGTCGCCGCGCTGGCGCCGGCCGGGCAGGCCGGCGTGCTGAACCCGGGCCCGCACGGGTTTTCCGAGATGCTGTATGCCTTGTCTTCGGCGGCCAACAACAATGGCAGCGCCTTTGCCGGGCTGTCGGCCAATACGCCTTTCTACAACCTGCTGACGGGGCTGGCCATGTGGTTCGGGCGCTTCATGGTGATCGTCGCGATCCTGTCGCTGGCGGGCTCGCTGGCGGCCAAGCGCCGCCTGGCCCCGGGGCCGGGCACCATGCCGACCGGCGGCCCGCTGTTCGTGGCGCTGCTGGTGGGCGCGGTATTGCTGGTCGGCGCCCTGACTTACGTGCCGGCGCTGGCGCTGGGCCCGGTGGCCGAACACCTGCAGCCCTGAACGCATGAGAACCGATTCGAGAATAACGATGTCAAAGCGTCAACTTCCCACCCCGCCGCTGCGCGCGGCGCTGATCGATGCCGTGCGCAAGCTGGCGCCGGCGGCTCAATTCCGGAACCCGGTGATGTTCGTGGTCTACCTGGGCAGCATCCTGACGACCTTGCTCGGGCTGGCCGCCTTGCGCCAGCCCGGCGGGCAGGCGGGCTTCACCCTGGCCATCGCGGCCTGGCTATGGTTCACGGTCCTGTTCGCCAACCTGGCCGAAGCGGTGGCCGAGGGGCGCGGCAAGCAGCAGGCGGCCGCCCTGCGCGGGCTGCGCACCACCGTGGTGGCCCGCGTGGTCGAGCACTGGCGCGATGCCGATGCCGCCGGCGCCACGCCGCAGGCGTGCCGCCATGCCGTGGCCGAGCGCGCGTCGGGCGAACTGCGCAAGGGCGACGTGGTGCTGGTCGAGGCCGGTCAGGTGATCCCCGGCGACGGGCAAGTGGTGGCCGGCATCGCCTCGGTCGACGAGAGCGCCATCACCGGCGAGTCGGCGCCGGTCATCCGCGAGTCGGGCGGCGATTTCTCGTCGGTGACGGGGGGCACGCGCGTCCTGTCGGACTGGCTGTTCGTGCGCATCGCCGCCGACCCGGGCGAGAGCTTCCTGGACCGCATGATCTCGATGGTGGAAGGCGCCCGGCGCCAGAAGACGCCCAACGAGCTGGCGCTGACCATCCTGCTGGTCGGGCTGACGCTGGTGTTCCTGCTGGTGGTGGCCACGCTGCTGCCGTTCTCGATGTATTCGGTGCGGGCGGCCGGCGGCGGCGCGGCGGTCGGCCTGGTGGTGCTGGTGGCGCTGCTGGTCTGCCTGATCCCCACCACTATCGGCGGCCTGCTGTCGGCCATCGGCGTGGCGGGCATGAGCCGGATGATGCGCGCCAATGTGATCGCCACCTCGGGCCGGGCGGTCGAGGCCGCCGGCGACGTGGACGTGCTGCTGCTGGACAAGACCGGCACCATCACGTTCGGCAACCGGCAGGCGTCGGCGTTCCTGCCCGCGCCGGGCGTGGCGGCGGCCGACCTGGCCGAAGCGGCGTGCCTGGCCTCGCTGGCCGACGACACGCCCGAAGGGCGCAGTATCGTGGCGCTGGCGCGCCGCGCCGCGCCCGCTATCGATAGCCCGCGCGATGCCGAGTTCGTGCCGTTCTCGGCCCATACGCGCATGAGCGGCGTGGACGTGGCGGGCCGCCGCATCCGCAAGGGGGCCGTCGATGCGATCGCCGCCTGGCTGGCCGGGCAGGGCGCGACGCTGCCCGAGGCCGTGGCCCGCGGCGCCGAAGACGTGGCGCGCCGCGGCAGCACGCCGCTGGCGGTCAGCGACGGCGTCCGCGCGCTGGGCGTGGTGGAACTGAAGGACATCGTCAAGCCCGATATCAGGCAGCGCTTCGACGCCCTGCGCCGCATGGGCATCCAGACCGTGATGATCACCGGCGACAACAAGCTCACCGCCGCGTCCATCGCCGCCGAGGCGGGCGTGGACGATTTCCTGGCGCAGGCCACGCCCGAGGCCAAGCTGGCCTTGATCCGCCAGTACCAGGCGCAGGGGCGGCTGGTGGCCATGACCGGCGACGGCACCAACGACGCGCCGGCGCTGGCGCAAGCCGACGTGGCGGTGGCCATGAATTCCGGCACGCAGGCCGCCAAGGAAGCGGGCAACATGGTGGACCTGGATTCCAACCCCACCAAGTTGATCGAGATCGTCGAGATCGGCAAGCAGATGCTGATGACGCGCGGCGCGCTGACGACCTTCAGCGTGGCCAACGACGTGGCCAAGTACTTCGCCATCATTCCCGCGGCCTTCGTGGCGGTGTACCCGCAACTGGCCGCGTTGAACATCATGGGCCTGGCCACGCCGGCGTCGGCGATCCTGTCGGCGGTGACCTTCAACGCGCTGATCATCGTGGCGCTGATTCCGCTGGCGCTGCGCGGGGTCCGGTATCGGCCGCTGGGCGCGGCGGTGCTGCTGCGCCGCAACCTGCTGGTCTACGGCGTGGGCGGGCTGGCCGCCCCGTTCGTGGGCATCAAGCTGATCGACATGGTGCTGTCCGCGCTGGGCTGGGCCTGACCCGATACACAGGAGCCTGATCATGCAATTCCATTCTTTCGGCGCGCGTTGCGCCCACCTGCTGCGGCCCGCGCTGGCTGTCTTCGCGATCCTGTCGGCGCTGACCGGCCTGGCATATCCGTTCGTGGTGACGGGCATCGCGCAATGGGCATTTCCCCGCCAGGCGGCGGGCTCGCTGATCGAGCGCGATGGCCGCGTCGTCGGCTCGGCCCTGATCGGCCAGGACTTTTCATCGCCGGGCTACTTCTGGGGGCGCCCGTCGGCTACCGCGCCGGCGCCTTACAACGCCGCGGCATCGGGCGGCTCGAACCTGGGGCCGCGCAATCCGGCCCTGGCCGAGGCCGTGCGCGTCCGCGTGGCGGCGCTGCATGCCGCCGATCCGGGCAACCGCGCCGCCATCCCGGTCGATCTGGTATCGGCGTCGGGCAGCGGGCTGGACCCGCACATCAGTCCGGCCGCGGCCCAGTACCAGGTGGCCCGGGTGGCGCGCCTGCGCGGGCTGCCGGCCGGCGCGGTCGAGCAGCTGGTGCGCGAGCACACCAGCCGGCCGGTACTGGGCGTGCTGGGCCAGCCGGTGGTCAATGTGCTGGCGCTGAACCTGGCGCTGGACCGCGCGGCGCCGCGCTGAGCGGCGGCGTATAGTAGCGGTGCCCCGTCCGCCGCGCCATTCCATGGTCGACCCCGAACTTCGCCCCGATCCGGACCGCCTGCTCCAGACACTGGGCCAGGCCGCCCGCGACGCCGCCCGCGGCAAGTTGCGCGTGTACTTCGGCGCGTCGGCCGGCGTGGGCAAGACCTACGCCATGCTGGCCGCCGCGCGCGCCCAGCGCCAGCAAGGCGTCGATGTGGTGGCCGGCATCGTCGAGACCCATGGCCGCCGCGAAACGGCCGCGCTGCTCGAGGGCATCGAATCGTTGCCCTTGCGCCAGCTGCCGTACCGCGGCCGCCGGTTGCAGGAATTCGACCTGGACGGCGCGCTGGCGCGCCGCCCCGCCTTGATCCTGGTCGACGAGCTGGCCCATTCCAACGCGCCCGGCGCGCGCCACGCCAAGCGCTGGCAGGACGTGCACGAACTGCTGGCCGCCGGCATCGACGTGTGGACCACCCTGAACGTGCAGCACCTGGACAGCCTGAACGAGGCCGTGGGCGGCATCACTGGCATCAGGGTATGGGAAACCGTTCCCGAACGCGTGTTCGACGCGGCCGACGAGGTGATCCTGGTGGACACCTCGGCCGACGAGTTGCTGCGGCGCCTGCGCGAAGGCCGCGTCTACCTGCCGGAGCAGGCGCGCCGCGCCGGCGAGCATTTTTTCCGCAAAGGCAACCTGATCGCCCTGCGCGAACTGGCGCTGCGGCGCACTGCCGATCATGTCGACGACGACGTGCAAAGTTATCGCCGCGAGCGGGCCATCCAGACCGTATGGCGCACGCGCGAGGCGATCGTGGCGTGCGTCGGCGCGGACCCCGACGCCGAGCACGTGGTGCGCAGCGCCCATCGGCTGGCGCAGGAACTGGAATGCGACTGGCACGTCATCACGCTGGATGCGCCGCGGCTGACCCCGCAGTCGCCATCGGCGCGCGACGCGCTGGGCCAGGCGCTGGCGCTGGCCGAGACGCTGGGCGCGCGCGTCGAGACCTTGCCGGGCGGCGACCTGGTGCATGCGGTGGCCCGCTATGCGCGCCGCCACAATATGACCAAAGTGCTGGTGGGCCGTGGCCGCGCGCAAGCGCGGGCGCGCGGATGGCGGACCTGGTCGGCCGTGCTGGCCGGGGCGCTGGCGCCCGGCTGGATCTGGCATCGCAGCAGTTTTGCCGACGCGCTGGCCGCCGGCTGCCCCGAAGTCGACGTGATCCGGCTGGGGGCGTCGGCCCATGCGCGCGCCCCGGCGCGCGGCCGGCCACGCGCGGTCGCGCGCGAACCGGGCCCGCGCCGCCCTGCCGGTTATGCGTGGGCGGTGGCGTATTGCGCGGCCGCCGCGGGGCTGTCGGCGCTGGCCTTTCCGGTGCTGCACCAGACCAACATCGTGATGCTGTTCCTGCTGGCGGTGGTGGCGGTGGCGCTGCGGCACGGCCGCGGCCCGGCGGCCCTGGCATCGGTGCTGAGCGTGGGGCTGTTCGATTTTTTCTTCGTGCAGCCGCTGGCCTCGTTCGCGGTCTCCGACGTGCAGTACCTGCTGACGTTCCTGGTGCTGCTGGGGGTCGGGCTGCTGATCGGCCAGTTGACGGCCGGGCTGCGCATGCAGGCGCGCACCTCGGTCAAGCGGGCGGCCGAGACGCGCGGGCTGTACGAGTTCGCGCGCGAGCTGTCGTCGGCGCTGCAGCCCGAGCAGATCGTGGCGTCGACCGGGGCCTTTGTGCATGCGGCGTTCGGCTCGCGTTGCGCGCTGTATATCCTGGGTCTGGACGAACGCCTGGCGCCATCCGTCCCGCCCGGCCAGGACCTGCCCGAATTGGACCCGGCGCTGGCCCAGTGGGTCTACGACCATGGGCAGGCCGCCGGCGCCGGCACCACCACGCTGTCGACCGGCGCGCTGCTGTACCTGCCGCTGAAAGCGCCGCTGCGCACCCGCGGCGTGCTGGCGATCGAGAACCCCAGGGACGTCCCGTTCAGCGTGGCCGACGCGCGCCGCCAGGTCGACACCTATGCCACGCTGGTCGCCATTGCGCTGGAGCGCCTGCATTATGTCGAAGTGGCCCAGCAGGCGCTGGTCAGCATGGAATCGGAAAAGCTGCGGCATTCGCTGCTGGCGGCGGTATCGCACGACCTGCGCACGCCGCTGACCAGCCTGGTCGGCATGGCCGAGACGCTGGCGCGCGAGCCGGCCGCGCTGCCGCCCGCCGCGCTGGAGACGGTGCTGGCCATGCAGGCCCAGGCGCGGCGCATGCATGCCATGGTGGTGAACCTGCTGGACATGGCGCGCCTGCAAAGCCGTGACACGCCGCTGCGCCTGGAGTGGCAGTCGATGGAAGAACTGGTGGGCGCCGCGCTGGCCGCCATGCGCGATGCGCTGGCCGGCCACCGCGTCGGCGTCGCGCCGCTGTCGGCGCTGCCGCTGGTCGAGTGCGACGGCGTGCTGATCGAACGCGTGTTGTGCAATCTGCTGGAAAATGCCGCCAAGTACACGCCGCCGGGCAGCGTCATCGGCCTGCAGGCCAGCGCTGGCGCGGGCGAGCTGCAGGTATCCGTGACCGATGCCGGCCCGGGCGTGCCGCCGGGCCACGAACGCCGTATTTTCGAGAAGTTCGCCCGCGGCGAGCGCGAGTCCGCCACTCCCGGCGTCGGCTTGGGGTTGGCCGTGTGCGAAGCCATCGTGCACGCCCATCGCGGCCGGATCTGGGTCGAGCCGGCGCCCGGCCAGCCACACGGCGCGCGCTTCGCGTTCACTTTGCCGCTGGGCGAGCCGCCCGCGGTCCAACCCGAGACTGCCTGAGTCGCCGCCATGTTCGATTTCCCCGCCCAGGTGCTGCTGATTGAAGACGACCCGCATATCCGCCGGTTCGTGCGCCTGGCGCTGGAAGGCGAGGGCTGCGGCGTCTTCGAGGCCGAGACCGTCGAGCGCGGGCTGATCGAAGCGGGCACGCGCCAGCCCGACGTGGTGATCCTGGACCTGGGCCTGCCCGACGCGGACGGCATGGTGCTGATCCGCGAACTGCGCGGCTGGACGCAGGTGCCCGTGCTGGTGCTGTCGGCGCGCGCCGCCGAGGCCGACAAGATCGCGGCGCTGGACGCCGGCGCCGACGACTACCTGGCCAAGCCGTTCGGCTTGGGCGAACTATTGGCGCGCCTGCGGGTGCTGCTGCGGCGCCACGCGCGCGGCGGCGCCGGCAGTCCGGCCGTGGTGGCGTTCGGCGCGGTGCGGGTGGACCTGCCGCGCCGCGAAGTCACGCGCGACGGACAGCATGTGCACCTGACCGCCATCGAATACCGGCTGCTTGCCGCGCTGCTGTCGCGGCGCGGCAAGGTGGTGACCCACCGCGAACTGCTGCGCGAAGTCTGGGGGCCGTCGCACGTGGAGCATTCGCACTACCTGCGCATCTACATGGGCCACCTGCGGCAGAAGCTCGAGGCCGACCCCGCGCAGCCGCGCTACCTGCTGACCGAGGTCGGGGTGGGCTACCGGTATGCCGGCTAGCCGCCGGGCTGGGCGCGCGGCGTGAAGGCCACGTCAAGCGCCCGAGGGCGCTTGACGATGACGGCGTGCGGGCGGCGGTCGGCCAGGCGGGCGGCGAGTCCGCGCCACAGTGCCTGGAACACCACGGCCAGGCCCAGCCAGCCGGGCGCCAGGCTGGCGGCCGCATCCTGGCCCGGCGACCCGCGCTGGTCGCGCACCTGGCATACCAGCCCGCGCATGCGCAGCCAGGCGGCGCATTGTTCGGCGGCGCCGTCCACGTCGGCCACCTGTTCCAGGAAGAAGGACTCGCGCCGCGCCATCAATTCGTGCAGCGCGGCAGGGTCGATCCGGTCGTGGAAATACGTGCGTTTGATATGCATCGCGGTCTGAGTGTCTGGCCGGTGGAGAAATGCTTCCTGCTTTCAATGAACTGAATGAAAATGGACGGGTCCATTTCCTGCGCGTGCGTGCATTGTGACACGCGCGGTTTTCTTTCACCGGAGTTTTCCATGAAGCTGATTCCCGCTTTCCTGTGCGCCGCCGGCGCCGTCCTGGCCGGCGGCGCCGCGGCGGCGCCCGTTACCTACGACATCGATCCCTCGCACACGTATCCCAGTTTCGAGGCGGACCACATGGGCGGGCTGTCCACCTGGCGGGGCAAGTTCAATCAGTCGTCGGGCGTCATCGTGCTGGACCGCGCCGCGCGCTCGGGCACGATCGACGTCACGGTGCAGATCGCTTCGGTCGACTTCGGCCACGACGAAATGAACCGCCACGCCGTGGCGCCCGATATCTTCGACGCGGCGCGCTATCCCACCGCCACGTTCAAGGGGCGTTTCACCGAGTTCGACGGCGACCGGCCGGAGGCGGCGGTGGGCGAGTTCACGCTGCGAGGCGTCACCCGCACGCTGAAGCTGGACATCGACGACTTCAAGTGCATCCAGCACCCGATGGAAAAGCGCGAGGCCTGCGGCGCCGACGTCTCCGCGTCGTTCAATCGCGGCGATTACGGGCTGGATTTCGGCCTGGACATGGGCTTCAAGCCGGAAGTCGAGCTCGAGATCCAGGTCGAGGCGCTGCGCCGGCCATAGCGGGCCGCTCGCCGGCGGGTATGGCGCTTGCTGCGCGCAGCGCCTCGTACCCAAGGAGACGCCATGATTTCGGAACGCTTGCGGCGGCTGCGCCACATCGCGGAATTCGCCGCGGAACGCACGGGCGACTATCTGGAACTGGCCGGGATCGAGCTGTCGCTGTATCGCTCGGCCCTGGTCACGACCCTGATCAGCGGGGTGGCGCTGCTGTTCTGCGCCCTGGGCACGCTGGCATTCGTGTCGGTGGCCACCGTGGTGAGCTTCTGGGACACCGAACATCGCACGCTGGCGGCCTGGTTGGTGGCCGGCGCGTGGCTGCTGGTCACCCTGGTCGCGCTGGCCATTGCCAACCGCAATGCTCCCAGGGAATCGCCCTTTGCCGAACTGAGCCGCCAGGTGCGCCTGGACACCGCCGCCGCCCGGAGCCACTATGCCCAAGACCACCACACCGGCTGACAAGCAGGCCTTGCTGGCCAAGATGGACCGTGATCGCCGGGAACTGGCCGACGCTTTCGCCCGCGCCGTGCCGGCGGACAGCCCCGCCAAGGGCTGGGGTACCGCTACCGCGCTGACCGCGGGCGCGATGCTGGGCTGGCCCTCGTTCCTGAAGCAACCCTTGCGCGCCATGGCGGCGGTGGCGGTGCGCGACCGCCTGGCCGCGTTGCTGCGGCGCCGCCATGTGCGGCGCGCCAGCGGCGCCTTGCCCGATGCCGATGTCGCCCAGCTGGCCAAGCTGGCGGCCGACCTGCGGGTGGCCGCCGCGGGGTCGGCCGACCCGGGGGAAGTCGAGCGCCTGCGCGCGCAGCTGGACGAGCACGTGCGCCGCCTGCGGGCCCTGCGCGCCGCGGGCGCCAGCGAGCCGCCCGTGCCCTGACATGCCGCCGTCGCGGCGTCCTCTCTACAATACACAGCGAATCTGTACACGCAACCAAGAGGGGACTACGCATGGAAGCGGATTTCTGGCTCGAGCGCTGGCGCGACGGCCGCACGCATTTTCACCAGACGCGGGTGACGCCGCTGCTGGCCAAGTACTGGCCCACGCTGCAATTGCCGGCCGGCAGCCGGGTGCTGGTGCCGTTGTGCGGCAAGTCGCTCGACATGGTGTGGCTGGCGCAGCAGGGCCATCGGGTGCTGGGCGTGGAGCTCTCGCCACTGGCCGTCGAGCAGTTCTTCGCCGAAAACGACTGGCAGCCTACCGTGCGCGAAACCGGGCCGGGCAAGACCTACACGGCCGGCGACATCGACATCTATTGCGGCGACATCTTCGACCTGGGCGCCGACGTACTGGGCGACTGCGTGGGGGCCTACGACCGCGCCGCGCTGGTGGCGCTGCCGACGGACATGCGCGCGCGCTATGCGCGCCATGTATATGGCCAGTTGTCGAACGCCTATCGCGGCCTGCTGATCACGCTGGACTACGACCAGGCCCAGATGGAAGGGCCGCCTTTCTCGGTGCCGGACGAGGAAGTGCAAGCGGTGTACGCCGGGCATTCCGAAGCGGTGCTGATCGATCGCCGCGACATCCTGGCCAAAGAGCCCAAATTCGCCGAACGCGGCCTGACGCAGCTGGACACCCTGGTGTACCGGCTGCAGCGGCGGGGCTGACGGCGCCATGCGCGGCAAGCGCCGGATGGCCGCGCTTGCCGCGCTGGCGGCGTTGGGAGCGGTCTACCTGGCCAATGCCAGCTGGCTGGCGCCCGCGTCCGATGCCGTGCCTGTCTTGCTGGCGCACCGGGGCATCGCGCAGCGTTTCGACACGGCCGACCTGCGCAACGACACCTGCACCGCCGCGCGCATGCTGCCGCCGCGCCACGGCTACCTGGAAAATACCCTGGCATCGATGCGGGCCGGCTTCGAGGCTGGCGCCGATATCGTCGAGATCGATGTGCAGCCCACCACCGACGGGCAGTTCGCCGTGTTCCACGATTGGACGCTGGATTGCCGCACCGACGGCACGGGCATCACCCGCGAACATACGATGGCGCAGTTGAAAGCGCTGGATGTCGGCTACGGCTACACGGCCGACGGCGGCAGGACTTTCCCGTTTCGCGGGCAGGGCGTCGGCCTGATGCCCAGCCTGGGCGAGGTGCTGGCGGCATTTCCCGCACGCCGCTTCCTGGTCAACGTCAAGAGCAACGACCCGGCCGAAGGCGACCGCCTGGCCGCGTTCCTGGCTGGCCTGCCGGCGCCGTCGCGCCAGCGGATCATGGTGTACGGCGGTGACCTGCCGGTGCGCCAGGTGCGCCAGCGCCTGCCCGAAGTCAAGGCGATGTCGCGTTCGCTGCTGCGCGCCTGCCTGCTGCGCTATGCCGCTTACGGCTGGACGGGCATCGTGCCGGCCGCTTGCGCGCGCATGCCCGTCTTCGTGCCGATCAACATCGCGCCCTGGCTCTGGGGCTGGCCCGATCGCCTGCTGCGGCGCATGCACGCGGCCGGCAGCGAAGTCTATGCGCTGGGGCCTTACCACGGCGGGTTCTCGGCAGGCCTGGACGCGCCGGCCGACCTGGCGCGCCTGCCCGCCGGATACGCCGGCGGTATCTATACTGACGAGGTTGCCACGGCGGCGCGCTGGCTCGGCGAACGCGCGCGGCCTTGAGGCATATCTTCGAAAAGGCACACCATGAGCATCCGGATCGTACAGTTGGGGTCGCCGCGCTCGGCCGGCGAAGGCCTGCGCATCGGCACGGTGCGGCGCCCGCCGCGCGGCGTGCCCAAGGCCGATTTCGCGCGCCGCGATTTCTACGACGTGTGGCTGCCCATCCTGTCGCCCAGCCCCGGGCTGGTGACCCAGGCCCTGGCGGTGAGCACCGACGCCGAATGGCGCAAGGTGGCTCGCAAGATCCATTCCGAACTCAATGGCGGGGAAGCGGGCAAGGTGCTGGACCTGCTGGCGGCCCTGTCGGCCACCGCCGATTTCTCGGTGGGCTGCTATTGCCAGGACGAGAACCGCTGCCACCGCAGCGTCCTGCGCCAACTGCTGGCCGACCGCGGGGCCACGATGGCGTGACGGCGCGCATCGGCAGCCGGTACTGAACCGGGCATGGCGTTTGCGCCGAAGGAGCGGGCGGCCGCGCGCCGCCCGTTCAACCAGGAGACCGCGATGCCAGAACGCGACCAGAAGCCCGGGGCGTTGCCCCAGCCCGATCCCAATCGTGGCGCGCCGCGGCCACGCCATGTGTCGGACGAAGACGAACCCCGTCCCGACATGGACCACCCGCCGCCCGCGCGCGGCAGCGACCGCCCCGCCTTCGACGCCGGCACCGCGGCCGCCGACGCGGCGGCGCGCACGGGCGGCATTACCGACGAAGGCAACTTCACGCCGCCCGATACCGGCCGGGAAGACCCGGGCCGCAAGGACGGCCGCAAGCCCCCGCGCGGCGAAGACTAGCCGGGCCGCTGCGCCGGCCGTGTGCGCGGCGGGCTTGCCGAATTTCCATATTTGAGAGAATATCTCGAATATGGAAAACATGTCTTCGACCGGAACCGATCCCATCGACCGGCAGATCGCGCAGCGCCTGCGGGGGCTGCGCGCCGAACGCGGCTGGTCGCTGGACGAACTGGCGCAACGCTGCCAGGTCAGCCGCGCCACCCTGTCGCGGCTGGAGAATGCCGCCGTCAGCCCGACGGCCAGCGTGCTGGGCAAGCTGTGCGCCGCGTACGGCATGCCGCTGTCGCGCCTGATGCGCCTGGTCGAGGACGACTATGCGCCGCTGCTGCCGCGTGGCGCCCAGCCCGTCTGGACCGATCCCAGCGTGGGCTTCGAACGGCGCTCGGTGTCGCCGCCGGCCCAGCGGCTGGCCGGCGAAGTGCTGGAATGCCGGCTGGCGCCGGGGGCCCGCATCGATTACCGCGACCCGCCCCGGCCGGGGTTGGAACATCATTTATTGCTGCTGGAAGGCCAGCTGGAAGTCACGGTGGAAGGCCAGGCGCATGCGCTGCGGCCGGGCGACTGCCTGCGCTACCAGTTGTCGGGCGCCAGCGCTTTCGTCACGCCGGCTCGCAGCGGGGCGCGCTACCTGTTGTTCATTGTCTGAGGGACTGCCGTGGACTCTCCTGTTCCGCTTGCCGCATTGTCGGCCGACGAGGCCGAGCGCCATGTGGCCGAGCTGGGCGCGCTGCTGCACGCCTGCGTGCTGGATGGCGCCAGCGTGGGTTTCATCCTGCCGTATGCGCCGGCCCAGGCCGAGGCGTTCTGGTCGGCGCAAGTGCTGCCGGCGTTGCGCCAGGGCACGCGCACCCTGCTGGTGGCCCGCGTGGCGGGCCGCATTGCCGGCACCGTGCAGCTCGATTGCGACACCCCGTCCAACCAGCCCCACCGGGCCGAGGTGCGCAAGCTGCTGGTGCATCCGCGGCATCGCCGCCGCGGTATCGCACGGGCCTTGATGATGGACCTGGAAGACCGCGCGCGCGCCGCGCGGCGCCGCCTGCTGACGCTGGATACCCGCACCGGCGACGCGGCCGAGCCGCTGTATGCGGCGCTGGGCTACCAGCATGCCGGCGTCATTCCCGAGTTCTGCCTGGATGTGCGGGGCCGGCGCCTGGATTCCACCACCATCATGTACAAGCTGCTGTAGCGGTTTATAGGTCTGCGCGTCGTGGCAGGCTGGCATGCCGCTTGCCGCGCGGTCCCGGCATCGAACCGAACCGGGAGCACCGATGAAAGCCGATCTCGCTTATTTGCTGCGCTGCGGCCTGCTGTGCGCCGGGCTGGCGGCAGGTGTCGCCTGGGGCCATGGCGGCGCGGGCGATGCCTCGTCGCCATCCGGCAGGCCTGTCGGACCGGACACGCCATCATTGCAAGACGGGAAAGAAAATATGCAGGGCGACAAGCAGCCGTCGAAAAAATCCACGCGCCAGATTCCGTCCAGGCAGACCGCCGACCCGGACCAGCGCGCCGGCGGCGCGGCCGGCGTTGGGGCGCGCGATTCGAAAAGCCCGCCCGGCGGCGCCACGGGTTCGACCGGGCATGGCGGCATGCCGGGGTCGGGGGCGTCGTCCGGTTCGGGCGGGACGCCCGGCATGCGCGATTAGCACGCGCGGCCGGGCGGCGCCGTCAGGCCATGCCGCTGTTGCGCATGATGCTCTTGAGCAGTTGCGCCACCGTGAACAGCGCCGCCACGCCGCCGCCCCACAGGACGAACAGCCATCCTACCCGCCGCATCCACAGGCGCGTGTGCCGCATATGTCGTTTCATCAGTGATACCCCTCTCCATGGCGGACCTTGCCGCGGAATACCCAATACGACCATCCGGTGTAGGTCAGGATCATCGGAATGATCAGCAGCGCGCCCACCAGCGTGAAGCCCAGGCTCTGCGGCGGCCCGGCGGCGTCCCAGATGGTGATCGACGGCGGAATGACGTGGGGCCACAGGCTGATGCCCAGGCCGCTGTACCCCAGGAACACCAGCGCCAGCGTCAGCAGGAACGGCGCGGTATGGCCGTCGCCGCGCAGCGTGGCCAGCAGTTGCCAGGTCGTGATGGCCACCAGCACGGGTACCGGCGCGAACCACAATAGGTTGGGCAGGCTGAACCAGCGCGCGGCGATCGCCGGGTGCTGCAGCGGCGTCCAGATACTGATGATCGCGATCACGGCCAGCAAGGTCCAGGCCAGGCGCCGGCCGATGCGGCGCAGCCGCTGCTGCAGCTTGCCTTCGGTCTTCATGACCAGCCAGGTGGCGCCCAGCAGGGCGTAGGCCACGGCCAGCCCCAGGCCGGTAAACAGCGGGAAGGGCGCCACCCAGGCATAGGCGCCGCCCACGTAGCGGTCGTTGATGACGGGCAGGCCGTTCAGGAAGGCGCCCAGCGTCACGCCCTGGAAGAAGGTGGCCGCCAGCGAACCGCCGGCAAAGGCCTTGTCCCACAGCCGCAGCCGGCCGGGCCGCGCGCGGAAGCGGAATTCGAAGGCCACGCCGCGAAAGATCAGGCCGGTCAGCATCAGCACCAGCGGCAGATACAAGGCGCTGAGCACCACCGAGTAGGCCAGCGGAAACGCCGCCAGCAGCCCCGCGCCGCCCAGCACCAGCCAGGTTTCGTTGCCGTCCCATACCGGCGCCACGGTGTTCATCATGACGTCGCGGTCGTGCTTGTCCGCAAAGAACGGGAACAGCAGGCCGATGCCCAGGTCGAAGCCGTCCATGACGACGTACATCATCACGCCGAACAGGATGATGACGGCCCAGATCAGCGGCAGGTCAATGCCCATGGCGGACCTCTTCGGTGGCGGGCAGGCGCCGCACCGGCTGGCCGGGGGCGCCTTCCGGCTCGCGGTCGTCGCCGGTGCGCGGGCCTTCGGCCAGCAGCCGCAGGCCGTAGGCGGTGCCCGCGCCGAACACCGCCAGGTATACCGCCACGAACAGCGCCAGCGTGAAGCCGACTTCGCCGGCTTCGTGCGGCGATACGGCCTCGCTGGTGCGTTGCAGGCCGTACACGATCCATGGCTGGCGGCCGATCTCGGTGGTGTACCAGCCCGCCAGGATCGCGGCCAGGCCGGCCGGCGACATCGCCAGCGCGCAGCGCAGGAAAGCGCGCGTCCCGTACAGGCGTTCGGCGCGGCGCAGCCACAGGCCCCACAGGGCCAGTGCGATCATCAGCAGGCCCAGGCCGACCATGATGCGGAACGTCCAGAACACAATGGTGGAATTGGGCCGGTCTTCGGGCGGAAACGCTTTCAGGGCGGGAATCTGCCCGTCCCAGCTGTGCGTCAGGATCAGGCTGCCCAGGCGCGGGATCTCGACCTTGTAGTGGGTGGTTTCGGCCTGCATGTCGGGCCAGCCGAACAGGATCAGCGGAACGCCCGAGCCGGGCGGCGTCGGTTCCCAATGGCCTTCCATCGCGGCCAGCTTGGCGGGCTGGTGCCGCAGGGTATTCAGGCCGTGCAGGTCGCCCAGCACCGCCTGCAACGGCGCGGCGGCCAGTAGCATCCACATGGCCATCGACAGCATGGTGCGCACGGGCACGCTGTCGCGGCCGCGCAGCAGGTGCCAGGCCGCCGTGCCGCCCACCATCAGGGCCGTGGCCAGGTAGGCGGCCGTCACCATGTGGGTCAGCCGGTAGGGAAACGACGGGTTGAAGATCACCGCCAGCCAATCGACCGGCACCGCGCGCCCGTCGATGATCTCGTGCCCCTGCGGCGTATGCATCCAGCTGTTCGAGGCCAGGATCCAGGTGGCCGAGATCAGCGTGCCCAGCGCGACCACGCAGGTCGACAGGAAATGCAGGCCCGGGCCCACGCGCTTCAGGCCGAACAGCATCACGCCCAGGAAACCGGCTTCCAGGAAGAATGCGGTCAGGACTTCATAAGCCAGCAAGGGCCCGGTGATGCCGCCGGCAAAGCGCGAGAAGCCGCTCCAGTTGGTGCCGAACTGGTACGCCATCACGATGCCGGACACCACCCCCATGGCAAAGGCCACGGCGAAGATCTTCAGCCAGAACTGGTACAGCGTCAGGTAGCTGTCGCGGCCGGTGCGCAGCCACAGGGCCTCGAGCACCACCAGGTAGCTCGCCAGCCCGATCGTCAGCGCCGGAAACAGGATGTGGAACGAGATGGTGAAGCCGAATTGGATCCGGGCCAGCAGCAGCGCGTCCATTTGCCTCCATGGCCCATGCGGCCGTCCGGACAGTGTCGAGTGGCCGTCCGGCAGCAATTTTCGTGCCGCGCTAGCTCATCATCTGGTTCAGGCCGGACGCACCCGGCCCAGGATGGCCACCGACGCCAGCACGCAGGCCACGCCCGCCAACTGCCGTGGCGTCACGGGCTCGCCCAGCACCAGGGCCGCCAGCAACAGCGCCGACACCGGAGCCACGGCGGTGAACAGCGCAGCCTCGGCGCCGCTGACGCGTTCGGCGCCCGCATACCACAGCAGGAAGCCCGCCACGGTGGGCACGGCGGCGTAGTACGCCACGGCGGCCAAGGCCTGCGGCGGCAGGGCCAGGGACCACGGGGCTTCCGCCAGCGCGGCCGGCACCGCCACGGCCAGCCCCAGCGCGGTCATCAGGGTCGATTGGGCCAGCGGGCGTGGCGGCTGGCGCAGGCGCTTGTTCAGCAAGATGAACAGGCCTTCGCACACGATGGCGCCGAAGACCAGCGCATTGCCCAGCAGGGAATGCGACGAGCCCGGGCCGGTTTGCGCGGCAATGAAGAACACGCCCGCGGCGGCCAGCCCGATGGCGCCCAGCGTGGCCGGCCGCGGCCGTTCGCCCAGCACCAGGATGGCGATGGCGGTCGACACCACGGGCAAGGTGCCGATGATGACGCCCGCATCCGCCGCCGAGGTATAGCGCAGGCCGGTGATCAGCAGCGCGGTGTAGCCGACGCTGCCGGCGCCGGCCTGGATCAGCAGCACCGGCCAGTCGCGCGCGGGCGGCCGCGGCCACGGCGTGCCCGTCAGCCGCAGCAATGCCAGGAACAGCGGCAGCGCCACGGCAAAGCGCAGCGCCGTGGCCGTGAACGGCGGCAAGCCGGCCGCGATCAACTTGCTGGCCACCACCGTGCTACCCACGGTGACCATGGCCAGCGCCAGATACAGATACCCCTGCGTGCGTCGCGTCATGAGTCGGTGCAATGTCGATGAAAGCCCGTAGGATGGGGGCGGAGTGGAGACGGGTCTTGTACGTTATTGCAGGGGGCATGGACAGAAGGTGTCAGACACCCTGTGCGGGGTGTCTGACACCTGGGCGACGCCTCGGCCAGGCGATGACTGGCGCATTGCTGGGGCGCTTGGCATGTCGGCCATGTGCGACAGCGCGCATGTTGTGCGGTGTCAGACACCCTGTGGGGTGTCTGACACCTGGGCGACGCCTCGGCCAGGCGATGGCCGGCGCATTGCTGGGGCGCTTGGCATGTCGGCCATGTACGACAGCGCGCATGTTGTGCGGTGTCAGACATCCTTCGGGGTGTCTGACACCTGGGCGATGCCTCGGCCAGGCGATGGCCGGCTCATTGCTGGGCGCTTGGCATGTCGGCCATGTGCGACAGCGCGCATGTTGTGCGGTGTCAGACACCCTTTGGGGTGTCTGACACCTGGGCGACGCCTCGGCCAGGCGATGGCCGGCGCATTGCTGGGGCGCTTGGCATGTCGCCATGTACGACAGCGCGCATGTTGTGCGGTGTCAGGCACCCTGTGGGGTGTCTGACACCTGGGCGACGCCTCGGCCAGGCGATGGCCGGCGCATTGCCGGGGCGCTTGGCATGTCGGCCATGTGCGACAGCGCGAATGTTGTGCGGTGTCAGGCACCCTGTGGGGTGTCTGGCACCTGGGCGACGCCTCGGCCAGGCGATGACCGGCTCATTGCTGGGGCGCTTGGCATGTCGGCCATGTGCGACAGCGCGCATGTTGTGCGGTGTCAGACACCCCGCAGGGTGTCTGACACCGTTGGGTTGGCGCAGCAGTCAGCCAGGCCTCACGCATGCGCCTGGCGTCAATCCATACAACCGGGCGAATACCCGCGCCATGTGGCTCTGGTCGGCGAAGCCGCTGGCGGCCGCCGCGTCGGCCAGGGGCGTACCCTGGCGGATCAGGCGGCGCGCCAGGCTGGCGCGCCGCTGCACTTGATACGCGTGCGGGGTCAGGCCGGTGGCGCGCGCGAATCCGCGCAGCGCCTGGAAGCGGCTCAGCCCGCTGGCGCAAGCCAGTTCGGCCAGCGACAGCGGGGCCGCGGGGTCGTCGTCGATCAGGGCGCGCGCCCGCGCGATGGCGGCGGGGGCTGTGGACAGCCGGTCGATGCGCGGCAAGTCCAGCGTGCTGGCCAGCAGCGCCAGCAACAGCGATTCGCGTCCCGGCGTGGCGGCGCCGGTGCGCGGCGCGGTGGCGGCGGCGTACAGGCGGCGAAAGCGCCGCGCCAGGACCGCATCGCGCATCACCGGCTGCGCGAACTCGCGCCAGCCGGGACGGCCTTCGCCGATATCGGCCGCGGCATCGGCCACCAGCGCGGGGTCGACATACAGGATCGTCCATCGCCTGCCCGCGTCGCCGATGGGCGCGCCGTCGTGGACTTCACCGGGGTTGACGGTGATCAGGTCGCCCGCGCCGGCTTGCACCATGCCGCGCCCGCTGTGCGATTTCTGCGCGCCGCGAACGATCAGGCCGATGCCGAACTGGTCGTGCGTGTGGCGCCCGAAGGCATGGCGCGTGTCGGCCTGGATGGCCTCGACGCCCGCGATGGCGCAGGGCACGCGCGCGAAGTCGCCGCGTGGCATCGCGTTCAGGCCCGCGCGCTGCCGTACGGCGCCAGGCGCGCGACGGACTCGGCCAGCTCGGCGCGCAATTGCCGCATCAGTTCCGCGGCCGGCAGGCCGCGCGACAGCGATGCCGCCTGGCCGGCCCATTGTGCGGCGAAGTCGGCGCTGCCGTGCGCCTTGGCGGCGGCGTGCAGGGCCTTGCCGGCATCGTAGGTGTGCGGGTAGCCCGGCGTGGGCGGGCAATCGGCGGCCGCGCCCAGCGCGGTCAGCCGGTTGGCGATGCCGCGCGCCGGGCGCCCCGAAATGGCGCGGGTCGACGTGGTCGAGATGGCGCCGGCCAGCAATGCCTGCCGGTAGGCCGAATCGGCCGCCGATTCGGGGCACGACACGAACGCGGTGCCCATTTGCGCGGCCTGCGCGCCCAATGCCAGCACGGCGGCAATGCCGGCGCCGTCCATGATGCCGCCCGCGGCGACGATCGGCAGATCCATGCGCGCGGCCAGCAGGCGGGTCAGGGCCAGCGTGCCCAACTGGTCGTCGTGCCCGTCGGGATGGAAGATGCCGCGATGGCCGCCCGCCTCGACGCCTTGCGCGACGATGGCATCCAGCCCGGCGTCGGCGATGCGGTGGGCCTCTTCGGGGCTGGTGGCGCTGGCCATCAGGTAGATGCCCGCGTCGCGCAGCGCGGCGATGCGCGCCGGGTCCGGCAGCCCGAAATGGAAACTGACCACGGCCGGCCGTTCGGCCAGCAGCACTTCCAGCATGGCATCGTCGGCCACGAAGCTGGTGTAGATCTCGCGCAGGGCGGCCGGCGGCTGGGCGCCGAACTCGGCGAACGCGGGCGCCAGGTACTCGAGCCAGCGGGCCTGGCTCGCCGCGTCGGGGGCGTCGGGCACGTGGCAGAACAGGTTGACGCCGAATGGCCGCGACGTCAGCGCGCGCGTCTGGGCAATGGCCTGGCGCGCGCCGTCGGCGTTGGTGGCGCCCAGCCCCAGCGATCCCAGCCCGCCGGCATTGGACACGGCGGCCGCCAGCGCCGGCGTGCTGGTGCCCGCCATGGGCGCCTGGATGATCGGTGCCGCCAGGCCCAGGCGGGCCATCAGGGCGGAAGCAGTGCGGGCGGAAGACGTAGGCATGACGGATCCTGGGGTCGTGGAATTTGCAAGCAACGGTACTTGAATGTGAGCCGGCTGCAAAGCGCGCCGGCCGCGATGTGGTACGTATCGAAACAATCGCCCAATTTACGCCATCGGGGTAGGCGGCTACGATGCGCGACTGTCCGGCATTGCCCGCCCAGGCGCACAGAGGAGCGCAGATGCGCACTGCATTCGGCAAGATCAAGACCAAAGTGGCCACCGGCATCGGTTCGACGGTGGCGGTCGGCGCGGCGGCGGTCTACAGCATCTTCGGGGCGGGCCCGCCGCCGCCCGTGACGCAATACGCCGCCGGCACGTCCATCGAGGCCGGCCGCTGGCTGGTGACGCCGCACCGCGCCTGGGTCAGCCGCCAGCGAGTCTACGGCGTGACGATCCGGCCGGGCCAGCAGGCGCTGGTGCTCGAGGCCGATCTGGGCAACCGCACGCAGCAATCCACCGCCAGTTACTCAGACCTGCTGCGCCCGGCCACGATCCCGGGCGTCAAGCTCGCCGACCCGGTCGTCGCGCAAGTGCGCGATCCGCAGATCGGGCCGTTGCTGCATCCCGGCATGCCCGAGCGGGTCGTCTATGTCTGGATGATTCCCGGCTCGGCGACGCCTCCCGCCGCGCTGACGGTCGATATCGTGGCCGAAACCTACAAGCCGGTCGACAACCTGTACGGCACCCCGGGATGGTTCAATCCGGCGGTGGTGGGCCAGATCACCCTGCCGCTCGGCCAGCCGCCCGCCGGTGCGGAGCAAGCCTCGTGAAGCGCCGCCTGGCCACGCTGGTGCTGCTGCTGGCGGCCGCGGCGGTGTTGTTCGCCATGCAGCGCAGCACGCCCCGCTACGACGAGCTGACCGGTCCCCTGCTGGTGTCCGGGCGCATGGGCCAGCCCGTGCGCACGCGCCTGTTCGACGCCAATGTCGAACGCGTGGAGTTCGCCCGCCAATTGGTCTACGAGCGCTTCGACCGGCAGACCGTGCGCACCACCTCGGGGCTGTGGGCGATCGTGACGGTCGAGCTGTCGGCGCGGTCGCGCTCGGTGAATGTGGGCTGGGCCAGGTGGGTCGGGCCGGGGGGCTTCCAGTACCGGCTATCGGATCGCCTGACCCTGGCGCCCGGGCAGTCGCCGCCCGCCGTCGAGCCCGGCCTGCCGCGGCGCGCCCGCTACTTTTTCGAGATCCGCCCCGACCAGGTGGGCGGCGCCGCGTTGTGGCTGTCGGAGCAGATGGCGCCGCGGCTCGATTCCGAGGCCCGCATCAAGCTGGACGCATTGCCGCGCGCCGCCGACGGCGCGCTGGATGTCATGGATACATTCGATATGAACGCAGCCATCAAGGAACAGCCGTGAGCGGCCGTGGCGACGAGCGCGACGCCGGGGAAAAGCGGTGGCGGCGGCGCAGCATGATCCTGCTGGTGGTGCTGCTGCCGGTGGTGATGGCCGTCACCGCGCGCCAGAGCATCGAGGGCTGGTGGAACGGCCGCGACCTGATCGTGCGCGAGGTCGCCGCCGGCGACCAGGTCGATTTCGGCGGCGCGCGCTGGCAACTGCACGCGCTGCGCATGGCGCCGTTGCCGGCCGGCGGCAACATCCCCGACCATGCCATGGGCGTGGTGGCCGATTTCCACGTCCAGGTCCAGGACGCGGACCTGCCCACCAACTGGCGCGGCTGCACGATTTCGCTGCAGGACGGGCAAGGACGCCGTTGGATGCCCACCCACGTCTTGCCGCTGCCGCGTTCGAATACCAGCGAATGCCTCTCGGCCGTTTATTCGGGGGTGAAGGCGGGCGCCACGCTGCGCATACGCCAGGCCTTCCTGGTGCCGCGCGCAGGGGCCGACACGCTGCGCGTGACGGTATCGCTGGCACGGCAGCAACCGCATTATCTGCGTTTCGCGCAGCATCCGCGGCTGGTGCAATAAGCGCCGCGCCTTCAGGCCGGTTGCGCGTCGGCCGGCGCCGGCGCGCGGCCACGCGCCGGCTGCGCGAACGCGGTTTCCAGGATAGCGGCCAGGAAGCAGATACGCAGCGGCTCGATCAGCAGGCCGGTGGACGAATCGCGAAACGGGCTGCCGAACAGCAGCGACAAGCCCTGGGCCAATACCTGCCAGGTATCCAGATCGTGCGGCCCGATCAGGTAGCTGGCGCCGCGCCACAGCCACGCGCTGCCCCAGTCGATCAGCCGGTAGCCCACGATCAGCGTCACCAGCAGCACCACGCCGGCATTGAGCGTCAACCGGATGCCGTTGGCCACGGGCAGGTAGCGCGAGCGGTAGCCGCCGATGAAGTGGGCGATGAAATCGCGCAGGAACTTCGGGATGGCGCGGTAGCGTTCGCCGAAGCGCTCGACGCGATGATGGATGCGCAGCAGTTCCTGGTCGCTGCGCACGTCGTAGCCGTAGACCAGCGCGGCCATCACCAGCCAGACCACGGGCAGCAGCGCATAAAAGAACAGGTTGACCAGCAGGGTGCCCGGCGTGGCCGACAGCGATTCCACCGCCACCATCGGCGCCGCCCAGGCGGTCGAGAGCGGGGCGGCCACCATGTCCAGGATGCCGCGCAGGTTTTCCCATAGGTGATGGTTGGCCAGCCAGTCCCATACCTGGCCTTTCCAGCGGCTGATGACATACAGGCCGATCAGGATCCAGTTGGTTTCGCACACCACCACCACCACTTGCCAGATCGGCCGGCCGGTGGATTCGCGCAGCCGCTTGGCCAGCTTGCGCACGGCCCACGATATGGCCACCGACACCAGCAGCCAGCGCGAATCCAGCGCGTCCAGGATCATGCCGTGCGTGCCGAAGGGATCCAGATCCAGCGCCAGGCGCGAGTACTGCCGCACGGTATTGCCCAGGAAGCCCCAGGCGGCGTAGTAGGCGAAAAAGGGCAGCAGCGCGATGGTGACCGCCGACAGCAGCCGACGCGAGCCGCCTTCCTCGGCGCCGGCCTCGCCGCACGCGGCCGCTTGCGCGGCGCGCAGGGCCGGCATGCCGGGCAGCAGCACCTGGAACATGGTCACCGTGACGACCAGTTGGGCCAGCGCGACCAGCGTCAGCACGGCCAGCCCGGCCAGGTGGTTGGCAAAGCCGGTGTGCACCGCCAGCAACAGCAGCAGCGAATGGGCCAGCACGCCGGCCAGCACCAGGGCCATCAATTGCGGCCAGAAACGTCCCCACAGGCGAAGGGTCAGTACGAACGGCGCGGCGATCCCCTGCATTCCGGTGCTCCCCTGGATGGAACCGGCGATCTTAGCAAGCACCCGGGACGCGGCGTTGTATCTTTTTCCTTCGGGATGTCAGGGCTTGGGCAGCATGTCGCGCGTCAGCGCGTACATCCAGAAGTCGCGCGGCTGCCCGCGCACCAGGCGGTAGCCGGCCAGCAGGCCTTCCCGCCGGAAGCCGCAGCGCTCCAGCACGCGGCACGAGGCCAGGTTGGCATCCAGCACCGTGGCCTGTACCCGCCACAGCCCCAGCGATTGCAGTGCCCAGCCGGCCACCGCCGCGCACGCGCGCGACGCGACGCCGCGGTTCCAGAGCTCGGGCGCCAGGTCGTAGGCAATCTCGGCGCGGCCGTGCGCCGCGGCGATCTCGTTCAAGCCTATCGTGCCGCGCAGCCGGCCGCCGGCGGCGTCGGCGATGGCCAGCCGCACCGGTCCGCCGGGGTGGCCGGCCAGGTAGGTATCGATCAGGGATTCCAGGTCCGCCACGCCGTCCAGCCGCCAGCTGGTGTGCCGGGTGACGGCTTCGTCGCGCAGGTATGCGTACCAGTCCGGCGCGTCCTGCCGCCGGATGCGTCGCAGCACCAGGCCAGCGACATCCAGGCCCGGCAGCGCCGCGTCATCGTCGAGGAACGGCCGCACGTCCATCGGCGCGCTCAGCCATGCACCAGGATGTTGACCAGCTTGCCGAACGGGTCGCGCACGTAGAAGCGGCGCACGCCCCAGGGTTCGTCGGCGGGGCCGTACTCGATGGCGAAGCCGCCCGCGCGCATGCGCCGCAGGGCCTCGTCCAGGTCATCGACCTCGATCGACAGGTCCGGCGTGGGCGTGTCCGAGCCACCCTGCGTCGCGACGCTGAGCTGCACCGTCATCTTGCCCGGCGTGCCGTAGGTGGTAAGCCAGCCGTGGTCCATCAGCACGTCGAGCCCCAGCACATCCTGGTAGAAGCGCTGGGCGGCGGCGATGTTGGCGGCGTGGATGTTGGCGACGATGCGCTTGACTTGCATGGCGACGGGCTCCGGAACGGCGGGGCGCCGCGGCGCGGGGCCGCGGTGAACGGGACATGTGCGTACGATACCGTAGGCGCGCCGATCCCGCGTCCGCCGGCGGGCGCCGCGGTCAGAAGTAGACCTGCGCGTTCAGGCTGACCGTGCGCGAGGGGGCGGGCAGGATGCCGTTCTCGTTGACGTAGTACCAGTAGCGCCGATCGGCCAGGTTGTCGATGGCCGCGCGCAGCACGACGCCCTTGCCGGCCACGCGGGTGCGATAGACCGCGCCCAGGTCGACCGTGTAGTAGCTGGGCAAGTCCAGGCGGTTGGCCGAATCCAGCTTGGCCGAGCCCACGTATTTCACGCCGGCGGCCAGGCTCAACCCCGGCGCCGCGGGCACGTCGTACACGACCTGCCCGGTGGCGACGAAGCGCGAGGCGCCGGGCAGGCGCTTGCCTTCCAGCGCGGCGTTGCCCTCCTGGTATTCCGGATCCAGCCACATGGCATTGGCCTGCACCGCCCAGTCGCGCGCGAAGCGGGCATTGGCGGCCAGTTCCAGCCCTTGCAGGCGCGCCTTGCCGTCCTGTACGTATTCGTTGGCGTCGTTCACATACGCCGCGCCGCGCTCGATGCGGAACAGCGCGGCCGAGGCGCCCCAGTTGTCCTGCGCCGTCTTCACGCCGATCTCGTATTGCTTGCTCTTGAGCGGCGCCAGCGTGGCGCCGGCGTTGGCATACTGGCTGCCCACCGTGCTGCCCTGTTCCAGCGCCTCGACATAACTGGCGTACAGCGTGGTGCCGGCGCCCGGCTTGTACATCAGCGCCACCGTCGGCGTGATGGGATGCTTCTTGTACGGGTCGCCGGCGGCCTCGCCGGAGGGCAGGAAGCTGCGCTGGCGATACGAGATGTAGCGCGCGCCGGCCAGCAGCGACCAGTGCTCGCCCAGGCTGATGGTGTCGCTGCCGAACAGCGCGTCCTGGTCGAATTCCGCCCCGCGGTACATCCGCGGCGACAGCGACCCCTGGTACGGAGACGGGCGCGTGCCGTCGAAGAGATTGCCGTTGCCGATGGGGCCGTAGAAGCTGTTGGTGTTGAAGTCGTTGGCCTGCGTCTGCGTGGTCGCGCCCAGCACCACGTCGTGCTTGAGCCAACCCGTGGCGAACCGGCCCTGCACCATGGCTTGCAGCTGGTTGAAGCGGTAGGCGTTCTTCTGGTCGTACATGTTGTCGCTGTAGTCGCCCGCGTCGTTCAGCAGGTTCAGCGTTTCTTCCTTGTAGGTGCGCACCGCCTGGCTGTAGCTGTAGTCCACCGAAGCCGTCCACTGCGGGGCGAACTGCCATTGCAGGCCGGTCTTGGCCAGCTTGCTGACGGCGCGGTAGCCGCTGCCTTCGGTGGACAGCCGCGTGCGCCCGTTGATGGCGTCGGGCACGTCGGTGCCCTTGAACAGCGGGCCCAGCGCAACTGCCTGCACGGTGCCGCGCGTTTCGCGGTCCTGGTACAGGCCCTCGAAGGTCCAGAGCAAGTCCGGCGTCAGCCGCAGGTCCAGCGCCAGCGAGAACGAATTGCGGTCGATGTTGCCGTGGTTGTAGGTGCCGCCCTGTTCATGCGTGTAGTTGGCGCGGTAGCCCAGCCGGCTGTCCGGCCCGATGCGCCCGCCCAGGTCCACGTGCTGCAGGAACACGCTGTCGGAACGGTAGCCGGCATCGACGCTGGCCAGGAATTCGTCGGTCGGCTTCTTGGTGACGTAATTCACGATGCCGCCCGGCGAACCGAAGCCGTACATGAAGCCGGTGGCGCCCTTGAGCAGGTCGATGCGCTCGAAATGTTCCAGCGGCAATTCGACACCGTAATTGACGATGGACGCGCCGTCGATCTTGTAGCTGTTGAACGCATCCAGCGGCAGGCCGCGCACGGTCAGGGTGGAAGGGCGGCTGTTGTAGCTGTTGCCCGCGCCCACGGCGCTGGCGTCGCGCGCGAACACTTGCCCCAGCGACGAGACCTGGCGATCGGCCAGCTCTTCGGCGCCGACCGAATCCACTGAAAACGGCGTGTCCAGCGCGCTGCGCGTGCCCAGCGCCCCGCTGGCCATGGGCGCCGTGGCGGCATCGTTGTCGGCCTCCCCGCTGATCACCACCGGGGCCAATGTGGCGGGGGCGGGTTCGTCGGCCGCCAGGGCGGCGCCGGCGTACGCGCCGGTGCAAAGAGCAAGCGGGGGCAACAGCGTGGCAAGGGAGCGCATGGAATCCGGCCTGTCTGGATAGGGATGGGCCCGGATATTATCTGATAATGATAGTTATTTCTATTATTATTTGTTCAACAGGCGACCCGCCGGCCTCGCGGCCGTGCCGCGCCCGCTCAGTGCGCCGAAGCGCCCAGCCGCCGCACCAGGCCGCGCGTGCCGTCGACCTGCACCGTGTCGCCCGCTTTCAGCTGCAGCAAGATGCCGGGCAGGTTCGCCACCGCCGGAATGCCGAATTCGCGCGCCACGATGGCGCCGTGCGACAGGTAGCCGCCGGTTTCCATGACCAGGGCACCGGCCTTCAGGAACAGGGGCGTCCAGGCGGGGTCGGTGGACGGCACGACCAGCACGTCACCCTGGGCCATGCCCAGCCCGTCGGCCGGGGCAAGCGCCAGGTGCACGCGTCCCTGCGCGCTGCCGCTGCCCAACGGCGCGCCCTGCCATGCGCCGTCGCTCGAGGCGGACGCGGGCATTGCCCGTGCCGGGGCGGCGTGCGGCAAAGAACCGTGCTCGGCAATGACGGCCGGCTCTTGCTGGCGGCTCCATTGCTCGATGCGGGCCTGGCGCTGCGCGGCGCGCCGCGCGGCCGCTTGCGGCGCCAGGCGCCCCTCGGCCAGCGCGTACAGTTCGGCCGCGGTCAGGTTGAAAATGTCGTCCGCCCGCGCCAGCCCGCCCGGGCCGCGGAAATGCCCGGCCAGCGCCAGCGCGTCGCCGCGCAGCGCTTCCAGGTGGGCGACCAGCGCACTGCGCGCCGCTTCGCGGTGATTGCTGTCGGCGCGCGCCACTGTCAGTAGCTGGCGCGCCAGCGGCCGCAGCCAGAAGGGCAGCGCCCGCCGCAGGCGCTGCCAGGCCTGCGCGGCGGCCTGCTGCTGGCGCTGGCGCAACGGGGCGGCGTCGTGGCCGACCAGGCCGGCGATGTGGTCCAGCAGATAGCCCGGCGATTCGCGCCAGCGCGGGCTGCGCAGATAGGTTTCGTACACGCCGCGGTGGCCATGGCGCTGCAGGAATGCGTCGAAGGCGCGCCGGAACGGGCTGTTGCCGGCCAGCGCATCGGCCCACCGCGCATCCTGCCGCCCGGGCCGGCGCAGCCAGGCCAGGGCGGGGGCGTCGCTGGCGGCGATGCGCGCCAGGTCCAGCAGTTCGTAGCTTTGCGCCGCCGTCACGCTGGGCGGCCCGCCGGCCATCAGGGCCGCGGCCAGCGCATGACCTTCGCCCGGGCAGTACTTGTCGATCAGCCTGACCAGGTTGAACAGCGTGCCGCCGCCCGAGCCCTGCAGGAAGAACAGGTCGTCGGCGCCATGCACGGCCGCGAATCGTTCGCGCAGGCGCCGCCCCCACGCCGGCAGGTCGGCCGGCGGCGGTTGGCGGCGCCAGTCGGCGGCCCGCTGCATGGCGCGCGCCAGGGCGGCCGGCGCGGCGCGCCGTTCGCGGCCGGCGGCGCGCAGATAGCGCAGCAGCCGCGCGCCATGGGCAAGACGTTGCCGCGGTGTGATGGGCGGCACCGCGATCTCGGGCTGTTCGCCGCCCAGCAGCCGGTTCATGTCGGCGGGCGGGATGCCCAGCGCGTCGTAGCCTTCCCATTGCATCAGCGAGGTCTGCAGGTACAGGCGGCCATGGAACAGGCCGGCATGCTGCGCGCCCGGCAAGGTGCGATAGCCCGCCAGCTCGTAGCCGCGCGTCAGCATGCGGCTGGCCATCGCGCGGCACAGCGTCCAGTCCAGCGGCGATAGCGGGTGCGGCAGGATCTCGCGGGTATTGCCGCGCGACCAGTAGGCCGGCTGGCCCGCCAGCGCCGCATAGGTATGGTGGCCGCGCGCCGTGACCGGACGCGCCTGCAAGATCCAGTAGCGTTCGCCGTCCCAGGCCCATTCCAGGTCGTAGTCGGCGTGCGTGTAATCCAGCGCGGCTGCGGCATCGCGCGCGATGCCGGCCAGCGCCACGGCTTGCGGCTCGGCCAGGACGGCTTGCGTGGCGCGCTCGGCCGCCAGGTCGCGCAATTCGGTGCCGCCGGCGGGCAGGGGCGCGCTGTAGCGGGCCTTCGTTCCCAGGCGTTGCGAGACCAGGCGCAGGCTGCCGTCCAGCGGATCTTCCTGCAGGCGGTATTCGTCGCCTTCGGCCTGCCCGCCGACCAGCGCCTCGCCCAGGCCCCAATGGGCATGGATAACCAGCTGGTCGGCGCGGCCCGACATGGGGTCGCAGGTGAAGGCGATGCCGGCCGCCACGGCGGGCAACAGCGGCATGACGACCACCGCCATGCCGGCATGGCCGTCGGCCAGGCCCAGGCGCTGGCGATAGGCGCGCGCCTGCGGCGTCCAGAGCGAGTCCCAGATTTCGCGCAAGGCCCGCGCCACCGCATCCCGGCCGCGCACGTTCAGGCGCGACAGGTGAATGCCGGCGAACGAGGCGTCCGCCGAGTCTTCCATGGGGGCCGACGAGCGCAAGGCCAACGGTGTGTCGTGCCAGCCCCGCCGCGCGATCTCGTCGGCCAGCGCGGCGCGGATGTCGTCGGGCACCGGCGCGCCGGGCCGGCGCCCGGCGGCCGCGCGCGCCGCGACGACGAAGCCGGGCGGCACCGGCACGCCGAGTCCGGCCAGGCATGCCAGTTGCCAGCCCTTGCCGCCCGCCACGTCGGGGCCGGCCTGCGCGGCGGCGCGCCAGTCCAGCAGCAAGGCCGTCATGGGCGTGGCCCCCGCGGCGCGGCCGACCCGTGCAGGAAGACATCCAGGGTGGCCTTGAATTCCTGCCGCAGCGGCAGGCGCGAGCCATTCAACCAGCGTGTCATGGTGGCCAGGTACAGGTACTGGAACATGTCCGCCAGTTGCGCCGCCGGCAGGTCGGTGCGCAGCTCGCCCGCTTGCTGGCCGGCATGGATCAAGCCTTCGACGATCTGTTCCATGCCGCTGCGCGGGGCCTGCGGCGCGGCGCCGGGATTGGCGTGCGCCAGCCGGTAGCGCAGGTAGTGCGGCAGATACGCGCGATGCGATTCGGCCCAATGGCTGGTGGCCTGCAGCAGGTAGGCCATGCGGCGGGCGAAGCCCGGCAGGTTGTGCATGGCGGCGCGCAACTGCGGCGCGTCGTCGGCCAGGTCCTGGTGCACGCGATGCGCCAGCAGCGCTTCTTTCACGGGGAAGTGGTTATACAGCGTGCCCTTGGCCACGTCGGCCTCGATGGCGATCTGTTCCATGGTGACCGCTTCGAAGCCCAGGGTCTCGAACAGGCGGAAAGCGGTGTCCGCCAGGTGATCCAGCGTCTGGCGGCGCTTGCGTTCGCGCCGGCCGGCACCGGCGTCGTCGGGGGAGAATGCGGCGTTCATGATGGATAAAAATAGTCGTCGATCAAAATTATACGACGTACAAAAATTTGGGCAAACAGCCCTATCCCCACGCTGAAGATCGCCGCGGCGGCCGGCCTGTTGTCACATCCATCGGAGAGCATGACGCAAATATTGCCAATATTGACGACATCTGACGCACGCAGTACGGTAGGCACACGCTGCATTCAAGCCGATCATCGGTGAAGGAAGATTAGATGCCTTATCTCCCGTGCAAGCTCCCCAGGCCACCGCCATCGCGGTGCGCGAGCGTGTCGTAGTTTCCGCTGAACGCCAACGCCACCAGGAGCCGCACCGTGAGCTATTTCGTCGATCGCCTCAAGTACTTCACCCGTGCCAGAGAGTCTTTTGCGGATGGCCACGGCAGCGTTGTCCAGGAAGACCGCGGCTGGGAAAAGGCCTACCGCGATCGCTGGCAGCACGACAAGATCGTGCGCTCGACTCACGGCGTGAATTGCACTGGCTCCTGTTCGTGGAAAATCTACGTGAAGGGCGGCATCGTCACGTGGGAAACCCAGCAGACCGACTACCCGCGCACCCGCGCCGGCATGCCCAACCACGAGCCGCGCGGCTGTTCGCGCGGCGCGTCGTACTCGTGGTACCTGTACAGCGCCAACCGCATCAAATACCCGATGCTGCGCGGCCGGCTGGCGCGCCTGTGGCGCGAAGCGCGCAAGACCATGGCCCCGCTGGCGGCCTGGGAACACATCTGTAGCAACCCGGACCTGTCCGACGACTACAAGCGCGTGCGCGGCATGGGCGGCTTCGTGCGCGCCAGCTGGGACGAAGTCAACGAGCTGGTGGCGGCGGCCAATGTCCACACCGTCAAGCGCTACGGGCCCGACCGCGTGGTGGGGTTCTCGCCCATTCCGGCGATGTCGATGGTGTCGTTCGCCGCGGGCAGCCGCTACTTGTCGCTGCTGGGCGGCACCATCCTGAGCTTCTACGACTGGTATTGCGACCTGCCGCCGTCCAGCCCGCAGACCTGGGGCGAGCAGACCGACGTGGCCGAGTCGGCCGACTGGTACAACTCCAGCTTCATCATCATGTGGGGATCGAACGTGCCGCAGACGCGCACGCCCGATGCCCACTTCATGGTCGAGGCGCGCTACCGCGGCGCCAAGATCGTGTCGATCTTCCCCGACTACGCCGAGGGCGCCAAGTTCGGCGACGTGTGGCTGCATCCCAAGCAGGGCACCGACGCCGCGCTGGCGCTGGCCATGGGCCACGTCATCCTCAAGGAATTCCACCTGGAGGGCAAGAGCGAGTACTTCCGCGAATACTGCAGGCAGTACTCCGACATGCCGTTCCTGGTGCGCCTGGTGCGCCAGGACGGCCGCTACGTGCCCGAGCGCATGCTGCGCGCGTCCGACTTTCCCGACGCGCTGGGGCAAGCCAATAATCCCGCCTGGAAGACCGTGGCCTGCGACGAGGCCACCGGCCAACTGGTGGTGCCGGGAGGCTCCATCGGTTTCCGCTGGGGCCAGCAGGAAGGCGGCGACCGGGGCAAGTGGAACCTGGACGCCAAGGACGCGCAGGGCAACCCGCTGAAGCTGCGGCTGTCGCTGGTGGGCGGCCACGACGATGTGGTGCCGGTGGCCTTTCCGTATTTCGGCGGGCGCCAGCACGATTACTTCCAGGGCAGCGACCACCCCGAGGTGCTGGAACGCAACATGGCGGTGCGCCGCCTGCAGACGGTGGAAGGCGAAGTGCTGGCCGTGACCGTGTACGACCTGCTGATGGCCAACTACGGGCTGGACCGCGGCCTGGGCGGCGCCAACGTGGCCGCCTCGTACGACGACGACGTGCCCTACACGCCGGCCTGGCAGGAACGCATCACCGGCGTCAAGCGCGACGACGTGGTCACCGTGGCGCGCCAGTTCGCGCTGAACGCCGACAAGACGCGCGGCAAGTCGATGGTGATCCTGGGCGCGGGCCTGAACCACTGGTATCACATGGACATGGCCTACCGCGGCATCATCAACCTGGTGGTGATGTGCGGCTGCGTGGGCCAGTCGGGCGGCGGCTGGTGCCACTACGTGGGCCAGGAAAAACTGCGGCCCCAGACGGGCTGGACCACGCTGGCCTTCGGGCTGGACTGGTGCCGCCCGCCGCGCCACATGAATGGCACGTCGTTCTTCTACGCGCACACCGACCAGTGGCGCTACGAAAAACTGCAGGTCTCCGAGATCCTGTCGCCGCTGGCCGACGCCCAGGCGTTCCAGGGATCGATCATCGACTTCAACGTGCGCGCCGAGCGCATGGGCTGGCTGCCGTCGGCGCCGCAATTGCAGACCAACCCGCTGCAAGTGGTGCGCGACGCGCGCCAGGCCGGGCAGGACCCGGCCGCCTACGCCGTCCAGGCGCTGCGCGACGGCCGGTTGAAACTGGCCTGCGAAGACCCCGACAACCCCGACAACTTCCCGCGCAACATGTTCGTATGGCGCTCGAACCTGCTGGGCTCGTCGGGCAAGGGACACGAATATTTCCTGAAGCACCTGCTGGGCACCGAGCACGGCGTGCAGGGCAAGGACCTGGGCGAGACGGGCGAGGCAAAGCCGCAGGAAGTCGCCTGGCGCGACCAGGCGCCGCGCGGCAAGCTCGACCTGCTGGTGACGCTGGACTTCCGCATGTCCACCACGTGTGTGTATTCCGACGTGGTGCTGCCTACCGCCACCTGGTATGAAAAGAACGACCTGAACACCTCGGACATGCACCCGTTCATCCACCCGTTGTCGGCCGCGGTCGATCCGGTGTGGGAATCGCGCAGCGACTGGGAAATCTACAAGGGCATCGCCCGGGCGTTCTCGGCCATCGCCGAGACCGAGCTGCCGGCCGCGCAGGACCTGGTGCTGACGCCCCTGCAGCACGACAGCCCGGCCGAACTGGGCGACCCGTTCGGCGTGCGCGACTGGAAGCAGGGGCAGGCCGAGATGATTCCCGGCAAGACCATGCCGTCGATGGCGGTGGTCGAGCGCAACTACCCCGGCCTGTACAAGCAGTTCACCTCGCTGGGGCCGCTGACGCGCAAGCTGGGCGTGGGCGGCAAGGGCATCAACTGGCCGGCGGACGAGGAATGCGACCTGCTCGGCCAGCTCAATTACCGGGTGGCAGAGGAAGGCATCAGCCAGGGCTTGCCGCGCCTGGACACGGATATCGACGCGGCCGAGACCATCCTGGCGCTGGCGCCCGAAACCAACGGCGAAGTCGCGGTGAAGGCCTGGCAGGCGCTGTCGGCCTTCACCGGGCGCGACCATGCGCACCTGGCGCTGCCGCGCGAGCACGAGAAGATCCGCTATCGCGACCTGCAGGCGCAGCCGCGCAAGATCATCTCGTCGCCGACGTGGTCGGGCCTGGAGTCCGACCACGTCAGCTACAACGCCGGCTACACCAACGTGCACGAACTGATCCCGTGGCGCACGCTGACCGGGCGCCAGCAGCTGTACCAGGACCACACCTGGATGCGCGCCTTCGGCGAGGCCCTGTGCGTGTACCGGCCGCCGGTCGACACCAAGTCGATCGGCCCCATGCTGGAGGCCCGCCACAATAACGGCAACCCGCAAGTGGTGCTGAACTTCATCACGCCGCACCAGAAGTGGGGCATCCATTCCACCTACACCGACAACCTGATCATGCTGACGCTGTCGCGCGGCGGGCCGATCGTGTGGATATCGGAGAAAGACGCGGCCAAGGCCGGCATCGTCGACAACGACTGGATCGAGGCCTACAACGTCAACGGGGCGCTGGTGGCGCGCGCCGTGGTCAGCCAGCGCGTGCCCGAGGGCATGACGCTGATGTACCACGCGCAGGAAAAGATCGTGAACGTGCCGGGCTCGGAAATCACCGGCGCGCGCGGCGGCATCCACAACTCGGTGACGCGGGCGGTGCTCAAGCCCACCCACATGATCGGCGGCTATGCCCAGTTGTCGTACGGGCTGAACTACTACGGCACGGTAGGCAGCAACCGCGACGAGTTCGTGATCGTGCGCAAGATGAACCAGATCGACTGGTTGGAAAAGCCGCGTGTGGCCCAACCCGACCAATTCCACGCCTAGGCACCGGAGACGACCATGAAAGTACGTGCGCAGATCGCAATGGTGCTGAACCTGGACAAGTGCATCGGCTGCCATACCTGTTCGGTCACCTGCAAGAACGTCTGGACCTCGCGTGGCGGCATGGAATATGCGTGGTTCAACAACGTCGAGACCAAGCCGGGCATCGGCTACCCCAAGGACTGGGAAAACCAGAAGCGCTGGAACGGCGGCTGGCGGCGCACCGCGGCCGGCAAGATCGAGCCGCGCCAGGGCGGCAAGCTGCGGCTGCTGGCCAATATCTTCGCCAACCCCAACCTGCCCGAGATCGACGACTACTACGAGCCGTTCACCTTCGATTACGAGCATCTGCACAACGCGCCGGAATTGCAGGCGGCGCCCACGGCGCGGCCGCGCTCGCTGATCACCGGCCAGCGCATGGAAAAGATCGAGTGGGGCCCGAACTGGGAAGAGATCCTGGGCGGCGAATTTTCCAAGCGGTCGCAGGACTACAACTTCGAGGACGTGCAGAAAGACATCTACGGCCAGTTCGAGAACACTTTCATGATGTACCTGCCGCGCCTGTGCGAGCACTGCCTGAACCCCAGCTGCGTGGCCAGCTGTCCGTCGGGTTCGATCTACAAGCGCGAGGAAGACGGCATCGTGCTGATCGACCAGGACAAGTGCCGCGGCTGGCGCATGTGCGTGTCGGGCTGCCCCTACAAGAAGATCTACTACAACTGGCA
>Ga0182735_1000354_pt1 | contig 39078 bp, 42 predicted proteins | sample eDN5th30CKraftMG_FD_128524 | JGI IMG/M metagenome (GOLD analysis project Ga0182735, IMG submission 128524) | Enriched Miracle-Growth compost microbial communities from Emeryville, California, USA - eDNA 5th pass 30_C Kraft MG (version 2) (version 2) ...
GATGCGGCGCGCCACCAGGCCGGCAATCTGCACGGCGGCGACGGTGCCGTTCGGGCTTTCGATGACAAGGCCGTTGCGCTCGTTCTCGCTGCTCGCCTTGTCGAGCTCGGCGTTAAGGAACTTGCCGGGCCGGTGCTCGATCCGGGTGATGCGCCCGCGCACCGGCGCGCGATTCACGTGGCAGGAAAACACGTTCATGAACACGGAAATGCGCGTCATCTCGTCCGGGCCGAGGCCGAGTTCGCGCGGCGGCACCGCCGGCCCCACCGCCGAGACGACACCATCGGCCGGGCTTACCACCAGCCGGTCATCGAGCGGCGTGACGCGTTCGGGATCGCGGAAGAAATAGGCGCACCAGGCCGTCAGGATGAGGCCGATCCAGAACAGGATCGAGGAAAAATAGCCGAGAAACAGCGTCACCACGGCGAAGGCGGCAATGAATGGATAGCCCTGGCGATGGATCGGAACGAACGCGTTTCGGATCGTGTCGACAAGTTGCATGGGGGCTGGCCAGTTCCGTTTCGGATGCGGCCTGTCTAGCCGAAACCCCCCTTCCCCGCAACGCGGCAAACACGGCGCAGGCAATCTGCGGCTTCCCTGCGCCACCCCCCCTGCCCGCCCAGCCGGCCCGCTCAGGAAACCTCGGAGGGCCGCCTTCTCACGACGATGCCCATCTCGTCGCTTTCGCGGGCGATGCGCAGGCGCTCCTCCGCCTCGCTCGCCTCGCGCTGGCGGTCCCACATGGAGGCGTAAAGGCCCTTCTTGCGCAAAAGCGCCGGGTGAGTGCCGCGTTCGGCGATCTCGCCGTCCTTGAGCACGATGATCTCGTCGGCCGAAATCACCGTCGACAGCCGGTGGGCGATGACGATGGTGGTGCGCCCCTTGCTGACGAGGTCGAGCGCGGCCTGGATTTCCTGTTCGGTCTGGCTGTCCAGCGCCGAGGTCGCCTCGTCGAGGACGAGGATCGGCGGCGCCTTCAGGATGGTGCGCGCGATCGCCACGCGCTGCTTCTCGCCACCCGACAGCTTGAGCCCGCGCTCGCCCACCATCGAACGATAGCCGTCCGGCAGCCGCTCGATGAAACTGTCGATCTGGGCGAGTTTCGCCGCCCGCTGCACGTCCTCGTCGCTGGCGCCGGGGCGGCCGTAGCGGATGTTGTAGGCGATGGTGTCGTTGAACAGCACGGTGTCCTGCGGCACCATGCCGATGGCCGAGCGCAGGCTTTCCTGCGTGACTTCGCGCACGTCCTGGCCGTCGATCAGCACCGCGCCCTGCTGGACGTCGTAGAAGCGGAACAGAAGCCGCGAGATGGTGGACTTGCCCGCTCCCGACGGGCCGACGATGGCGACCGTCTTGCCCGCCGGCACCTCGAAGCTCACCCCTTTCAGGATCTGCCGGTTGGGATCGTAGTCGAAGTGCACGTCGCGGAATTCGACCCTGCCGGTGGTGACCTGAAGCGGCTTGGCGCCGGGCTCGTCCACGACTTCCTGGCGCACGTCGAGCAGGTCGAACATCTGCTCGATGTCGGTCAGGCCCTGGCGGATTTCGCGGTAGATGAAGCCGATGAAATTGAGCGGCACCGAAAGCTGCATCAGCATGGCGTTGATGAAGACGAAGTCGCCGATCGTCTGCGTGCCGGCCTGCACTTCCAGCGCCGACAGGCACATGACGATGGCCATGCCGATGCCGAAGATCAGCCCCTGGCCGAAGTTCAGCCAGCCGAGCGAGGTCCAGATTCGGGTCGCGGCGATCTCGTAGCGCGCCATCGAGCGGTCGAACCGCTCCGATTCCATCCGCTCGTTGCCGAAATACTTCACCGTCTCGTAGTTGAGCAGCGAATCGATCGCCTTGGTGTTGGCATCGGTGTCGCTGTCGTTCATGTCGCGGCGGATGCCGATGCGCCAGTCGCTCGCCCGGACCGTGAACCAGGTATAGATCCACACGGTGACGGCGACGATGGTCACGTATTTCCAGCCGTAGCTGTAGGCGAAAATGCCTGCCGTCAGCGCGAATTCGAGGATGGTCGGCGCCGTGTTCAGCATGATGAAGCGCACGATCGTCTCGATGCCCTTGGTGCCGCGCTCGATGATGCGCGACAGGCCGCCGGTGCGCCGCTCCAGATGGAAACGCAGCGACAGCCGGTGCATGTGGACGAAGGTGCGGTAGGCAAGCTGTCGCACCGCGTATTGTCCGACCTCGGCGAACAGGGCATCGCGCAACTGGTTGAAGCCCAGTTGCACAATCCGCACCACGTTGTAGGCGATGACGAGCACCACCGGCACCAGCATGAACGCAGGCAGCGGCGGCGGCGTCTTGCCGTCGCCGGCCAGCGCGTCGGTGGCCCATTTGAAGAAATAGGGGCCGGCGACCAGCGTCAGCTTGGCCACCACCAGAAGCACGGTCGCCCAGACCACGCGCGCCTTGAGGTCGGCGCGGTCGGCCGGCCACATATAGGGCCACAGGTTGCGCAGCGTCTTGAGGGTCGAGCCGGAATCGGCGGAAACGGTCTTGTCGGCCAAGTGAGTTGCCTTGTTTCGAAGTCAGTCGCGTGCGCAACAGGAATGGACGAGATCGGCCAGCGTGGCCGACACGGCGGCAAGCGCCGCGCGGTCCACCTCATAGCGCGAGCGCTGCCGGTCGGCGGCGAAATGGACGAACCCCGCCTCGACGAGAATCTTCAGATGCTGGGAAACGGTGGACTGGGCGAGATCGAGCTGCCGCACCACCTCGCCGCAGCAGCACGGGGAACTGGCGGAAAGATATTTCAGGATTTCGATGCGGGCCGGGTGCGACAACGCTGCCAGCTTGGCGGCGACCGCCTGGCTGTCCGGGCCTGCGCAGCTTGTGCCGGTCTCGATTTTCGCCGTATCCATCGTTCATCGTCGATAAACGATGGAACAGCTTTCCGCAAGGGCGTCGTCTACGGAAACGCTATTGCGCCGGGACGGTGGTCGCCTGGTCGCCGAGGGCTTTCAGGTCGGCGGCCTCGCCTTCGCTGGACTTCTCCGGCACCGCGAACACCTGCCCCGGCCAGATCTTGTCGGGGTCGGCGATCTGCTTCTGGTTGGCCAGATAGATGGTCGAATAGCGGATGCCGTGCCCATAGACGCGGCGGGAAATCCGCCACAGCGAATCGCCGCGCCGGATAATGACGGCGCCGTCGGCATGTTCGAGCTTGGGCGCGGCGGTTTCGGGCACGCCGGCCTGTTCGCCGCCGGCGGGCGCTGCCGTCGCCGGCTGGCCGGAATTGTCGGTTCCCGCCGGCGCGGGCTTCGCGGCCTGCGGCGCCACGGCGGCGATCGCCTCGCCGGGCTCGCGCTCGAACGGAACGGTCGCACGCGCCACGACCTTGCCCTCGGCATCCAGCGCGTCGACGCGCACCGAGTACTGGCCGACCGCGAGGTCGCGCTGCGCCTCGACCAGGAAATGGCCGTCCGGCGAGGTGACGGCGTCGCCAAGCAGCATGTCGTTGGCATAGGCGCGTACCTTGCGGCCGGCATCGGCAAGGCCGGCAACGAATATCTTGGAGCCGTCGATTTCAACCGCCTCGACCACCACCTTGGGACCGGCCACGGTCGTGACGGGTTCCGGCGTCGCCGCCGGCTTGTTGGCTTCTGCCGGCTGTTCGGCGGCCGGAGCGGCCGCTTGCGGCGCGGCCTGGTCGCCTTCCGGCGCCGGCTTGGGCGTGGCGTTCTCGCCGGAAGCTGCGGCCGGCTGTTGCGCCGCCTGCTGCCCGGCAGCTGCCGGCGCGTTCTTCTGTGGCTCGGGAACGGTCAGGAGTTCGGCCGGCTTGCCGGGCTCCTCCACCATGGCGAGCACCTGGCCATCCGCCTTTTCGGGCACCGAGATGACCGCCGTCTGCTCCGAGGTGGCGACGACGCCATCGGGCGCGGTCGAGCGCAGCACGATCTGGTAGTCGCCGGGCTTCAGAGGGTCGTTGAGCACGATGGCGAAGGCTCCGTCGGCGCCGGCCGTCGTCTCACCGAGCACGGCGGAGCCATGGACGATCTCGACCTTGGCGCCCGCCACGGCCTTGCCGGCGATGACGGCGGAGCCGTTGCCCTCGACGCGCACCACGTCGAAGGTCGGCGCCACGACCGCAGCGGCAGGCGTCTGCGCAGCGGCCTGCGGCTGGGTGTTCTCCGCCTGCCCGCTCCGGGGCTCCGCCTGCCCCGCGCCGGCGGACGCTGCCGGAACGCGTTCCTGCGTGCCGGAGGCGGTCTTGGCTTCCTTGGTTTCGGAGGCGGCTGGGGTTTCAGGCGCGGCAGTTCCGGATGCGGCCTCCGCAGGCGCTTCCGCCTGCGTCGCGGGCGGCGTCACCGGCGTTTCGAACGCGCCCGACAGATAGGCCACGCCGCCCACGGCAACGACCCCACCGGCCGTGAACAGCAGTGCCCGAAGTGAAGTTATCGCCATATTGTCGCCTACCCCTAAGCCAGCGAACATGGGTCTAGCCTGTTTTGCCGGAGCCGACAAGAATAAGCCCGATTTCCCTTGACCGCGATTACGGACCTATTCACCAATCGGTCCCATGAACACGATTCGATCGATATGCGTCTATTGCGGCTCGTCTCCCGGTCATGACGAAGCCTATCTCAAGGCCGGGCGCGCGCTGGGCCGCTCCATCGCCCAATCCGGGCTGCGCCTCGTCTACGGCGGCGGCTCCAGGGGCATCATGGGCGCCGTCAGTGAAGGCGCCTTGCAGGCGGGCGGAGCGGTCCTCGGCATAATACCACGTTTTCTGGTGAACAAGGAGGCCAGCGAAAGCGGCCTCCAGCGTCCGACCGAGGTCGTGGTCACCGAGAACATGCATGAGCGCAAGCATCTCATGTTCGAGCAGTCGGACGCCTTCGTCGCGATGCCCGGCGGCATCGGCACGGTCGAGGAAATCGTCGAGATCATGACCTGGGCGCAGCTCGGCCATCACCGCAAGCCGATCGTGTTCGGCAACATCAACGGTTTCTGGAACCCGATGCTGGCGCTGATGGACCACATGGCGCAGGCGGGCTTCATCCACACCGCCCGCCGTGTCCAGCCGCTGGTGGTCGACGAGGCCGAGGCCATCGTTCCCGCCATCCTGACGGCCGCCACCAACGGCATTTCCGCCGAGGGCGACGAGGCGGTTCTCGACAAGCTGTGAGCTAAAGCGGTTCTGAGTTCAAGGAATCAGCAGAACCGCTCCAGCTTTTTCCCTGGCCGCATTTCCGGACGCAAAACCGCTTCACACTTTTGCTGGAAATGCTCTATTGGGCCGGCGCCTGGGCCCGGTGCCGCTGGTCGGCGACCATCGACCAGGTGTAAAGCACCAGCCCCGCCCAGATCAGGCCGAAGGCCACCGCCCTTTCGGTGGAGAACGGCTCGCGGAAGGCGAACACCGCGACCACGAAGATTATGGTCGGGGCGATATATTGCATGATGCCGATGGTGGAGAGCCGCAGCAGCTTCGCCCCGGTGGCATAGAGAAGCAGCGGGACGGCGGTGACGATCCCGGCGCTCAGCAGCAGCGCGACATCGGCCATTCCGGTGCCGCCGAAATGGCCGTTTCCGCTCCATTGCAGCCAGGCGATATAGATGGCCGCCGGAATGGCGATCATCAGCACTTCAAGGAAAAACCCCTGCGCCGGCCCGATCGGCAAGGCCCGCTTGCACAGGGCATAGAAGCCCCACGAAACCGCGAGCACGATCGACACCCACGGCAGGCCGCCATTTTCCCATGTCAGCAGCACGACCGCCAGCACCGCCAGCGCGATCGCCGCCATCTGCAAGGGCTTCAGCCTCTCGCCCAGCACGACCGCGCCAAGGAGGACGCTGAACAGCGGGTTGATGTAGTAGCCGAGCGCCGTTTCCAGCGTGCGGCCAACCGCGATCGCCCAGACATAGGTGCACCAGTTGATGCTGATCAGCGCTGCCATCAGCACTCCCATCATCAGCGTGCGCGGGGTGCGAAGCGCGCGCTTGATGTCGCTGGTGCGGCCGAGCCATACCAGCACCATTCCCGCCACCGGCAGCGACCAGACCGCCCGGTGCGCCACCACCTCGATCGCCGGGATATGCGCCACCGCCTTCATGTAGAAGGGAAGGACACCCCACAGCAGATAGGCCGAAAGGGCGAAAAGGAAGCCGCGCTGCGCGGCCTTGTCCGGGCTGGTTGTCGCTTCGACGCTCATGCGCCCCGATATGGAGGCAAACGCGCCCGCCCGCCATCGCAAACTTCTGATGGGTCAATATTGTCTCGCTGATGGGTCAATCCGGCCGGCGGCGCGAAGGCCTCCGCAAAGGCAGGGCTGTCGCGCATGACAGTACCCCCACCCCTAGCCCCTCCCCACAAGGGGGAGGGGAACTGAAGCGCCGCGCCAAATCTCCCTCCCCTATCTGGAGAAGGGTCAGGGTGGGGGTGACGCCCACGACGGGCGCAGCAGACACCGGCTACTCGGCAGCCGTCAGGCCGGCCATTTCGCGGTTCTTCATCAGCTTGTAGACGATCGAATCCATCAGCGCCTGGAACGAGGCGTCGATGATGTTGTCGGAAACGCCGACCGTCCACCAGCGCGCACCGGTGCCATCGAAGGATTCGATCAGCACGCGGGTGATCGCCCCGGTGCCGCCGTTGAGGATACGCACCTTGTAGTCGGCGAGTTCGAGGTCGGCGATCTCGTCCTGGTAGCGGCCGAGGTCCTTGCGCAGCGCGATGTCGAGCGCGTTGACCGGGCCGTGCCCCTCGGCCACCGACATCTTCTGCTCGCCGTCCACCTCGATGCGGACCACGGCTTCCGACACCGTCTTCAACTGGCCGTTGGCGTCGAAGCGGCGCTCGACCATGCAGCGGAAGCCGCTGACGCCGAAGAATTCGGGCAGGCCGTGCAGCACCTTGCGTGCCAGAAGCTCGAAACTCGCGTCCGCGCCCTCATAGGCATAGCCCGAGGCCTCGCGCTCCTTGACCACGGCGATCAGTTCGTCGAGCCGGCTGTCGCTCTTCGGCACATCGATGCCGCGCCGCGCCAGTTCGGCGAGGAAATTGGCCTTGCCGCCCTGGTCCGACACCATGACGCGGCGGCGATTGCCGACCGCTTCAGGCGGCACGTGCTCGTAGGTCGCCGGCTCCTTGGCAAGCGCAGAGGCGTGGATGCCGGCCTTGGTGGCGAAGGCGGATTGGCCGACATAGGGCGACTGCGCCGCAGGCGCGCGGTTGAGCAGTTCGTCGAAGGCGCGCGACAAGCGCGACAGCCCGGTCAGCCGCTCGGCCGAAATGCCGGTTTCGAAGCGTTCGGCATAGGCCGGCTTCAGCACCAGCGTCGGCATGACGGTGACGAGATTGGCGTTGCCGCAGCGCTCGCCGATGCCGTTCAGCGTGCCCTGGACCTGGCGCACGCCCGCTTCCACCGCCGCCAGCGAATTGGCCACGGCCTGCCCGGTGTCGTCATGGGCGTGGATGCCGAGGTTCTCGCCCGGAATGCCGGCCTCGATCACCTGCTTGACGATGGCGCGGACCTCGGACGGCTGGGTGCCGCCGTTGGTGTCGCACAGAACCACCCAGCGCGCACCGGCCTCGTAGGCGGCCTTGGCGCAGGCCAGCGTGTAGCCGGGATTTTCCTTGAACCCGTCGAAGAAATGCTCGCAATCGACCATCGCCTCCTTGCCCGCCCTGCGGACCGCCTCGACGGAAGCGCGGATGGCCTCCAGGTTTTCCTCAGCCGTGCAGCCGAGCGCCACCCGCACCTGGTATTCGGAGCTTTTGGCGACGAAACAGACCGCGTCGGCCTTCGATTGCAGCAGCGCCGCCAGGCCGGGATCGTTCGAGGCGGAGATGCCGACGCGCTTGGTCATGCCGAAGGCGACGAACTTCGCCGCCGCGGTCTGCCGGCGGCCGAAGAACTCCGTGTCGGTCGGATTCGCGCCCGGATAGCCGCCCTCGACATAGTCGAGGCCGAATTCGTCGAGCATCCGGGCGACGGCGATCTTGTCCTCCACCGAAAAGTCGACGCCCGGCGTCTGCTGGCCGTCGCGCAAGGTGGTGTCGTAGAGGTAGAGGCGTTCGCGGCTCATTTCTTCCCCGCGAACTTGTCCGTCGCGTAGATCAGCCGGTCGAGGATGCCGGGTTCCGAATAAGCATGGCCGGCGCCTTCGATGAGGAAGAACTCCGCCTTCGGCCAGGCCTTGTGCAACGCCCAGGCATAATGCGCCGGGCAAGGCATGTCGTAGCGGCCATGAACGATGAGGCCCGGGACGTCCTTCAGCTTGTGCGCGTCGCGCAGCAACTGGCCTTCTTCCAGCCAGCCGGCGTGGACGAAATAGTGGTTTTCGATGCGCGCGAAGGCGACCGCGTAGTCGTCGACGGCAAAGGGATCGCTGGTTTCCGGCTCCGGCAACAGCGTGATGGTCTGGCCTTCCCAGTTGCTCCAGGCAAGGGCCGCCTCGACCTGCGCCTTGCGGTCGGAGCCGACCAGCCGCTTGCGGTAGGCAGCCATGAGGTCGCCGCGCTCGGCCTCGGGGATCGGCGCAAGGAAGCGCTCCCACTTGTCCGGGAACATCTGCGACACGCCGAACTGATAGTACCATTCGAGCTCGGCGCGGGTCAGCGTGTAGATGCCGCGCACCACCAGTTCGGAAACGCGCTCGGGATGGGTCTCGGCATAGGCGAGCGCCAGCGTCGAGCCCCACGAGCCGCCGAACACCAGCCATTTGTCGAAGCCGGCCATCTCGCGCAGCCGTTCGATGTCGGCGACCAGATGCCAGGTCGTGTTGGCCTCCAGCGAGGCGTTGGGCGTCGATTTTCCGCAGCCGCGCTGGTCGAACAGGATGACGTCGTAGAGCTTCGGGTCGAACAGGCGGCGATGCTTGGGCGATATGGTGCCGCCCGGACCGCCGTGCAGGAACACGGCCGGCTTGCCGCCCCTGGTGCCGCAACGCTCCCAGTAAATGGTGTGGCCATCGCCGACCTCGAGCATGCCGCTCTCGAACGGCTCGATTTCGGGATAAAGCGTGCGCAGTTCACTCATCTTCGGCTTTCCTTGGCGGCCATTGATCGGTGTCGTAGTCCGGGTGCTGGTAGGAAACGAGGCCGGCGAGGAAATCCGCCGCTTCCTCGTCGGCAAGCGTGTCCTTGCCGGGCAGGCTCGCGATGGAATCCACGTAAGGCAGCCTGGCCTCGATGCCCCACTGGACCTTCGGCGCGATGGCAGCGGGTTCATCGAAGGCGCCGATGGCGATCGCCAGCCCGTCCGGCGCCTCGTAAGCGAGCGGCGTGCCGCAATCGGCGCAGAAGCCTCGACGCACGAAGTTCGAGCTTCGGAACCATTTCGGCGTGCCGCGGGTCCATTCGAACTTCAGCCCGCGCACGGACGCCAGCGGCGCGTAGAAGGCGCCGAACGCCTTCTGGCACATGCGGCAGTGGCAGACCGAGGCATCGGCAAGCGCGCCCTCGACCCGGAAGCGCACCGCGCCGCACTGGCACCCGCCGCTGTAGACCGGCTTGTTGTCGAGGCTCATCCGCATTCACTCCGGCCGGTGGCAAACCGCCTCGATGTTGTTGCCATCGGGGTCGAACACGAAAGCGCCGTAGTAGTCCGGATGATAATGGGCGCGCAGGCCCGGCTTGCCGTTGTCCCGCCCGCCGGCCGCCATCGCCGCGGCATAGAACGCATCGACCTCGGCGCGCGTGTCGGCCGTGAAGGCATAGTGCCGGCCCGGCCCCGGCTCGCCCGATTCATGCAGCCAGAATTGCGGCCGGTCGTAACCGTAGCCGCCGACCTTGACGCCGCCGCTGTATTCTTCCGGCACCATCATCACCAGCGAGGCCCCGAGCGGAGCCAGCGCCGCATCGTAGAAAGCCTTGGATTTATCGAAGTCCTTCACGGCTATGCCGGTATGATCGATCATCGCTTCACCTCCCATGTCGTGATGCGCTCGCCCGTCGCAGCGTCCTTGCCGTCCTTCAACTGGATGCCCTGCACCAGAAGCTCGTCGCGGATGCGGTCTGCCTCGGCCCAGTTCCTGGCCGCGATGAAGGCAAGACGTTCGGCGATGGCCGCCGATATGGCGCTGGCATCCACGGCAGCCGCCGTGACGTCGAAGCCGAGGAATTCCAGCGCCGCCTTCAGCGAGGCGGCCGCCTCGCTTCCCTCGGTGGCCTCGGCGGCAAGCTGCGTCAGGACCTGGAAGGCCGCATAGGTGGAAAGGTCGTCGCAGAGCGCGGCAACCATCTCCGCCGGCAGCGGGCCTGAACCGGCCGACGCGAGGTCTGCGGCGCGCTTCCACTTGCGCAGCGTGTTCTCCGCCTCCTCCAGCTTGCGCACGGAAAAATCGATCGGCTCGCGGTAGTGCGTCATCAGCATGGCGAGCCTCAGCACCTCACCCGGCCACGGCCGGTTGCCGAACGTCTCGGTCTCCAGCAACTGGTGGATCGAATAGAAATTGCCCAGGCTCTTGGACATTTTCTGCCCTTCCACCTGCAGGAAGCCGTTGTGCATCCAAACTTTCGCCATGGCATGGGTGCCGTGGGCGCAGCGCGATTGCGCGATCTCGTTCTCGTGGTGCGGGAAGATGAGGTCGAGCCCGCCGCCGTGGATGTCGAACACCTCGCCGAGATACGCCGCCGACATTGCCGAGCATTCGATATGCCAGCCCGGACGCCCCCTGCCCCACGGGCTTTCCCAGCCCGGCTCCTCCGGGGAAGACAGCTTCCACAGGACGAAGTCGCCGGGGTTCTTCTTGTGCGCGTCGACGGCGATGCGCGCGCCGGCCTGCTGCTCGTCCAGATGGCGTTTCGAAAGCTGGCCGTAGTCCGGCATCGAGGCGGTGTCGAACAGCACCTCGCCGTCCGCGACATAGGCGTGGCCGCGCGCAATCAGCGTCTCGATCAAGCCGATCATGTCGGTCTTGCCGTCGGCGCGGGGCTGCACGAATTCGGTGGCGCGCGGCTCGACGGTCGGCGGCAGGCAGCCGAGCGCCGCCACGTCCTTGTGGAACTGGTCGGCCGTCTTTTCCGTGACCCGCCGGATCGCCTCGTTCAGCGGCAGGCTGCCGGCGGTGATCTCCGCCCCGAAGTCGCGCAGGGCGCGGGCGTTGATCTTGTCGTCCACGTCGGTGATGTTGCGCACATAGGTGACATGGTCCGCGCCGTAGAGGTGGCGCAGCAGCCGGAAAAGCACGTCGAAGACGATGACCGGGCGCGCATTGCCGATATGGGCGAAGTCGTAGACGGTGGGGCCGCAGACATACATGCGCACATTATCGGGCTCGATCGGGGAAAAATCCTCTTTCGAGCGCGTCAGCGTATTGTAGAGCCTGAGCCCCTTGAACCCTTCAGACATCCGTTCCCTTCCGGTGCGCTCGAAGACGGGCATGACCCGCCACAACCAGCCTGCTGGCCGGGGCGTTGTCCACTCTTGAGGAAGATCGAGGAAAAAACGTCCGGACCAGCGCTGGCGCTAGCCAATAATCGAAATGCCGCAAATGGCGAAAGACGTTTTCATGCGAGGCTTTATCGCTGCCGGCCGGTTTGCAGTCAAGCCGCATGTTGGGCGCCGGCGCCGGCACCGGGCGGTCGGAAAGATTTTATTAAACATGTTTGCATTCCGGGCACCAGTATCGGCCAAGGTGAACAAAGAGTCATGATTTGGCCGGATTCGCCAAGGATATGATTTCTTGTATCGGGAAATCTTTGCGAGGGAAAAGAAAATGCGACGAGACAAGAAAGAAATCGAACAATCCAAGCAACACACGCTTGTCAGCCACTATCGCGCCATCGGCCCCGCCGCCATCGTCGCCGCTCTTCTCCACACCACCAAGGCCCCGAAGCCGTCGCAGAAGTTTATCCTTCCGCGCGCTGCCTGAACTGCCACCGGCGGCAGGCCGGATCCGCTCGGCGGATGAATCTCCTGCCTCGAAACCTTAGTCCGTATAGGCAGTTCGTCCCTGATAGGAAGCCACCGGCCTTACTCGCTCGCGTCATTCCGGGGCCGCGCAGCGGAACCCGGAATCTAGAGCAGGAACGCTGCCAGCCCGAATCTAAACGAAGAAGGCCGGCGTACTGGGTTCCGGGTTCCGCTGCGCGGCCCCGGAATGACGGCCTGCGTGCAAACATCTCCGGCCTCTTACTGTCACGCGACCTGAAGCCGGGCATTTCCACTTATACACCGCTCCAAACCCTAACCGTCCACACGCCTCAGAACAGGGTCAGTTGCCGGTCACCCGCTCCCGGGCGAGCGGGTTCTTTCGGCGCCGCGACCGCTTCCGCCGCCTGGCGCTCCTGGATTTCAGGCCCGGTGTTGGCCACCTTGTTGACCAGGTCCGAGACCGGCACCGCCTCGAAAAACCCTTCCTCGGCCGGCCGCAACAGGTCGGCCACATCGCGCGGCTCGAGCGTTCGGCAATCCAGCCATCGCGAAAAATGCTCCGGGTCGATCACCACCGGCATGCGCTCGTGGATATGGCCGATGTCGGCATTGGCCCTCGTCGTCAGGATCGCGCCGGTATCGATCTCGGAGCCGCCCGGCTCGGCATAGGGCTCCATCAGCGCGGCGAAGGCGACAAGACGGCCATGCCTCGGCCGTATCCAGTAGGCCTGTCCCTTGCCGCCGGCGTTCTTGCGCCATTCGTAGAAACCGGAAGCCGGCACCACGGCGCGGCGATGGCGCATGGCGGTGCGGAAAGACGCCTTTTCGGCCGCCCCCTCGCTGCGCGCGTTGAACAGCAGGGGAAAATCCTTCGTGTCCTTCACCCAAGCCGGGATCAGTCCCCAGCGCACCAAAAGGGCGCGGCGATCAGGCAGGTTGGAGCCCGGCGCGCGCCGCTCGCCGGCCATCGCCATCAGGATCGGCTGGGTCGGCGCGATGTTGTAGCGGGCCGGAAAATCGTCGAGCCCCTCCAGCCCCAGGAAGGCCGCGGTCTGGTCCGGCGTCGCCGTCAGCGCAAAGCGTCCACACATGTTGCCTTCCTTCAATTGCCGCTCGACGAAAGTTGGCGGTGGAACACGCCGCCCGCAACCGCTACACCGCATTTGTGTTCGGCATTCCACAACGGATTGCCCGATTCCGGGTCTGACATGGAACAAGCGCGCAAGACAGTGCCGGCCGTATCCGTCGCGGTAGTCAAAGGCGACCGCGTCCTGCTGGTGCGGCGCGCGCGTGCGCCCTCGCAGGGCCTCTACGCCTTTCCGGGCGGAAAGGTCGAGCAGGGCGAGACGCTGGAAGAGGCGGTGCGGCGCGAACTGAAGGAAGAAACCGGCCTTGGCGCCGCCGGCTTTCGCCCGGTCCGCGAAATCTTCATCGAAGGCAGCGGCGAAGGTCACCCGATGGACTATCGGCTGACCGTGTTCGGCGCGCAGTATACGGGCGGCGAAGCGGTCGCCGACGACGATGCCGAGACGGCCGCCTTCTATACGCTGTCGGAGATGGAAGCCATGCCGCTGGCCGATTCGGTGTTGCCGATCGCGGTCGAACTGATCGGCGCGCGTTGAAGGAACGGACGGCACCCATGCGCAGGTCTTGCCGGCGTCAAATTGTTCGACCACAAAGCCGCATGAGCCGCGCCTCCCTACTGCTTGCCTTCGGCCTCGCCCTCGCCACGGCGGCGGTTCCCGTGCGGCCGGCCCTCGCCGTCGAGGCGCCGTTCGAGCCCGGCCTGATGCGGCTCGCCGAAATCCTCGGCTCGCTGCACTACCTGCGCAACCTGTGCGGCGAAAAGGGCGACCGCTGGCGCGAGGAAATGGAAAAGCTGCTGGCCTCGGAAAAGCCCGACCCGGAGCGGCGCGCCCGCTTCGTCGCGCATTTCAACCGCGGCTATCGCTCCTTCGCCACCAGTTATGGCCAGTGCACCGCCTCGGCCCGCGAGGCGATCGGCCGCTACATGAAGGAAGGCGCCGACCTGTCGCGCGACATTGCCTCACGCTACGGAAATTGATGGCTTTTTCCGCTCGGCCGGCCCATCTTGCGGCGCGCGAATGTGGCGTGACGGACACAGAGGCTAATCAAAACCTAACGCGCGCCGATGCAATTAACTCAAAACTTAGTTTTCCGTGTCGGGGCGGCGGCAAATGATCTACCATTTGCCGGACTCAAGGGGTGACGCTGTGCTGCCGGCAACGGCCGCACGACACAAAAGCGACGCAGACATCGTCGCTTCTTAACGGCCGCTTCCAGGCGGCAAAGGAAAGGTCAAGCGAGTTCCGCGTCGTCGGGTCGAAGCTTGAAAAGGTGGAAGTCACAGTATGGAACATGCCGTCACCGATATCGACGCCCTGGTGCGGGAAGAAAAGCGCCTGACCGCCGTCGAAAGCCACAACGAAGCCTGGGCGGAAGGGCTCTCGGCCGGCATCGAGCCGGAAATCATCGCGGAAGCCGCGCTGGAAACCGCCTTCGGCGAAATCCTGCGCGCCAACGGCGAGACCGCCACGCTGGCGCTGCTCGACCGCATGCGCGAAAAGGTCATCGCCGGCGCTTTCGAGCCGCAACTGGTGCGGCACTGAGGCGCATCGCCGCCTTTGCCGCGCAATCGGCCGTTCCCGCTCTTTGACGGCAGCGCGCCATTTGGGCATGATCGGGGCCCACGGAGATGCGGGCAGTGAATTCTTCGAAGTCGACCGGGCGGCGTAGGCCCGGACTGTGCGTTGGAACGGTCGCGTTCTGGATCGCGGGCCTTGCCTTGGCGGCGCCGGCGGCGCTGGCTTTCGCCACCCCGGCCTTCGCGCTGAGCGAGATCAAGCGCGAGGAACTGCCTGCCCCGGCCACGACCCAGCCGCCCGCCGAGGACGCGGCGCCTTCACAAGACGGCGTCCCGATGCCCGACCCGATCGGGACGACGCCGCCTGAAACGCAGCAGCCGAACGCGCCGGAAGACGAGCAGGCGCCCGAGCAGGTCGATCCGAACGCCCCTGCCGAGAACGGCAGCGAGGCGCGCCCGAACGTCGAGCCCAACGCGCCGCCGCCCGAAGTCTTCTATGACCTCGGCAAGCTTCCCGAACCGGTGCGGCGCATGCACGACCTCATCGTCGAGGCTTGCAGGAGCGGCGACATCGAGAAGCTGCGGCCCCTGGTCGGCCAGGGCGATTCCATGACCCAGCTGTCGCTGACCGAGATGGACAGCGACCCGATCACCTTCCTGAAGGGGCTTTCCGGTGATACCGACGGCCAGGAAATCCTCGCCATCATGGAGGAAGTGCTCGACGCCGGCTACGTGCACCTGGATGCCGGCACGCCGCAGGAACTTTATGTCTGGCCCTACTTCTTCGCCATGCCGCTCGACAAGCTCGATGCGCGCCAGCGGGTCGAGCTGTTCAAGATCGTCACCGCCGGCGACTATGACGACATGAAGCAGTTCGGCGCCTACATCTTCTACCGCGTCGGCATCACGCCCGAAGGCAAATGGGCGTTCTTCGTCGCCGGCGACTGAGGTAACGCCCCCTCACCCGCCCTCCGCTTCGCTCGGGCGACCTCTCCCCAAGGGGAGAGGGAAAAACGAGTGTTGCGATCCCTTCTCCCCAGCGGGGAGAAGGTGGCTGCGAAGCAGCCGGATGAGGGGCAGAAGCTACCGGTTAAGGTTTCAGCAGCGCTTCAGAAAACTCCACCGCCCTGCCTTGCGACGGCGTGGCGATTTCGCCTTCCCACATGACCCGCTTGCCGCGGATGAGGGTGCCGACCGGCCAGCCGGTCACCTCTTTGCCGTCGTAGGGGGTCCAGCCCGCCTTCGAGCCCTGCTGCGCGTTGGTGATGGTTTCGCGGCGCTTGAGATCGACGATGGTGAAATCAGCGTCGTAGCCGGCGGCGATGCGGCCCTTGCGGGCGATGCCGTAGATGCGGTTGGGGCCATGGCTCGACAGGTCGACGAAGCGCTCCAGCGAAAGCCGGCCGGCGTTGACGTGGTCGAGCATGATCGGCACCAGCGTCTGCACGCCGGTCATGCCGGAGGGCGAGGCCGGATAGGTCTTCTGCTTCTCCTCAAGCGTATGCGGCGCGTGATCGGAGCCGAGCACGTCGATGATGCCCTGCGCAACCCCGTGCCAGACACCGTCGCGGTGGCGCGCGGCCCGCACCGGCGGGTTCATCTGCATCAGGTTGCCGAGCCGCGCATAGTCGTCGGCCGACAGCGTGAGGTGATGCGGCGTGGCCTCGCAGGTGGCGACGTCCTTGTGCTGTTCCAGAAAGGCGATCTCTTCGGCCGTCGAGATATGCAGCACGTGGATGCGCGCCCGTGTGCGCCGCGCCACGCGCACCAGGCGCTCGGTGCAGGTGAGTGCGGCCAGTTCGTCGCGCCACACCGGATGCGAGGACGGGTCGCCCTCGATACGCTCGCCAAGCCGCTCACGCAGCCGGAACTCGTCCTCCGAGTGGAAGGCGGCGCGGCGGCGCGTGTTCCTCAGGATCGAGGCGACGCCCTCGTCGTCCTCGACCAGGAGGTCGCCGGTGGAGGAGCCCATGAAAACCTTGATGCCGGCAGCGCCCGGCAGGCGCTCCAGTTCGCCGACATCGCCGGCATTGTCGCGCGTGCCGCCGACCCAGAAGGCGAAGTCGCAATGCATACGGTTGGTGGCGCGCGCCACCTTGTCGGCCAGCGCCGCCTCGCTGGTGGTGAGCGGCTTGGTGTTCGGCATTTCGAACACGGCCGTCACGCCGCCGAGCACCGCCGCGCGCGAGCCCGTCTCGAGGTCTTCCTTCTGCTCCATGCCCGGTTCGCGGAAATGCACCTGGCTGTCGATCACGCCGGGCAGGATGTGCAGGCCGGTGCAGTCGATCGTCTCGCCGGCGGAGCTTTGCGAAAGATCGCCGATGGCGGCGATGCGGCCGTCCTGCACGCCGATGTCGCGCGCGCCGCGCCCATCGTGGTTGACCACCGTGCCGCCTGTCAGGATGAGATCGTAGGTCGCAGCCATCACCGTCACCGCCCTTGCCGTGGAAGTGCCTGCGGCTTACGTAATGACCGGCCGATTTGCAAGTTCAGGTTCGTTTCCAGCCATGCCCTTTGCCGTTTTCAGCGACCGCACGATCCTCTCCGTCTCCGGCCCGGATGCCGAGCATTTCCTGCAAAACATCCTGACGCTCGACCTCGACAAGCTCGGCCAGGGCGAAGCCAAACCGGGCGCGCTGCTTTCGCCGCAAGGCAAGATCCTGTTCGACTTCCTGATTTCGCGCGACGGGGGCGACGGCTTCCGGCTCGAATGCCGCAAGGACATCGCCGCCGATTTCCTGCGCCGCCTGACGCTCTACCGTCTGCGGGCCAAGGTGGAACTTTCCGTTGCGGATCAGGCGGTTGTCGCCGTTTCGTGGGGAAGTGATTCAGACGCTTCACAAACCGATTCAACGTGGGCGGCCGATACGCGGTTCGGGCAAGGGATGGTCCGTCGAGAATATGGCGCGGAGTTGCCCCCACCCCTAACCCCTCCCCACAAGGAGAAGGGAGACGAAGGCACCGCAGCCTGGCATGCCTTCCGCATCACCCACGGCATCGCCGAGAGCGGCAGCGACTATGCGCTGGGCGATGCCTTCCCGCACGACGTGCTGCTCGACCAGACCGGCGGCGTCGGCTTCCAGAAGGGCTGCTATGTCGGGCAGGAGGTGGTGTCGCGCATGCAGCATCGCGGCACCGCGCGGCGCCGCGTGCTGATCGCCTCGGGCGAAAGCGCCCTGCCCGCGCCGGGCACCGAAATCGTCGCCGGCGGCAAGGCGCTCGGCGCGCTCGGTTCCGTGGCGGGCAGGCACGGCCTCGCCATCGTGCGCATCGACCGGGTCAAAGACGCGCTCGACGTTGGCCAGCCGATCACGGCGGGCGACGTGGCGATAGACCTCGCCATTCCCGACTGGGCGACGTTCACCTTCCCGCAACAGGCCGGCGCGGAGGACGTGTGATGGCCGCCGACCGGCCCGGCGCGCCCGCGCGCGCCTGGCAGCGCATGCTGTCCGGCCGCCGGCTCGACCTGCTCGACCCCTCGCCGCTCGACATCGAGATCGCCGACATCGCCCACGGGCTTGCCCGCGTCGCGCGCTGGAACGGCCAGACCAGCGGCGACCACGCCTTTTCCGTCGCTCAGCATTCGCTGCTGGTCGAGGCGCTGTTCTGCCGGCTCGAGCGCCAGGCTTCGCCCGAGGCCAGGCTGGCCGCACTGCTGCACGACGCACCGGAATATGTGATCGGCGACATGATCTCGCCGTTCAAGTCGGTGATGGGCGGCAGCTACAAGGAGTGCGAGCAGCGCCTGCAACGCGCCATTCATCTGCGCTTCTCGCTGCCGCCGGAGCTTTCGGCCGACCTCCGGAAGGCCATCAAGCGCGCCGACCAGATCGCCGCCTATTTCGAGGCGACGGCGCTGGCCGGTTTCTCCATTGCCGAGGCTACGGAATTTTTCGGGCGGCCACGCGGCTTTTCCGCCGACAGTTTTGACCTTGCCCCCCGCTCGGTGGTCGCCGCGCAACGCGACTTCCTCGACCGGTTCGCGGCCATCGAACAGGACCGCATCGCCCAATCGGCGGGGACCACCGGCAGACGATAGCCCTGCCCGGCAACGATTTCGTTTGCATGGGACCCGGTTTGGATCGAAACTGCCCCTGGGGTTAGGGGCATGTTTGAAACCGGCGTGCTGGTGGCGGCGGTCCTGTGGGCACTTTCGGGCCTGTGGCTGATCGTTTCGCTGTTGAGAATCGTCGTACCGCGCTGGCGGCGCAGCGGCACGCGGCAGTCGGTCATCGCGCTTGCGGTCTGCGTGTTCTCCTTCGTTGCCGTCATCTGGTGCAACCAGTTCGTCTATCTCGACTATGGTCTCGCCTCCCGCGACGGCCTCGAACAAGCACGTGCGGAAAGGTCCGCCGCAAGACAGGCCGAAAAAGCTGCCGCCGACGCCAAAGCCGAGGCCGAGCGACAGGCAGTGGCAAAAGCCTCGGCCGAGGCGGCGGCGAAACAGGCCACCCTCGACGCGAAGCAGGCCGCCCTCGACGCCCAGAAGCGCCAAAAACAGGCGCAAGAACGCAAGGCGGCGGCAGCCGCGAAGAAAGCGGCCGCACGGGCAAAGGACTGCAAAAACACCACGATGGCGTTCGTCATGTCTCAGGAATTCGTGCGGCGACAGTTAAAAGCGCCTTCCACCGCTGAATTTCCCTACATCACCAACGATCAGGTCGCGGTTTCGACGAAGCCGGACTGCATGTTCCGGGTTATCGCCTGGGTAGACGCCCAGAACGGCTTCGGCGCGCAGATCCGCTCGCGCTACGTGGTGGACCTCAAGCTTCTCGACGATGAGGCCGGCACCTGGCAGGCGATCGACGTGCGCATAGACTAGCCGTTCTCGTCGCCCCGCCCGTTCCCGTTGCGCGCCGCCTGCGTCAAAAGCCGCTGGTAGAACAGGCCGATGCCGATCAGCACGCCGCCGAGGCCGATGAAGGACAGAGCGCGCAGCGCGCCCTCCAGTTCCGACATGTCGAACAGGAAGACTTTCACCACCGAGATGGATATCAGGGCGGCGGAGGCGATGCGCAGCACCTGCGATTTCAGCCGCACGCCGAGCGTCAGCAGCACCACGCCGATCAGCAGCCACAGCGCCGAGTAGGAATAGGTTTCCCATTGGCCGAGCCCGCTCCACAGGCCGATATATTCTCCCTTGAACAGGCGGCGCACCGACAGCGTTGCGTATGCGAAGGCCAGCAGCGCGGCGACCAGCGCCAGCATGGCCGAGTACCAGCGCGGCCGCTTGCCGCGCGCATAGAGCGCCACCGCGCCGGCGGCGACGGCCGGCAGCAGATAGGCCAACAGCAGCAGGTTGAAGACGGGAATCCTTCCTGTCGGCTCGTCGGTGAACAGCGGGTTCAGCGCGCCGAAATGCTGCCCGACGATGCCCAGCACCGACACCACGCCGATGCCGAGCGAACCGATGCGCAGCACGGCGCTCGGCGAGCGCATGTCGATGCTGATGAGGATGGCGCTGAAGCCGAGCGCGATCAGCGTATAGATCGCCTGTTCGGCCAGCGTGAGCGCGCCCTCGTCGATGACGCCGCCATGCATGGCATGGCGCACCAGCATCGCCAGCGCCAGCAGCGCGAACAGGGCCGCTCCCGCTTCCATGACCAGGCGCGGCCGGCCGTCGGTGGTGCGCGCCAGTTGCCAGGCGGCAATGCCGAAGGCGAGCGCGGGAATGCCGTAGCCGGGCAGCAGCCAGTTGAAGACCGGCGTGGTGGAAAGCGCCGCCGCGCCGACGATGGTCGGGTCGAAGGCGACCCGGCAAAGCGTGGCGACGACGGCACCTGCCGCGATCCAGCCCAGCACCGGATAGGAACGATGGCGGCTCGCCAGCGCCGGAACGACCGCCGCGGCCCCCGCCAGTACCGTGGTGAGGCCGGAGCCGAACGCCATGTGCAGCATGAGCAAGGCCGCGAGCCCTGCCCCGCCGAGGGCGAAGGAGACCGCCGGCCCGCCTATGAGCGGCGGGGCCTCGGCACGCGCGATCCACTCGCCGCCCACCGCAAGCGCCACGACCAGCAACGCGGCGATCGCCGCATAGGCGAAGTCCCGGTCGAGATTGCCGAACGTCGCCCAGGTCGACAAGAGGATGACGAGCGGCGCGGCCACCGCCCATGCCGCCCATGAGGCGGCAACGAGCCGGTCGCCAGCGGCCAACCGGCGCGCCGTCCAGAGGCCGGCCGCGACGAACAGCAGCGCCAGGACCGCGCCGATGCGCCCCATCGGCGCCTCGAAGGCCACCGTCCGGATGCCCTCGAACCCGCGCTGGAGTTCGGAGAAATCGAAGGAAATGGAGGCGAGCGGTGTCAAAAGCAGGTAGAGGACGACGGTGACGGCTCCCGCTGCATGCAGCAGCGGCAGGGCCTGCCGCCGGAAAAACGCCGTCGCCAGCAGCGCCGCGATGACCAGCGCCCCCGGCCAGGCACCGCCCGCCGCCGCGTAGTTCGGGTGCATGAACAGGATGAAGGCGGAATAGGCGACGAAAACGGCCGGCGCGAGCGAGGGCCAGTCGACCCTGCCCGCGCGCGCCCCGCCGCCGAGCCAAAGCAGCGCCAGCACCATGAGTGTCACCAGATCGATGAACAGCACCACCGAAATCGCGGTATCGGGCGCGGCCACCATGTAGAGCATCGTCCACAGGCCGGTGCCGGCAAAGGCCGACGCCGCCAGCCATTTCCAGGCGCGGATGCGGGCAATGGCGGCCGTCGCGGCCAGCACGATGGCGAGATAGCCGAACAGGGCCCATGGGTTCGGCGCCTGCGAGGCGACCAGCAGCGGCGTCGCCAGCGAGCCGAGCAGGCCGACGCCCGCCAGCGCCTGCCCATGGACCAGCGCGGCGGCGATGGTCGCCACGCCGATCGCGCCGAGCAGGACGAAGGCGGATGCCGGGCCGATGAAACCGTAGATGCCGTGCGCGGCGTAAACGGTGCCGAACAGCACGAACGCGCCGGCCGCCGTCAGGATCGCCGGGATGTAGGCGCCGGCCGCGCCCTGCACCGGCACCTTGAAGCCGGTGCGGCGGATGAACTCGCCGCCGGCGGCCAGCAAAAGTCCGAACAGCGCCGCCATGGCAAGGCGTGCGCCCGGCCCGAAAATGCCGGATTCGATGGTGTAGCGGACAAGGAACAGGCCGCCCAGAGCCAGCGCCACGCCGCCCACCCATACCGCCCAGCGGGTGCCGAGCGCGGTTTCGATGTCGGCAGCCTCTTTCGCGCGCATGATAGCCGGCGGCGGCGGCTCGGCTTCCTGCACTGCCTCGCGGGCCATCGCCCATGGACCGGGCATGGCCTCGGCGGCTTCTTCCGCCGCCTCGGTCTCCGGTATCGATGGCACGGGAGCGGCAGGCGCTTCGACAATTTCGGCTTTCGCCTCTTCCGCCTTCGCGGCGACGGCGACAGGCGCGCCCTCGGCAAGAGCCGCCCGCAGGGCCTTCAGTTCGTCCTCTACGCGGGCGAGCCGTTTTTGCTGGCGCGCCGCGACGAAGCAAAGCGCGACAATGGCAAGAAATCCGATTTCGAACATGGCGGTTCCCTCGAAAGACCGTCAGAGGCCCAGAAGCAGGTAGCGGCGGAGGCGCGGCATCATGCGGCGGTTCCCTCGACGGCCGCGCGATGGGCGAAATGGCGGCTGAGCGCCGCCCGGAAGCCGCCGCGCTCGTCGGGCTCGCGAATGCCGCGCGGCTCGTAGACATGGCGGGTCAGGAAGAAGCCGGTCAGGCGGAACGCCTCCTCGATGGCCGCCGCATCGCCATGCACGCCGCTCCCCCGGCACAGGAAGGCCGGCAGCGCCAGCATCTTGTCGTGCCACGGCTCCCCTGCAGCGCGCGACACCGCCCGGCCCGATTTCGGAGAGACATAGACGAGGTCGTCGCGCCGGCCAGTGGCGGCGCAACAGGAAAGGTCGAGCCCGAAGCCGAGTTCCTCCAGCACCAGAAGCTCGAAGCGCGCGACCAGTTCGCCGGCGGCATCGGGGTCGTGGAGATGCGCGATCATGATGCCCAGCGTTTCGTAGAGCGCATGGTGGACATCGCGCTCGGGCAAAAGCCTCAGATGCGCCGCCATCACCTGCAAGCCGTAGACGGAAACGGCGCTTTCCATCAGCCGCGCGGCGTTCATTTCCAGCGCTTCGGCCTGGAAGGTGCCGAGATGCTCGTCGAGCCGGGCGCGCCACAGAAGATCGACGCGGTTGCCCGGCTGCAGCACCGGCTGCTGCTTGCGCGAGCGGCCGCCGCGCACCAGGCCCAGGTGCCGGCCATGGGCGCGCGTCATCACCTCGAGGATGACGCTCGTCTCGCCATGCCGGCGCTGGCCCAGAATGATTCCCTCGTCGCGCCATTCCATGGGTCCAGCCTTTCACGGCTTTCCCGGCAAAATCAAGAACGGCCGCGGCTGCTGCCGCCAGTTTCAGCCCCGCCGCACCATGTCGTGGCCGGTATCGATGGCGCGGCCGACGACAAGCGCCTGCTTCAGCTTCGGTTCGAGCTCGTGATAGGCGCCATCCGGCTCCACGCCGAGCCCGTCCAGCGTCTTGCTGAAGAAGCAGCGGGCGGCGGCGGCCGCGACAATGTCGAAAATCTCGGCATCGGAAAGGTGGTGCGCCCGCAGCGCCTCGACATCCTGCCCGGTGACCGAGGTGGCGTCGCGAACGACCTTGGCGGCAAACCGCATGATCGCCCGATCCTTAGCATCGAGCGGCGCGTTGTCGGCGTCCTCCACGATCGCCTGCAGCTCGGGCGCCGTAAAATGCCCGTGAAGAAGCACACTGCCATGCGCCAGCATGCAGTAGGAACTGCGCAGTTCCCTTGCCGCCGCCATGGTGACGAGTTCGTAGCGGCGCATGTCCATGCCGGATTTTATGCTGCCCAGCAGCGCGTTCCACGCCTCCATCACCTCCGGACGGTGGCTGAACGCCTTGACCATGTTGGGCAGATAGCCGTAGCCGCCCATCGCCCTGTCGAACATCCTCGATGTCGCGGAGTCGGGGTCGCTATCGGTTCGGGTATTGATGTAAGCCATCGCGTACCTCCCAGACCAAGGAAGCATAGCGCAAAAGCGGTCCAAGCGGAACGGCGGTGTCAGGCCGATCCTGTCAGTGCGGGAATTCCAGCCCCATCTCGCGGTAGCGCTCGGGGTCGTCGCCCCAGTTCTCGCGCACCTTCACGAACAGGAACAGGTGCACCTTCTGCTCGAGGATGCCGGCGATCTCCATGCGCGAAGCCTGGCCGATGGCGCGGATCGTCTCGCCCTTGTGGCCGAGCACGATCTTCTTCTGGCTGTCGCGCTCGACATAGATGACCTGCTCGATGCGCACCGAGCCGTCCTTCTTCTCCTCCCATTTCTCGGTTTCAACATGGGAGGAATAAGGCAATTCCTGATGCAGCCTGAGATAGAGCTTCTCGCGCGTGATCTCGGCGGCGAGCTGGCGCATCGGCAGGTCGGAAATCTGGTCTTCCGGGTAGTACCACGGGCCGGCGGGCAAGGCGCCTGCCAGGTAATCCAGCAGATCCTTGCAGCCGGAACCGGTCAGCGCCGAAACCATGAAGGTGCGCTGGAACGGCACGCGCTCGTTGGCCTCCTTCGCCAGCGCGAACAGAGCTTCGTGCTTGACCCGGTCGATCTTGTTCAGCACCAGCGCCATCGGCTGGCGCACGTCCTTCAGCCGTTCGAGGATCGCCTCGGCGTCGCCGCGAATGCCGCGCTCGGCATCGATCAGCACCAGCACCATGTCGGCGTCCTTCGCGCCGCCCCAGGCCGTCGTGACCATGGCCGTATCCAGCCGCCGCTTCGGCTTGAAGATGCCGGGCGTGTCGACGAACACGATCTGCGCCCCGCCATGGGTGGCGATGCCGCGCACCAGCGCGCGCGTCGTCTGCACCTTGTGGGTGACGATCGACACCTTGGCGCCGACCAACTGGTTGAGCAGCGTCGACTTGCCCGCATTAGGCGCGCCGAGCAGGGCGACGAAGCCGGAGCGCGTCGCCGCGGCCTCACCGGCCGGAGGAGTCTCGCCAGAATCCGTCATGCGTCACCCTCTTGCATCGTCCATACGCCTTCGCGCAGCAGCAGTTCTGTCGCGGCGGCCTCCTCGGCGGCGCGGCGCGAGCCGCCCTTGCCGCGCGCCGGCGCCAGGCCGCGCACCTTGAGCAGGACGGTGAAGACCGGCTGGTGGTCGGGGCCTTCGCGATTTTCGATGGCGTATTCAGGGCGCGCGTCGCTGGTTTTGGCGACCCATTCCTGCAATTCCGATTTCGGGTTCGCCGGCTTGGTCACGACCGTGCTCAGCCGCGGCTCCCAATAGCGCAGGACGAAAGCGCGGGCGACGTCGAGCCCGCCGTCGAGATAGAGCGCGGCGATCAGCGCCTCGACGGCGTCGGCCAGGTAATTGCCGCCCGAGCCGCGCATGCGCTTCTTCAACGCGGCATCGGCGCGCACGAAATCCGGCAACTCTAATTCTTCGCCGATCTCGGCGCAGGTGCGGGCGTCGACCAACGCGTTGAAGCGCGGCGCGATCTCGCCCTCGCGTGCCTCGGGAAAGCGGTGGAACACCAGTTCCGCCACGATCAGGCCGAGCACCCGGTCACCCAGGAACTCCAGCCGCTCGTTGTTGGTGAGCGCCTTGACCGCGCTGGAATGGGTCAGCGCGGTTTCAAGCAGGCGCAGGTCCTTGAAGGCGTGGCCGGTCCTGAGCGCCATCGCCTTCGCCAGGGCGTCGCCCGTGGGACGGTTCAGGCCCATCAGTCGATGAAGTGGAAAAGGCGCGAGGCACGCATCTCGGTCGGCCATTTCCAGATTTCCAGCGGGCTGGCGCCGCCGGCGATCGAGAAGAAGATGATGTTGGCGCGCCCGACCAGGTTCTCGTCCGGCACGTAGCCGACACTGAAGCGGCTGTCGCTGGAATTGTCGCGGTTGTCGCCCATCATGAAATAATGGCCCGTCGGAACGTCGAACTCGCGCGTGTTGTCGCCGATGCCGTTGGGGGTGAGGTCCAGCGTGTCGTAGGAAACGCCGTTGGGCAGCGTCTCGCGGTAGACATCGACGGGGCGGTTGACCTCGGTGATGTCGGGGTTGTCGATCTGGCCGACCTTTTCGCGCGGTACGCCGACGCCGTTGATGAAAAGCTGGCCATCCTTCATCTGGATCTTGTCGCCGGGCAGGCCGACGACGCGCTTGATGTAGTCGATCGACGGGTTCGGCGGGAACTTGAACACGACCACGTCGCCGCGCTTGGGCTCGGAGCCCCAGATGCGGCCGGAAAAGAGGTCTGGCGAAAAGGGCATCGAATAGCGCGAATAGCCGTAGGCCCATTTGGTGACGAACAGATAGTCGCCCTCGAGCAGCGTCGGCCGCATCGAACCCGAGGGAATCGAGAACGGCTGGAAGAACAGCGTGCGGATCACCAGCGCCAGGATAAGCGCCTGCACGACGACGCTGACGGTCTCGCCAAGCCCGCCGCTTTTCTTCTGGGTTTTGTCAGCCACGCTCATACGGTCCTCGTTTATGCGCTGGTGGTATAAGGGCTCGGCGCCCACAGGGCAACGTCATTGGAATACGCCACTCAGCTTACGACTGCGGCGGTTATTCGCCCGGCAACGCCTCGATAATCACAAATGCTTGAGCAAGCGGATAATCGTCGGTGATGGTGAGATGGATCGCCGCGCGATGGCCGGCAGGCAGCAGCTTTTCCAGTTGCGCCAGCGCGCCGCCGCTCAACTGCATGGTCGGCTTGCCACCCGGCAGGTTGGCCACCCCCATGTCGCGCCAGAACACGCCCTGCGAAATACCGGTGCCGAGCGCCTTGGCGCAGGCTTCCTTGGCCGCGAAGCGCTTGGCATAGGAGGCCGCCCGCGCCCGCCTGCCCTCCGAGCGGGCCTGCTCGACCTCGGTATAGATACGCTGGATGAATCGCTCACCGTAGCGCTCGAGCGATTTCTCGATGCGCCGGATGTCCATCAGGTCACTGCCGATGCCGATGATCATCGAAAGGCCGACCCGACGCCGCCAAATTCGTCGGGACGTTGTTGCTGGCGGGCGGCCTTATCGGCCAGCCGGCGACGGCGCTTTTCCTGGAACACGCCGACGCCCCAGCGGGTGACGCCGTAGAAAAGAAGGCCGAAGAGGACGCCGAGCGGCACGGCGCCGATGGCGAGCGGCTCCAGCACCGGCCGCCACAGCTGCGCGAAGCTCATATGGTGCAGCATGGCGCTCAGATGCTCAGGCGTGCCGTTCGCGGCAACGTCCTCCTGGAGGATGAGCTTGCCGGTTTCCCACGAAGCACCCCACAAAAGCGGCACCGTCACCGGATTGCCGCCGACGGCCGCCATCAGAAGCGCCGCGACGAGATTGCCGGCGATCAGCCAGCAGACCGCCGCCGCCACCACGAAATGCAGGCCGAGCGGGAAGAACGAGGCGAAGATGCCGGCGGCGACGCCCGCTGCGATGGCGTGCGGCGTCGCGTTCAGCCGCAGGATGCGCTTGGAAAAATACTGGAAGGAACGCGAAAAGGAGCGGCGCGGCCACAGCCACACCCGGAAACGCTCCCACGCGCTCTCCTCGTTTCGTCGCCTGAACAACATTTTTCCAGACCTTAGCGCCTAACCGTTTCCGGCAACACTCAAATGTTGCGGCTGCCGGGCTTGATCGCCGGTATCGCGGCCAATTCGGGCGGCAACTTGTCCGCCGGGTAGGCGGGAACCTCATATTGCGCCAGCGAGACCAGCGGCACGCCGACATCGCTCTTGCCGGCCGAGCGGTCGATGATGCAGGCGGCGGCGGCCACCTCGGCGCCGAGCCCCTGCATGCATTCGATCGTTTCGCGGATCGACAGGCCGGTGGTGACGATGTCTTCCACGATGACGACGCGCGCGCCCTTCTCGATCTCGAAACGGCGCAGGCGGAAGACGCCCTGTTCGCGCTCCACCCAGATCGCCGGTACGCCGAGATGGCGCGACGTCTCATAGGCCGGGATCAGGCCGCCAATCGCCGGCCCTACGACATAATCGATCCGCCCGGGAATTTGTTCCCGTATCTTCCCGGCAAGCGCCCTGCACAGTTTCTCGGTCTTGTCGGCATGCATGAACACCCGCGCCTTTTGCAGGAATATCGGGCTGCGAAGGCCGGAAGTCAGGATGAAATGGCCTTCCAGGATCGCGCCTGCCGTGCGGAAAATGTCGAGTACTTCTTCAGTCTGCATCGATCGCCTTCGAGTAATCTATCCGTTGACGCGCCGCGCATCGCTGACGCTGGCGTTTTCCTTCAGCTGCGACAGCAGCCGGTTCAGGTGCTTCAGGTCCCACACTTCGAGGTCGAGCAGCATCTCGGTGAAATCGGGCGCGGTGCGGATCATCGACAGGGTATGGATATTGGCGTCGTTGGAGGCACGACCTGGGCGATGTCGGCCAGCGAACCCGGCGCATTGATGCAGGTGACCGACACACGGGCCGGGAACCGCTCCTTGTTGTTCTCGTCAATGTCCCAGCGCACGTCGATCCAGCGTTCGGGCTGGTCGTCGAAGGCGGTCAGCGACGGCGACTGGATCGGATAGATGGTGATGCCCGAGCCGGGCTGGACGATGCCGACGATGCGGTCGCCGGGCACCGCCCCTTCCGGTGCGAAATGCACCGGCAAATCGCTGTGGATGCCGCGGATCGGCACGGCGCCGTCCTTGGGCAAGCTACCCTTGTCGCGGCGCGAAGCACGGCCGGGAATCTGGAACAGCATGCCGGCGGCGTTGCGGATGCGCGACCAGCCCTCCTCTCGCTGCTTGGGCTGAACCTGTGTGACGCGCTCGTCCTTGTAGTCCGGGAACACCGCCTTCATGACGTCGCCCGACGCCAGCTCGCCGCGCCCGACCGAGGCCAGCACGTCTTCCACGTCCTTGCGCGCCAGCCGGTGCAGCACCGGCTTCAGGTTTTCCTTGGCGAACGTCTTGCCGGCGCGCTGGAAGGCGCGTTCGAGAATGCGCGCGCCAAGGCCCGAATACTGCTTGCGGATGGCGTTCTTGGTGGCGCGGCGGATGGCCGAGCGCGCCTTGCCGGTCACGACGATGGATTCCCATGCTGCCGGCGGCACCTGCGCCTTGGAGCGGATGATGTCGACCTCGTCGCCGTTCTTGAGTTCGGTCATCAGCGGCATGACGCGGCCGTTGATGCGGGCACCGACGCAGGTATCGCCGACATCGGTGTGGACCGCATAGGCGAAATCGATCGGCGTCGCCCCCCTCGGCAGAGCGATCAGCATGCCCTTCGGCGTGAAGCAGAACACTTGGTCCTGGAACAGTTCCAGCCGCGTGTTCTCGAGGAAGTCCTCCGGATTGTCGCCATCGGCCAGTTGCTCGATGGTGCGCCGCAGCCAGGCATAGGCGTTGGTGTCCTTGGAGATGGCGACCGCCGCATCCTGGTTGCCGCGGCTGTCCTTGTAGACCGAATGGGCGGCGACGCCGTATTCGGCGATATCGTCCATCTCGCGGGTGCGTATCTGCAATTCCACGCGCTGGCGCGACGGACCGACGATGGTGGTGTGGATGGAGCGGTAGTCGTTCTGCTTGGGCGTCGAGATGTAGTCCTTGAAGCGCCCCGGCACCATCGACCAGGTGGTGTGGATGGCGCACAGCGCCAGATAGCAGTCCTCGACCGTGTCGACGATGACGCGGAAGCCGAAAATGTCGGAAAGCTGCTCGAACGCCAGCGCCTTGGCTTCCATCTTGCGGAATACCGACCACGGCTTCTTCTGCCGGCTCTTCACCTCGGCACGGATGTCGTATTTCTCGAACAGCGTGGACAGCGCCTTCTCGATGTCGCCCAGCACGTGCTTGTTGCGCGTCAGGAATTCGGCGAGCCGGCCCTTCACCATGCGGTAGGCTTCGGGGTTGATGTAGCTGAAGGACAGTTCTTCCAGTTCCTCACGCATGCCCTGCATGCCCATGCGCCCGGCCAGCGGCGCATAGATCTCCATCGTCTCCTCGGCGATGCGCAGGCGCTTGTCCTCGCGCATGTGGCCGAGCGTGCGCATGTTGTGCAGCCGGTCGGCGAGCTTGACCAGCAGGACGCGCACGTCCTCCGAAATCGCCAGCAGCAGCTTGCGCAGGTTCTCCGCCTGCTCGGCCTTCTTGGAGACGAGGTCGAGCTTCTTCAGCTTGGTCAGCCCCTCGACCAGCTTGCCCATCTCGGGGCCGAACAGTTCGTCGATCTCGGCGCGGGTGGCCGAGGTGTCCTCGATGGTGTCGTGCAGCAGCGCAACGGCGATGGTCGCCTCGTCCATGTGCATTTCGGTGAGGATGGCCGCCACTTCGAGCGGATGCGAGAAATACGGATCGCCCGAGGCTCGCTTCTGGAAGCCATGCTTCTGCATGGCGTAGACATAGGCCTTGTTGAGCAGCGCTTCGTTCACGTCTGGCTTGTAGCGCTGGACGCGCTCGACAAGCTCATACTGACGCATCATGGGCAGGCTCTCGCAGGCTGAAAAAAAGACACGCGCCGCAAGCCTATGCAGCGCATGTCATAAATAGCTATGAACATCGCGGCACGAAAGTGCCGTTTGTTGCCCGGATGGTCAGAAATCGTCGCTTTTTTCGGGGGCGACAAGGCCCTCGATGCCGGCCAGCAGGTCTTCTTCCGACATGCGGTCGAACGCGATGTTCTCCGGTGCGTCCTCGCTGTCCTCGGCGACGACGGCGCCTTCGGTCTGGTCGGCGAGCGCCTCGCCATCGGCTTCCGGCTCGTCCACCTCGACATGCTTCTGCAGCGAGTGGATCAGGTCTTCTTTCAGGTCGTCGGGCGACAGCATCTCGTCGGCGATCTCGCGCAGCGCCACGACGGGGTTCTTGTCGTTGTCGCGCGGCACGGTGATCGAGGCGCCCTGGCTGATCTGGCGGGCCCGATGGCCGGCCAGGAGCACCAGCTCGAAGCGGTTGTCGACCTTGTCGATGCAGTCTTCAACGGTTACGCGGGCCATGAATGCCCCTTTCCTCGTATGGATGTGATGGAAACAGGCGCGGTCCATAACCCGAACACCGGAAAAACACAAGCGCCACGCATCGGCGCGGGCCGCCCGGCTTGCGTCGATCACAATTGCTTGCGGAACGCGCCGCCGACATGGACAGTCACAAAGCCGCCGCTATTTATTCAAATTAACAGGTGAGGCACTATTGGATTTTTTCAAGACGCCGGTCATGCGGCTCCTTTGATTTACCGTCTATTGCAACAGGGATATTTTGATGTTCGACGCCCGCGAAAAGATCGCGCTTTTCATCGACGGAGCCAATCTGTACGCAACATCCCGTGCCCTCGGTTTCGATATCGACTACCGCAAGCTCCTGTCGAGCTTCCAGAAGCGCGGCTACCTGCTGCGCGCCTATTATTACACGGCGCTGGTGGAGGACCAGGAATATTCCTCGATCCGGCCGCTGATCGACTGGCTCGACTATAACGGCTTCAAGGTCGTCACCAAGCCGGCGAAGGAATTCACGGATTCGACCGGGCGGCGCAAGATCAAGGGCAACATGGACATCGAACTGACGGTCGATGCCCTGGAGCTGGTCGGCAAGGTCGATCACTACGTGATCTTTTCCGGCGACGGCGATTTCCGCACGCTGGTAGAGGCGCTGCAGCGGCAGGGCTGCAAGGTCTCCATCGTCTCCACCATGGCCTCGCAGCCGCCGATGATCTCCGACGACCTGCGCCGCCAGGCCGACCATTTCATCGACCTGATGACGCTCAAGGCCGAGATCGGCCGCGACCCGGGCGAGCGTCCGGTCCGCCGCCCCGAGCCCGAACCGGACCCTGACGGGGAGGACGATCTCTGAGCGTGGCCGTCATGACCGCCGCGCCCGAACCGGACCGGAACTGCCCGCTCTGCCCGCGCCTCCATGCCTTCCTCGCCGGATGGCGGGAACGCGAACCGACATGGTTCAACGCGCCGGTGCCCGCCTTCCTGCCCATAGGCGGCGAAGACGCGGTGCGCCTGCTGATCGTCGGGCTTGCCCCCGGCCTGCGCGGCGCCAACCGCACCGGGCGCCCCTTCACCGGCGACTATGCCGGCGACCTGCTCTATTCGACGCTGATCTCGCACGGGCTGGCGCGCGGAAAATTCGAGGCGCGGCCGGACGACAGCCTCGAACTGATCGGCACGGCGATCGTCAACGCGGTGCGCTGCGTGCCGCCGGAAAACAAGCCGGTCGGCGCCGAAATCAACACCTGCCGCACCTTCCTCGTCCCGACGATCGAGCGATTTGCAAACCTCGAGGCTATCCTGACGCTCGGCTCGATCGCGCACCAGTCGACCGTGCGGGCGCTCGGCGGGCGCGTGGCCGCGCATCCGTTCAAACACGGCGGGCAAAGCCGGATCGGCGATCTTACGCTGTTTTCGAGCTACCACTGCTCCCGCTACAACACCAACACCGGCGTGCTGACGACGGAAATGTTCGTGAACGTGTTCGACGAGATAGCGGGCTTTTTAGGGAGTAGGGGAGTAGGGGAGTAGGGGAGTAGGGGAGTAGGGGAGTAGGGGAAAATACCTACGCTATCAGGGGGCAACAGCACGGTCTGCTTAAGCGTCCTACTACTTACTCCCCTATTCCCTTATTCCCCTAACCTACCCGCGTTCCTTCAAGAGACGGCCCTTTTCGCGGTTCCAGTCGCGCTGCTTTTCGGTTTCGCGCTTGTCGTGCAGTTTCTTGCCGCGCGCTACCGCCAGGAGAAGCTTGGCCCGGCCGCGCTCGTTGAAATAGATCTTCAGCGGCACCAGCGTCATGCCCTCGCGCTCGATGCTTTGCGACAGGCGCGCCATTTCGCGCTTCGACACCAAAAGCTTGCGGCGGCGGCGCGGCTCGTGGTTGAAGCGATTGGCCTGCAGATATTCCGGCAGGTAGGAATTGATCAGCCAGATCTCGCCATCCTCGAAGGAGGCATAGGATTCCTGGATATTGGCGTGGCCGCCACGCAACGACTTGACCTCGGTGCCGGACAGCACCAGTCCGGCCTCGAGCGTGTCGAGCACCTCGTAGTTGAAGCGCGCCTTGCGGTTTTCCGCGGCGACCTTGCTGTTGGGATCGGCTTTTCTGACCTGATTCATGACTGGAAGAGGTGGGGCCTCGTCCTCAGTTTATCAAGCCGGCGTGCTTCAACGCCGCGTCGAGCCTGGCAGCCGTCGCGTCTTCGACCGTCACCAGGGGTGAGCGAACCACATTTTCGATCTTGCCGAGCTTCGACAACGCGTATTTGGCCCCCGAGACGCCGGGCTCGGTGAAGATCGCCTTGTGCAGCGGCAACAGCCGGTCCTGCAATTCCAGCGCCTTCTCCTTGTCGTTGGCGAGCGTCGCGGCCTGGAATTCGGCGCACAGGCGCGGCGCGACATTGGCCGTCACCGAAATGCACCCTACCCCGCCATGGGCGTTGAAGCCGAGCGCCGAGGCGTCCTCGCCCGAAAGCTGGATGAAATCCTTGCCGCAGGCGGCGCGCTGCTCCGACACGCGCTCGACCTTGCCGGTCGCGTCCTTCACGCCGGCGATGTTGGGGAAATCGTGCGCCAGGCGCCCCATTGTTTCGGGCAGCATGTCGACGACCGAGCGGCCCGGAATGTTGTAGATGATGATCGGCAGAGCCGTCGCGCCCGCCACCGCCGCGAAATGTGCATAAAGGCCGCGCTGGGTCGGCTTGTTGTAATAAGGCGTCACCACCAGGGCGGCATCGGCGCCGACGCTCTCGGCATACTTCACCAGCCCGATCGCTTCCTGCGTGTTGTTGGAGCCGGCACCGGCGATCACCGGTACCTTGCCCCTCGCCATTTCCACGCAGGCCTTCACCACCTGCCGGTGCTCGTCATGCGACAGCGTCGGCGATTCACCGGTGGTGCCGACCGGCACCAGCCCGTCGCTGCCTTCGGCGATCTGCCATTCGATGAGCGCGCGAAAGGCTTTCTCGTCGAAACGCCCGTCCTTGTCGAACGGCGTCACGAGCGCGGTAAGCGAGCCTCTCAGCATGTCGTCAAACTCCCGAAACCCTCAGGTTTGCGTTTCTTCCTGAATTAGCTGCGCTTCTAACCCAAAGCATGGCGGCGCACCATAGTCTGGACATCGTTGCCGGCAAAAAACAGCCGGTGGCCGGAAGTGCCGCCGTTTACGTTTGATTCACCCGTTTTTCACAACCGGAACCTATCCAGAAGAGCAGCGCAACAGGATCGATGACCGCCATGACCGTCAAGCGGCCATATAGCTCAGTCCTTTTCGGCGTGTTGCTCGCCCTCCTGCCCGGCGCGACGCTCGACGCCGGCCTCGACGTCCAGCCGACGGCCGCCATCCCGCTGGCCGGCGCGGAACAGGCTCCGCCGGCCCTCGGCACGCTGAAAAGCGGCCTCGACGCGCTTTCGTCGGGCAATATCGAGGCGGCCCGCTTTACCCGCGACGGCCTGCCCGCCGACAGCCTCGACCGGCATGTGCTGGCCTGGGCGATCGCGCTCTTCGGCGGCGACAAGGTGCCGAGCGGCGAGATCGCCGATACGGCCAAGATGCTGCCCGGCTGGCCGGGCATCCTCTCGCTGCGCCGTAACAGCGAACGCGCGCTCGCTCGCGAGAACCCTGCGCCGACGGTCGTCATCCAGGCGTTCGGCGGCAGCCAGCCGCTGACACCGGAAGGCACGGTGCTTCTTGCCCGCGCCTATGTGGCGACGGGCAATGTCAGGGCCGCGCAGACCGTGCTGTCGCCGTTCTGGCGCGCCGAAAAGCTGGACGCCAAGGCCGAGGCGGCGATCATCACGGAATTCGGCGCCCTTATTCCGCCTGCCGACCACCGCGAGCGCATGGAGCGGATGTTTTACGCCGACCGGGTCAACTCCGCCCTGCGCGTGGCCACGCTTGCCGACGCCAGGGAACTGGCGGACGCCTGGGCGGCGGCGATCCGCGACGACAAGAAAGCGCCCGACCTGCTGAAGGCGGTCCCGGCCGCGCAGCGTTCGGCGGGGTTCTTCTTCGCCGAGGCCGAATACTGGCGCAAACGCAAGAAATTCACCGAGGCCGCCGCTGCCGTCATGCAGGCGCCGACCGACCGCGACGCGCTGGTGGATCCGGACGCCTGGTGGGTCGAGCGCCGCGTGCTGTCGCGCGAGTTGATGGACCAGGGTGACACCAAAACGGCCTACGCCATCGTCGCAGCGCATGCCGCCATGTCGCCCGCCAGCGCCGCCGATGCCGAGTTCCATGCCGGCTGGTACGCGCTGCGCGGGCTCGGCGACCCGCAAACCGCGGCAAAGCACTTTGCCCGCATCGCGACGCTGGCGCAGGGGCCGATTTCGCTGTCGCGCGCCTATTACTGGCTGGGGCGCGCCGCCGAGGCCGGCGGACCGGGCGACGCCGCGGCCTATTTCGCCGAGGCGGCGGCCTACGGCACCACCTTCTACGGCCAGTTGGCCGGCGAGCGCATCGGCCGCAAGACGCTCGCCCTTGCCGACCCCGAGCCGACGCCGGCGGACCGGGAGCGCTTTGCGAAACGCGAGGCGGTCGCCGCCATCGGCCGGCTGGAGGACGCGGGCTATCCCCGCTATGCCGGTGCGCTTTACCGCGACCTCGCCGGCCAGTTGGGCAGCCCGGGGGAAGTCGCGCTTCTGGCGGAAATGGCGCTGAAGCAGGACAACGCCTATCTGGCGCTGAGGATCGCCAAGATAGCCGCGGCGCGCGGGATCGACATCGGCGCGCTGTCGCACCCCATCGGCGTCATCCCCGATTCGGCCGACATTTCCGGCGCCGGCAAGGCGCTCGCCTACGCCATCGCGCGCCAGGAGAGCGAGTTCAACATCGGCGCCGTGTCCGGCGCCGGCGCGCTCGGGCTTTTGCAACTGATGCCTGCCACGGCGCAGCAACTGGCGAAGAAGGCCGGCCTGCCGTTCACCGAAGCGCGCCTTACCAGCGACGCCGGCTACAACGCCACGCTGGGCTCGGCCTTTCTCGGCCAGCAGCTCGACCGGTTCAACGGCTCCTATGTCCTCACCTTCGCCGGCTACAACGCCGGCCCGAGGCGGGCGGCGCAGTGGATGGCGCGCTACGGCGACCCGCGCGGCAAGGATCTGGACGCCGTGGTGGACTGGATCGAGCGGATTCCCTACACCGAAACCCGCAGCTACGTGCAGCGCGTCATGGAAAACTACGAGGTCTACAAGATGCGCCTGACCGGAACCTACGACATCGCCGGCGACCTGGTGAACGGGCGCGGCCAATGAGCGGCACGCCACGCGCCGCCGGCGACGATTTCCAAAGGAGAGCCCATGGCCACCGATAGCGGTTTCTCGGACTTCTTCTATCCCGCCGCCGATGGCCTCAGGCTGCACGCCCGCCTTTACGGCAGCGCGGATCTCGCCGGCTGGCCGGTCGTGTGCCTGCCGGGCCTGACCCGCAATTGCCGCGACTTCCACGAACTGGCGCTTTCCCTGTCGCAGCAGGGGCTGTTTCCCCGCCGGGTCGTCGCCTTCGACTACCGGGGACGCGGGCAGTCCGCCGATGACGCCGAGGTGAAGAACTACAATGTCGTCACCGAGGCGAACGACGTTCTGGCCGGGCTCGATGCGCTCGGCATCGCAAGCGCCGCCTTCATCGGCACGTCGCGCGGCGGACTGATCGTGCATGTGCTGGGCAGCCTGCGCCCGACCGTTCTGCGCGCCATCGTCCTCAACGACATCGGCCCCGTGATCGAAGCCGCCGGCCTCGCCCACATAAGGGACTATCTCGGCAAGAACCCGGCACCCAAGTCATTCGCCGAAACGGTCGCCGCCCTGCGCAAGGTGCACGGTGCGGATTTCCCGGCTCTGACCCACGACGACTGGGCACGCATGACGCGGGCGCTGTACCGCGAGGAAACCGGCGGCTGGGTGCCGGACTTCGACCAAAAGCTCGTCGAAACGCTGGAGGGCATCGACTTTTCCCAGCCGCTGCCGACGCTGTGGCCGCAGTTCGACGAACTCGCCGCCGTGCCGATGCTGACGATCCGCGGCGCAAATTCGCGGCTGCTCTCGACCGAAACGCTCGCCGGGATGACCACCCGCCACCCCGGCATGGAGACGATCACCGTCGACGGCCAAGGCCACGCGCCCCTGCTGGAAACCGGCGACCTGCCGCACTCGATCGCGCGCTTTTTCAGGGATGCGGAGGAACGCGCCGGGCTATGACAGGCAACACAGGCCTTCCCGGCGTGGCGGCTATACGGCAGGAAAATCGGGACAGCTATAAAACAGGCTTGTTTTCCAAGGCTTCACAAGGTAGCAGGGCCGCACGGAGAGGTGGCCGAGTGGTCGAAGGCGCTCCCCTGCTAAGGCTAAAAATCGCCGCCTAAGTACCTGTTTTTGCTACAAGCGGCACCACATTCCCCCGATTTTCCCCCACCGTCGAGAAGTCCCAGCCCTTCGATAAGGCCTCCTGGCCGATCTCCGGCGTGCCCAGCTTCACATAGCGCTGGTACTCGTTGGATCGCCATCCTCCTTCGTCCTTGAGGCGTAGCGGGTCTTTCGTCTGCGAGTAGAACCACGTCGCCCAAGAGTGGCGGCAGATATGCGGCGTGATGATCGCTGGATCGCCGCCGCCGTTCTTCACCGCCAAGGCAAAGGCGGTTCTGACTTGGCCACCGCGACCGACCTTTTCCGTGAACGCTTTCCCGTCAAACCGGCGGAAAAGCGGGCCGGGCTTCCCGAGGTTCGGCAGCAAGGACAGGCTGGCGATGACACGGGCTTGAAGCGTCACCCGCCGCTCGTGGCCGTTCTTCGGGTCCCTGAGGATCGCCCACTTGCCCTCGAGGCTGATGTCGTCGCGGCCGTCGATCGCGAACGTCTCGCCGGCACGCGTGCCCTGCCCGAAAAAGAAGGTGATCAGGGCCGCAAGCCAAGGGCTCGGCTGGGTTGTTGCGGCCTGGATAATTGTCTCCGCCAACGATGGCATGACGAACATGGTGCGCGCTCCGCCGCCCTTCGGCGGCCGCAAGCGGTCGTCCTTGACGAAATTGATGATGGCAGACACAGGCACGTAGAGATGCCTGCGGATCGTGGCCGGCGCCCGGCCGGGATAGAGCGCATTCGCCGCGCGCGCCATGGCGACGTTGTCGATATCGCCCAGCTTGGTGTTCTGGAAATGCTCCAGCAGCTTATCCAGAAAGCGCGTGTCCCGCCCGTTGTCGATATAGGCCGTCATGGCCTTGGCAAACGACATGTCGCGCCAGTCTGTCGGCGGCGGCGTCGTCTGCAGTTCCTTGACGATCGCGTCTACCTTCTTTCGCGCTTCGACTTTCGAAGTCTCGCCCGTGCTTCGTTCAACTCGGACACCGTTGACGGTGCCGCGCGCGATCCAGTACGGACTTTTGGGGCGCTTGGTGAGTGTGAGCATGCTGTCGGCTCCATGATCCTCTCAAGATCGGAAGGCAGGAAGAAGATTGCCTTCCCGATCTGACGATATGCCCCGATGAGCCGGGCCTTCTCCCGCAAAGATCGCTCGGAGATTTTCACACCGCGTTTCAACAGGATATCCACAGCCTCCGCCGGGGAGACGACGTTGTCGAGGATGGCGCTCATGACTCCCTCCCCGGCTCGCCGAACACGTCGGGCCGCCGCTCTGCCGCCAGAGCGACAATGCGGTCGAACTCGGTTGCGCCGATCTCGTCATGGATGATGGCCAGAAGCACCTTGCGGCGTTCCTCAATTGGTGCGCGCTTGGGCGTGGCCAGTGCGATGGCATGGGCGCGGATGGCCTTGGCCGTGAGCTTCTTCCACCGCATGGCGCCCTGTGCCCTGGTGCGCCAGCCCGGGCGAACGCCGTCCGGGTCTTCCTCGGCGCGGGCGATCTGTGCCCGTATCCTTGCGGCATCGTTCTCGATCTGCATTAGCGCTGCATTGCATTCCGCCGGCGTCTTGAGCGACCGAACCGGAATGCCCGGTTCAATCTCAAGGTCGAGCGGATCGGCAGGGAGCGTGAATGACTGGTTCATCGCTGCCCCAACCCTTCCGCGATGAATATCGCACGGACGTTGTGGTCGATCTTGAAGCCCCACTCTCCGCCGTGGATGCGCTGCATCTTCGATGCAAGTTCTCTGACCAGTTCCTCGATCTCATCGGCGACGGTGGTGCCGTTGTCGATCATCTGTCGGAAGTCGACAGACCGGGCGAGAGATAAATTTTTCTCGTTCATCGGCCCGCCCTCGCCACAAACCAGATCCATATGGCGCAGATCGCAAGACCGACGATCGAGCCGAGAAGAACCTGCGCGGCGAAGCTGCACCCGGCCGGCTGCTGATCCGGTTCGGCCGGCTCGGGGATAGGTCCCCGCGCAAGAGCTTCGGCCTCCACGATCCTCCCGCCTGCCTCCATGAGCAGGCGCGCGGTGCGAAGCAGAGCAACGGCCAGGTAAAGGTGGATCACTTGCACGACTGCGCCTCCCCGGTCAGGCAACGCAGGAAGCCCTTGAGCACGTCTTCGCCGGTGTCGCCGAAGTAGCAGTTATTCAGACTGTCGTAGGCGCTGTCGTCATCCAGCACGAACCGAGCCTTGAGGCGCACGTCCTCGATGGTCTGGCAGGGGAAGAACAGCACGGCGTTTTCGGCGTTCTCGTAGGCTTGCCACTCCGGACTATTATCCGTCACGCCGATGGTCTCGTCGTCCAGTTTCCGCCAAGAGGCTTGCGCCTGGC
>Ga0182735_1000355_pt1 | contig 39011 bp, 30 predicted proteins | sample eDN5th30CKraftMG_FD_128524 | JGI IMG/M metagenome (GOLD analysis project Ga0182735, IMG submission 128524) | Enriched Miracle-Growth compost microbial communities from Emeryville, California, USA - eDNA 5th pass 30_C Kraft MG (version 2) (version 2) ...
CAGGGCGACAACCATGCTGGCCACCAAGTAGTAGTCCAGCATGGCCCAGTCGTTGAAACGCAGGTAGTACGCAAGATAGCTGCCGGCCACAACCAGCAGGAAATCCACAACGCCGGCGCCGAAGGCTATGGGGTAGCGTTCGGCCAGCGTGGGGTAAGGGGCTACAGGCTTCATGCAAAGGTGATTACAGAATGTGTTGCGTGAATTGTATCCTTTCGGGTAGGTGCTATCATCGCCCCAACCCCACTTAGTCCCCAGCGCCTTGAACAGCCCGGCCCACACCACCACCGCCGACACCGCCCCCATGGTTGCCATTCTGCTGGCCACTTACCAGGGCGAACGCTACCTGCCCGAGCAACTGAACTCCTTTGCGCGGCAAACCTATGGCAACTGGCGGGCCTGGGCCTCGGACGACGGCTCTACCGACCAAACCCGACCCATTCTGCAACGCTACCAGGCCCAATGGGCGCCCGGCCAACTGACCATACTGCAAGGCCCCGCGCAGGGCTCGAGCCGCAACTTTATCTCGCTGACCCATAACCCCAATATTCAGGCCGACTACTACGCCTATTCCGACCAGGACGATATCTGGGAAGACGATAAACTGGAACGCGCCCTGTCCTGGCTGAATACCCAGGACCCCGATAAACCCGCGCTATATTGCACCCGCACCCGCCTGGTGGACGCCGACAATCGGGAAATAGGGCTTTCGCCCAACTTTACGCGCCCGCCAAGCTTTGCCAATGCCCTGATGCAAAACATTACCGGCGGCAACACCATGGTGTTCAATAACGCCGCCCGCCGCCTGCTTTGCCTGGCCGGCGAAAACACCGAAATCGTGATTCACGACTGGTGGGCCTACCTGGTTGTAACCGCCTGCGGCGGCGCCGTGCGCTTCGACCCCGAACCCGGCCTACGCTACCGCCAGCACGACGGCAACCTAATCGGCATGACCGCCGGCGGCCCGTCCCTAGCCAGCCGCATTGCCAAACTGTTCGGGCCAACGCTAAAACGCAACAACAACATCCACCTACGCGCCCTGCAAAAAATGGCCCCGCACATGCCCCCCGAAAACCGCCAGGTAATGCAACAATTCGCCATGGCGCGGCAACAATGGCTAATACCGCGCATTATCGGGTTCAAAAAAGCGGGGCTATACCGAATGACCACCAGCGGCAACCTTGGCATGTTCCTCGCATTGATCTTGAGCCGTTTGTAGTTTCAAGCTGTTATCGCTCCCAATCTATATTCATAACAAGTCGTTATTCGACACACCTATATACGAGCCAGCGTTGTAACATGGCGACAATAAGCAGTACCTTATTGCTGCATTGCACCAAAATGGTGCACCAGTGTATGCGTCAAAGAGGTAATCCCTCTACAATGGCAACGCCTACAGCAATAGCAACAACAGGCCCCTCCGCAGGCTTCCCTTCTTAACCCGCTTAACCCAACCTTATGGCTATATTCGTGACCGGCGGCGCCGGCACCATCGTCTCGGACTTCGCCCCGAAGGGGCTTGCCAACGCGCAAACCGCCCCCCGACGAACCTGGGTTGAGCCGTACCATACGCAACGCCCGGCATGAAAATACTGCTACTAGGAAAAGACGGCCAACTTGGATGGGAACTGCAACGCAGCCTGGCACCGCTGGGCGAGCTAATAGCCCTGGGCCCCGACGCGCCGGGCGGCAACTTTACCCGCCTGGATGAAGTAGAACGCGCCGTGCGCAGCATTGCGCCGGATGTAATCGTCAATGCCGGCGCCCATACCGCTGTGGATAAAGCCGAAAGCGAGCCCGAGCTGGCTCACCTGCTAAATACCCAAGCCCCGGCCATGCTGGCCGCAGAAGCCAAACGCCTGGGCACCTGGCTGGTGCACTATTCCACCGACTATGTGTTCGACGGCAGCGGCAGCACCCCGTGGCAGGAAACCGACGCCACCAACCCGCTAAGCGTTTATGGTCGAACCAAGGCGGAAAGCGAAGCCGCCATACAAGAAGCCGGCTGCCAGTACCTGATCTTCCGCACCAGCTGGGTATATGCCGCGCGCGGCGGCAACTTCGCCAAAACCATGCTGCGCTTGGGCCAGGAAAAAGAGGCGCTTACCGTTATCGACGACCAAGTCGGCGCCCCCACCGGGGCCGACCTGCTGGCCGACGTAACCGCCCACGCCCTGCGCGCCACGCAGCATAAGCCCCAAGTGGCCGGCCTGTACCACTTGGTGGCCGGCGGCGAAACTTCCTGGCATGGCTATGCCCGCTTTGTGCTGAACCTGGCCCGCCAACACGGCGTACCGCTAAAGGTGGCGCCAGAAGCCATAAAGGCCGTGCCCACCAGCGCCTTCCCCACCCCGGCGGAGCGGCCCAGGAATTCACGCCTGAACACCCATAAATTACAATCTACATTCAGCCTTAGGCTACCCCCCTGGCAAACAGGCGTGGCCCGCATGTTGGCGGAAATACTAGAAAAATAGAGAAATAAGCCATGACCCAACGCAAAGGCATTATTCTGGCTGGCGGCTCCGGCACACGCCTGCACCCCGCCACACTGGCGGTAAGCAAACAACTGCTGCCGGTGTACGACAAGCCCATGGTGTACTACCCACTGTCCACCCTGATGCTGGCCGGCATACGCGACATTCTTGTTATTTCCACCCCGCAAGACACCCCCCGCTTCCAGCAACTATTGGGCGACGGCAGCCAATGGGGCCTGAACCTGCAGTACGCCGTACAGCCCAGCCCCGACGGCCTGGCGCAGGCCTTTATTATTGGCGCGGACTTCGTGGGCAACAACCCTTCCGCCTTGGTGCTGGGCGACAACATCTTCTACGGCCACGACTTTCACAAGCTGCTAGGCAGCGCCATGCAACGCCACGAAGGCGCCAGCGTATTCGCCTACCACGTGCACGACCCAGAGCGCTACGGCGTGGCTGAATTCAATGAAGAAGGCAAAGTGCTTTCGCTGGAAGAAAAACCCGCCAAACCCAAATCCAACTATGCGGTAACTGGCCTGTATTTTTACGACAACCAAGTCATAGACCTGGCCAAAGATCTGAAACCCTCGCCCCGTGGCGAGCTGGAAATCACCGACCTGAACCGCCTGTACTTGGAACAGGGCAAATTGAATGTAGAGATCATGGGCCGCGGCTATGCCTGGCTGGACACCGGCACGCACGAATCTTTGCTGGAGGCCGGCCAGTTCATTGCAACCCTGGAAAACCGCCAGGGCCTTAAAGTGGCCTGTCCGGAAGAGATTGCTTTCCGGCAAAAATGGATTGATGCAGAGCAGGTAAAGAAACTGGCCAAGCCCTTGAGCAAGAACGGCTACGGAAAGTACCTGACACGCATCCTGAAGGAGTCCACCTACAAATGAAAGCCACACGACTAGCCATTCCAGACGTGATTCTTTTTGAACCCAAAGTTTTTGGGGACGATCGCGGCTTCTTTTTTGAAAGCTTCAATCACGCGCAATTCGAAGAAGCCATTGGCCGGAAAGTAAGCTTTGCACAAGACAACCACTCCAAATCGGCCAAGAATGTACTGCGCGGCCTGCACTACCAAATTCAACAGCCACAAGGCAAATTGGTAAGGGTGATTGCCGGCGAAGTCTTCGATGTGGCGGTGGACATTCGCAAGAACTCCCCAACCTTTGGCAAGTGGGTTGGCGAGATACTAACTGCGGAAAACAAGAAACAAATCTGGGTGCCAGAGGGCTTCGCTCACGGCTTTATAGTTTTATCTGATAGCGCCGAGTTCCTCTACAAAACCACCGACTATTACGCGCCGCAGCATGAACGCTGCATTATCTGGAATGACACGACATTGAATGTCTTGTGGCCAATTCAGGGAGAACCAGTGCTTTCGGCAAAGGACGCCCAGGGCACTTCTCTAGCACTTGCCGAGGTTTTCTGATCAATGCAGCAGTTTTCGATCTCCCCCAAAGAACTCGTTGCCAGCCTGGTACACAACCGCGGCTTGATTCTAACCATGACCAAGCGAGAAGTGATTGGACGCTATCGCGGCTCGGTCATGGGCATACTGTGGTCTTTCTTCAACCCACTATTTATGCTGGCGGTATACACCTTTGTCTTCAGCATAATATTCCGAGCACGTTGGGATACCGGCAGCGACTCCAAAACCGAGTTTGCGCTAATCCTGTTTGCGGGCCTAATCGTATTTAACGTATTCGCCGAGTGCGCAAATAGGGGCCCCAACACCATTCTTGCCAACGTAAACTATGTGAAAAAAGTTGTATTCCCGTTGGAAATATTACCTTGGGTCACACTTGGCTCGGTACTGTTTCACGCGGCAATCAGCACCCTTGTCTGGCTGATCGGATACCTGGTTTTTTTTGGCATACCACATAGCACAGTGCTGCTATTCCCAATCGCCATCATTCCACTGCTACTCTTTACCATGGGTGTAAGTTGGGCACTTGCATCGCTTGGCGTATACCTGCGCGATGTATCTCAAGTCGTTGTTATCGTTACTACCGTACTAATGTTTCTGTCCCCGATTTTCTACCCGATTACAGCTATTCCAGCACGGATACGCCCAATACTATTGCTGAACCCATTAGCCCCCTCCATTGCACAGGCCAGAGATTTACTGTTTTTTGGAAGAATGCCTAGCCTATTGATTTGGTTCGTGAGCTTGGTTGTTGCCAGCATCATTGCTTGGCTGGGATTTGCTTGGTTCCAGAAAACACGCAAGGGGTTCGCCGATGTCCTCTGATACCGCCATCAAGGTCGAAAGCCTGTCCAAATGCTATCAGATCTATGACAACCCTCGCGACAGACTCATGCAGATGTTGCGGCGCGGCAAAAAGACATACTATAAAGAGTTCTGGGCGCTCAAGGATATCTCATTCGAGATAAAAAGAGGAGAAACGACGGGAATAATCGGTCGCAACGGTTCAGGCAAGTCCACACTACTCCAGATTATTTGTGGAACGTTAAATCCCACAGCGGGTACGGTTGCCGCCAGCGGCCGCATTGCCGCCCTGCTGGAGCTCGGATCTGGCTTTAATCCAGAGTTTACCGGCAGCGAAAATATCTACATGAATGGTGCCGTTCTCGGGTTGGCCAAAGAGGAAATCGATGCCAAGTTTGAAGATATCGTTGCATTTGCAGATATAGGCCAGTTTATTAATCAGCCTGTTAAAACTTATTCTAGCGGCATGATGGTGCGCCTCGCATTCGCCGTGCAATCGCAAATTGACCCTGATATTCTTATTATCGATGAAGCCTTAGCGGTGGGCGATGCTAAATTCCAGGCAAAATGCTTTGAACGCCTTAAACAATTAAAAAATGAGGGCACCAGCATACTATTAGTAACTCACTCCAGCGAGCAGATCGTAACGCATTGCTCCAATGCCATTCTATTGGATGCCGGCATCCAAGTTGAGACTGGTGCTCCTAGGCAAGTTGTAAATCACTATCTTGATTTGCTTTTTGGCAAAGAGCGAATAGTCAATAAAAAAACAAAAGGGGCTGGCCAAGGCCCTATCCCAAATCAAGAAACGCAAACGCATCACAGCACCAACTTGAGCAGTTCGGAGGACAGATTTTCGATACGCGCTGGTTATAATCCCCACGAATATCGCTGGGGTGATGGAAGCGCCACCATTCTTGACTTCGAACTCACGGCGAATGGCAAACTTTACCCCTCCACTGTGGCCACGGGAGATACTATAGAGCTAGTCGTCGCCATAAAATTCGAACGCCCTTTAGTGCGGCCTGTGCTAGGGATTACGATAAAAACCAAAGAGGGGGTTACCGTTTATGGAGCAAATTCCGAAACCCTGCCAACTTCACAACTTCTAGAATTCGGCGCGGACGGATCAGTCATTCACGTCCAGATATCGTTTCAATGTAATTTGGCAGCTGGAGACTATTTTATTTCCTTGGGGCTGGCAACTAAACAAGACGAGTCCATTACTCCTCATGATCGTCGCTACGACTCGATACACCTGCAAGTCCAGCCGGACAATCGGTTTTTTGGCCTCGTCAACCTTGATGCCCAACTCAAAGCTTATAACGTTGGCGTATAAAACACGTGCCAACACGAGGAAGCACCGTAGGCTCCTCCACAGCCACATTCACGCATTGTAGAAAAAACATGAAAAGCTTACTTGAAGAGCTCGGCTACACCATCAACAAAACCTCAAACGTATGGGTCCATGAGAGTTATCGAGGGATCAACTATAGCGATGGCGATGCTACGGAAAGCAAAATCGCCCAAATCATAACTGATGCGAACGACATTAGCATTCTGTCCGCAGAGTTGCGAAGCCAATGCACAGACTGGCCAACACGCTATCACTTATCGGGCAGTCGCGCCAACATCCTGCGCCCTATAGAAAACTTTATTACTGGCAAAGTTCTGGAGATTGGAGCTGGCTGTGGCGCCATTACTCGATACCTTGGCGAGTTGGGTGTTCAGGTTCTAGCGTTGGAGGGTAGCCCCCGACGCGCAGCCATTGCACGATCACGAACTCGGGATCTAGAAAATGTGTACGTGCTGGCAGAGCGCTTCAACGAGTTTGAGAGTAGCGAAAGGTTCGACGTAATCACGCTAATTGGTGTTTTGGAATACGCAAACCTCTTTACCCCTGGAGACGCCCCGGCTAACAGCATGCTCCAGCGGATACGCACTCTACTAAAACCAGACGGGAAGCTGATTATCGCCATTGAGAATCAACTAGGCCTCAAATACTTTGCGGGCGCCGCTGAAGATCATCTTGGCATCCCTATGTACGGTGTCGAAGGAAAATATACAAAGAACAGCCCGCAAACGTTTGGGCGGGCCACTTTGGAAAACCTGCTCCGTGAAACAGGCTTCATAAACTCCGAATTCCTAACCCCCCTTCCTGACTATAAGCTACCCTCATCCATCGTTACCAAAGCGGGGCTTAATAACAAGAGGTTCGACTCTGCAGCTTTCGCATGGCAAAGTGCATGCCGCGACCAGCAATTATCTCAATACCCTAATTTCTCGTTAGAGAACACGTGGCCTGAAATTTTCAAGAATGGGCTAGCCATGGATCTGGCCAACTCATTTTTAGTCATTACGTCTCCGGCTGAACAAGTCTTAGCCGAAGCAGGCGTTCTGGCGTACCACTACAGCACCGAACGCCAGCCCAAGTTTTGTAAAGAAACACGGTTTGTGGATTCAGAGGATGGTGATATCAATGTGCTGTACAAATCATTAACCCATCATCGGCCAACCGGCGAGGCTAATGAACTCGTTAAACTCAACATTCCACACAAGGCCAAATACAGCGTTGGAAAGACTCTTTCACTAGAATTTGTCAATAGAGTTTCCCGTGACGGGTGGTCCATAGACGATATTGGAAAATTTTTAACCAAATACGTGTCTGTTCTTGAAAGAGAATCAAATACCAAAATTCTGAACAACAACGAAATCAACCCGGAGCAAGAGCTCCCAGGGAAATTCTTCGACGTCATCCCGCAAAACATTATTCTTGGCGCTGGCGGAGATAGCTATTCCATCATTGATACAGAGTGGGAGCTAAACCAGCCCATATCCGTCGGCTACCTGTTATTTCGTTCCATTATGGCTGCCAGCCTATCCATCACTATTTTTGGAAAGCCGGCCAATGTGAGCCCAATGACCCTGCGTGAGCTAATCATAAAGTCGCTCCGTTCAGTTGGATTAAGAGTTACGGGGTCTCAGCTCACATCTTACATACAGCTTGAGTCAAGAATTCAGACTACCGTTTCGGGGCGAGAAAGCGATGACTCCTCAATCTGGCAGAATCGCCAGATACCTACGATGAAATCGTGGCAGGCAGCTTCCACTTTCGAGCCTCAATACCACGAGCTAAGCGCTAAAGTGGAATCGCTAAACTCCGAAGTGGCATCGCTAAACTCCGAAGTGACATCACTAAACTCCGAAGTAGTACAAAGAGGACAATGGGCCACCAACCTACAGGCGGATCTCACCGACACCCAACACCAGCTTGCCGAAATTCTGCAAAGCAACTCATGGCGTTTGACGCGCCCACTGCGTGAAGCCCGCCGCTGGGTTGCGGACCCCAAGGGCCAGGCCAAGCGTTATGCCAGGAAAGTGTTGACAATCGCCAAGCGAGTTTATTTCGCGCTTCCGCTAAGCCCGGAAATGCAGGCCATGCATCGGCGTTTTGCAACCAAACACCTGGGATGGCTATTAAAGGCGATCAGGTCTGGACAGCAAACACCAGAAATACAGCCTTTACCATTCCCGGTAACAGAGCCTATTGATCTGACATTCCAGGAAGAACTTGACCTGGCTAAGGGCATAACACTGAATACATCGGCGACTCCGCTTATTTCAGTAATCATCCCTATTTACGGCCAATGCAACTACACCCTGCTGTGTCTTGCATCGATTGCCAAACACGCCCCTTCCATACCTTACGAAATCATTGTCGTAGACGATTATTCGCCGGATCATTCCCGCGAAATTATCAAGCATGTTGCCAACATCAAGTTTATTGAGAACCCTCAGAACCAAGGCTTTATCCGCTCGTGCAATATAGGAGCTAAAGCCGCGGCGGGCGAATATGTTTGCTTCCTGAACAACGATACGCAAGTCGCACCTGGCTGGCTCGAAGAGTTACACCGCACGTTCATCGAGTTTCCGGGAACCGGGCTGGCCGGATCCAAGCTTGTGTACCCGAATGGCGTGTTGCAAGAGGCAGGCGGTATTCTTTGGCAAGATGGCAGCGCCTGGAATTTTGGCCGCAACCAAGACCCGCGCCTGCCGATCTATAACTATGCGCGCGAAACCGATTACTGCTCGGGCGCCTCGATTATGGTGCCGGCCCAGTTATTCAAGGAACTTGGCGGCTTCGACGAACACTACCTACCCGCTTACTGCGAAGACTCGGATCTTGCCCTGAAAATACGCAGCCACGGCTACCGGGTTATTTATCAACCCTTATCGGTAGTTGTCCATTTTGAAGGCATCACATCAGGAACAGACACTACCCAAGGCGCCAAGGCTTACCAAATCGAAAACAGCAAAAAGCTGTTTCACCGCTGGAAGGAGCAGCTTGCCAGCCACCAGGTCTCGGGAGCCGATGTAGACAGCGCGAAAGACCGTATGGCGAAAAAGCGGGTTCTAGTGTTGGATCACTGCACTCCAACTCCCGACCAGGACGCCGGCTCCGTCAGCCTGTACAACATTATGCTGTTGCTAAGGGACATGGATTTTCAGGTCACATTCATACCTGAAGATAACTTCCTGTACGCCCCCAGCTACACGCCCTCGCTGCAACGTGCCGGCATCGAGGTTCTGTATTCGCCTTGGGTTCAAACTGTCGAGCAACATTTGCAGGAGTTTGGCGGCCGATACGACTTGGTGTTCCTGTTCCGACCCACTGTGGTTGAGCGAAACCTTTCGCTGGTGAAAAAATATAGCCCCCAGGCCAAGACACTGTTCTATACCCACGACCTGCATTACTTACGCATGACTCGCGAAGCACAGCTCGACAACGACGCAAGAAAAATGCGCGCTGCAGAAGCCATGAAGATGCGGGAATTTGCAGCCATCGAGGCGGTAGATCGGTCCATCTTGGTCAGCACCGCCGAGCAGGAACTGTTAGAAGCCGAAATCCCTGACGCACGGCTTGCCGTATTCCCCTTGATCCTTGATATTCCCGGCACTCAAACAGCGTGGGAACAGCGCAAGGATATCGTATTTGTTGGTGGCTTCCAGCACACGCCGAATGTGGACGCCATGCTGTACTTTTGTCACGACGTAATGCCGCATCTACGCTCCCTGTTACCCGATGCACGAATCTTCATTGTAGGTAGCAAGCCGCCGCAAGAAATTCAGGCGCTACAGGGCGACGACATTATCGTCACTGGCTTTGTGGATGATTTGCACTCGCTTCTTGAAAGGGTTAGGGTTTCCGTAGCCCCCCTACGGTTTGGGGCGGGTATAAAAGGCAAAATTGGCACAGCGTTAGCGGCGGGGCTACCCACCGTAGCCACATCACTCGCCGCAGAGGGCATGAGTCTGACAAACGAGGAAAACATTCTTCTTGCGGATGAAGCCGAAGATTTCGCCAAAGCTATTGCCAGGCTCTATAACGACGAACAACTCTGGAATCACCTTAACAAAGCCGGAATAAGCTTTGCCGAGAAGGCGTGGGGAGCAAAGGCAGCTTGGCAAGGTCTGGCTGAAATACTCGATACCGTCGAACTAGCCCCTGAGCCCGCGCGGCACCCCCTTCGCCTTTATTCGCAACAACGATCGCATTAAGCTTTTGGAACAGTTGGAATCACTATGATCATTCGCGCACGCGCCCCCCTCCGACTTGGTCTTGCAGGCGGAGGCACCGACGTCTCCCCCTACTGCGACACCTATGGCGGCTACGTGCTGAACGCGACCATAGACCGCTATGCATACGCCGTCATCACCACGCTGGATGAAGCCGTTATACGGCTGGTGGCCACGGATCAACAACAATCCACGGCCTGCCGCCTAGCGCCAGAGATCCCCCTGGATGGGGATTTGAAGCTGCATAGGGCCGTTTACAACTACATGATCCGCCACCACAACCAGGGGGAAGCCATTGCCCTGGAGTTGAGCACGTTTTGCGATGCTCCCACCGGATCCGGTCTTGGCTCATCTTCCACGCTCGTCGTCGCCATGATCAAAGCCTTTGTGGAACTCCTAAATCTGCCGCTCGACGACTACGAAATCGCCCGAATCGCTTTCCAAATCGAACGGGTCGATTGCGGCCTGCAAGGTGGGCGCCAAGATCAATACTCGGCGACATTCGGCGGCTTCAACTTCATGGAGTTCTACGGAGACAACAAAACCATCATCAATTCGTTGCGAATCAAAAACTGGATTGTCTGCGAGCTTGAAGCGTCTCTTGTTTTGTATTTCACCGGCATTTCCCGGGAATCCGCCACTATCATTGCCGATCAAAGCAACAATGTGCAAGCGGGCGCAACCGATGCGCTAACCGCCATGCATGGCATGAAGGAGGAAGCCCAACTCATGAAGGAGTGCCTGTTACGCGGCGATTTCCTGGGGATTGTCGACTCCATACGGCAAGGCTGGGAGAACAAGAAGCGCTCCGCCAAAACCGTGTCCAATCCGCACATTGACGAGGTCTATTCGGCCACCCTAAAAGCCGGCGCCTTGGCCGGCAAGGTATCGGGAGCAGGCGGAGGCGGCTTTATGTGGTTCTTTGTACCAACGGAACGGCGCATGGACGTTGTACGCACCTTGAACAGCTTTGGCGGCGAAGTCAGCAACTGCCACTTCACCAATAACGGCACGCAGGCCTGGCGACTATGATCGGGCGCATTGTAAGTACAATCATCTTAATATAGCTACGTATCGCTGCGGCGCAGTCTTCCCGCCATTACCGCGGTCATTCGTTTGGAAACTCTGATGCAAAATTACATACGCGCTCAAATCGATGAGGCCGGCAAAATCATCGACGCCATGGCACGAGACTCTCACTTACAAGCAACGGTTCAGGCTGCCGCGCAAGCATGTATTACGTGCCTGAACAACGAAGGCAAGATCCTGCTTGCCGGCAACGGCGGAAGCGCCGCGGACGCCCAACACGTTGCAGGCGAATTTGTCAGCCGCTTTGCCTTCGATCGCCCAGGCCTGCCGGCCATTGCTCTCACAACCGACACCTCCATCCTGACCGCCATCGGCAACGATTATGGCTACGAAAAACTGTTCGCAAGGCAAGTCCAGGCCCATGGCAGCTCCGGCGATATTTTCATTGGCTACAGCACCTCGGGCAAATCGCCCAACGTGCTGCGTGCTTTGGAAGAAGCACGTAAACGCGGCCTAAGCACCATTGGCCTCACGGGCAACCGCGGTGGCCCCATGCAAGACCTTTGCGACTTCCTGCTGGAAGTGCCCTCGGCCGACACGCCCAAGATACAAGAGGGCCACTTGATTCTGGGCCACATTCTGTGCGGCCTGGTCGAGAACGCGCTCTTCAAACCGCCTACCGAATAAGGCAAATATGGAAGCCATTATCCTTGCGGGAGGATTCGGGACACGGCTGCGTTCCGTTGTGCCCGATTTACCAAAGCCCATGGCCCCCGTTGGTGGCCGCCCTTTTCTAGAAATCCTGTTAAGGCAACTCGCACAAGCCGGCTTCCAACGTGTTGTCCTTGCCCTAGGTTATAAGGCTGAAACCATACAAGCGTATTTTGGAACCCATTATGCCGGCATGACACTCGTTTATACCGTTGAGGACAGCCCTCTTGGCACGGGTGGCGCCATCCGCCAGGCATTAAGCCTTTGCCAGGACGACCACGTTTTCATTTTCAATGGTGACACCTATCTTGCCCTGGAGGTCGGCGAGGTCGAAGCCTGTTGGCAGAAACTCAAGGCCCCTATAATCGTAGCTCGCTCCGTGCCAGACACCGCCCGCTACGGCCGCATCGAATCAAGCCATAACCGCTTCACCGGTTTTTCCGAAAAAGGCACAAGCGGCCCAGGACTTATCAATGCCGGCTGCTACGTTTTCCCGCCCAACCTGCTCGATACCTTTGAGCCCGGCAGCGCGTTTTCACTGGAAACCGATTTCCTCGCTCGCGCGGTGCATAAGCAGGATTTTCGTGTTTTTGTGACCGACGGACATTTCATCGACATTGGCGTGCCCGAAGACTACGCCCGCGCTCAAATCGAACTGGCTGGGCTGGCCCCATGAAGAACCGCGCGCTCTTTCTGGATCGCGACGGCGTAATCAATATTGATCATGGCTACGTTATACGCCGCGAAGACTTCCATTTCGTCGATGGCATTTTCGACCTGGTCAGACACGCGAAATCGCAAGGCTATCTGGTAGTAGTAGTTACCAACCAGGCGGGGATAGGCCGCGGCTATTACACAGAAGAGGATTTTCACCAGCTTATGGACTGGGTGGCTGAACGCTTCGCGGAAAATGGGGGGGCCATCGACAAAGTATATTTCTGCCCGGATCACCCGGAACATGGCATAGGTCAATACCAACGCCATTCGCCAATGCGCAAGCCAGGCCCTGGAATGATACTTGCAGCATGCGAGGAGCTCGAGATCGATCCTGCACACTCCTTGCTGATTGGGGATAAGCCCAGTGATATTGAAGCAGGTCAAGCCGCAGGAATAACGACCACCTTACTATTTATACACTCGACTATTCCGCAGGAGTCGAAGCCAAACGCCGCAGCTACGTATCTTATCAACGATCTCCGGCAAGCAATACAAATTTGTTAGGATCACTCCCACACAATCGACGCACTAATAGACAACGGCCGCTGACGCGGCCGTGTCAATGTGTGTTCCCCGAACGATTACCGAAAAAGCCCGGACAGGTCAATCTGTCGTCATTCATAAATAGCCTACTCAATAAAGGTTATTATGTGGCGTTTTCCACTGACATGACTAATCATTCCCAATGAGCTCTCATTAAGACCCATTTCTCGACGGCGTATCTCTGATTTTTTGATTGTTGATCGAAGGCTATCTAAAGATGATTTGTAAATACGCTATTACTGTATGAGCTTATCGAGCGAACCATTACGATACTAAGTTGTACGCCGATGTTTTTCGTGGCAAACCGTCGTGTGCGCTATGTGGCGATTCGTTGTCGTATTAGAATTTTCCTCCGAATTTGATGAAGGAAGAAATTTATTCCTACCTTTGTCATCATTAGCTTATTTAAATTTATCGAATTGAAAATATGGATCGAGATAAGTGTAAAAAAATATATACGCTAGCCCTGATTTTGGGGATTTCTTTTTTTTCCGTCTTTGCTTCTTTTATGTGGCAAGGAAATAAAGGGTTCAGCCTATGGGATGAAGGATATCTTTGGTACGGCGTTCAGCGTGTATTGTTGGGCGAGGTTCCTATTCGAGATTTTATGGCCTATGATCCTGGTAGATATTATTGGTCGGCGACCTTGTTGAGCATTATTGGCAGCAACGGCATAATGGCCTTGCGTGAAGTGGTAGCTATCTTCCAAGCTTTAGGCTTGTTTGTCGGATTGTTATTGATCGCCCAATCAGAAAAACGAAAGAGTAAGAGCAGTCTCATATTTTGGATCATGTCCGCCGGGATTCTAGTGGTGTGGATGTATCCGCGGCATAAGCTTTTTGATATTTCATTATCAATATTTCTGATTGGCTGCCTAACTTTTCTTATTAAAAATCCGATACCTAAGCGGTATGTTATTGCTGGTATTGGCGTTGGATTGGTAGCGGTCTTCGGGCGGAATCATGGCGTTTATGGTGCGTTGGGTAGCATCGGAGTTGTTGCGTGGCTTTCTATTAGGAGCAGTGCGCAGCCTAGCTTTTTAAAAGGGCTTGTATTATGGGGTGCTGGGGTAGCTATTGGCTTCCTTCCAGTCATTCTTATGTTGCTTCTAATCCCTGGTTTTGCAATCGCGTTCTGGGATAGTATTCGCTTTTTGTTCGAGTGGGGGGCTACTAATTTGCCATTGCCAGTGCCTTGGCCATGGACTGTGAACTTTTCATCGATCCCTACAAGTGCTGCCATCCATGCTCTTTTGCTGGGGCTATTTTTTGTCGCTCTTCTGGTTTTTGGCGGGCTTGCAGTTGTATGGGTATGCAAAAGGCGGTTTCAAGGGGAACCTGTACCTTCAGTGTTGGCAGCAGCAGCATTTCTAGCATTCCCCTATGCGCACTATGCATTTTCTCGTGCGGACATTGGCCATCTTGCTCTTGGTATTTTCCCGTTTCTCATAGGGTGTTTAGTAATTTTGGCTGTATCAACCTCGCGAATCAAATGGTTCTTTACGACTGCTTTGTTGGTTGCGAGTGTTTGGGTGATGCATGTGATGCATCCAGGGTGGCAGTGTTTCACAAGCCAGTGCGTTGATGTTGAGATTTCTGGCAGCAAACTTCTAGTTGAGCCGAACACCGGGAGTGACATCGAGTTACTCCGTAGGCTTGTTAAGTTATATGCGTCAAATGGCCGGAGCTTTGTCGTTACACCTACTTGGCCGGGTGCTTATGCCTTGCTAGGGCGCAAATCTCCAATGTGGGAGATTTATGCGCTCGTTCCGCGTTCTGATGCTTTCCAAAAGAAGGAAATTGAGCGTATTAAGGCTACTAAGCCTGGATTTGTGCTAGTTTTTAATTGGGCACTTGATGGCCATGATAAATTGCGTTTTAAAAATACGCATCCGTTGATTTATCAGTATATTCTGGATAATTTTGAGCCTATATCAGATTTTTACAACTCAACTTATCAGGTCTATAAACCAAAAATTTCTGGCTAAGTAATCGTCTATTAAGTCGTATTACTGCGAAAAATACCGTAAGCGTATGACTCCGACTGTATTGAAAGGGCCTTCGGATAAAGAGAATAGGTTCCAAGCCAAAATACGTTGGAGTGTATGTAATGACCCAGCGGAATCTGCTCAGCTGGGGGTGCGGACAAAATCTTGGACTACTTTGGAGTAGTTCATGTATTCATATGAGGATCGTGCGCGAGCCGTACAGCTTTACCACAAGCTTGGGCGGCGGATGACTGCGACATTGCGTCAGTTGGGATATCCCAGTTAAAATTCGCTCAAAGCCTGGTGTGCGGAGTTCGAATTGAATCAGGATCTTCACAGAGGCTATCAGCGACTGAAACACCGCTACACTGGTGACCAAAAGTACCGGGCAGTGGATCACTATGTCGAACAAGGCCATAGTCTAATCCACACGATCCGAAGCCTAGGCTATCCGGTAATCCCCCCATTGAGTATCGCCAAGCGTTTTTAATACCTACATAATCGGTCTAAGAAAATGTCCGCCCCCCCAGCTGAGCAGAAGCTGCTGGGTCAATACACCAAAACAGTCCCATGCCGCATTGCTTCGCTTGAGCGGCTCGCTCCAGGTGTCATTCAAATTACATATTTAGGCTGTCCTCAGACAAACGGATTTTACTTTTTTATGATAATCTCCCCCTTCATGCCTCTCGTGAAATTTCTAGGCCAGTCCTTGTGAATAACTTCAGGCGCTAAGATCACTATCCTCCTCTTCTTAACACAATTTAGCGATAGGATTAAGCACGCTGCCAAGTCACTAGTGATCGGGCACGCTACCATCTCCTATATGGCTGTAGATATTCCCCTAGTATGAACACTACACATACCCGAGTGGTTGCAATCCTAACGACCCTCATCTTTTTATCTTTAAGTGCTTTATATTGCATTTACGTTGATCGCCAAATCGCAGATGTTTTTTTTGAGGCTCAATTTCTGCACTACGAATTTTTGAAAGAGCTCCTTGACGGCCACCTGACGGCACGTGGTTTTTTTACTGTTTTTGGGGAACATATGTTCCCCGGATATAACATAATTCTTGCTCTTAATGTAATTTTTTTCCGCATATGGGGAGGGTTTGACAGTGTAGTTTATGGCTTTTTCTTAATCCTCGGGGCAGGCATAGTTGTATATAGGACCTATATCGACGTGTCATGGTCACCAATGATTCGAATACTGGGCAGTGCACTTATAAGCCTATTATTACTATCTGCTATTCATAACCCCATGTGGGGCATGGCTCTATCAGCTGCGGGAGGAGTATGCATATTTATTATTTGCGTACACATCTTGATTACTGCTCTTTGGGGTACACGCTCCTTATTTTGGTTTTATCTACTGTCTCCAATTGCATTGATCCTATTTTTAGGAGGTTATGGTATTGGCGCAATCGGAGCATTCAGTCTCGTACTACTCATACGAGCTATAGAAATCAAAAAAATCAACAAAAGTTCTTTATGGATCGGTGTGAGTATAGTAGCCACCGTAGCTGCTTATATTGCAATCACTAGCCACTATAGCGATATGGCAGCAAATACACCTACAGGCGGGGCTCACGATATCAGCTTGATGGCAAAGTTTGCTGTAGTGATGACTGGAGCAAGCCTGCTTGGCAAATCATTCTATGAGCAAGGTTCAGGAATGCTCATATATTATATAACCGGCTTCATATTGCTATTAGCAACCATAATAGCTTGGATCTACATTCTCCGACGGCCACGTATCAACGCAATGTTCATTTTTGCGTTATCAGCTTATTCTATAACTACTGTTCTAGCTGTATCAATATTTCGCTACCGCAACGGCCTCGAAGGTGCGATGGGCCAGTGGTATGCCATACACACCCATTTCATACCAATAGCAATTGTCTGGTGGCTATGTGAGTTAATAAGCATACGTAATAGATGGAAACAGGTAGTCTTGCTACCACTCTTAGGCCTATTTGTCTTATCCGTCGTTGGCTATTACGCAGACTGGAAGAAAAGCATAGCCGTTCCAGAGTATAAAGCTAAATTTATCGCTGAGGCACCTATTATTCTTGCATTTCCCAATACCATTGAAAATAAAAAAGATATGATGCAAACGATGCTTTGGTATTATCCGCAAGTCAAGGAAACCATAGATTTAATGTATCAGCATCACTTGTGGATATTCAAATCAACAGCTATTGCTATACGAGGCTTAACTTTTGATAATTGGATCGAAGCTGAGCGTCCCGTGAGCATTATGTGTCCATCGGGCACTCGGTCAATAAGCTTCAAGTTATGGCGTAAGGAAAAGTGGGTACCTTCAGAGGTGGCAATTCGGGTTGCTGATAGGGTGAGATACTATGCAGCAAATAGCGACATAAGTATCAGCTTCGACAAGAACCAGCCCGCGCTGTTGATGATTGATGCCCGAGGTTTAGAAGAATCAAATCCCGTCACCACCCCACCAGATCTCCGGAAGTTGGTAGCAATCATGAGCGAGGCTAAATGTCACTAGCACACTCAGCATAGGCAAATGGTCTACACTTGTAGGAGTTTAAAATGCTCAAGAAGAACGGGTAAATATCAATGTCATCAAAATTTATCCGTTCAGCTTCGACGATGAGTCGTTGATGGTTCAGACGTCGGCGCAGATTCTTTATCACTATCTACGTCAAAATTCACTCGTTCCAATTCGACCACCAACGGCATGTTACGTACTTGAGTATGAATTGACCCGATATACTCACCAAGCAAACCCATAAAAAAAATTAGTGCCGAATTGAAGAAGAATAACCCGATAATAAGTGGGGCGATTCCCACTTGAAAGGAATTCCAGTAGATCAGCTTTGCGATTAAAAAGATGAATGCAACCAATAAGCTCAGAGCGGAAACAGAGAATCCGAACATCGTCATGAGCCTGAGCGGTACCTTGGAATGGTTGGTAATACCCAACATTGCCAAGTCATACAAGGTAAAGAAATTATTTTTAGTAATGCCGCGTGTGCGCCTTGGTTGAACAAACGGAACCGTTGCAATCGGGCCGCCAACCTCACATACCAATCCACGGAAATATGGGTAAGGGACGTTAAGCTGGCGGAGAATATCGATGACCTTCCGATCAAATAGCCCGGCACCAGTCGCATTTTTTACTAACGGCACATCAGATATTCTCGTAATGAGGTTGTAATACACCTTCCGTACAAAAAACATCAAGGGGGATTCTTTGCTCTCCGGTTTCACCGCCAAGACGGTCTTGAAACCCTCTTCCCATTTCTTGACAAATTCCGGAATCATTTCCGGAGGATCCTGAAGATCTGACGCGATCAAGATACAAGCATCACCACGAGATTGGAGCAATGCGTAATAAGGAGACTTGATATGACCGAAGTTTCGGACATTAACAATGAGCTTAACCCGTTTGTCTTGGGTAGCGATACGTTTTATAGATTTAACGGTATCGTCGGTAGAGGAATTATCGATCAGAATATGCTCATAATCGTATTCCAATGTTTCCATAGTAGAACGAATACGTTCACATAACTCGTCGATATTCGCTTGCTCGTTGTAGCAAGGGGTGACGATGCTAATTAACTTTCTCATTTCTTAAATACCAATTTTTTATTAGCAACGAACCCAATCACTGCCATAATTGGGAGCATAACAGCAGCCGCATAATACATGCTGAGCCCACCAGCTGCCAAAACTTCTAGTCCAAGTAAGTTTAGCAAATAAGTAACGCAATAAATGGCTAGGAATCTAAATATAAGCCTGTTGTTATGAGACTCAAAAACTAGCACCCCTGTGCTTTTAAAATTAAAAGCAACTCCAAGGATAGTCGAGATCAGCAGCGCAATGGGGTAATGTAGCCCAAGGTAAATCAGCAAAGCGAAAATGCTATACCCGAATACCGTATTTATTCCACCAACAACCACGTATTTCGCAAATAAAAATGCACCTTCACGTGTGGTATCTTGCATCTTCATGTAATCAACCAGAATTCGCTGCGCGAAATAAAAAATTAAGCTAAATCCATAAACAACATGCACCATTGCGATGCACACATGATTATTGAGCCGAAATATTCGAGATAAAAACGTTAAAGAATCTCGCGAGGCAATACAAGCCCCATGGCTCTCCTCAAGTAGCTTTGAGTTCCCGAAACACCAATGAACTGATTCGGGATAGCAATACGCTGAATCCGCGGCATATGGCCTATTTTGGAATCAGCGTAAAGGTCACTGAATGCCTCCACAATAGAACTGCCAAATCCGCCATTCAATTGATGCTCTTCAACTGTAATGATCCGTGAGAAGTGCTGCCCGAGCCGTTTAATCTCATCAATGTCGTAGCTACCAACAAAGGGAACACTAAATACAGCCCAGGGCACACCAGACTGTTTCAGGTCACCCATCACGGATCCAAGTATTGCACCATTTACCAACACTGCAACATCTCGCCCCCCGGCTACCTCGATCAGTTTACCCGGCGACAGCTCCAAGCATTGTGTCTCGGAATGCGCGCATGCTTCGCCGGCCTTGTTCAACCTAACATAACCAGGGCCATCATGTGAAGCCATAAATTGGGCAACCACCTTGGCCTCGATCGGGTCGGCTGGCGCGCAAACCGTCATATTGGGGATGCTACGCAACATTGCTATATCTTCGGTAGTATGGTGGGAAACCCCAAGAGGGCCATAGGCATAGCCAGCGCCAATTGCGACTACCTTGACATTGGCCTCGTGATAGCACACGTCATACCGAATCTGCTCCATACAACGAAGGGTTGGAAAATTGCCTATGGAATATGTGAAAACATTAAATCCTTCAAGAGCTAGTCCAACAGCTACTTGAGTCATGTTTTGTTCAGCGATGCCTACATTTAGAAAGCGCTCTGGGAACTGCTGGGCAAACCCTTCCAGCACCGAATAACCTAAGTCACCGCACAACAAGAATATGTCGTCATGCTTCTCGGACAGTTCGCACAGCGTATTGATAAACGTGTTGCGCATTATTCGCCCCCTAACTCTGCACGTGCGGCATTATATTCACTCTCATTAGGCGACTTATAGTGCCACGCAAGCTGATTCTCCATAAAACTGACGCCCTTACCTTTCACGGTATGCGCTATTACACACTTCGGCCGCCCATTTCGAGAAGATTTCGCATTCGATAAGGCCTGCTGCAACTCTGGAAGGGAATGGCCATCTACTTCAATAGTTTCCCAATTAAACACACGGAATTTATCAGCGAGAGGCTCGAGGTTCATAACCTCCGCAACGCTACCAAAACTCTGAATTTTGTTGTAGTCAACTATTGCGACGAGATTATCCAGACCATTATGGGCAGCAAACAATATGGACTCCCAATTAGACCCTTCGTCCAACTCGCCATCACTCAGAACTACAAACGCACTGTAAGTTTGCCGTAAACGCTTGGCCGCCAAGGCTGATCCACAAGCCACCCCCAATGCGTGTCCAAGGCTACCTGTTGAAAGCTCTACACCCGGCAAGTTGTGATTTACGTGAGAGGTAAAGTAACTACCATCCGCAGTGAAGTCGCTCAGCAACGAAGCTGCTTCAAAAGCGCCTCTAATCGCCAATGCTGAATACAATGCCGTACACGCATGCCCTTTGCTGTAAAACAAACGATCCCTGCTAGGCGCCTGGGTATCCGTTGGATCGAACTCCATTACGTCGCCATAGAGCACAGCCAAGATATCTGCCGCCGAGAACGCTCCTCCTATATGAGACGCCCTTTTCCGAAAACAAAGCTCTAAGGCAAGTAGCCTAATACGCTGCGCAAACTCATCCAAACTCATGTCTACACTCATAGTCAATTAAATTGGCGATACCAGTCGATGGTTCTGGTAAATGCATCATCCAGCGAAACCAAAATATCCACACCAAGCTCGGTTCTAGCACGGCTGATATCCGGAACATATCGCTCTGGAGGCTGACCCGGTGTCGCCTTTTGCGCTACACGTACATCGGGTGTCGAGATACCAGCAAGCAAAGCTATCCGCCTAGCGAGATCCTGAATGGAAATCGATTCGTCGGAACCTACGTTATATGCCGTATTGGCGCCACCTCGAACCAGGATTGCTAAAAGCCACCTTACTAAATCGGTTGCATACATGTAGGATCGGCATGGGGTGCCATCGCCACGGATGACAAAAGGCTCATTTTTGAGCGCGTTAAGAATAAAATTGCCAGCGGCAAACTGTTTGTCCAAAGCAAGATGGGGGCCGACTTGCGCAAAAACCCGGGCAGAACTACAAAGCATCTGCGATTCCGACGAGTATGCGGCTCCAAGCCACTCAGTAACAATCTTTCCAAGCCCATACGCGGATCTTGGTGAATTTAATTCTGGATAACCACGATACTCTTCGGGAACACCAGACAACTCAGGGGAGATTCGCCCATATACTGCCCCTGAACTCAGCAAAAGTACTCTCTGCACTGAAGCAGATCGGCAAAAATCTAGAACACGCCGAGTACCCAAGGTAGTGACATCGAATGTATGCAGCGGCGTCTGCTCGGCGATGACATCTGTGGCAGCATGAATCGCGTGGGTGAACTTACCACCAGGAAAGGCAAAATCCCTTACATCTCCCTTGATATATGTAATATCATCATCACGCAGGTGCGGATATATAGAAAGAAATTTGACTGGGTCGCGGCTCAAGACCGTGATGGTAATACCAAGATCAAGCGCCGTGTTCGCATGACGCAAAGCCTCAAGAAGCCACCTGCCTATATATCCTGTGCCACCGGATATGAAAATACGAGCCCCATTTAATGAAAGCCAATCTGATTTGGCGTGCTCAACAATCTCGCTCAGATCTGCTATAGGCACTTTGTAGCTATGCAAAATAAATTACACCTATTAATCGTTTGTCGAACAATACGGCGACCCGCAGGGAGCTTGATGAAAATCCCACAAGAAGCGGACGACCAAAGCACCTGTAGAAGAGAACCCTGGCTTTGGAGTATACATCTAGGGCCCTATCAACTTTACTGCACATCAAGTCGAAGGTAGCAATGCAAATGGCGGCAAATACTGAAGGCTATTAAAAGCCAATGCCGAAGAACTCTTCCAGCTTTTGCCCAACATACTCGAAGTGGTCGATGCCCACACCCGGATAAATCCCAAGCCAGAAAGTCTGATTCATTGTCCTGTCAGTGTTTGTCAGATCACCCACAACCCGATACTCAAGGTTCTGAAAATAAGGCTGCCGCGTCAAATTGCCAGCAAAGAGCAAACGAGTGCCAATTTTATTTTGATCCAGGAATTTGAGCAGATCGACCCGTGCTACCCCCGCGCTTTCTTTAAGCGTAACAGGAAAGCCGAACCATGATGGATCACTATTGGGGGTGGCCTCCGCTACCTCGAGAAATTCAGACAAACTACTTAAGCGTTCTTTCAGCAACGTGAAATTACGCTTACGGGTATCGATAAACTCCTGGGCTCGATCCAACTGCGCTAACCCACAGGCAGCCTGCATATCCGTGATTTTTAAGTTATAGCCAAGGTGTGCATAAACGTACTTATGATCATATCCTTGCGGCAAGCTACCGAATTGCTGGCCAAACCGATTACCGCAGGTGTTGTCGCAACCCGGCGCGCAATAACAGTCTCTCCCCCAGTCACGGAAGGACTCTGCAATTAGTTTGAGTTGTGGGTCATTGGTAAATACCGCCCCCCCTTCACCCATGGTTATGTGGTGAGCTGGGTAGAAGCTTAGCGTTGCAATATCACCGAAAGTGCCTACCAACCTACCGTCGTAGGTAGCACCTAGAGCATCACAACAATCCTCGACAAGCCAAAGATTGTATTTTTCACAAAGCGCTTTGACCTTGCCTAAATTGAATGGATTGCCCAATGTGTGCGCCAGCATAATCGCTTTTGTCTTTGGCGTGATGGCTGCCTCAATCAGATCAGCATTAACGTTATGAGTAGCCATATCTACATCAACGAAAACCGGCACCGCACCAAACTGCACGATAGGATTGACGGTAGTGGGGAACCCTGCCGCGACACCGATAACCTCATCACCCTTCTTGATTGCGCGCTCACCCAACTTTGGAGAGGTCAACGTGCTGAAGGCAACCAAGTTTGCAGATGAACCTGAGTTCACCGTAATCAGGTATTGCACACCAAGAAAGTCTGCCAGTTTTTTCTCGAACTCGGCATTGAAACGGCCCGTGGTCAGCCAGCCATCAAGCGCGGCATCGACCATAAGCTGTAACTCTGGAGCGCCGACTACTTTACCTGACGGTGGGATAACGCTTTCACCCGCCACAAAAGGTTTGGCGGCCAACGCAACCTGAGCGTATTGCTCTACGAGCTTGCTAATTTCTTTTCGGAGCAAATCGGGGGTCATTAATATTACCTAATTAAAAAATTTGTTTTATTTATCCTGCACAGACATATCGCGCATGTATGCACTGATTTCGTCTATGCAAACGGAATGAATATCTTCGTGAGCCAACCAGGCACGGTGCCAATTGACGATCCGCACCAAGGCGCTGTCCAGATTCCAGCTAGGCGACCAGTTCAATCGTGAACGAGCTTTGGAAATATCCAGCTTCAGATAGCGAGCCTCATGAGGCTGGGGATCGTTGTCCAGCCCCCAGGAGGCATCTGGCCCCCATGCTCCCACCATGCGATTGAGTATCCACTCAACGGGCTTTGCGTCTTCGTCTTTAGGCCCAAAATTCCATCCTTCCGCAAACTTGGAACCGCCAGTCCATAAGTTCTGAGCCAGTACCAAATAGCCACTCAAAGGCTCCAGTACATGTTGCCATGGCCGCGTCGCCTGCGGATTACGAATGACAACAGGCCGACTCGAACTGAAGGCGCGAAGAATATCGGGTATTAGCCTGTCTTCGGCCCAATCTCCGCCCCCAATCACATTGCCGGCGCGAGCCGAAGCCAGTGCGGCGCCTTGAGGGTTGTTGAAGAACGAATTGCGATACGCCGAGGTTATGAGCTCGACACAGCCCTTGCTGTTGCTATAAGGGTCATGCCCCCCCATCGGCTCGTTCTCACGATACCCCCATTCCCATTCGCGATTCTCATAGCACTTATCCGTAGTCACATTAACGATTGCTCGCAAATTAGCGCATTGCCGTGCGGCCTCGAGAACTTGCAAGGAGCCCATGACGTTCGTACTGTATGTTTCAATGGGTTCGCGATACGATAACCGTACCAAGGGTTGCGCAGCCATGTGAATCACGACGTCGGGGTTGAATCCCGTCATGCTGGCGCATAGGGTTTCTGCATCGCGAATATCCCCAACTTGCGATTGCATTCCTTTTGCGACGCACGCTTCATTGAAAAGAGCAGGGGTAGTGGGGGGCTCTAGCGAATAGCCTTTAACATCTGCCCCCATAAGCTGCAACCAAAGCGATAACCAGCTTCCTTTAAAGCCGGTGTGCCCAGTAAGAAAAACTTTCTTACCCTTCCAAAAAGTGGAGTCCACTACAGCTTTCATGGGTTCACTCCCATGTCTTCCATGGAGCCTTGCCGTTATCCCAAAGCTCCTCAAGCAAAACCTTATCGCGCAAGGTATCCATAGGCTGCCAAAAGCCGGCATGCTCATAAGCCATTAACTGGCCTTCGGAAGCAAGCTTCATTAAAGGCTCTTGCTCCCATATCGTGCTATCGTCCGCCAGATAGCTCAGAACCTCTGGTTTCAGCACAAAAAAGCCACCGTTAATCATGGCGCCATCACCTTTCGGCTTCTCTTTAAAGCTCATAACCTGGCCTTGACGGATATCCAGAGCGCCAAAACGGCCAGGCGGGAAAGTGGCGGTCAGCGTAGCTGCCTTGCCGTGCTTCTTATGAAAGGCTATGGTTGCGCCAATATCGATGTCGCTTACCCCATCACCATAGGTAAAGCAAAAACTCTCTTCGTCTTTTACATACTCGGCAACGCGACGCAAGCGCCCACCGGTCATCGAGTTTTCACCCGTATCTATTAGCGTTACATTCCAAGGCTCTGCACGCTTATCGTGAACCATCATCGTGTTGTCACGCATATTAAAAGTGACATCAGACATATGCAGAAAATAGTTAGCAAAGTATTCTTTGATCAGGTAGCCCTTGTAGCCACAGCAAATTATGAAATCATTAATGCCATGAGACGAATAGATTTTCATGATGTGCCAAAGAATTGGCTTTCCACCTATCTCGACCATGGGTTTTGGTCGTATGCTGGTTTCTTCGCTCAATCGAGTCCCCAAGCCACCAGCGAGAATTACTGCTTTCATGAAATATCCTGTCTAATTCGAGCTAACAAAAGCATCTGAGTAAAATTTCTTTGGGTGCAATCCAGCACTCGTCAATTGCTTGCGGGCGGAATGAATCATGTTGTCCGAGCCGCACGCGTAAACCACTGCATCGGTTAAATCAACTTCATCCTCTAAAAGAGCCTGCTGAACGTATCCACACCGCCCCCCCCAGTCTGGGGACGGCCGAGACAAAACGGGAATAAAGTTAAAACTTAACTCTTTGAACTCAACCTGCCAGTATATATCGTGGACACTACGGCCGCCCCAATAAACATGAATGTTCTTGCCAAGAGTTAACTCTGGTGATGTGGCCAATTCTTCAAGCATAGCCTTTACGGGAGCAATACCGGTACCAGTTGCAAGAAATATCAAGTTGCGGGGCTCCACAGTCCGAAGACAAAACGTACCCAACGGCCCTTCCAACCGCAACAAATCGTCAGCCTTGGCTTCATTAAACCAATAATGACTCAACAATCCTTGCTCGACGTGGCGAATCTGTAGGGTTAGTTTTCCATTAACCTGTGGCGCGTTGGCAATCGAATAGCTTCGCCGGGCCCCCTGCCAGATGATATCGACGTATTGGCCCGATAGATAATTGAGCTTACTCGCTGGAGGAAGGCGCAATGTAATTTGAATGACATCTAGAGCGAGCCGCTCAAGCGAATCAATGCGGCATGGGACTGTTTTGGCTGCCATTTCAGCCAGACGGCCAAGATCTTCGATATCCAAATCGACATCGGTATCTGCCGCACGACAGCATGTCAAAATTACGCCCGCATGCAACTCTTCAGCAGTAAGCGCTTCTTCAGCCCTAAGAGGATGTGTTTCGCCCCGAACGACCTGCGCTTTGCATACCCCACAACGACCCGTTCGACAACTATATTCCAAGACGATGCCGTTAGCGTTGGCTTCAAGCAAGATCGTTTTATCGTTAGCCGCTACAAATTTTTTAGCATTTGCAAGCGTTACATATGGCATTTGATTAACCACGCGCATTAGAAGAATGAGTCAAGAGGCGACAAAGCCCAACATCAAAATTGAACCCCTAATGCCATTTTATCATCTAGAAGATGTGCACCTTCCTCGCTCGCGAGGCTACCAACCGAACATACATTAACACGCTTAATCTTGCTATCCACAATCAGCGTATAAGAACAGAAATCAAGAAGAATCGCTATGAATAGCGAACCACATAAAGATTTAGGCAGTGCACGCACCCCGCGGTAGCTTTCTTTTGTCCCGCACCAACAATGTTTAGCAGCCAGCCCTATGATTAGGTACTAGAAAAAAAAGATTGCACCCACGAATAGATAGTTATTGCAGTATCAGATCCAAATAGACTAGCAAAAATCGAAGCTGAATGGAGCTTCGCTGCGAAATTTAATGATTCCCTACAATAGGCCGCGTAATTAAAGTTATAGGCAAGCAGTAAAATTATTACCACCACAAACAATGTCCGATCAAAAGCGCTTGCCCTAAAATTCGCACTTTGGGATGCCCGAAAATCACCACACGCCGCATAAATTAACAAGATTGCTAGAAAACTGGGCAATAACCAACGAAGCTCTAGCCGAAAGGTTATCGACGCCGCAGCAACCATCAAGAAACAAACACAATTAAATCCAAGCACAGCCCGATCTATAATATAATTCTTAAATACCCAGTAATAAAAACAGAAACAAAACAATATAAACGACAAGAAAAGACTTAAAACATACTGAGGGTTACCCAACAGATCCTTAGGAGCCACCCAAGTGATCAAATCGAGCCCTGTCAAATATCGCGGTCCAATAGAAAACCCAAATAACTCCGCATAACTTGCAAAAATATGCTGGATGAATCTAGAAAACTCAAAACTATGCAATACATTATCGGTCTGCGTGCCCACAATAACCGGCATGTTCAATACATAATGCATCGACACATAGATTGCCACCAATAGAACTGAATAACCAACAGCCTTGACGAAACAAGAAAGATTTCTATAGCCACTTGTACTGCAGATATAAAAAAACGGGACAACAATACAAAAGGGAAGGTACCTTTCATTAGTCAGCAGTAACACAATAACAAGAGCCCCTAGTTTCCATGGCGCTTGGCAACCTCTATACAACAATAACAAAACAGCCAAAAACAAAATGGCAGACAAGCCCTCAAATGAGCCTGTAATATTCCATATGCTATAAATTAGAAATTTTGAGCTTATCAACACCAATGCCAGAGTACTACATTTCAAAATTCCCGATTTTTTGTAAAAGAATAAAAGAAACAAAAAAACAAGCACACTAGAAATAACTATATTATATAAAACATACCATATATAGTTATCGGAGAATAAAAAATACTCTATTAAATACTGAAGGTTAGCCATTGGCCTAAATTTATAAGCCTCCGTTCCGAAAATAAAACCAGAAGCAGACCCGAAGTCAGTCACATGTGATAGCTCTCCAATTAGACGAGCGTCATCATCATGGAAAAAATCGAGCGTTATCAACCTTACGGGGAGATACAGTACGCAAGCCGCCACAAACGATAAAATCATGGCAGCAACAACATTTGCCCTTGATCCGACAAAAAAGCGATTAATCAACGCCATAGGTAACTTCATACAAGGATTATCCGTTCTAATTCAGACTTCAAAAATTTATTAATAATTTGTTTTGAATAAAGAAGAAGGACAAGAACACTGCCTCTTCCGTGCATCTAATAATTAAATAAAAGCACATACACAAATAGGGCTTTATTGAGTCAGATCACCCTACAATACAACCACAGCCCCCCCCCCTAAGCATCGTTACACGACGTTGACAACTCCCATCAATGGAGACACAAACGGATCTCTCACAATACAGCCCGACATTGTAAACTTCAAATTAATTTGAAGCCAAAACACACTCATCTATATAGCGATGAGAGCACCGGACCCAGTTCTTTTGCCTTCAGAGCTGCCCGGTTATCACATAAAATGCAGGCTTACTATCCATTCCCGTATATTTCCTGAGGCTGTTTTCTTTTACGCCCAGCGATTCCAATTTTTGGCTATACTTTTCAAAATCTTTATAATCCCAGAACGCAACCTTAATGTACCGATATTTACTCCGCAACTTCTCTATTACTGACTTTGAGATTTCAAGCCTATATGGCACTGTATTAGCCGTTAAAAGAGAAAACGGCATAAAAAACCCCCATTCAGGAAACATGTAGACCGTATCCGATGCAGAATAAAGAGCCTCCTCAGCGAAAAAATTTAACGAGCTAGACATTTTTCCCTTTCCACCAGTCTCTGCCAATTGCTGAAAGAAACTCCCTTGCTGTATTAAATTGCAGATAACTATCGCCGCACCGCCAAGAATAAAAGCCGCCCTTTTAGAGAGTTTATATTTTTGCCCAAGCTCTAAAGCCCTTAATTTGCCATAACCCTCATAACACAATACGGCACAAAGTAGATAAAAAAGTGGCGTCATAACCGAGTAGTGATGCGCCCAAAGCCTATTCCCCAAAATACCCGAAAATATGTAGTAGCTACATGGTAAATAAACAACCAGCCGAGTTCCCCGGCTCCACCTAGCGGCTAACTTACAAAATTTGAGCCCACCCCAAAATATTGCCAAAGCAATTCCTGTTAAGAAAGCGCCAAATTTGACAGTGGGCCACAATCCTATCTCTATCGGGTCTCCAAAGATCATCAATTCATTGCCACCATTAGTCATCGCAAGTCTGGCCATTGAAAATGCGTACTCATAGGACTCGACAAGTGATAGCTTCGATGAAAGAGGGGCTAGCCCTTGGGCCATACCAGCCAAGAAAGCCAGCACTTCCCGAGGCCCACCCAAAGCAACCCCTAAAGAAAAATACCCAATTAAGTATGGAAATAGTCCAATCGCTACCCCTAGACACCACACTAAACAAGCATAAATCTTATGTCTCTTAGGAGCAGCCTGTAATATCTCAATGACAAAGGCAGGAAGGAAAAACAGAAACACAAAATACCCATACACTGCCAACCCAAAGAATATGCCAGACAAACATAAATTTAGCCGACAGAAAGCAGTCTTATCCTTGAAAATCAGAGGATAAACTGATAACAACAACCACATCATACCCCCAAGGATGATGTAATTCTGCGTACGAAACGACACAATAAATGCAATATCTGTTGCCAGGCCAAGTGCTGCCAAGGTGGCGAATAGCTTGTCTCCAGAGATTCGTCTAACTATGCCATACACCACCAGAACAGTAATCGCACCAAACAGCGCCTGTGAGATTCTTATTGCCGTGACACTCGTCCCAATCAGCCAGAACACAGGTATATCAACGTAAAGATTCTGTACGCCGTGATATAACGACCCCAAAATCGGAAACCACCTAGTTGGCAACTCCCATACCGGGTTTTTCAAACTAGGATTTAAAATATGAGCAGCAAGATAATCAGGATTAACCGCATCCATATACAAACCAGGCAACTCGACATATCGAAGAATTCCTAGCCAAAAGAACAACTGCAATACCGCAAGCGAAAATATGGAGGAATTCGCACGTAAATAATTCATTAATTTTTCTTGCATTACAGTTTGTTTTATTAATTTGACTTAAACGTGCATCATTCGAGTAGTTTAAAAACGCTCTTCAAATCCAATCTAATAAATGGCAGGCACTCAACTTAGTTCTTTGCTCTGAAGATGGCCTGACCTCATACATCAAACATGGCTTCTATCGGAGCAGATCTATTGCGTCAGGACAACCCATAAAAACAAATGTAGGATCTTGGAAATCCACTAAACTCCGAACCTATATCGAAGTAGGGAAAGGCTACAATTCTAGCAAACGCCCTATAAAGAAGCCGTGGCTACGGAGCCGTGATTTCGCCTGATTTTGCTCAATATGACAACCACGAACACACCCAGCATTGCGGTCATCCTGCCCGCCTATAACGAAGAACTCACCATCGCGGCCACCATCGAAGCGTTTCACGCCGAACTGCCCCAGGCCCGCATCGTCGTCGTCAACAACAACTCCAAGGACGCCACCCACCAGATCGCCGCCGACACCCTGGCCAGGCTGGCCATTGACGGCGAAGTTATCGACGAGCCCCGCCAGGGCAAAGGCAACGCCGTGCGCCGCGCCTTCCTCGATACCGAGGCCGACGCTTACGTCCTGGCCGACGCCGACCTCACCTACCCCGCCGACCGCGTGCACGACCTGCTGCGCCCCGTGCTCGAAGGCAAGGCCGACATGGTCGTGGGCGACCGCCATTCCGGCGGCCACTACGCCAGCGAGAACAAACGCCCCTTGCACAACTTCGGCAACGGACTCGTCCAGAACCTCGTCAACCGACTCTTCGGCGCCAACCTCGTGGACATCATGAGCGGCTACCGCGTCTTCAACCGCTCCTTCGTCAAAACCTACCCCATTCTCGTCGAAGGCTTCCAGATAGAAACCGACGTCACCCTGCACGCCCTGTACCGGCGCATGCGCATTCTGGAAATCCCCGTCGAATACAAAGACCGCCCCGCCGGCAGCGTCTCCAAGCTGAACACCTTCTCGGACGGCGCCCGCGTCATCGTCACCATCGCCCAGATCCTGCGCTATTACCGCCCCCTGGCCTTCTTCATGGCCTTCTGCGCCCTCTTCGCCATCGCCGGCCTCATCGCCGCTATCCCCGTCTTCGACGACTGGTTCACCACCCGCTACATCACCCACGTGCCCCTGGCCATCCTGGCCGCGGCCCTGGAGACTGTGGCGGTGTTGTTATTGGCCATAGGAGTGATTCTGGACTCGATTGCGCACCATGAAAGGAAGAAGGCGGAATTGCAGTATTTGGAAGTGCATCGGAGATAGAAATTCGGCAGACCCAGGCTCGGCGGGCAACCATTGGGAGTTACAGATGGGCGGGAGTTCGGTACAATGTACCTAACGCAATAGCTGGTGAGCCTTTGGGTAAAAGCGTTAACTGCCGCGCAAACGGTTCTGCCAAAAGCAGAGGCAACAGACCACCAGACTACGGAGCCCCGCCTGTCGGGGCTTTCGCTTTTCTGGGCGGTTCAACGTGGCGCCTGTGGCTTAACGCCAGCAAGAGCCAACTCTACCAAGCGTGTATGTAAATCCAATCCACTTCACCGCACACTGCCTCTAGGAATACAATCACGCACAACCAAACATGGCCTTGGGCAACAACACCCCTATTCAAAAAAACCCCATGGCCGCCTGGCCTCTGCTTTTAACAACTGTTAAAAATGGGGGATTCCTGCAAACCCACCGGTATTTCCGATGCACAACAGCCCTATAGCCACCGCCTGGACAGATATCGCTGCGGCAATGCGGCGCTACCCGCTGGTGGGCATGTTGGGATGGCAGGACGTCCGCCAGCGCTATCGGCGTTCCACCTTGGGGCCATTCTGGCTGACCGTCAGCATGGGCATAATGATCGGCGCGATTGGCGTGGTGTTCGGCAGCATTTTCAATACCCCCATGACAGAATTCTTGCCCTTTGTGGCTGCAGGCCTGATTTTTTGGGCGTTTATTTCGTCGGTCGTTACCGAAGGCTGCACAGGGTTCATCGAGGCTGAAGGAATCATTAAAGAGCTGCCGCTACCGTTGTTCCTGCATATTCTGCGCATGATATGGCGGAACATATTGATTCTTGGCCATAATCTCGTCATTTTCCCCCTGGTTCTGCTTGCCGTCGGAAAATGGCCCAGTTGGGCGATGCTGGGCAGCATTCCAGGCTTTTTGCTGGTGTTGATCAATTTGGCATGGTTGGCCCTGCTTGTGGCGATTCTTTGCGCAAGGTATAGAGACCTGCCGCAAATTATCGCCAGCATCCTTCAAGTTGTGTTTTACTTGACCCCGGTAATGTGGATGCCCAGCCTTATGCCTAAACGCGTAGGCTCGCTTTTGTTGAACCTGAACCCTATTTACCATCTGCTTGAGTTGGTGCGTACGCCACTGCTGGGCCAAACCCCAACTGCCCTCAACTGGGGGGTATCGATTGGAATGGCCGTTATCGGGTGGGGTGTGGCATTGGCTGTGTATGGCCGCTATAGGCATCGTATTGCTTATTGGCTATAAAGAAGGGAAATCAGCCATGGCATCTATCGAGTTCCATAACGTTTGTGTTGATTTCCCAATCTACAACGCCAATGGCCGGTCCTTGAAAAAGCGCCTGCTTCAGGTTGCTACCGGAGGCCAGCTGGGCGCGGATCAAAACGGGCACGTCGTTGTTCGGGCCCTGGAAGGCTTGAGTTTTTCCCTGAACGACGGGGACCGCCTGGGCTTGCTGGGCCATAACGGCGCCGGCAAAACGACATTGCTTCGCCTGTTAAGCGGCGTTTATGTACCTTCTACTGGAACCGCTCGTATACAGGGTGAAATCGGATCGCTGATCGCCATTTCACTGGGTATAGACCCCGAGGCCACCGGCCGCGAGAATATCTTCCTGCGCGGCGGGCTGCTTGGTCTTTCCAAGGCGGAAATCACCCGCCGGCTTGATGAAATTATTGAATTTTCCGAGCTGGGCGATTTTGTGAACATGCCGGTACGCACCTATTCCGCCGGCATGCACTTACGCCTGGCCTTTGCCGTTTCTACCATCCTACGCCCCGAGATTCTTTTAATGGACGAGTGGCTGTCGGTGGGGGATGAGGGGTTCAAGCACAAGGCCGAAGAACGGATGCAGGAATTGGTAAAGTCGACCAACATACTTGTGATTGCCAGCCATTCAAGAGAATTGATTTTGCGCACTTGCAACCGTGCCATCTGGCTCGAACACGGAAAAATCCGTATGGATGGCGACGTTGTTGCTGTCTGCGATGCGTATTTTGGCGAACCAGCATGAGCGAGGCTTCGGTGTTGATCAAACATCTACGCGCGCGCCTTAGGGGCCTTAGGGGCCTTAGGCGCCTTTGGCCAACCAAATCCAGCCAGTTATCGCCCCCTTTCGTAGATTTCACCGGCCTGGAGTCGCGCGCCGCCATTACGCAATTCCTTTACGTTGAAGATCCGCCAGAGCCTGTCGACCTATGCTTTGTCCTCGGGTGCCCCACGCCCACCAATATGGATAAGGCCATTGAGCTCTATGCACGCGGCCTGGCCCCCGTGATCATGATCTCGGGCCATGGGCCCGCACCACAGTCAGTGCCGGAAGCTGTCCAATTTCGTGACTACGCGCTTGCACGCGGCGTTCCCGAGGCCGCCATCCTGATCGAGACCGAATCCACCAACACCCGGGAAAATTTCGTCTTCTCCTCGCCTATCATCGAGGCGCAGATTGGCTGGAATCGAATTCGCAATGTTGCGCTGGTCTCCAAACCCTACCATGCGCGCCGGGCTCTGATGACGGCGCGACGTCATTGGCCGGCGCATCTGCGCTTAATCATGCAGCCTTCACAGCGGCACGACGACCTGCCCGCCGAGACATGGTGGCAGACCGAAGCTGGGCGCGTTCATGTCATGCGCGAACTCATCGCTATCGGCACCTACGCCCAACAAGGCGATATCGGGGGGTTCTGATGCTTCCCACGCACGTGCATCTGGTGGGAATAGGCGGTGCGGGCATGGCAAGCCTGGCGCAGTATTTGCTTGCCTCTGATCGCACCGTTACCGGTAGCGACCGGGTGCATTCGGCGGTTCTTGACCAGCTTGTGCAAGACGGGGCACGGGTCATGCTGCATCACGATGCTGCACACTTGGACGGAGCGGAGCTGGTCGTGGTAAGCGATGCCATTCCTACCGGCAACGTCGAGGTCGAAAGCGCGCGCCTTCGCGGAATTGGGGTGATTCGCCGCGCCGAATGCCTTGAGCTGCTGCGGGAAGGGCGCCGCGGCCTGATGGTTGCCGGCTCGCATGGAAAGTCTACGACAAGCGCCATGATCGCTTGCATCCTGACCGAAGCAGGTCTGGACCCCGGTTTCGCGCTCGGCGCCGATGTACCCAGCCTGGACGGCAAGCGGGCCCGGCCAGGCGGCGGCGATATCTTCGTTGCCGAGGCTTGCGAGGCTTTCCGCAATCTCGACGCCCTGACACCCCATATCGCCGTCATCACAAATGTCGATGACGAGCACGTCAATCATTACGCATCGCAGGCGGCCCTGGAGGATGCCTTCTCCGCTTTCGCCCGCCGCGCCCGCGTCATCGTCGCATCCGGCGAAGATCCGGGTGTGGCACGTCTTGGGCTGCCAGACGGCAAGGTCATTTCGTTCGGTCTGGATCCAGGTTGCACCGTCTGGGCTTCGCCATGGCCCGCTCCCTTTGCGCCATGTTTGCGTGGGGAAACCCTTGCCCCCATCACCTTGCACCAGCCCGGCGACCATATGCGCCGCAACGCACTGGCCGCCATTGCGGCCAGCCAGGCGCTGGGTGTGGCGCCAGCGGCTATCGCCCGAGGCCTCACACGCTTCACGGGTGTGGCGCGTCGCTGGCAAGAGCTCGACGAGGTGGCGGGCATTCGTATCGTGGATGACTACGCCCATCACCCGGCGGAAGTCGCTGCGACCCTGCGTACGGCGCGTTCTGTGGCGCCGAACCGCCGCCTCGTTGCGGCCTTCCAGCCATTACTGCACTCCCGGGTGCAACGGTTGCAGGAAGAATTCGTCGAAAGCCTCGCCATGGCCGATCAGGTGTTACTTCTAGATGTGGACGATGATGGCGAAGCCGCGCGATCGAACGGCAGTTCGGCCATTGCCTCGGGATTGCAACGCCGCGGTGTCGCCGTCATTCAACACGAGGGGGTTGAAGACCTGATCGCCCGCATACGCCGTGACACCTGCGAAGGCGATATCCTGCTGGTCATGGGCGGCGCCCACATGGCTGGGGTCGCCGAACGGCTGCGTCAACAATTGGCAATGGCGCCGCCAGCGGCGGCATCGTCTCTTGCGCAAACTGCGCCACCCGTTATTACACATGTTCGACTGCATTGGACGCAGCGCCTTGCAGACTCCTGGCGTCGACCGCAGACCTTTGTTGCGCTGTTTCGCGCCGCCGCGCGCGCCGCACCCAACGCCCCCGCGCTACTGGGACGAGATGGCACATTTTCTTATGCCGCGCTCGACCAGGCTAGCGACGAAATCGCTGCCGGCATCGCCTCGCGTGGCCTGGCTGGCGCTGTCATTGGCGTGGCCCTGCCGCTTGGAGCGGAGCTGATTACGACCTTGCTGGGCGTGATGAAGGCAGGAAGCACCTACCTGCCGCTTGATCTCGCGCTGCCCGAGGCGCGCCGCGCCTATATGCTGGAACAAGCCAAAGCGGCAGCCATGATTGCGCATGACAAGACGGCCGAAGTGCCCGTCATTTCCGTCGCGGCGCTGCGCTCTGGCGGTGGCATGGTGCCACAGGCCCCGCAGGGGCACGATGGCGCCTATATATGCTTTACCTCGGGGTCGACGGGATACCCGAAGGGAATCCGTATTCAGCAAGCCGCGCTCGCCGCCCTTTTGCACGACACCGTAAACCGCTTCGAAATCGATTTGGGGACTCGGATGCTGCTCAACACGTCGATTGGTTTCGACGTGTCGCTGGCCGAGATCTGCGGCACACTTGCCGGCGGCGGTGCATTGGCTGTTAGCGGCGCCAGGCCCTTGGGTGGGGAAAGCTTGGGGGAAGCGCTGGAACAACTGGGCGCGACCCACCTATCTATTACGCCAAGCTTGCTTGCTAGTGCGCGGCCGCGCGCGCTTGCTCAATTACGTTGCATTATTGCCTGCGGTGAGCCTTGCCCGCCGGAACTGGTCAAGGCCTGGGGAACGGGAAGACGTTTTTTCAACGTCTACGGTCCGACTGAAACAACCATCTATGCTACGGCCGCTTTATGCGAACCGGGCGCGGAAGTCAGCATCGGCATGGCGCTTGGCCATCTTCAGTCTTATGTGCTGAATGAAGCCCTGCAACCCGTCGCGGCGGGCGAGCTGGGCGAGTTGTGTCTTGCAGGCCGGGGGGTTTCGGAAGGGTACCTCGGCAGGCCCAAGGAAACGGTCGAGCGCTTTGTGCAAACGACCATCGGGCGGCGACGCCGGCGCCTATATCGCACAGGCGACATGGTTCGCCGTAATCCCGACGGCACCCTGCACTTCATCGGGCGTGTTGACACGCAAGTCAAGATGCATGGCGTGCGTATCGAGCTGGGCGAGATCGAGCGCGTCGTGCTTCGCGAGAAGAATGTGGTCGACGCTGCCGTCTGCCTTGTCAAAGAGCCTCGCCCAACACTTTTGTGCTTTGTGCAGGCTGCGGGCGACAGCGCCCCCGACCCCGCTGCCCTGTCAAAAGCGTTGGCCGAATGGCTGCCGGAAAGCGCGGTACCCTCCCGCATTCAATTCGTGCCCGGCATCCCGCTGACGCCAAGCGGAAAGAAAGATCGCCAGAAGCTGATCGCCGAGTATGGCAGCCGCATCGTTACACGGGCGAAGGAATACTGGCCACCGGTGACCGAGAGTGAACAGCGTCTCGCCTTGTTGTGGCAAGAGGTGTTGACCCTAGCTGATCCGGTCGGCAGGCTTGACCGCTTCCCCGCGCTGGGGGGCGATTCGCTGGCTTCCCTGATACTGATTCTGCTTATCGAGGAACGCTTCGAAATTACCGTGCCGCCGGGCTATTTCGGTCGCATCGAAATGCTGCCGCACATGGCTGCACAGCTCGACGACCTGCTGTGGCATCGCGACGGCGCCATCGCTGGCGGGCAAGGCTTCATGACAAGCCGGATCTACCGGCGCATGCGGGATCTGTGCGGGCACTGGCCCGGCGCCCGCCTGTTGCCCGAGCACCTGATCTCCAGCCTCGGCCCGCCCGATGCGAAATACGACCTTTTCCTGTGCTGCCAGATGGAGACGGAGTTCACCGCGCTGGCGGCGCGTCTTGCCCCGTCTTTCCGTGTGCACGGGATGCGATCCGGCCATCTTGTCATCGATAACGGACTGGGCAACATCCGCCAACTGGCCGCCCGCTATGCCGAAGAGATTACCGCGCTCTCGCCGCGTGGCACAGTGCTACTGGCTGGGGTCTGCCAGGGAGGGACCATCGCCAGGATCATCGCCGAGTCGCTCGCCGCCGAAAACCGCCCTGTGCCGCTGCTCGTGCTGATCGAGCCAGGCCGGCCGCAGCCCTATGAAGGCCGTGTCGCGCTGATCACTGCCGAGGACAGCTTTCTCAACCCTCTCCAGCCTGGCGGGCCGGGCCTCGCCGCCTACGAGGCAGCACTGCCCGGCGGCGTCAGCATCGACATCGTCCCGGGCTCCCACGGCGCTGCATGTATCGAGCCCGCCGTGCAGTTCGTAGCCCATCACTTGATGCGAAGGTTGGAAGCAGCACTCTGCCGCCCGGAGGTCGCGTGACTGTCCGTAGATCCTTGCGCCGGCTGAAGCGCTATGTTCGTGGCGGGCTGGGCATGGCCATCGGTATGCTTGCTTATCCCGTTGCCTGGCTCGGTTGGTTTCGAACGCGCGACACACTGGCCGCGGCGGTCGGGGAACTGCTGCTGATTGGCTTCTACGGCGCAAGTTCTGCATCGCCTTCAGCACGCCTGCTTGCCCGGCAAGCGCGCCGCGGCCAAGTGGGGGCCGTCTTCTTCGTCGACCAGAACATCGGTACAGCCGAAGAGGTAGCCGGCTTGCTGCGCCTGTTTCGCTCCGGGGCGACCCGGCCGCTGCTGGCCATCGACCATGAAGGCGGCATCGTGCAGCGGCTGACCGCGGCGCACGGCTTCACCCCCCTGCCTGCCGCCCGGGACGTCGCCGCGACGATGTCGCCGGCCCAGGCCCGCTTGCTTTATGCCCAGGCGGGACACGAATTGGCCGCGCTTGGTTTCAATATCAATCTGGGACCGGTACTGGATGTCGATGAACCGACGAATCCGGCGATCGGCGTTTTCGGGCGCGCCTATTCCACCGATCCCGAACGCATCGCGACCTATGCACAAGCGTTCGTAGAGGGCTTCGCAAGCGCGGGCATCTTATGTGCGGCCAAACACTTTCCCGGCCATGGCCGCGCGGTAAGCGACAGCCACGACGGAGCGGCCGACATCTCCGCGACCTGGACAGAGGCGGAACTGGATCCGTTCGCCCGCGTGCTCGCTTCGAACCATGCGCCGCCGATGGTAATGACCGGACATCTTCGACTCGACCCGGTGGCGCCGGATGGCCGGCCGGCAACCGTCTCCGCCCCCATCGTGACCGGCCTACTGCGCGAGCGCTTGCGCTACCAGGGTGTCGTCGTAACGGACGATCTCGACATGGGGGCGGTCAGCCACATCATGGGCAGGGAAGACGCCATCGTGCAGGCGATTGCCGCCGGCAGCGACCTTCTTATGGTCAAGAACCTCTTTGGCTACGACCCCTTGATGCCCCAACGCGCAGTAAGCTGGGTCCGTACCGCCATTGCCCGGGGCGTACTAAGCGAGGAACAGGTCATGGCGGCGGCGGAACGGGTGCGTGCCATACGGCGTCGGGCCCTCGCA
>Ga0182735_1000356_pt1 | contig 38963 bp, 28 predicted proteins | sample eDN5th30CKraftMG_FD_128524 | JGI IMG/M metagenome (GOLD analysis project Ga0182735, IMG submission 128524) | Enriched Miracle-Growth compost microbial communities from Emeryville, California, USA - eDNA 5th pass 30_C Kraft MG (version 2) (version 2) ...
CCTCCACGACCGAGACAACTTCGATCCATCCCCTTCCGCCCGATCCGGGGTGGCCACCCCGGATCGGGCAGCCCTTAATGCCCACAACCGCCAGAAAAGTCATAAGACAAGACGACCCATGTGTCCGGGCTGGACAGTTCCGAAGTGGTGCACCCGACAGGATTCGAACCTGTGACCTCTGCCTTCGGAGCAATTATTAGCAGTCTATCCGAAATGTGCGATGGACTACGCTACAGTGCGATAAAGCACTGAAATAACTTTACTTTCCAGCGTGTCACGACGGAAAAACATAACCGGCTCTACGCTGTGGTTTTCCCCCACGTGCTTACGTGGTGCTTACGCGAGAGCCCGACTGGAAAGGATAGATTCCATGCCAAAGATATCGAAACGGCTGGTTGAGAGCGCCATAACCAAGCCCAACGACTACGTCATCTGGGACGATGACCTGCCCGGATTTGGATTGAGAGTCTTCGCGTCGGGCAAGCGAAGCTATGTAATCCAATATCGAAGCAACGGATCTTCCCGGCGTTTTACCATCGGGCTTCACGGTATCTGGACGCCCGAGACTGCACGTCGCGAGGCAAAGGCACAACTCGGTCGCGTAGCCCAAGGCGATGATCCGGCTGAAGAAAAGCTGGAGGACCGAAATGCCATGACGATCAAGGAGCTTTGTGAACGCTATATCGGCGATCTCCATGCGGGTCTTATCCAGGGTAAACGCGGTCGGCCCAAGAAACCAGCAACAATCACTACTGATATCGGCAGAATCAATGGCCACATCATCCCGATTCTCGGCAAGAAGCGCGTGCGCGATCTGGGTAAAGCGGACGTGACGAAGATGATGAACGACATCTTGATCGGGAAAACGCGCGCGGTCAGGAAAACCAAAAACCTTCGCGGCAAATCCATTCTTCGCGGCGGACCAGGGGCAGCAAGTCGTACTGTCGGCTTACTCGGCGGGATTCTTACCTATGCGAATGACGCCGGGATTGTAGACCGAAATGTTGCCCATGGCATTAAGAAGCCAAAGGATCAGGTTCGAAACCGGCGCCTAAGCACCGCCGAATATCGGCAGATGGGCGAGGCGCTGAGGCGAGCGACAACCGACCCGGATCTTGCGATGATGGCTGACATCGTGCGTCAGATTGCTTTGACCGGCTGTCGGCGCAGCGAGATCATTGGTCTGCGGTGGAGTGATGTTGATCTCACGAACAGTTGCCTACGACTGTCGGATTCAAAGGAAGGTGCATCAATCCGCCCGATTGGTCTTGCGGTGGTCGAGTTCCTGGAGATGCAGCGGGAAGTTGCTGCGGGGGATTACGTGTTTCCTGGATCGCGGGGCGGCAAGGCGTATGGCGCCTTTCCAAACAAGTGGAAGAAGATCTTCGCCGGGACTGCACTTGAGACGATCACGGCCCATGTCCTTCGGCACAGTTTTGCGAGCATTGCCAATGATCTTGGCCTCAGCGAGATCACAATTGCAGCACTCCTTGGTCATGCCAACAGCTCGGTGACCAGTAAATATGTCCATTCGCTGGACAACACGCTCGTCATGGCAGCCGACACCGTCTCCGGGTACATTCAGGGCCTGTTGGACGGCAAGGAATTCAAGCAAACTGCCTATGCCTTTGATCGATGTGCGAGAAAGGCATCACTCGAGCAGTTTCTCCAGGATGTCACAGGTTAGTTGTCTTTTATAGGGCTGACAGGCTGCGCGAGCACATCCTCAAGCGATTGAGACGATCAAAACGGCTGTTTGCGGACGAGATCACCGCGCCGGTGCTCGACACTGGCCGCACCGCTTCGGCCTTGCACGGCTCGACCCAGGACTTACGCAATCAAAGCAACGCAGTGGGGGCATAACTGCGCTCGGGAATGATGAATTCATGCAACTGCGTCGGTGCCATCGCATTCCAGCGATGACCAAGCGCGACAGCGAGTGCTGCGGGCCCAGCGAAATATAGTTGAATCCCTCGCGGGCGAAGGCGTGCAACGGTGGAATCCACAATGCGCTTGATTGTCGAGACCGCAGCCTGCGCGCTCTTGGCCGACGGAATGGCCTCTTCAAGGTAGAGCGCCAAAACCAACTGGCTAGGAATGCTAGCAGTCCGCTCAAGGTCAGCAGAAGGATCACGCAGGATACCTACCGAAACGATGAGTTGATCACCATGCAAAGCCGTCGGCTCAGAAATTCGCCATGGCTGCCGCATCTCAGGCGAAGGCCGGTCATCGGTCGCCCAGACACCGTCCCGCGTCGGTATATCCAACTCGAAGCCGATCGCTGCACGGAACGAGCATCCGAGAGCCATGGCCGCCGTCAACCGATAGGAACCGCTGAGGGCGATGCGGGATACGGTCTGGCTGCGCAGCCATCGAGCCGTGCGATCCAGCGGCGCGAGAAGATTTTCAGCCCACTCCATTCGCGACGGGAAGATCCCCTCCCGCCCGGAAAATGCACTGGCGTCTATCTCAAGGCTCCGCTCGTTCGCTTCATTGCGATCGGACCGAATGTGCAGCGGGAAGCTCTGCGGCAGCGGAAGTGGACGTCCCAAAGCGCCCTCGATCGTCTGGCGCAGGATGGTGCGTCCAAGCGGTGTGCCAATGGAACGCCGGGCCAGCGCGCTCAACGCCTCGAACGCGTCCCCGACCCGTCTGGATGACGCATCAAGGGTGGGATAAGCTCGATCGAGTTCCATTCCGAACAGGGTGACGGCTGCGTCGCGATCCGGCAGATTGCGCTCGCTGACTTCGACCGACCCGGCAACGAAGGCCCCAAGAGGATCGCCATAGGTTTCCGTGAGCCGCTTTCGCAGTTCGGCATCGCTTGCTGCCATCACATCGGCAAAAGGGGCGTAGAAAGGCCGGGCCTTTCGCACCCGATCAGGATCTCGGGCAAGCCAACTGACAGTCGGCGGCAACCGTGGCGTGACAAGGGTTTGAACGCGCGCGGCATTCGGAAAGGCTATCTCGAACTCGGAAAACGTCTGCAACACAGCGCGCACATCGGCAGGTGCCAGCGCGCCGGCTTTCGCCTGAAATCGTTCGAGCAGCCTCTGTCTTGGCGCATGGGGCGCAAAGAACCGCGTTTCCAGGTCTTCCAACCCTTCAAAGATCATCTGCTCGAAAGCAGGATTGGCAAGCCATGCCGGCAGCCGCGCAAGACCATCCCATAGCTGGTAGTCAAAGCCGCCCTGAGCGATCACCCCTCCCATGCCGCGGGCGTCCGTCAAGGCCGGCGCATTCTCACCATTGCTCAAGTTTCCACCTCCAATATTACCGGATGCTCGGCACCCTGCGGATCGAATACCCAGGCGCCGGCGGTCAGCGTTTCCACATCCAGCCGCACGATCATCAAAACAGCAAAGGAGCCCGCGAACCGCGGATCGCTAACGATGCCTCGCATGGCGGCAATGTCGGGGTCGCTGGGTTGCACAGCGAAGCTCGGGTGACTGTGCCACTCCCCAATATAATTGTAGCGCGTATAACGGTGCTCCGTCCGCTCGAAGAAACGAACGGCATCCTTGGCAGCTTGCAGCAAATCGACGACGAAGCGCGCGAAGGTTCCCGGACGAGACTGCACGGTCAGCTCCGTCACCCGAAAATTCGACGGCGCCAGTTGTTCACCGAACAATTGGCCTCCGGTTTCCTTGATGCCCACTCGGCCGAGGGCTGCGACGAGCTTCTCGGTCTGGTCAGCCGCCACCGCTATCTTCATCCGCCCCCTCCTTCAACAATTCGAGCGCGAACGCGATCGCCTCCGGTACATTTGCAGCCTGCCCCCTCTCCCCGCGTTCACCGACGTTCAGGCGAATCGTGTGCCCATGCCCGTCAAACAGCCAGTTCTTCTGATAGCCCAACAGCAACCAGGCAGCATCGACGGGCGGAGGATGACCTTCGACTATATCGAGAATGGTGCGGGCAGCATGGCCTGCGGTGATCGTGACGACTGCATCATCGGCTATAACCGGCGACCCGTCTGTGGCCAGCATCTCGTAGCGGCGCGGCCCTGCCTCCGGTGGCTTGATGCCTTGCGCATCACACCAGGCGAGGAAGGTCGCACGACCTTCAACGAAGGGAGGATCACGCGGCGACACGCAGGCTGCGATCAGCGCACCGATACCACCGTCGAAGACCTCTACCGAAACGAAAGCGCGGCCATTGGCCTCAGCGACAGCGGCGACGAACAGGGCTGTAGCCGGATCGCCTGTCGCATCGACGATGACATGCCCCTGCGCCAAAGCCTCCACCTGCCAAGCATGCGTCTTGGCCGACCGCTGCCAGTTCAGATTGGCGTCGATAACATGAATATCCGCACCAGGAACGATGTGGAGAAGGCGCCGCTTCAACCCGTGAACCTTGCGAAACCCGACGTCGCGCCAGTCGAGCGCATGGCGCTCCAGATTGCCGGGCAGCATCACATCGCCGTCGACGAGGGTGAGATGGTGAACACCCGAGCGCAAAAGCGTTTCCGCAATCTTGGAACCCACCGAACCGGCTCCTACGATCGTCACGCGTTTCGTCGTCGCTTCCTCGGTACGTGCGGAGCGCGCACCGATTTCGTCCGGCAGAACGAACACCCGCCGCCGAAAGGTTCCTCCTTCCGCGACAAGATGAAAGATTTCGATCTGACCCCCGGATGGAAAGATGACGACAGAAGCGGTCGATGCTTCGGCGATCGCCGCGGTCAATGGATCAAATCCCGCAGCTTGGACGAGTCCGGCCCGGTCCAGCGCGCCCGGCGCAGGCGGCGGATTTCCAGAAACATAGACCGGCAAAGCGGCACGCCAGCTCTCGAAACTGGCATCCGGTGGACGCTGCATCGCCCGCCGATCCTCCTCATCATTGATCATGATCGGCCACACGTTGTCATGGGCCAGCCAGCGCAAGGCATTGAGGCCGGCGGCGGTTCCGCTCTTGATCCGGGTCAGACAGCCGGCACCGATCAGAACTGGAAAAGCCCCCCAGTCATACGCCTGTAAATCCCCAATATCGTGGGCTGAGGGCGCGCGGTCTTCACCCCCGCCAAGAGGATTTTCGGCAACAAGCAGATTGTAGGCGCTGCGAAGGACGTCTGCTCCGGTTGCTCCGGCATCCCAGTTATCAGGCCGAAGCTCCAGGCAGAGCGTCCCCGTGCCATATTGATGTGAGCTCCACCGAACCTCGCCCTGCGGTTCGACCCAGGCAGGGACTTCGGGATACTGGTCGGGATAGATCAGCCGGATGGGGTAGCGATGCCCATGCGCAATCAGGATACCTTCCGCGCAGAACATATTTTCATGAAAGCGCCAGCGTTCCAGCTCAAACCAGTTCTCGTCGCCGGCAACGGCCTCGACCGCGGATTTTTCTGCCGCCAGCCTGGCGGATTCGACGGCCCACCAGAATTTCAAGCGAAGCCCCGCGGCTTGTTCGCCGGAGCGGCCATGGCGTTCGGGAACGTATAACCCGCGGCGACAGGCGCCGCTGCCGCAAAGCCTCCATAGGTCGCTGCTTTCGCCACGTTCGCGGTGAACTTGAACCGATCACCGAACACCCGACGCCACTGGCGGGTCGCCTCCTCCATATCCGCAGCATCCTGTGCTCGACGGGCTATATCAGCGTAGACGCGAACCTTTTCGATGAAATCCTTCCACTGTGCGACCGACACTTTGCCGAGGATGTCGTTCGACGGGTCCGCAGGGTCGGCGAGGAAAGGCTTCTGATTATTCGCCGCGAGCCAAGCGTATTCATTGTAGATATTCGTGAGGAGCTGCGCGAACGCCTCGCCGTAATGCGCTTCGGCCGTCGGCGCATGCCGCGAAGCGAGAACTTCCAGGACAAAGCCCTTGGGGCGACGGCCGCTAGGGTTCATCCTGCGCCACCACTTGAACAGTTTGACGAGCGGCTTGAACCGCCCGCCGAACTTTTGGTTCTGCTCCGCGCTCCAACTGGTATGAACTGGCGGATTCGTGAATTTCCAAGTGCCTGTATCTCGATCGGGGATCATGTAGCCGTTCCACGTCGACACGACCGGAACGATGTCCATCTCAGCCTGCCACGTTTCCACACGCACCGAGCGCTTGTTGATCCGCTCGACCTCGTAGCCGTTGCCACCATCCTCAAGCGCACGGCACACTTCCTTTAGCACATTGTCGGGATGATCATTGGTCGAGAAGTTCGTGACGACGATGATGTCCACGTCGGGACGCTCCACCCCGCCAGCCGTCGTGCGAGGACGGATGGACGTGCTGCGAGCGTAGCTCCCCGACAAAAAGCTGGTGACGTATCTATCCTTGAAACTCGACTGGGTCCGCAGATGTTCACGGATGCCATTGTGGCCACCAGAAGATCTGGTCTTCGTCGTTTGGCTGGGCTCGATGTCTTCGAGCAATTCGGTAAATCGAGCCTGAGGAACCGGCATAATACCTCCGCATGTTCTTCGTTCATACGATGCTGGCTCCCTTGACGTCGCCCGATCCGGAAGCGCGCATATCGACAATCAACCTTCCTTCACCGTTGACTCGCCAACATGTCGCATATATAAACTATACGCACCAATCGTCAAGGTGTGTATAGTTTCTTATCTGATAATGGGGTCGATGGTGCGCTGGGGTGTTGAGCAGAGACTAGAATTCATCGAGTTCCGTCTGTTCTGGGAAGGGTCGATCAATCGAGCCGACATCCGGGAGTTCTTCGGTGTGTCTGTCCCTCAGGCGTCCAAGGACTTGACGCTCTATCAGGAGCGTGCGCCGGGAAACATGGAGTATGATACCCGTGGCAAACGCTACGTGGCTTCCGAAAAATTCGTTCTGCGCTTCCTTGAGCCGGACCCTTACATCTATCTGTCGCAGCTACGCTCGGTTGCCGAGGGATCTGCGCCTGCGGTCGCCTCTTGGATTGCAACCCTTCCCAGCGCCGATGTGGCGCTGACCCCTAGGCGGGACATCGACATCGAAGTTCTACGCAAGATTCTCGACGCCACTCGCGAGGGCGTCTCCATCGATCTCTTTTATCAGTCGATGAACAAGGCGCGGCCGGAACCCGTCTGGCGAAGGATCACGCCGCACGCCTTCGGCCATGACGGTTTTCGCTGGCACGTCCGTGCCCATTGCCACCTCGAACATAAGTTCAAAGACTTCTTACTGCCTCGGATTTTGAAGGTCGGTGTGAAGGGGGAGCCGGGAGAGGCAGGCGAGCAGGACTGGCTCTGGAACAATTATTTCGACGTCATCATCGGGCCGCATCCCGCACTGACGGAGAGTCAAAAAGCGGTCGTCGCGAAAGATTATGGACTGGATCAAGGTAACGGCGTGCTTACCGTTCGTTACGCGATGCTATTCTATGTCTTGAAGCGCCTAGGTTTGCTTGGTGATGCCGCGAAGCAGAGTGCGCATACACAGCATATCGTAGTAATAAACCGCAAGGAAACCGAAGCTGCACTAGAAAAGGCGGGGCTTCAGTTATGAACGATTTTGGGGGATGCCAACTGATGGGGGCAAGGCTTGAGGACGTAAAGAACGGGGCATCGGTACGGGGCGTTGCCTCCGCGCAGGCCGTGCAGGTCGTCTCTGTCGACTGGATTGGCGATCAGGCCATCAATGTTGTTTACCGGGACCACAATGGCACCGTAGCCGAGACCGTGCTCTACCGGGATGATGAACATCGCCTTGAGGTGGAGCAGAATGGCCGTCCCTGGTCGTTCGATGCTGACGGTGCGTTGTTGCGTCTGGTGACAGAAGCCAACCGCATCAAATTGGCGCATTACTTCGACCCATATCTGGCCGTTCACACTAGTCTCGTCGATCCGCTGCCCCACCAGATTTCGGCGGTCTATGGCGAAATGCTGCCACGCCAACCCTTGCGCTTCTTGCTTGCCGATGATCCAGGCGCCGGCAAGACGATCATGGCCGGCCTCCTGATGAAGGAACTCATTGCCCGCAGCGACCTGGAGCGTTGCCTCGTCGTCGCGCCAGGTAGCCTAGTCGAACAATGGCAAGACGAACTCGGCCAGAAGTTCAACCTCGAGTTCGATATCCTGACCCGCGACATGATCGAGACCTCACGATCGGGAAATCCCTTCAGTGATCGGGATCGGCTGATCGTTCGCCTCGATGTGCTGGCACGTAACGAGGAGCTTCAGGAGAAGCTCATGAGCGCGCGTGAATGGGATCTGATCATCTGCGACGAAGCCCATCGTATGTCGGCCACCTATTTCGGCGGCGAGGTCAAATATACGCGGCGCTATCAGGTTGGTCAAAAGCTCGGCCAAGTCTGCCGGCACTTGCTGCTCATGTCGGCGACGCCGCACAACGGCAAGGAAGAAGATTTCCAGCTGTTCATGGCTCTGCTCGACGGCGACCGATTCGAGGGCCGGTTCCGCGACGGCGTCCACTATGCCGATACCGAAGATATGATGCGCCGGCTGACCAAGGAGGAATTGCTCCGGTTCGATGGTCGGCCGCTGTTCCCGGAGCGCCGTGCATATACGGTGAAGTATGAGCTCTCTGAAGGAGAAGCTGCGCTCTATACAGCCGTCACCGAATATGTGCGCACCGAGATGAATCGCGTGCAGCGTTTCGCCGAGGGGGACGGAAAGAAGCGCAACAATGTCGGCTTCGCCTTGCAGATCCTTCAGCGGCGCCTCGCATCGTCGCCGGCCGCCATCTACCAATCCCTCAAGCGTCGTCGCGAACGGCTGGAGAATGAGCTGGGCGAGGCGCGCCTCGCCGCCAAGGGCCGCCGGGCTGACCTGCCTGAAGCGGCGATCAACGCGGACATGCTCCGCAACATCGAGGAATACGGCCAGGAGGAGATCGACGAGCTTGAGGATCTGATTTCCACGGGCGCGACGACCGCCGAGACGGTCGAGCAGCTTGCCTTGGAAGTCGAGACGCTGAAGGGACTGGAGGGGATGGCGCTCGGTGTCCTTCGTTCAGGCGTGGATGCAAAGTGGAGCCAGCTCAATCGCATCCTTGATGACGACCTCATGGTCGACTCCGCCGGTAATCGCCGCAAGCTGATCATCTTCACTGAGCCCAAAGACACGCTGCACTACCTGCTCGACAAGGTGCGGGCGCGGCTTGGCAATCCTGAGGCCGTTGAGGTGATCCACGGCGGCGTATCACGCGAAGAGCGGCGCAAGGTCGTTGAGCGCTTCATGCAAGACAAGGACATGCTGGTCCTGATCGCCAACGACGCGGCGGGCGAAGGTGTGAACCTTCAGCGTGGTCACTTGATGGTGAACTACGACCTGCCATGGAACCCCAACAAGATTGAGCAGCGGTTCGGCCGTATCCATCGCATCGGCCAGACCGAGGTTTGCCATCTGTGGAATCTCGTCGCGGCCGATACGCGCGAGGGCGAGGTGTATGCCCGCCTGCTCGAAAAGCTCGAGGCAGCACGTGAGGCACTGGGCGGACGAGTCTATGATGTCCTTGGCGAACTGTTTGATGGCGTAGCGCTCAAGGACCTGCTCTTCGAGGCGATCCAGTATGGCGAGCAAGAGGACGTCAAGGCGCGCCTCTTCCAGCAGGTAGACGGCGCTGTTGACCAGGGCAATCTTCTCGAATTGCTGCAACGCCGTGCTTTGACCAACGACACAATGCCGGAAGCGCGGGTCGAAGAGCTGCGGCTCGAAATGGAGCGGGCCGAGGCGCAACGTCTCCAGCCTCATCATATTCAGAGCTTCTTCGTCGAGGCGTTCCAGCATCTGGGTGGCAAGATCAAACGTCGCGAGGAAGGACGCTGGGAGATCACTCATGTGCCCGTGCGCATCCGCGAGCGGGACCGTCAGATCGGGACCGGCGCGGCGATCCAGACCCAGTATGAACGCATCTGTTTCGAGAAAGATAAGATCAACCAGCAGCCGGTCGCGGCCTTTATCTGCCCTGGTCATCCGATGCTGGAAGCGGTGATCAGCCTGATACGTGAGCAGTATGAACAGATCATGCGGCAGGGCGCGATACTGGTTGATGACACCGACGCTGCCGAGGGGCTGTCCGCCATCTTCCTGCTGGAACACACCGTCCAGGACGGTCGCGTAACCAGCGCCGGGAAACCGCATGTGATCTCGCAGCGACTCCAGTTCGCCGCGATCGACAAGGCCGGGAATACCGTCAATGCCGGTATCGCGCCGCATTTGAATCTGCGTCCGGCCAAACCGGAGGAGATCGACAGCGTACGGGACCTTCTGGACGCAAGCTGGCTGACCACTGATCTGGAGAAAGCCGCGATCCGTTTTGCGACGGTCGAACTGGCGCAAGACCATGTCGCCGAGGTAAAGGCCCGGCGCCTGCCTGAGATCGAAAAGGTCGAGCAGGAAGTTCGTGCCCGGCTCAAGAAAGAAATCAATTACTGGGACTCGCGTGCCTTCGAGTTGAAGGAAGAGGAACGCGCCGGGAAGAAGACTCGGTTAAACTGGCAGAACGCCCAGCGCCGGGCTGAGGAACTCGCGGATCGGCAGAAGCGCCGCATGGACCAACTTGAGCGAGAGCGCTTCATCTCATCGCAGCCGCCGCGGGTACGAGGCGGCATGGTGGTTATTCCGCGTGGCCTGCTGGAGGCACGTAGGGCATCAAGCGCGCCAAGTCATTTCGCGGAAGACCCTGCGGCACGCCGCGTCATCGAACTCGCGGCGATGGAAGCCGTCATGGCAGCCGAGCGGGCGTTGGGTAATGAGCCGGTTGACGTCTCCGCCCAGAAGATCGGCTACGACATCGCTTCCCACGATCCGATATCGGGGCATCTGCGCTTCATTGAAGTTAAGGGGCGCATTAACGGCGCGGACAGTGTGATGGTTACGCGTCAGGAGATCATTACGTCCCTGCACGAGCCGGAAAAGTTCATTCTTGCTATCGTCCAAGTCGACTCCGGTTCCGTCCATGAACCCCGCTACCTGCGCGGGCCGCTTGTGGAGAGGGAACCATCCTTCTTGGAAACAGCGATCCAGTTTCATTTACCGCGGCTCCTTGAGCGCGCGACGGCACCAGTATGAGGGGGAATGAATGACAATAAATGCGCAAAACAGGCTTCTGCCAGATTGGTTCTCCCGGGTGCGGACACGGCAGACCGTTCTTCCCCGGTTTCAGCGTTTCGAAGCATGGGGACATGCCAACGTCACGCAGATGTTCAACACCATTCTGCGTCGGCTTCCGCTCGGAGCAGTCCTCATCCTGGAAATCGGGAATGAGGAACCTTTCATTTCCCGGCCAATCGTTGGTGCCCCTACCGATGGGGAAAGAATTACGGAGCATCTGTTGGATGGTCAGCAACGCCTGACAGCGCTGTGGCGCGGGCTACACAACAATTACGAGGATCGGACCTATTTCCTCTATCTCTCGGAGGATGAGGAATCAGGCATGCCCTACTATGTCGATTCCATAGGCCGATGGAAGAAGACCGCAGACAAGGAGCTGCGGCCATTCTGGGCAAATGACCCAGCGCAGCTTTGGAGCCGTCGCATGATCCCGCTCGATTTGTGCGCACCGGGAGACGCTGCCAATGACCGTTACAAGCTGTGGGCCAAGGAAGCGATTCCGGACGCCGACGAGCGCGAGGAGGTTGGCGAGATCCGGGCAAAGGTCCGTGAAACCTTTGCGACTTTCAACATGCCCTATCTCTCGCTTCCAGTCACGACCAGCAAGGAAACCGCGCTTGACGTGTTCATTAAGATGAACACATCGGCTGCCCCACTTTCGACCTATGACATCGTCGTCGCACAGGTAGAAGCGGCACTTGGGCAATCGCTGCATGAGCTGGTGGGCGCATGCCGTGAAGCGTGCCCAGGCATTGTCTCCTACTACGAGCCGGAAGACCTCGTTCTCTATGCCAGCGCGCTGCTTCAGGATAAGCCGCCGACAAATGCCACCTATCTCGCGAAGGGTTTTGGCGAAGCCCTGCTAGCGCATTGGGATGAGCTAGTCAGCGGCGTCCAGCGCACCGTCACATTTCTGGAGGAAGAGCGAGTATTTGACGCCAAGCGATTGCCAACCGACGTGGTGCTTCCGGTGTTGACGGCAGTATGGGCTGGCGCACCGCAAGGGCTCGATAGCGAGGGGCGCGCACGCACCATTCTCCGAAAGTATCTGTGGCGCGCATTCTTTTCCAACAGGTATGAGAAATCCACGAACTCGCGGGCGCTTGCTGATTACCTGGAACTGCGGGCGCTGATCACCCAGGCGGATGCGCCCCAACCTGCCATTTTCGACAATGAACAATATCCACTGCCGCAAACGGACGAGCTGATTGCGGCACGGTGGCCGACCAACAAGGACCGTCTGGGGCGCGCCATTCTGGCGTTGGCCTTGCACCAGGGCGGCCTTGACCTTGCAGACGGCAGCACGGTTAGCCGCGCCAACCTGCCCAAGCGAGAATATCATCATCTTTTCCCGGACGCGCATCTGAACCGGCAAGATTTTTCCGATGCGGAGATCTATCGTTCGCTCAACTGCGCACTCGTAACCTGGCAGACCAACCGGAACATCTCGGACAAGAAGCCGGACCGCTATCTGGCTGAGCGGTTGGACGGCACACCGCTCGGTGAAGCGGAGGTTCGTCATCGCCTCGGAAGCCACCTCATCCCGTATGATGAAATGGTAGCCGGCGACTACAGGCAGTTCTTGGAGCAGCGAGCGCAGCAAGTTCGAGAGAAGATGCTGAAGCTCTGCGAAATGGGGATCGTTGCATGAACAAAATCCACGATATTCCCCATACCCCACGCTTGCGGAACTCCGCACCACCAACAGTAACGGAAGAGTCCGCTTAATGACTGCCACATATAAGAAAAAGCTCATCGAAGTCGCGATCCCGCTGGAAGCGATCAATGCGGCTTCGGCGCGGGAGAAGTCGATCCGGCATGGGCATCCCTCCACGTTGCATCTGTGGTGGGCGCGGCGGCCTCTGGCGGCTTGCCGGGCTGTGCTGTTTGCGCAGCTTGTCGATGATCCCTCCAGTTTGCCTGACCAGTTCCCGACGCCAGAGGCGCAGGAGGCCGAGCGCAAGCGGCTGTTCGCCATCATTGAGGATTTGGTGAAATGGGAGAACTCGACCAACGAAGAGGTGCTGGAACGCGCGCGGGCGGAACTCCGGCGCTCTTGCGGTGGTGAACTGCCGCCGGTCTATGATCCGTTCTCGGGCGGCGGCTCAATCCCGCTGGAGGCGCAGCGGCTGGGCCTACCCGCTTATGGATCCGACCTGAACCCGGTGGCGGTGATGATCGGCAAGGCGATGATCGAGATCCCGCCGAAGTTCAAGGACATGCCTCCCATCCACCCCGGCATCAAGGATCGGTCGTTCTACCGCAATGCCGAAGGGCTGGCCGAGGATGTGAAGCATTACGGCGAATGGATGCGCGAAAAGGCGTGGGAACGCATCGGACATCTTTATCCACAGGTGGACCTGCCGAAGGAATATGGTGGTGGCAAGGCGACCGTGATCGCCTGGATCTGGGCGCGGACGGTCCCGAGCCCGGACCCGGCGTTTTCCGATGTGCAGGTGCCGATTGCATCCAGCTTTCTGCTGAGTTCCAAATCCGGGCGCGAGGCCTGGGTCGAACCCATCGTGGACCGGCAGGCCAAGACGATCAGCTATCGCATCCGGCAGGGCGGGACAAAGGCCGAGCTTGCAGCGGCGAAAGAAGGCACCAAGGCAGGCCGTGGTGCGAACTTCCGCTGCATAATGTCGGAGACCGCTATCACGCCGGACTATGTGAAAGCGATGGGCAAGGCAGGCAAGATGGGGCAAACCCTTATGGCTATCGTGGCCGAGGGCAATCGCAGCCGCGCCTATGTCGAGCCGAAGGCCGAACACACTGAACTGGCGCTTTCCGCCAAGCCGGAATGGGCACCTGAAACAGCGCTGCCGAATGATCCGCGCAATTTCTGGACGGTGGATTACGGGCTCGACACATTCGGAAAACTATTCACCGACCGTCAGCTTGTGGCGCTGAACACGTTCAGCGATCTGGTGCATGAGGCGCGGGCGCAGGTCGAGGCGGATGCGCTGGCCTCTGGCATGAACCCCGACGACACCCCCCTTCGTGATGGCGGCAAGGGCGCCAAAGCCTATGCCGAAGCGGTGAGTGTGTATCTCGCGTTCTCCACGGACAAATGCACTGACTATTGGTCTTCCATATGCACTTGGCACAATTCAGGTGAAAAGATGCGTAACACATTTGGACGCCAAGCGATTCCCATGACCTGGGACTATGCGGAGGCCAACCCGTTCTGTTCGTCGTCGGGAAACTGGACGGCGATGAGAGACTGGGTATGGAAAACGGTTGACGCCTTTGTTCCATCACAGTCTGGGGTTCAGCGTCAACACGATGCACAAACGGTCGACTACCCCGAAAATGCAGTAATATCTAGTGACCCTCCATACTACGATAATATAGGATACGCGGATCTTTCTGATTTTTTCTTTGCTTGGATGAAACCTGCTCTACGACCGGTTTATCCTAATATTTTCGGAGTACTTGCTACACCTAAAGTTGAAGAACTGGTTGCCACCCCTTATCGGCACGGCGGAAGGGAAGCGGCTGAAGCCTTTTTCCTCGACGGCATGAAAAAAGCCATCGCCAATATGGCGCGGCAATCGTCGGATGAACACCCTGCAACCATCTACTACGCCTTTAAGCAAAGCGAAGTCGCTCAAGAAGGCATTAGTTCCACCGGCTGGGCCACCTTCCTGCAAGCCGTAGTCGAGGCGGGCTATGCCGTCGTCGGCACATGGCCAATGCGCACGGAAATGGCGAACCGGATGATCGCGTCGGGCACCAACGCTCTCGCCAATTCGGTCGTCCTCGTCTGTCGGAAGAAGGAAGCCACGGCCGAGGTCATCACCCGCGCCGAGTTCATCCGCGCACTGAAACGCGAACTGCCCCCGGCCATCGCCGAGCTTCAGGCTGCCAATATTGCGCCGGCCGATATGCCGCAATCGGCCATCGGGCCGGGCATGGGCGTGTTCTCACGATACAAGGCCGTGCTCGAATCCGACGATAGCCCAATGAGCGTCAAGACCGCGCTGCAACTGATCAACCGGGAACTGGACGAATATCTGGGCGGGATCGAGGGCGAGTTCGATGCCGACACCCGCTTTGCCATTACTTGGTTCCATCAGAACGGCAACGGCAAGGGCGATTACGGCGTGGCTGACAACCTCGCCCGCGCCCGCGGCATCTCGGTCGAAAGCGTCAAACACGCCGGAATCGTGGAAAGCTCCGCCGGCAAAGTGCGCATCCTGACCCGCGACGAACTCGACGAGTCTTGGGAGCCGGATAGCGACGGCCATTTGACGGTGTGGGAGTGCCTCCAGCACCTCGTCAAGGCGCATGAGCAGGACGGCATCTCGAACGATACTGCCGTACTGCTGAAGAAGATCGGCAGTCATGCCGAGGCGGTGAAGGACCTTGCTTATTGCCTTTACGATATCTGCGCGAACAAGCGGAAGGATGCGAAAGAAGCCACGGCCTACAACGCCCTGATCGCTGATTGGGCCGAATTGACGAAGGCGGCAGCGGCCATCCATGACACGAGCGGGGATCGTCAGACCCGCATGGATATTTAAGGGGGGAACGGGACATGGCAAAAAGCACCCGCCAATATGTTTTCGAAGGCATGGAACTGCTGCCGTCAGCGCTGATCCCATTCGTCGAAAAGCGGTTGGAGACGTCCCTCAAGGGCCATTGGCAATTGGACGTGATCGAACGCGTCCAGGGCCTCCGCCCTAACTCAGCCGGAGAAGTCGGTTGGGATCAGCAAGGATTGCTCAAGACCATGATGGCCTTCTGGAAGGACGCATTTGCGAACGTCCTTGGCCATCCGGAGCGATCCTATGTGTCGGAACTGCTCGACGTGCGCAACAAGCTCTCGCACAATGAGAATTTCACTTACGACGATGCCGAGCGCGCGCTCGATTCCATGCGCCGCCTGATGGAGGCTATCAGCGCGGGTGAAGTTGCCGAGCAGCTTGGCAAGATGCGCGACACCATCCTGCGCACAAAGTTCACCGAACTGGCCCGCAACGAAGAGCGGCGGAAAACCCAGCGTCTTGAGATTTCAGTCGAGACCGTGGCGGGCCTGCTGCCGTGGCGCGAGGTGGTCGAACCGCATCCGGATGTCGCCACCGGCGAGTTCCAGCAGGCCGAGTTCGCGGCCGATCTCGCCAAAGTGCATTCGGGCAGCGCGCCATCGGAATATCGTGATCCGCGCCAATTCTTCAGCCGCACCTATCTGACGGAGGGCTTGAGCACACTGCTGATCGGGGCCGCGAAGCGGCTGTCCGGCAGTGGCGGTGATCCCGTCGTCGAACTGCAAACCAATTTCGGCGGCGGCAAGACCCACTCGATGCTGGCGCTCTATCACATGGCAGGCCCGACGCCGGTGCAGGATCTGTCGGGCCTCGATCAACTGCTTGAGAAGAGCGGGCTGACAGTCCCGAAGGATGTTCGGCGGGCAGTGCTGGTAGGGACCTCACGGGGGCCGCAGGATGTGCTGATTGCCGAAGAAGATCGGAAGATCCGCACAACCTGGGGTGAGCTGGCCTGGCAGTTGGGCGGCGCAGAAGCCTTCGACATGGTTGCCGAAAATGACGCCAGCGGCATTGCGCCGGGCTCCAACCTGCTCGAAGCATTGTTCAAGAAGTATGCGCCGTGCCTAATCCTGATCGACGAATGGGTCGCTTATCTGCGGCAGATCTACAAGGTCGATGGGCTGCCTTCGGGATCGTTCGATGCGAACCTGTCCTTTGTTCAGTCGCTGACCGAGGCGGTCAAGGCCAGCCCCGGCACCCTGCTCGTCGCGTCCTTGCCAGCCTCGCAGATCGAGGTCGGAGGCGAAGGCGGTCAGGAAGCGCTGGCGCGTCTCAAGCAGACTTTCAGTCGCGTTGAGTCCTCGTGGCGGCCGGCAAGCCAGGAAGAAAGCTATGAAATTGTCCGGCGGCGGCTCTTCAAGGACATCCCCGGCGACAAGTTCCATCACCGTGACAATACGCTGAAGCAGTTCGCCAAGATGTACCGGGAAAACGCCAACGATTTCCCGCAGGGCTGCGCGGATGAGGATTACCGGCGCAAGCTGGAAAAGGCGTATCCGATCCATCCCGAGCTGTTCGACCAGCTCTATACGAGCTGGGGATCGCTGGAAAAATTCCAGCGTACGCGCGGTGTATTGCGCCTTATGGCGCAGGCCATCCACGAGCTGTGGATGAGCGGTGATCCGTCGGTGATGATCATGCCGGGCAGCGTAGCGGTCAGCTCGCCCCGCGTGGAGCCGGAATTGCTCCACTATCTCGACGTGAGCTGGCAGTCGATCATCGCTGGCGACGTTGATGGCACGGCATCCACGCCTTACAAAGTCGATCAGTCGGCGCCCAACCTCAACCGCTATTCGGCGACTCGGCGCGTTGCGCGCGCGATCTTCATGGGAACTGCGCCTACGGCTCAGCAGCAGAATACCGGCCTTGATGACAAGCAGATCAATCTCGGTGTCGTGCAGCCCGGCGAACGACCGGCAATTTTTGGTGACGCGCTACGGCGGCTCACCAACCAGGCCAAGTTCATGCATGCCGATCTTGGCCGGTATTGGTATTCGATGTCGGCGAGCCTCAATCGCATCGCGGCGGACAAAGCCGCACAAATCGAGGCGGCGCTGGTCGACGTAACGATCGATGCCGAACTCGGAAAATATGTGAACGGTCTCGCTGATCGCGGACATTTCGATGCCGTGCAGGTAGCGCCGGCCTCATCTGCCGAAGTTCCTGATGAGGCGGGCGGCGTGCGCGCCGTAGTGCTGGGCGTCAAATATTCCCACAACGGGCGCGAGGGTTCAGATGCGTTGGTCGAGGCGAAGGACATCCTCACCCAGCGCGGCAGCACGCCGCGCGTCTATCGCAACATGCTGGTGTTCATCGCCGCAGAAGCCCGCCAGCTCGACCATCTGAAAGACGCAGTGCGTGCCTCGCTCGCCTGGGGAGAAATCGTGCGCGATACGGAGCGGCTGAACCTCACCCAGAGCGACAGTGCACTGGCTAAGACGAAGCTGGCTGAAGCCAACGAAACGATGAAGACGCGCCTGAAGGAGGCGTGGTGCTATCTGCACTATCCGGCCCAGGAGAGTGCTCAGGCTGATTGGGAATGGGTGTCGGGCAAGATTCCGGCGCAGGATGGGTTGTTGGCCCGAGCCAGCAAGAAGCTGGTAGCCGAAGAAGGTCTGCTCGTAGAATTGGGGCCGTCGCGCCTCGACCGTGATCTCCAGAAATACATCTGGAACGGCAAGTCTCACCTGTCGCTGAAGGACCTGCGGGAATATCTCAACCGCTATATCTACCTGCCGCGCCTCAAGAACCAGGAGGTCTTGGTCAAGGCCGTGCAGGCAGCAGTCAGCACCATGGTGCCCGGCCCATTCGCCTATGCCGAGCGATGGGATGAGACGGCAGACACCTATCTGGGGCTGGCGATCGAGCGGGCGGCCAGCGCCGTGGTTGTGATCGATAGCGACAGCGTCATTGTGAAACCCGAGGTGGCAGAGGCGCACCGTCCGGCGCCGGCACAGCCCGGAGCTGGTGATACGCCTTCAGGCACTGGCGACAGTGCTCCTGCGCCCGATGGACAATCGACGGATAGTGGACCAGCGACGCCTCCAGCGGACAAGAAGCCGACGCGCTTTTCCGGCGCCGTGATGATCTCACCGGATCGCCCGGCCCGAGACATCCATCAGATCGTCGAAGCAATCGTCGAGCAGCTCACGACGTTGCCGGGCAGTCAGGTGAAGCTCAGGCTTGAGATCGAGGCGGAAGTGCCTGATGGTCTTGAACGCGCCAAGGTGCGGACGTTGGTCGAGAATGCCAACACGCTAGGTTTCATTGAAAAGTCGCTGGAATAGCCGAGGAGGCAATCTCATGCGCCGGCCCAATCGTACTGGCCGACAAATTTTACTTTCGCCCGGTCGATCCCGCCATCGATCGGGCCAAGCTCAATAACCGCCGGCATGCCGGATTATCATTCCGATCAGACCATATCATGCTGAATGGCAGAACTTCGCCCTCGATTTTTCGGTATGTAATCCTGGGAAATCTGGCGCCTGTCGTCGCTTCGCTGGTCAGGGTCAGGCCTTGGCCGACCGCAACCAGCGACAGGATATTGTCTCTCCCGACCTGTTGGGTCTGAATCTCCACCTTGCGGCCGACATCCGCAAGTCGTGCGACAAGATATTCGTGAATCTCCAAGCCCGGCGCGCCGTCGCTCACGATGAACCGTTCCGAGGCCAAATCGGCCCAGCCGAGGTCGGGCTTATTTGCCAGAGGATGATCGTCGGGTAACACCAGAAAGACTTTTTCGCACCACAAGTGCTCGGCTTCGCAGCCATCCCAGGTCGGCATTCCCGTTATGAATGCGACATCGAGATTAAGGTTGCGGACCGCAGCGACGTGTTCAGGCGGGCTGCCATCAATGATGTCGATCTTCACATTCGGGTGGCGCTGCGCGTATGTCCGCAGCAGATCGAAGAGAAAACCCGATGCGAGGGACGAGAATATCCCCACCTTGATCAGCCCTTGCTCCGCCCGGCCAACCGCTGCCACCTTGGTCACCCCGATATCGATCTGGCGAAGCGCATGGCGGGCGCTGCGCAGGAATTCCTGTCCGGCAACGGTCAACCGCACCCCGCCAGAGTATCGCACGAAAAGTGACGCTCCCAGTTCATCCTCGAGATCACGGATTCGCCGGCTGATGGAAGACTCCTGGATGGCAAGCGCCGCAGCGGCCTTGCGGAAGCTTCCATAATCGGCGGCGGCAATGAAGTATCGCAGCTGGTGCAGCCGGACTGCCGACCTGCTGCCATTCCCGGAAACCATGTTCGAGAGGGCATCATTGGGAAATGGCTGATCGTTCCGGATCGCAGGCATAGCGCGTCACCCTGAGCCGTATTCGGCTTTTGGCGAATATGCCGCCGCAATCCGTGCAAGAGACGGCCTGCGCGCTTCACCTTCGATGGACGCGCCACGATGCTTGAACCTGCGCGCGCTCATCGCCTCTCCGCACAATCTCAAACTAAACGGCGTTCAGTTATACAAATGCTGCTTCTTGACATCCGTCCCGTCAACGAAAAAAGTAAATGGCGTTTAGTTTTCTCGATCTGTCGCGACAGGACAGCCATGGCTCGCCCCCGGAAAGAGCAAGAACTGGATATTGCTCGTCGCGCAGTTGACGAAACCATCCGGCTGCTCGCGGAACGCGGCGACCTCGATGTGCCGCTGACTGCGGTTGCGTATGCTATAGGCTGCACCGCGCCCGCGCTTTACGGTCATTTTCACGACAAAAGCGCCTTGCTCTGCGCCGTTCGGAACGAGGGGTTCAATCGGCTCTACAGAGAAAAACTGGCCGTCTTCGAGCAGAGACGCGGCGACCCGTTCGGCTATTTGCGTGATGGCAGCTATGCCTATGTCCGCTTTGCCCTGGAAAACCCCGCGCTATACCGGCTGATGTTCACGCCGCCGCCGAAGCTCGGGATCAGCCATGACCCATGGTCGGGCGAAGCTGGGCGTCAGGTTCTAGATCTGTTGCTGACGGGACTTCGCTGCTCTCAGAGCAAAGGCTTTTTGCCTGGCATGGATCTCAGCCGCTACGGCTTCATGTTCTGGTCAACGGTTCACGGCGCGGTAAGCCTGACACTGCAGAACCGGGACCTGGATCAGTCCGCCAAATGGGACACGGCACGAGAAGCCATCGATACACTCATGGAAATGATCGCAGCTACGCGCCGTTAGGAAGGGCACCTCATGAGCGAGATCGTCGGGCGCTGGCGAAACCCCGGTCTGTAGCAATGAACCGCTCCAGCATCGGCACGATAAGCCTGACAGGATCGGTAGCAGGCTGGCCGGTTTCTCGCGCCAGCACCTCGGCATAGAGGGCGAGATCGCGGTGGAGCGGTCCCGGCAGTTCCACAGTCACCTTCACGGGCCTGTCTTCGATGAGCGGGCCAAGTTTCAGCTTTGCCATGGTCAGTTCCTGTAAGGTTCGAGCACGAGGTCGCGGGTGACGATGACTCTGACCGGATAGCCCGGCCGGATGGTGAGCGTCGGTGCGACCTGCAACTGGCGCTGGACGATCTGCTGTCCGGCCTGATTGATGGTGTCCTGCGCGCCGTCGCGGATGGCGCGGATCAGGCGGTCCTCGTCGTCGGTCGCGAGTTCCGTGCCGATACCAAGCAGCGTGGACAGGCCCGCCGCCTTCATCAGATCCCACCAGTGGTAATCGACGCCGTCCTCAAGCCCCGCATAGCCGGATTCATCCGCACCGGGCTGGCGCTCCAGCACGATCGAGCGGCCATTGGGAAGGATCAGACGATTCCATACGAGCAGCACGCGGCGCTGCCCGAATTGCACACCCGCATCATACTGGCCGATGATCCGTGTTCCCTGCGGGATCAGGAGCAGCGAGCCGGTCGGGCTGTCATAGACGTTTTCCGTGACCTGCGCGGTGATCTGCCCCGGAAGATCGGAGCGGATGCCGGTAATCATTGCCGCCGGGATCACGGCTCCTGCCTGAAGAATGTAGGGCGATGCAGGCGCCATGATGCGGTCCATGGCAACGGTCTGGCGATCTACCGGACCATTGAGGAAGGCGGTATGCCGGTCCTGCGTTGCGGGCTGACCGCCGAGGTCGATGCCTGCAAGGCCTGGCATTGTAGAACCCGATGTCGCCCCCGCTCTCGGCCCGGACTGAAAGAAGACCGTGCTGAGACGCGCAGCTTCCTCTTCTGCGAGGCGGCGCTCTTCGGCAGGGTCGCGAGCGGGCGTCGCCATGGCGGGCGGCGTCACGGGCTGACCCCGGTTCTGGGCGTCGAGGATCGGACCACCGAGGTCGCCCGGTAATGCCGGTCCGAGAACCGGGCCGGTATAGTCGCGTGGCAGTCCGGACAGGCCGTCGGCCGTGGGGCGGTTTTCGGTCGAATAGAGTTCTTCACCGCCACCGCTGAGATCGCGGGTCTGGAGCGCGTAGATCAGCGCTCCGCCAATTCCGAGTAGCGCGACAGCCCCAACGCCTGCGAGCATCTTGCGCGATAGACGAGTAACACGTGGCGTTTCGGCGCGCAGCCGCATCGGCGCGGCATTCGTGGTGGTCTCCTCGCTCATGACGGCGACTCCCCCGTGTTCGCGGGCTGGGCAGCCTGCCTTTGTTCGATGCGAACAATCCTTACCGTCTGCTGACGATCGCCGCTTCCGAGGCGCAGCTCGGCCGCGCCGAACAGGCGGTCCACGATCAGGATATTCTGGTGAATACGAGAATTGACGATCTGCGGCTCGCCATCGGACCCGATAACGAAGATTGGCGGCATCTCGCCCTGGACGATGCCGCGCGGGAAGACGACATAGATCCGGCGGCCGTCGTCGAAGACGGAGATCGGCCGCCACGGCGGGCTATCCCCGGTAAGCCCGTAACGGTAGTTGCGCGCGGCCTCGGCCGGGATGATCGGTGCTGCGGGAACGGTTTGACGCTGACCGGCGGGCTGAGCCGGATAGGCCCATGCAACGGACGGCATGTATAGGGCTTCGCGGGCGCGCAGTTCGATCATGTAGGTGCGCCGGTCAGTGGTGACGACGAGATTGGTCGAGATGTCCGGGCGCGTTGGCTTCACAAGGATATGGACGCGGCGGGTTGTACCGGACCCGCTCTCGGTATCCCCGATGATCCAGCGGGCGGTGTCACCCGCCGCGATTGGCCCGGCACCGGTCAGGCTCTCGCCCGGTTCCAGCGCGATGTTGGTGATCTGCCCCGGCGCGGCATAGACCTGATAAAGTGCGCCTTCCGACCAGGGGTAGATCTGGATGGCGTTATAGTAGCCTTCGCGGCGCGGTTCGACGCGGGCGGCGGCATTGGCGTTCTCCACCCGGCCTGCCGGCGTTCCTGCTGCGGTCCCGCCGCGCGCGACCGTCCATGCTGGCGGCGTGTGAAGTGGTCGGGGCCGATCATCCGTAACGGCGGCCTGCACGGTCGGCAGCGCCGGAACATCGGCATCATAGCTGAACTGCGGCGTCCGATTGGTGGCGCAGCCCGCCAGCATGGTAGCCGAGAGCAGCAAAGCCGCGAAGGCGGGTTTATGGAAAGTCGGGATGCCGGAATTGCGGGGAAACGTGCAGGTCATTGGCTCATCTCCCGCGACCAGGAAATAGCATTGACGTAGATGCCGAGCGGATTGGCGCGCAGGCGCTCGGCATCGCGCGGCGTCTGGATCACGATGGTCAGGATCGCGGTCCAGCGCTCGGTCGTGGAAAGCTGGCCGTTCTCGTAGTGACGCTCGGTCCAGGCGACGCGGAAACTGTCGTTCGAGGCCCGGATGACGCTGGAGACTTCGACCGCTACAGCGACGCGGCCGACCTTCGTAAACGGGTCGTTGGCGCGGGCATAGTCGTTGAGCGCGGCCGCTCCCCGGTCCGTGGTGAATTCATAAGCGCGCAGCCAGTTCTGACGCACGATGATGGCATCGGCCGGGATCGAACGCGTCTGCTCGATGAAGCGGCCCAGATGGAAAGCAATTTGCGGATCGGTCGGGCGATAATCAGCCGTCGCTGCGGCAACGGTCTGGGCCTGACCGATATTATCCACCTGCACCACCCAGGGCACGACCGTCCCGCGTGCCGATTGCCAGACAAGCGCGGCAGCGAAGCCCGCCGAGAGGATCAACGAACCGAAGGCCATGTAGCGCCAGTTCTTCGCCTGCACACGCGCCGAGCCGATGCGCTCGTCCCAGGCCTGCGCGGCCCTCTGATACGGCGTCTCGGGTTCGGGCGATTTGCCATAATGGGTTGATGGACGTCTGAAGATGTTCATGAGCGGTCGCTTTCGGACATGTTGACGGAAGAGCCGCCGCCGTGGCTGTCGCCGGAGCGGACGGCATGAGCGGCCATCGTGGTGCCGTGATTGAGGGCCTGACGGCGGTACATCTGCTGCGCCCATGCAGGCGCGCCGCCCGCCGGAGCGGCAGGCGCTGCGGATGCGGCGGCACTCGTGCCGCCAATAGTTCCTTGCGACGACGATCCTCCGGTGAGGCCGAGTCCGGCGCGCGCACCATCGGAGAAGCTGGTTGTGATGCTTTCCGCTGCTTTCGAGGCGGCACGCTTCAGCGGCGATACGGCAGCGGACCCTGCGGCACGAGTGACACCGCCCAGACCTGAAGCAACACCGGCTGCGCCGGACTGGCCGAGTGATCCGACACTATAGGCAGCACTCGCTGCGCCTGCGGCGGCGGCGCCCCCGCGAACGGCAGCCGCTCCACCAGAAAGTGCAGCCGCTCCTCCTTTCGCGGCCATACCTGCGGCAGCGCCGCCGGCAAGCATCGCGCCGCCGGCGGCAAGGCCGGTTCCAACGGCGGCACCTGCGCCAAGCTGCGGGCCGCCAGAGACGAGGCCGGACGCAATGCCGGGACCGAAAATGCCGAGGCCGAGAAGGGAAAGCGCAGCCAGCACGATCGCCATGGCGTCGTCGATGGTCGGCGTCGCGCCGCCAAAGCCTACCGTGAACTGCGAAAACAGCGTCGAGCCGATGCCGATGATGACGGCCAGCACCAGAACCTTGATGCCGGAGGAGATAACGTTGCCCAGCACGCGCTCGGCCATGAAGGCGGTCTTGCCGAAGAGACCGAAGGGGATGAGAACGAAACCGGCGAGTGTAGTTAGCTTGAATTCGATCAGGGTGACGAAGAGCTGCACGGCGAGGATGAAGAAGGCCAGCAGCACCAACACCCAGGCAAACATCAGGCAGGCGATCTGGATGAAATTTTCGAAGAACGACCAATAGCCCATCATGTCCGAGATGGATTCGAGCAGCGGACGACCGGCATCGAGGCCGGTCTGCGCCACCTGGCCGGGCCTCAGAAGATCCGCAGCGGAAAAGCTGGTGCCAGAACCTTTCAGGCCAAGACCGGCGAAACTGTCGAAGATGATCTGGGCGAGATTGTTCCAGTTGCCGATCAGGTAGGCGAAGACACCAACGAACAGCGTCTTCTTGACCAGCCGGGCGATGATGTCGTCATCGCCCCCCCAGGACCAGAAGAGCGCTGCCAGCGTAACATCGATAACGATCAGGGTGGTGGCGATGAAAGCGACTTCACCGCCGAGGAGGCCAAAACCGCTGTCGATATAGCTGGTGAAGACACCGAGGAAATTGTCGATGACGCCGGTGCCACCCATGGCTCATTGTCCCCCATTCTGATGCGGGACGGCGGGCACCGGCGTCCGGCCGAGGAACCGGTCACGGCTCTCGGCCCAGGTGGCGAGACAGGCGGGATCATTCACTGCAGCCTCGCCAAGCTGCTGGCAGCGGCGCAGGCTCTGGCGTAGCAGGTCGACCGAAGGTTGAAGCGCGGGGGCCGGCCGGGATTGCGCGGGTTCGTCCTCGCGGGTCATTTCGATCACCGTGGCGGTAATCGCGATGGCGACGAATATGATTGCGCCCAGCCGGGCCAGCAGCTTCCCGTCCATGCCGCGCCCTTCCGTCGGTCAGTTGTTGCCGTTGCCAAACATCCGGGCATTGCCGGGCTGGTAGCCCGATCCCGGCGTCAGGAAGCGCTCGCGCTGGATGCGGCCCTGTTCGGCGGCGGTGGCGCGCTCCGCTTCGATCAGCGATTCAGACCGGCCATTGGCGGACATCAATGCGATGAGATCGGAAAGTTGCTGTGACTGGAGCGCGAGAAGCTGATTGCCAGCTTGAGTGGCCTGCAACGCGCCTGTCGCGTTCTGGCTCTGGCCGACAAGGGCGAACATCTCGGCTCGGTTTGTGTCGATATTGCCGACGACACCGGCCTGCACGCGCATGGCGTCTTGCAAGCCGCCAACCGTATTCTGCCAGCGAGACCGCGCATCGGCGACGAGCTGGGCATCGGTAGCCGACAGCGAGACATTACCGTATTTCTGCTGAAACGCCTGGTCGATGTTCTGGACGTCGAACGCGATGTTCTGCGCTTGGCTCAGAAGCTGCTGCGTGCGCTGCACGTTCTGCTGCAAGGTCTGGAGCGAGTTATACGGCAGGCTCGCCAGATTGCGGGCCTGATTGATGAGCATGGTCGCCTCATTCTGGAGGCTTTGAATCTGGTTGTTGATCTGCTCCAGCGTGCGCGCGGCCGTGAGGACATTTTCGGCGTAATTGGACGGATCGAAGACGATGCGGCCGAAGCCGAATTGGGCATGGGCCGGGCTCGCCAGCATCGGCGAAAGCGCGACGGGCATGGCGAGCGCGACAGCCAGTGCAGACGTGCCGACGAGGCGGCAAACTCGAATACGGATCATGGCAGGGTCTCCTCTTCATGGGGGCGGTCTGGCTGGAAGTGATCTGGCACGGCCGGAACTGCGAGTTCGGTCAGCTCAGTGAGATTGGGAAGGTTCGGGATCAGTTCGATGGCCCAATCGACGCCGCGATGGCGTAGCCAGGCAGTAAGAAACCCGTCGCGTCCATGCTCAGCGACGAGTTCGGCGATGCGGGTCTGATCGGATTTGGCAGATGCAGCGCAGAGCGCGAGGCCGACCTCGCTCAGTCCCAGCTCGAACAGCCGATTGCCACGCCGCGACTGGCAATAATAGTCCCGTTTGGGCGTGGCCCGAGCGAGGATTTCGATCTGCCGGTCATTGAGGCCGAAACGCCGATAAATGGCAGTGATCTGCGGTTCGATAGCCCGTTCGTTCGGCAACAAAAGCCGCGTCGGGCAACTTTCGATGATGGCGGGCGCGATGTTGCTGCCATCGATGTCGCTGAGTGACTGCGTGGCGAAGATGACGGAAGCATTCTTTTTCCTGAGCGTCTTCAGCCATTCGCGGAGCTGACTGGCAAAGCCTTCGTCATCCAGCGCCAGCCAGCCTTCATCAATGATGAGCAGCGTTGGGCGTCCGTCGAGCCGGTCGCCGATGCGATGAAACAGATAGGCCAGCACCGCAGGGGCAGCGCCCGTGCCCACAAGCCCCTCGATTTCGAAGGCTTGCACGTCTTCATGACCGAGATGTTCGGCTTCGGCGTCGAGCAACCGGCCATAGGCCCCACCAACGCAGTAAGGGCGCAACGCTTGTTTGAGGTCGTTGGATTGCAGCAGGACCGCAAGGCCGGTGATCGTGCGCTCCCCGATCGGCGCAGAGGCCAGGGAGTTCAGCGCCGTCCAGATATGCTCCTTGACGTCGGGCGTGAGCGTGATGCCTTCACGCATGAGGATTGCGCCGATCCAGTCGGCGGCCCAGGCACGCTCATAGGTGTCGTCGATGCGGGCTAGCGGTTGGAGGGAAACGGACGCCTCATCGCCTTCCGTCAGCCCGCCGCCAAGGTCATGCCAGTCGCCGCGCATGGCGAGCGATGCAGCTCGGATGCTGCCGCCGAAATCGAAGGCGAAGATCTGCGAGCGTTCGTAACGGCGGAACTGCAGCGCCATCAGCGCCAGCAGCACGGACTTGCCCGCACCGGTCGGACCGACGACGAGGGTGTGGCCGACATCGCCGATATGAAGGGAAAGCCGGAACGGCGTCGAACCCTCTGTCTTGCCGTAAAGCAAGGGGGGCGCACCAAGGTGGTCGTTCCGTTCCGGCCCCGCCCACACGGCCGAAAGCGGGATCATGTGGGCAAGGTTGAGGGTGGAGACTGGCGGCTGCCGGACATTGGCGTAGGCGTGTCCAGGCAAGGAACCGAGCCATGCATCGACCGCATTGACGGTTTCCGGCATCGCCGTGAAATCACGGCCCTGGATGATTTTCTCGACCAGTCGCAGCTTCTCGTCGGCGATGCGTGGATCGGCATCCCAGACGGTGACGGTGGCAGTCACATAGGCCATGCCGGCCATGTCGGCCCCAAGTTCCTGTAGGGCCATGTCGGCATCGAGCGCCTTGTTCGACGCATCGGTGTCGACGAGCGCGGACTGTTCGTTGGTCATCACCTCTTTCAGGATTGCAGCGATGCTCTTGCGCTTGGCGAACCACTGTCGCCTGATCCTGGTCAGCAGCTTCGTGGCGTCTGTCTTGTCCATCAGGATCGCGCGGGTGGACCAGCGATAGGGAAAGGCCAGCCGGTTCATCTCGTCGAGCAGGCCGGGCGTCGTCGCGGTCGGGAAACCTGTAATCGTCAGGATACGCAGATGCTGGTCGCCAAGGCGCGGCTCCAGCCCGCCGGTCAGCGGCTGATCCGCCAGCAGCGCGTCGAGGTGCATCGGCACTTCCGGCACGCGCACACGGTGGCGGTTGGTGGAAATTGTCGAGTGGAGATAGGTCAGCGTCGCGGCGTCATCGATCCAGTGGCATTCGGGCATAAAGCCGTCGAGCAGCGCCAGCACGCGATCGGTGCGGTCGATGAAACCACGCATCAGTTCCCATGGGTTGACGCCGGATTGCTCGCGGCCCTCATAGAGCCAGGTCTCAGCACGGGCGGCATCCTCGGCAGGCGGCAGCCAGAGGAACGTCAGGAAATAGCCGGACACAAAATGGGTGCCTGCTTCCTCGAAACCTGCCCTGCGCTCGGCATCGACCAGGGCGGACGCAGCATCAGGAAACCTGCTATCGGGATAGGTCGCAGCCTCGGAGCGCTGCGCCTCCACGAAGATCGACCATCCTGAACCGAGACGGCGCACGGCGTTGTTGATGCGCCCGGCGACAGCGACCAGTTCGGCGGCAACAGCGGAATCGAGATCCGGCCCACGAAACTTCGCCGTTCTCTGGAAACTGCCGTCCTTGTTCAACACCACGCCTGTGCCAACCAGCGCGGCCCAGGGCAGAAAATCCGCAAGGCGAGTGGTGGTACGGCGATATTCGGTGAGGTTCAGCATGACCGCGCCCTCACACCGACAGATGACCGGGAATGCGAAGATGTCTGCGCCCGACCTCGACGAAGAGCGGATCGCGTTTTGCTGCCCAGACCGCGAGGAAATGACCGACGGCCCAGATCGCAAGGCCAACCAGCCAGAGACGAAGGCCGAGGCCCACGGCGCCGGCCAGCGTCCCGTTCATGATCGCGATGGAGCGCGGTGCGCCGCCGAGCAGGATATGTTCGGTCAACGCCCGATGGACCGGTACGGAAAATCCCGGCACCGCGTCGAGTTGTTCAAGCCCGCCCGCCATCAGATGAGCGCCCCGCCACCGAAGGAGAAGAACGACAGGAAGAACGAACTGGCAGCGAACGCGATGGAAAGCCCGAAGACGATCTGGATCAGGCGGCGAAAGCCCCCCGAGGTGTCGCCGAATGCGAGCGCCAGGCCGGTGGCGATAATGACGATGACGGCGATGATCTTGGCGACCGGACCCTCGATGGACTGAAGGATTGACTGAAGCGGCGCTTCCCAGGGCATGGACGAACCGGAGGCATGGGCCGCGGGCGCCAGCATCAGGCTGGTGGAAACAATAGCGGCGGAGGTCGCCATGATGCGGCAACCGCGCGAAATCGTGCAGATCATGAGGAATTTCCTTTCGAGATGGTTGCGGGGGTGATGGCGTAGTCACCGTCTGACCCAAGCCCTTCGACACGAGCGAGCTCGACCAGCCGCCGGGACGATCCGCGTCCGGCAAGAACCGCGACAAGGTCGATGGTCTCGGCGATCAGCGCGCGGGGGACGGTGATGACGGCTTCCTGGATCAGCTGTTCGAGGCGGCGCAGCGCGCCGATGCCGGAACCCGCATGGATAGTGCCGATGCCGCCCGGGTGCCCTGTTCCCCATGCTTTGAGCAGGTCGAGCGCTTCCGAGCCGCGCACCTCGCCAACCGGGATGCGGTCGGGGCGTAGGCGCAGCGACGACCGAACCAGATCAGACAGCGTGGCCACGCCATCCTTTGTCCGCATGGCGACGAGGTTCGGCGCGGCACATTGCAGTTCGCGCGTGTCCTCGATGATTACGACGCGATCCGAGGTCTTCGCGACCTCGGCCAGCAGCGCGTTGGTGAGCGTTGTCTTTCCAGTCGAGGTGCCGCCGGCGACGAGGATATTGGCCCGGGTGGCGACATTCAGGCGGAGAACCTCCGCCTGGAAGCCAGTCATGATCCCGGCGGTCACATAGTCGTCGAGCGTAAAGACGGCGACAGCAGGCTTGCGGATAGCAAAGGTCGGCGCTGCGACGACCGGCGGCAACAGCCCCTCGAAACGCTCGCCAGTCTCGGGCAGTTCAGCCGATACACGCGGACTTCGGGCATGAACTTCAAAACCAACATGATGGGCGACCAGCCGGACAATCCGCTCGCCATCGGCGGCTGACAGTCTCTCCCCCGTATCGGCCAATCCTTCAGACAGGCGGTCCACCCAGATGCGACCATCCGGGTTCAGCATCACCTCGACCACGCCGGGGTCTTCCAGAAACCGGGCGATCGATGTCCCGAGCGCGGTGCGCAGCATCCGCGCGCCACGGGCAATGGTTTCCGGCTTCTGATGCGATGCGGTCATGGCAGCCCCGTTCATGACGGGGCGCGCGAAAGACGGACCCCGGATCGGGGTCGATTAAAAGAACCTGATTATGGGCTGTTTCAACAGATGTTTGCGCACGTGCGGGCATCGGCGGCGGGGGGCGGGAAATCGGACGGCTATATCTTAAATTGGTGGGCTGTCTACCGAACAGCTTTCAGACTGAGAAGTTGCGCAAGCCGTAGTTCATGACCGCGACCCATCTAAGGAAAGGCATTTTCCCAGACCATCATTCCTGCAAAGTGCCGTTTACTTTCAGTCAGTTCCGACGGCTTTGCATGACGAAGGCGTCGAACCGTCCCGAATAGCGCCTTTGAAATAGCAATCAGCTAAAGCAGAAGTACCACTTTGAGCAGAGACTTCATGCTCTAACTGGCACTCCAATCAGTTGACGCAAGCGCTCACGGATTTCTTCGTAAACCGGCACGGCGACATCTTCTCCGACCTCCACAGTAACCGCCAGCCCATAGGGAATGGCGTCGTCAAGCTCACCTGCTGTGGCCTTGCAAGCGACTTCCAATACCAGATCGCCGTCATCGACAAATGCCTTTGCCTCATCACCTTCCCACCTACGGTGATAAACGGTGCCTCTTCCGAAGGCGTTGTGGGAAGGCTGTTGCTTCGAATTGCTGACGCCCAACGAAAGCCCTTTGTCACTTCCCGGCTCTACCTCGAACTTCGCCATACGGTACATTCGATGGTCGGTATTTAGAGGCGTAAACCACGCGACCGTCGCGGTAACGGCTCTGAACCCCGCCATGTTTTCGAGTTGGGGGGGCAGCGGAATTCGGAATTCGTCGGTCTCCTTCGCATGAATGGTATTCCATCCAATCATGGTTGCGCGCCGTTCAGTGCAGTCGATGACCTTCCCGATATCGACCATCCCGAAACCCAAAAATCGAGTGGCGTCCTCCCTCTGGTGTTCCCAGTAAGTGTTCCCGATTTCCTTCGAAATTTCCGAGACTTTCGTCGCTAAGCCATCATCCCATTTTGCCGCATGAACCAACAATGTTTTTGCGAGTACAGCATGGAAAGCTTCGTTCACGCTTGGGTGGGGCGGTTCTGCTGGAATTTCATCCAGCGCTTCAATAACCTTTAGGGCGCTGTGGGTGGCCAATGCGGTCGCTACACTCGTACCACTAAAATTGAGCTTTCTTGTCAATTCGCCACTCGGACCGGGCGCGGCAGCACCGATACCAAAAAAGCGGCCGGGTTGCGCGACCGGATACACCGACATCGGCGCCTGATTACTTGTTGTTCGAACATGCTCGCGTCCGCCGGGCAGCAAAATTTCCGGCTTCACGCCTCGCAAATAGCCGAGTCCGAGAGCAGAACTTGGGTTAGGCAGGCACTCTGTCTCATATGGGTCGAGAGCCATTGGCCCCGACCCGTTAGGTTGGATAGTGTCTGCGTGACACGCACCAACAGTTAGTGCGTTCATGCTTTCGGATGGTGATAAAAGGCGGCGGGTTGCGCGTTGGCGAAGGATTGCTCGTAGTAAAATAGTTTCGCGCTCTTCGGCGGTGGCAGCTTCAAAGTCGGCCCACGCTGCAACGTCATCCAATGGTATTGGATCTGGGATATTGCCGGCGCTGACGAGAACCAAAACGCCGTACTCCCATGAGAGGTAGTCGATCAGGCGCGCCCAAGGGCTCAAAACACCGGAAAAGCGACGGTTCAGATCACCGAGTGATAGGTTGACTACTTTGACGTTGGGCGCGGTTGGCTCACCATCGCCTTCCCCGACAAACATCCTGAGGAAGCTCCGCCAAACGAGATCGATCGCCAGCTTGTTTGGCGGCATAAGCTCGCGCCGTTGGCCATCGAATCCCACCTGCTGTGGAAACATGACGGGGCGGACGTATAATTGGCTGCGAATGGGCGCACTCGGCATCGGTGCATTCAGGTCTCCGTGCACGATAAGTGAGGCCATGCTTGTGCCGTGAATTTGCTCACTCGCCTGTCCGTATTCGGCAGCAAAATCATCGGGGTCATCAACCGAAAGCCGATCTGCCAATTTTGTATGCTGCGCCATCGGAAGCCCGTCGAGCAAAGCTGCTCGGGGCGCTTGGGCCGGGTCTGGCGCATCCTCGGCATTGGCATCCTCAGCTTCAGCGAAATCCAATTCTTGCGGGTCGGTCACAAGCGATTGCGGCCGCAACACCATCACTTCGTCAAATGCCGCTAGTCCGAGATCTGGATTATCGAGGATTTGTCGGACGTATTCGGGCCGAACTTGCAGAAGTGCCGCATCATATCGAATTTCTGGGATCGTCGCCTGATCAAGAATCGCACCTCCGGCCTCACCAATCATTTCTTGGAATTTCTGGTGCGCGGTTTCACGAAGCGGCGCACTTGTCCGATACCAAAATTCTACTTCCAGCGTGATAGGCTCATCGGGGGCGTCCTCCAGATGCCTGATCCAGTCCGCTTTGGCTTCTTCGGTTACTCGGTCTTGAGGGCCCCATGGCCGGATATCTGCCAAGTGGTCGAATACCTTCTTCCACTCTGTCCGTCCGTAGCCGAGTTCCTCACCCGCTTGGTATCGCTTCCACAAACTGACAATCTCGCGCAAGGCGGTTGCGTCAGGCATGGTGAAGTAAATGCGGCGACGAATTGCCTTGTCAGGTTTGTCCTCGACAACGAAATCCTCATCTGGAGCAACTTCGTCTTGATCTTCGCCCAAAAATTCCAAGCCAGGCACATTGCGCCGCGCACGGTCGAAATCGACCACTTCACTCGCAATCTCAAAAACCAGTGCTCTTTCCGGCGCAATTGCCGCTGGATCGTTTCTGATCTCCGCTAGCTGCTGAGGGTCAGGGAGTACCTCAGATAGTCTTTCGAATTTTGGCCCAAGTCTCTGGCCTTGGCGTTCCGCTCCGGCCGGCCGGACCTTTTCGGCTATGACCGCAGGCTTCCCTTTCGGAGATTCCCTAGTGGGGTTCGGTAAGCTGAGAAGAGGACGATCTGCCATTCATTATTCCGCCGCTTCTGAACATTGGTTTTTTGGTTGCGCGCGGTCCTCCCACGCTTGAAGCTGTTCACTAAGGATAGACTTGAGCGGCTTTTCATGCATCGAGAGAACCTCCCTGCGCCGGATATCCAAGATGAATTCTTCGGCCTCTGCGTAGCTCACTGAACCCAGTCGTTTGACGACGTTTGCCGGGGAAATTCCCGGAGAACCGTCGAACTGTTTGAAGTGCTTTTCCAAATAGATTTGGAGCTCTTTAGCGGTTGGAGCAGGGAGCTTCAGGCGGAGCTGGAATCTGCGCCATACGGCTCGGTCGAGAAGCTCTGCATGGTTGGAAGCCGCTATAATCACGGCATAGCTCGGCAGTTCATCGACGTGCATCAAAAGAGAGGATACGACGCGTTTAATCTCACCAGTTTCATGGAGATCTCCGCGTTCTTTTCCAACTGCATCGAACTCATCAAAGAACACCACACAGGGTGTCGTACGGATGAAATCGAACACTCTTTTTAGACGCTGTGCTGTTTCGCCAAGATAACTCCCAATGAGGGCTTCATAGCGGATGATAAAGAACGGCACTGCAAGCGATTCTGCGATTGCCTCAGCTAATGAGGTCTTTCCGTTGCCCGGCGGTCCGACAAGCATCACTCGGTGGCGCGGGTCTAGTCCGTGCGCGCGTAAAAGGCTCGCGCGCTGCTGTTCTTCTATAAGTTGATCGACATTCTGCCGCGTCTGTTCGTTCAAAACGATGTCATCAAGGCGGTGCTTTGGTGTGACTTCTGCAAGCGCTTCGCGAACTCGGTTTTGGTTTTCATATCCGGAGGGGGGGAGCGTTCTACTTCCGTTACCATTCGTTTGGAGGGCACGAGTAAGCCGTTCCGCGAGCACGTTGTGCTGCTTCCCTTTCTCTTCTGCGATGATGTTTTCCACGGCGGAGCGAACGGCAGTTTTATTGCCGCCGATACTGGCTTTTACCAGAGAGATTAAGAGGTCGCTTCGCGCCATCGCATCAATTTCCGTTGTGATTTTTCTTCAGCTTCTCCACGAGCGCCTCCACGATCCAGTGATTGCGCGAAATTGGCAGCTCTTCCTCCTCAACCTTGTTGTCGATCTCTTTCAGGATCGCTTCGGGTATCCTTATGGTCACAGGAACCCTGCTCTTATCCCCGTTCCGCTCTGCCATTCCATGAATCCACTATGATGTCACATTGATCTCATATTGACATTTTTTGAGAATGTCGAATGTTATGTTGGAGAGAGCCACGGGTGAAGACGTAGTGTTATTCACGCACTTTAAACTGCAGCCCGCCCGGCATCTCGCGCGAGATTTCCTTCAGGAACCTGTCGCCGGTGGCGAGGCGCTTGCCCAGCGTCTGCATGAAGCCCTCAAACCGCTCATTACCTTTGATACGCGCCGACTGCTTCGCGCTGTCCGGCAGCGGCGGCGTGAAGGTCAGCCAGAATTGCACGAACAGCGAAAGCGTCTCGCCGAGGATGGCGACATCTTCGTCGAGCATGTCGAACTGGCGACCAAGTTTGTCTAGGCGCCGCGACATGGCGGCTTCCAGCCGCTCGGAGGTGTCACCGGACAGGAAAGATGCAACCGCCGCCTCGATCACGGCTGATTTGGAAACGTTGCGACGCAAAGCCAAGGCTTCGACCTGCTTCAGCAGATCAGGGGAGAAGTAGACATTCATGCGGGTGCGCGTCGTCATGCCTGCCTGCCTTCTCAAAGCTCGATGCCGTCATTGGGGTCGAGGGACGCCTGGCGCGCCACCATGCGCATTCGCTGGCGCATGGCGCGGGCCTTGGCTGCATCGACGTCCGGCTCATCATCGAGAATATCGAACTCCTGCGATGGCGGCGCTGGTGGCGGCAGGATTTCCTCATGCTCGGGAAGTTCTGGCTCACGGCGAATACCGGCATTGGCCGGATCGACGTCAGACGGGATAGCGGCATCTCCGTGGCTGACCGCAGCCGCAACAACGCGACTCGTCCAGTCATCTGATGCCGATGTGGTGATCTTCATTGGCTGATTTTGCAGATCAGGCGGCGACATGACCCGCTCCTGAAACCGGGCATCGGCATAGTAGCGGGCCTTGGCGGCACGGATCGGCGGTACACCCGCCACCATGACGATTTCGTCGGTGGGCGGAAGTTGCATGATCTCGCCGGGCGTCAGGAGCGGCCGTGCCGTTTCCTGGCGTGAGACCATGAGATGTCCGAGCCAGGGCGCAAGACGATGACCGGCATAGTTGGTGGAATCGCGCATTTCAGTCGCCGTACCGAGCGCATCACTGATCCGCTTGGCGGTGCGCTCATCGTTAGCCGCAAAGGCAACACGCACATGGCAGTTGTCGAGAATGGCGTTGTTCTGCCCATAGGCCCGTTCGATCTGGTTGAGCGATTGCGCAATCAGGAACGCTTTCAGGCCGTAACCGGCCATGAAGGCCAGCGCCGATTCAAAGAAGTCCAGTCGCCCCAGTGCAGGAAACTCGTCCAGCATCAGCAGAAGGCGATGCCGTTTACCGGCAGTTTCCAGTTCTTCGGTCAGCCGCCGTCCGACCTGATTAAGAATCAGACGGATCAAAGGCTTGGTACGATTGATGTCCGAGGGCGGTACGACGAGGTAGAGGCTGATAGGTTTTTCGGCTCCTACCAGATCGGCGATGCGCCAGTCGCAGCGTTCTGTCACGCGGGCCACGACCGGATCACGGTAGAGCCCGAGAAACGACATGGCGGTCGACAGCACCCCAGACCGTTCGTTCTCTGATTTGTTCAGAAGCTCCCGCGCAGACGAGGCAATAACGGGATGCACGCCGGCTTCGGCCAGATGCGGCGTGTCCATCATCGCGCGTAAGGTCGCCTCGACCGGACGGCGCGGATCGGACAGGAAACTGGCAACGCCCGCCAGGGTCTTTTCTTTCTCGGCGTAGAGAACATGCAGGATCGCACCGACGAGCAGGCTGTGCGAGGTCTTTTCCCAATGGTTGCGTTTGTCGAGACTGCCTTCAGGATCAACGAGAATATCCGCGATGTTCTGCACATCGCGGACCTCCCATTCACCCCGCCGGACTTCCAGCAGCGGATTATAGGCTGCGGAATCCACATTGGTCGGGTCGAACAGCAGGACGCGGCCATGACGGGAGCGAAAGCCTGCGGTCAGGTTCCAGTTCTCGCCCTTGATGTCATGGACAATGCAGCTTCCCGGCCAGGTCAGCAGCGTCGGCACGACGAGGCCCACACCCTTGCCGGATCGGGTTGGCGCAAAGCACAGCACATGCTCGGGGCCGTCATGACGAAGATAATCCTTGCTGTGCCGCCCCAACACCACGCCATCCGGGCCGAGCAATCCGGCCGCATGGATTTCCTTATCCTCGGCCCATCGCGCTGAGCCATAGGTGGCGACATTGCGAGCTTCCCGTGCCCGGATGATCGACATGACAAAGGCGGCAGCTATTGCAAGAACTGCGCCTGCCGTGGCGATGAACGCGCCTTCGGTAAAGATGCCGGGCGCATAGGCGTCATAGGAAAACCACCACCAGAAGAATGCCGGTGGATAATAGAATGGCCATCCGGCCATATCGAACCAGGGATCGCCGAGTTGGGGCTGGAAGCCGAGCCGGAAAGCCACCCATTGCGTTGCAGCCCAGACCATCACCACGACGATGGTGAACACGACAATGATCTGGCCCCAGAGTATTCGGCCTCCACGCATACAGGCTCCAATTGGCAAGAGAGACGGAGCCGATCAGAGAATAGAGGTTTTTGCGAGTGGCAACAGGAAAAGCGGAGGTGCCGCGTTGCCGGATACTATAGGCGGCACATCGGCAAAGTCTCAAACCCCGAGTCCTCGCGTCCGTCCCATTTGCCACGAGACTGATCCGCCCTGCACGATGCCCATAACCTCGCGGCCGAGCTGGCGGTCGATCATCGGTCGCCATGGGACAAGGGTGAACTCGTGGCTCTTTTCGACAATGGCGAACTTGCCGCTCGATAGCTGTGCGGTCCCGGTGAACTTGCCGCTGACATTTTCGCCATCGACGGCCACACGGAACGGCAATCCCTTGCTCCCGGCCATTTCCGAACCAACGCGGACCACTTCCCGTTCGCGCAGATTGGCGAGCAGGTTGCGCCTATAGAGAATGCGTCCATTCTGCTGCCGCGTGGCATCGCCCTGTGCGATATGATGCTCACGGCGCTGATCCATCGCCTCGCGCACCTGCTGACCGAACCCTGCCGGGGTAAGGTCCGAAGCGTCCGGCGTCACCAGTCGCCGGTCCAGCCAGGTCGCACCATCGGCGCCGATCTGCTTTTCCAGATCGAAGGTCGAGACGACGCGGATGCTGGCCTGCCGGTTGCGACCAGCATCATAGACGGTAGCACGGCTCTCGAAGTCATCGGGGATGCGCCACTGGTCAGCGTCGATCCGTTCAGCGATGCCGGCCCGGCGTAGCGCCTCCAGTCGCCGGACATGGGCATCGACATAGCCCTCGTAATCGCCGCCTGGCACACGTCCCTCGAACTTCACCTGTTCGAGGTGGCGGCTTGGTCGGTAGATACCATTCTCCGAGATCGCAGCGATGGTCCGATCAGAGGGACGTTGTGCCGTGTCAGCGGGGCCGACTTCCACGATGCTGCCGATCCGGGCGTCTTCGACGCGGGCCGGATCAATGCCGGGAAGATGGTGTGTTCGCCCGTCGATGCCGTCCACCACCAGCGTCAGGTTCTCGCCCATCTCGTCGGTGAGATATTTGTCCACGACGCGGCCGGTGATGGGTGCCGCGGGAGCCGCATCGTGAAGCTGGAAGGTCATCGGATCGCGTTCCTGCCCATCAGCCCCTAGCGCCTTGTGCATGTTGCGGATGATGTCACCGCGCTCACCGAGTTCACGCAGCGCCGGTTCCATCTTCGCGCCAAGCTCCCAGACGCCGGGTGCATGTTCCGTGGCCAGCCCCATCTTTTCCAGCTTGGCGAGACGGCGCAGGCGAAGCGTGCGGTTGAACTGGCGGCGCGTATCGGCCGGTTCATGGCGCAGGTCGAGGAACCGTTCGTCGGCCTCCTCGGTCATGGCGCGGTCGATGCGCGTGAAGCGGTCCTGATCGATTTCGGCCGACAGCTTGCGGCTCTGTTCGATGTCGGTCACGGGGCCGAGTTCCAGCGTGGTCAATTCGCTGGCCCGCTCGCGGATGCCGTTGGCGAGATAGTCGCCGTTGATGACAAGATTCTCGCCCAGGTCATCCTTGCCCCGGATGATGACATGCACATGGGGATGGCCGGTATTGTGGTGATTGACCGCCACCCAGTCGAGCTTCGTTCCAAGATCGGCCTCAATGCAGCTCATCAAATCGCGTGTGTGTTCCGTGAGGTCGGAAAGATCGGCCGCATCCTCAGGCGAAACGATAAAGCGGAACTGATGGCGATCATCCTTGCCGCGGTCGAGAAACGCTTGCGGTTCGGCGCGGTCCTCGGTCGCCGAGTAGAGCTGGCCGCGCTCGGCATCGCGGGAGGTTCCGTCACGCTGGATATAACGCAGATGGGCAGCTCCCTTGCCGTTCTTCCCGGCACTCTGGACATAACGGGTTTTGACGACAACCCGGCGCATTCCGGCCGCGCTGTGAC